>ERZ781272.15-NODE-15-length-342983-cov-13.058330_pt1 | contig 342983 bp, 349 predicted proteins | sample MGYA00375850_ERZ781272 | MGnify/ENA primary metagenome ERZ781272 (study PRJEB29790, sample SAMN06051246) | human gut metagenome | host: Homo sapiens | place: USA: Cincinnati, Ohio | collected 2013-06-21 | study: EMG produced TPA metagenomics assembly of the Gut...
GGCGGCGAAGAAGCGGCTGGAGGAAGTGAAGGCATGGAGAGAGGCGCATGGGATGGGAATATGACCGGATGGCTTTTTGCTGCATAAACGGCGATTCTTGAGAGAAAGAACGGGAGTAATGGCAGGGGAGGAAACTGGGGAATGGAGCGGCATAACAGAAAAATAAAGATAACCCTGATTTTGTTTTTAAGCATTTTTTCACTTCTTGTAAATACAGCTGCTTTCTACATTCTGACAGACTATAACACCAGGCATTACACGGCATTGTCCAGATCTCACATGGAGCAGCAGTATCAGAATTATCAGCAGAAATTGGCGGTGCTGGGGGAACAGATTAGACTGTTTGGGGATAACCCACAGTTTACCAATGCGATTGAAAGACACGACTGGACTGCTGTAAATGAAAAAATAAGTGATTTTATACGCAGTTCAGGAAACATTGTTTCTTTGAGAATTTATTGTATTGAGGATGGGGTCCTGAAACGCGCCAGAGGGGACAGCAATGTGCGCTATGCGGAACTGGAACCTGAAAGAATAGCAGAGATGTGGAACGAGACGAAGCAAAAGGGGGACAGCGCCCTCTGGTTTTTGCGGGAAGGAACAGCACGCAGCTATGAATGTCTGAGTTACCTGATGCCTGTGTCCGATGAGGGAAAGCAGATCGCCTATCTGACTGCGGATCTGGATGTTTCTTCCTTTATGCAGGACTCCATTAAGGAAGAAAACGTGATTTCATGGCAGGAGACTGTGGCCATAGTCTCACCGGACCGAGCCTGGTTTGGAATCGGGCGGCGCAGCGAAGAACTGCAGCCTTTTCTGGAAGCAGAAAATACCGAGTTTGATATACTGGCGGGTAGAACTATATCCATCCGTGAACTCCCTCAGTCGCGCGATCGGCTGATCCAGGTAATTCATCTGCAGATGGATAAATTGCTCTGGCAGGTTGGCGGTATGTTTGCTGTTCTGTTTCTAATTAGCATTTTGTTAATCTTTCTGGGAGTGCGTTTTGTTTCTGACAGTATTATGGTTCCTCTGAATAAACTGAAGCACCGAATGCATTCCGGTTTGGAAGGAAGATAGAGAAGTATGGGTTGAAATGCATTCGGCAGGTTTTATCCTGAATGATCCTTATGATTGCTCAAAGCTGATATGTATCTGCACAGTAGTGCCTTCACCTTCAATGCTCTGCACAGAAATACCGTATTCGCTGCCATATTCCAGCTGAATACGTTCATTTACATTTCTCAGACCGTATCCGCTTCCGTGTATATGACTGCTCTTTTGACGGAATCCGCAGCCATTATCTGATACCTCAAGGTAAACGTCATCTCCCTTCCGATATCCCCTGACAGTGATCATGCCATGGCGTCGGACCTGGGAGACACCGTGCTTGATAGCATTCTCGACAATAGGCTGCAGAATGATCTTGGGTACCAGTAACCCTGTGATTTCCGGTTCAATCTCATATTTGATATCAAATTTTCCAGGATTTCTGAGCTGTTCAATGGTTACATAGCTGATGACGATACCCATCTCATCCTCGATCGTAATTTTTTTATCCCCTTTGTGTAAACTGAGCCGGAAAAAACGGGAAAGTTCCATCACCATCTGTTCTATTTCATTCTGTCCCTTCATAACTGCGATCCAGCCTATGGCATCCAGTGTATTATACAGAAAGTGCGGATTAATCTGAGCCTGTAGGGCGGTGAGTTCCAGTTCCCTTTTTTTCTCCTGCTCTAATCTGTTTTTTTCCAACAACTCACAAATCTGCTGCACCATCTCATTGTATCCCTGCTCCAGATCCCAGAGTTCGTCCCTGGGATTGCTGTCCAAAAAGGAATCCAGGTTTCCGCTGCCCAAATCTTTTAGTCTGGTCTGCAGTCTTTTTAAAGAACGGGTCAAATGGCCAGTAAGGAAGAAGGAGAGAAAAACAGCAAGTATGATCATGGTAAAGCATGCGGTCAAAAGCGCATCCAGGATTTGATTCAGCACATGAAACAGATCATCATAGGGAAGAATACTTACCAGGCGCCATGAAAAACCGATCAAGCTGCTTCTGGGACTGAAGGCAGTTGATATAATGATGGATTTTTCACCGTCTATCTTTGCAGTGGATACCAAAAAGGGGGCATCGGTTTCCGAAAAAATAAGATTGTCAGGCCGTGTACCCAATTGTGAAGCATCGTTGTGTGACAGAATCATACCACTGCTGTCTGTAACGAAGGTGGAACCGTTCAGGCTGCCGGTTTCTTCGCCGGAAGCCAGCAGTCCGGCATACAGGACAGAGATAGGGTCCTGAGGAAGATAGAAGACCAGTCCGCCAGCCGTCTGCATGGTATTATAATTGTGGAGCTGCATATACATAGGCAGCCATGCACGGCCGTCTGAAGACCGGACCAGTTTTCCAATATGGTAATAGGGAGTATCTCCAAGCGCTCTCCACTCAGAAAGGTCCGGCAGAGGAACACCGGTAGCTTGAACTGCGATCTGGTAGACAGTCTCCTGTTTGTCTATTAAATAAACATTTCCGATGGAACTGGAAACAGGGGGCTGTATGCCTTCCGCTGCTTCCTGCAGGGCTCTCTCCTTCTGAAATACGGTTAAGTCAGGTTTCTGGAGGATATCATAAAAGGCATTCGTATTTTTATATCGAAGGGAAACCATAATAATCTCTTCCATATAGAGTTCCATACTGTTGATGATCCGTTTATGCTCTGTTCTGAGATAGTCGTAGACATATTGGTCTGCGATAGTTTTGGCATAATAGCGAGAAAAAATGACCGCGCCGGTGGCAATAATCATAAGCATTGTAATGAGAAAAATCAGGATACGGGTTCCGACCTGAAATTTGCGGATTAGTGTATAAAGAAAACGTTTAATTTTTTGCATAATGAATCCTTATAAAATCACTGGGGGTCAGTCCTGTGTGCTTTTTAAAAAGTTTATTGAAGTACTTTACATCGGAATATCCGACCTGCCGGGCGATTTCATAGATTTTACAGCCAGGTATTTGCAGCAGTTCCTTTGCTGTTTCCATGCGAAAATCTGTCAGGAAGGTGTTGAAGGTCTTGCCGATATCGCTTTTGAAAATATGCATCAGATAGTAGGGACTTAAGTAAAGGGCATCTGCAATTTGCTGAATCGTGATCTCCTCCCGGTAATGCTCTTTGATAAAGCGTAGGGCCTCCTGCACCTCAGCACGGATGCTGCCCCCTTCCTCCTTATCCGCCCAGGTCGTACTGTTGGCACAGGGAAGATACTTCTTGTTAGCCAGCCGGGCTTCCAGGCAAATGGCCGGAAGGTCTGTTACCAGCTCACAAAGGCGGCTGATACTGACGGAGACAGTATGGCTGGTGCGCTCTTCAATCGCTTTAAAAAAATCACTCATATTACTCCGCAGTTCAGCCTCCTTCTCCAGGGACGTCGCGGTATTTAAATGGGTAAGTATTACGGCCCATTCTTCCAGGGAGATATCTGTGATCATACCCATAGAGCTTTTGCTTAATAGAAAGAAATTAGAAAGGCAGGTGAATACGCAGTCCCGCAGATCAGCCAGCTCCTCGGGCGGCAGCTGCCTCTCCAGCAGGCTATAGTCATCAAGTTTGACACAGATTACCTGAAAAGGACCATCTGAGAGGGGAAGATGCAGCTCCTGAATCCGGGAGTCGGCAAAAGTTTCGTCTGTAATCGTGCCGCAGATGAAGTCTCTTAAAAATTGAGCCCTGATAGCAGTCTGCTCCTTGTTTACCAGCTGCTGATAGTGTTGAACACTGCGCCTTTTCCGGATTGCAATACCTGCATTCATGGCTGTTTCTTTTAATTTATTTTTATCGATTGGCTTGAGCAGGTAATCCAGAACACCGTACTTAATAGCCCTCTGAGCGTACTCAAATTCATCATAGCCGCTAAGTACAATGACACCGCAGTCCAAATGACGGGCTGCGATTTCTTCCAGTAGCTCCAGACCATCCAAAAATGGCATACGGATATCTATAAGGAGCAGGTCTGGTTCCAACTCCAGAGCCATGGCTAGTCCTTGTTCGCCGTCTTCCGCTTCCCCCACGATTTCTATGCCGATAGACTTCCAGTCAATAGCATTTTTAATACCAAGCCTGATATAGTATTCATCATCTACGATAAGCAGACGGATCATGGATGTCCTCCTTTTAACAATTTGTAATATATATATTATAGATCAACTAAAGTACTTTCTAAAGTATTTTAACAGAAAAGAGCAGATTTGTCCCCGTTTTCGCAGGATTATCAAATAGATCAATCCAGGTAGTGTGTGATAAGCTGATGATATCAAAAAACAAAGCAAACAGGGAGGATTACAGATGAAGAAAAAAATAATGTGTTGTATGCTGGTATGTGCTATGTCCGTAACAATGCTGGCCGGCTGTGGAAACAAAAACAGAAGTGAGGATCAGACAGGCGCGACTCCTGCAAGCACGGAAAACGCGGTATCGGGAGACAGCAGTGCCGCCCAGTCGGAAGCAGAGCCTGTGACCATAACCATCGGCGGTTGGCCGACACCTGAAAATGAGCAGTATGAGTTGTACGAAGGTTACAAGAAAACCATGAACGAACTTTATCCCTATATCACAATTGAGCAGGATGAGTATCTTTACGAAGTTGATACCTTCCTGCCAAAAGCTGCCAGCGGTCAGTTGCCCAACCTGTATATGACCTGGTTCACGGAAATCGAGAAGATTGTGAATGCAGGATATGCTGAGGATATCACGGACACCATCCAGAACAATGGTGTAGTGGCGGCCATCAATCCGGAGCTGCTGGCTCAGGTGGAGAAGAACGGAAAATATTATGGAATCCCTGTCAGTGCTTATTCCATGAGCATGATGTATAATGTGGAAGTATTTAAAGAGGCTGGACTTGTAGATGCGGAGGGACTGCCTGTTTTACCTAAAACATGGGATGAGGTTGCCCAGACGGCTGTTACCATCAAAGAAAAAACCGGAAAGCCCGGTTTCTTCTACCCGACTACATCGAACCATGGTGGCTGGATGTTTACCAATCTGGCATGGAGTTACGGTGCGGAGTTTGAGGAGCAGGTGGATGGAAAGTGGAAGGCCGTGTTTGACAGTCAGGAGGCTGTGGCTGCACTCCAGTTCTTAAAGGATCTTCGCTGGAAATATAATGTTCTGCCAGATAATACATTAGGCGATTTGAATGACTTTAAAAATATCTACGGTGCGGATCAGGTCGGCATGGGGCTCTGCCATCTGAACATGGTGAAGGGAATTGTACAGAGTACCGGTATGAGTAAGGATAACTTTGCAGTTTCCACTACACCTGAGGGGCCAGCCGGTGGTGCGGCACAACTAGGCGGAAATGTATATATGGTGGCGCCTGGAACCACACCTGCCCAGCAGGAGGCTATCCTGAAATGGCTTACGGTACTGGGAGAATCTCCTGTATTTACGGAGGAAGCAATGCAGGGCTTTGAGAAGAGATACGCTGAATTTGAGGAACAGGGTATTCCGGTAGGTCCTTTGGGCGTGCGGATCTGGACATCAGGAGACCGAATCGAGAAAGAAAATGAAATTTTAAACAAGCACACCAATGTGGATATGCGTCTTTGGAATTCATACTGTGAACACAGTTCGGAGAATCTGAGATCAGAGCCTCCTGTTAATGCACAGGAGCTATACAAGGCACTGGATTCTGTAATACAGGAGATATTTACTAAAGAGAATGCGGATCCTCAGCAGCTTTTGACTAAGGCAGCAGCAGATTTTCAAAAGGATTATTTGGATAAGGTAAGTAATTAATTCTTTTTGAAATATTGTATAACCTGCAGAGACATTTTGGGGAAAGGTGGAGGAAAGTGAGCAGAGAGAGACGTGCAACAAGGAAAAGTAAAGGAAGGGGGAAGTTTCTGAATGTGATCAGGAAGGACATTGGCTCATGGGTTCTTTTAGTACCGTCTGTAATCATGTTTATCGTGGTTTTGTGGCAGCCGCTTGTATCGGGGGTGGTGCTTTCATTTTTCGAAACCAAAGGATATGACGCGGTAGCGTTTATCGGACTTCAGAATTACAGTGATATTATAACGAACTCGGAATTTTTGGCATCACTTACCAATACGTTTGCCTATACTTTCTGGTCCCTGTTAATCGGATTTCTGATTCCCGTTGTAGTGGCGGTTATGCTGAACGAGATGATTCATCTGAAGGCAGTATTTCGATTTCTGTTTTACTTCCCTGCCATGATACCTGGGATGGCCACTGCCCTGTTGTGGTACTTCATTTTTGATCCGGGAAAGGGCGGCATATTAAATATACTTCTGGGAGCGTTGGGGCTGGAACCGTCACAGTGGCTTCAGAATCCCAAGCTCTCTATACCGCTTATTGTCATTACCATGACCTGGCGCGGCTTCGGAAGCGCCATGCTGATCTATCTGGCGGCACTGCAGGGGATTAACAGGGATCTCTACGAGGCAGCCAGCATAGATGGCGCCGGATTTTTTCGTAAGATATGGTATGTACAGGTGCCTTGCATCAAGAGTCTGATGGGTCTGATGCTGATCCGGCAGATTATCAGTGTTTTTCAGGTTATGCAGGAACCGCTGGCGATGACATCCGGCGGACCCAATAATGCTTCTATGAGTTTAATGCTTAGCAGTTACTATTACGGTTTCCGATATTTTGAGGCAGGACGCTCTATGGCTGTGGGCACGATCACATTCCTGATTTTGGCAGTTCTTACCGTGATCTACCAGATTGCGTCGAGAGAGAAAGACTAATGGGTGAGTGGAAAATGAACAGAATAAGACAAGCGCTGGAAAATACAAAACAGGTAAGAAGTTTCAGATTTAGCAGCGGCAAGATGTTTAAAAACAAGGATACCGGTACACTGTCCTCCATGGATATGAATCAAACAGGCAATAAGATGATTTACTGGGCGATTTTTGCAGTTCTTCTTGGGGTAGCTCTAATCTGCCTTCTGCCGCCGCTTTGGATTCTGCTGTCCAGCTTTAAAACACACAAGGAACTGATGGAAATTCCGCCCAGACTTCTGCCAACAGCTTACGATTTTGGAAAGTTTGCAGATGTTTGGAATAAGTTGAAATTCGGTCAGTACTACTTAAACACAATTATTCTGGCAGCAGGCTGTGTAATATTCTCTGTGGTATTTAACGGGATCACAGGTTATGTGGTGAGCTGCTTAAAGCCAAGAGGATCGGCTTTCATTATCACCTTAATTATATGGACAATGCTGCTGCCTAACACGCTGAGTATGGTCCCGTTGTTCAAGAATATGATTAAATTGCCGCTGCTGGGGCTTAATCTTACAGATACTTACTGGCCCATGTGGTTGTGTGCAGGCGCAAATGCCTTCAATATCCTGCTGTTCAAAAATTCCTTTGACAGTCTCCCTGTTTCCCTGGTGGAGGCTGCGCGTCTGGACGGTTGTGGAAGGATTAAGGTATTCAGCAGGATTATTCTGCCACTAAGTAAGCCAATTATTGCAGTGGTGGCCATATTTACGGTCAACAGCGCCTGGGGGGATTTTCTCCTGCCCTATCTGGTGCTGCCCAGCCGAAGCAGGCAGACGGTGATGCTGCAGCTCTATAATGCCCAGTCCAGCTATAGCTTCCCTCTGGACCAGCAGTTGGTGAGTATTGTGTTTGCCATTTTCCCACCGATTATCATCTTCTTTATTTTTCAAAAGTATATTATGGGCGGGGCAACTCTGGGAGGGGTCAAGGAATGATGCTTCAGGGAGACTGGGAAGAGGACATCTGGATGCGCGATCCTGCAGTTTGCTATTATAATGGCAGTTATCACTGCTTTTATACGCATATTGACAGTAAACAGGCGCTGCAGGAGGGGATCACACTCTCCCTGGCCAGAATTATTAGCAATGATCTTAGAAAGTGGTCTGCGCCAGAGATTTTATTCGATTCTCCGTTAGGATTTTCCAGTCCAGGCAACTGTATTTGGAATGAAAAAGAATTTGTGTTATGTATGCAGAGCTATCCCATCGATAGAGGAGAGCAATATGGAAATGGAAACTGTCGCCTCTGGACGTCAGTAAGCAGAGATTTGAAGGTGTTCTCCAGGCCGGTTGCGATGGATCCGGCAGGCTGTAAGGCACCATGGGCAGTTACGCCCAGACAGATAGATCCTTATTTGGTGAAGGGAGAGGGCAGCTTCCATGTTCTGTACAAGACGGACGGCTGTCTGGGCCTTCTGAAATCCCTGGATCTGGTGCATTATGAGGAGGCTTCAGAGGCTGAGCCTATTTTGCGCCAGGAACAGACGCCGGACGGTTCTACTGTGGAAAATCCATGCGTAATCAGAGTGGGAGAAAGATATAGAATGTATTTTGCCCCCTGCAGACCAGGTCGGGGGATTGGTACTGCGGAATCAAATGATTTAATACATTGGGAAGGGATTCGGTATCTGGATTTTCCGAAGGTGCCATGGGCACCGGGGGGACCCACTGCGCCTATGGTACTGGATGACAGAGCGAGGAGCGGCAAATGGCTGATGTTCTTTCATGGAGATACACTGAGGGAACACGGTGGCGCTTTGGGACTGGCATTTAGCAGTGATCTGGAGCATTGGGAAATGTAGGCAGTGCTGGACAGAGAATAATGGAGCATAGAACGATACAGGAGATTTATTGGACATGACTGTTGAGCGTATGATATTAAATGAGAAGCGCCACGTGATTTTGACTGCTTATCTGCAGCCTGTGGGTGGAGAGTTCTTTCATATCAGAAGAAGACCCGGAATTCTAATTCTGCCGGGAGGAGGATACAGGAAGTGCTCTGAGCGAGAGGCTGATCCGGTGGCATACGTCTATCTGAAGGCTGGGTTTCAGGTTTTTATTCTGGAATATTCAGTGGGGGAGGAGAGTGTTTGGCCTGCCCCACTGCAGGACTATGAACAGTCTATGGAGTTGATCAGAACAAATGCAGACAGATGGCATCTGTACAGTAATCGAATTGCAGTGGTGGGGTTCTCAGCAGGCGGGCATCTCGCTGGCTGTGCAGCCTCACTGGCAGTCAACAAACCCAATGCTGCCATATTGGGGTATGCTGTGACCGGAGGGGTAAAAGCGGTGGAACGGTACCCGGAGGCTCCGGATGTTGCTGCATCTATAGACAAGGATACCTGCCCTTGCTTCATTTTTGCCACGCGAAATGACCATGTAGTACCGGTGGAGAGTACAGTTTCTCTAGTTACAGCTTTGACAGCGGCGGGGGTGGCGTATGAGAGTCATATATATGCTTTTGGCCCCCATGGTGTATCCATCGGAGGGCCTGCGCTTATGCACCCGTCTGCAGAGGTCTGTGGGCGAGTGCTGCGCTGGCCAGAGGATAGTATCGAATGGCTGATGGAAGTGTTTGGCATGTAATAATAAAGTGAATAGTTGAGGCTCTACTCCCCATCCCTTTCGTCATTCCCATCTTTCCCCTGATCAACCATCGGCCCATCTGTGTCTTCCGGTGCCGTTGCCCCTTTCGTTTGGGCGTCATCCGTCTGCTCTAATTCCTCCCGGGATTTCCGGAGCTGTTCTCCCTGACGAAGCGCCAGCTCCGATGCTTTGTCATGCAGCTGTCCGGCTTCCTGCTCGGAACGTCCGATGGAGTCCATCTCATTTTCTATGAGGGCGCCTACCGTGTCGCCGCCGAGTCCCTTGCTCACTAAGGCGTCGACGTGAACCGCTCCAAGATCAATTTCCGATTCTTTGATTCTGGCTTCGCCCTCTATGTGGCTCTGAACTGCGGAAATCTTTTCCGCATGGCGGAGATCCTGGGAGACAGCGGCCAGAGTTGTAAGGTGTTCGGTCGTCAGCTGATCGTCGGTTTTACTCTTGTCTGTTTTGTCAGAACTCTTTTTGTCTTCCGGCTCTATGCACTGTTTGGCCTGCTGGGTGTAGGCGTTAGAGATCTGTTTATCAATGGCTTCGATCTGCTTCTTGTACGATTTGAGCTGATCCTTGATGTCCTCCATCTTTCCGCCGTCGCCTAAGGTCGTTTCCACCAGACTGTTTCTTTGATCCACAAGCGCCTGTTTCTGCTTGGTCAGATTCTCAATCATGTTTATTAATTTACCCTGAGGGGAGAGGGTGAAACGGTCGTTTTTCGGACGGTTTCCCAGTATGCCCCCGCTCTTCTTATCCTGCCCTGACTGGTATTTGGCGAATGATGCATTTACCCGTGCGGTATTGATAAGCGTATTCTTATGCAGGTTGAAATTCAGATTTACTCTCATTCCATTTCCTCCGATCTTTGATGTCCGTTACTATCCTTATCGTACAGGCGGTGAAAATGTTTAGCTTTTTCAAAAAAAACTTTCTGTATTCGTTTTCTGCTGTGAACTGCAGCCCGGTGTGTTTTTGGATTTCAGGAGATCTGGAAAAAATGTTGATTTTTCAACCTGGTTGTAATATAATTAACTTTTAGCTTGGAAGTATTTTGAAATTAGTGAAATGGGAATGCATAGGAAAAAGAGAAACAGGAAGAATATTCAAAAAGGAGAACAGGAACCGATGAAAAAGATTCTTGATTTAATCACATCAGAGGTAAAAGAGGCATTCGCAGCCTGTGGTTACGATGAGAGCTTTGCGAAGGTTACACTGTCCAACCGGCCGGACCTCTGTGAGTACCAGTGTAATGGTGCCATGGCAGCCGCGAAGGCATATAAGAAGAAACCGATCGACATTGCGAACGAAGTTGTGGAGAAGCTGGCTGGCGGCGATATGTTTTCAGAAGTAAACGCCGTGATGCCGGGTTTCATTAATATAAAACTGGAAGCCGGATATCTGGCAACCTACATGAACAACATGAGAGAGGGAGACCACTGCGGCTGTGAAAAGGCAAAAACGCCTCTCACGATCATTGTGGATTACGGCGGAGCCAATGTGGCAAAGCCGCTGCACGTGGGCCATCTCCGTTCTGCTGTGATTGGGGAGAGCATTAAGCGGATGGGACGTTTCCTGGGACATAAGGTGATCGGCGACGTTCATCTGGGAGACTGGGGACTTCAGATGGGCCTGATCATTGAGGAACTCCGCGACAGAAAGCCGGAGCTTGCCTATTTTGAGGAGTCCTATACCGGAGAGTATCCGAAGGAGGCGCCGTTTACCATCGGTGAGCTGGAAGAGATCTACCCGGCGGCCAGTGCAAAGTCTAAGACAGACGAGGAATTCAGCGCGCGAGCCCACGAGGCGACACTGAAGCTGCAGAACGGATACGCACCTTACCGCGCGATCTGGAATCATATTATCGATGTTTCCGTAACGGATTTAAAGAAGAATTACGGTAACTTAAATGTAACCTTCGATTTATGGAAGGGAGAGAGCGACGCGCAGGACTATATTCCGGGTCTGATTAAGGAGCTGAAAGACAGGAAGCTGGCGTATGAGAGCCAGGGAGCGCTGGTGGTCGATATCGCCGAGCCTGGCGATTCCAAGGAACTTCCGCCCTGCATCATCCGTAAATCCGACGGCGCGGCCCTCTATTCTACCTCAGATCTGGGAACCATTCTGGAGCGTGAGAAGGAATACTGCCCGGACTGGTATATTTATATAACAGACAAGCGTCAGGAGCTTCATTTTACCCAGGTGTTCCGCGTGGCCAAGAAGGCCGGATTCGTACCGGAAGAGCGCAAGATGTCCCATTTAGGCTTCGGCACCATGAATGGAAAGGACGGCAAGCCGTTTAAGACAAGAGACGGCGGTGTGATGCGTCTGGAGACCCTGATTTCCGATATTGACACAGCGGCATATGATAAGATCATGGAGAACCGCTCCGTGTCCGAGGAAGAGGCGTTAAAGACCTCGAAGATCGTCGGTATGGCGGCTCTCAAGTACGGCGACTTATCGAATCAGGCTTCCAAGGACTACATTTTCGATATGGACCGTTTCGTCTCCTTTGAGGGAAACACAGGTCCCTATATCCTGTATACGATTGTGCGTATCAAGTCCATCCTTGCTAAGGCTTCCGAGCTGGAAGTGCAGAGCGTGTGCACGGGAGATATCCTTCCGGCCGCCTCCGGTGTGGAAAAAGATTTGATGCTTCAGCTTTCGAAATATAATGAGGTGATCGAGACCAGTTTTCTGGAACTGGCTCCCCATAAGATCTGCCAGTACGTATATGAACTGGCTAACGCGTTCAACCGGTTCTATCACGACACGAAGATCATTGCCGAGGAAAACGAAAAACAGCGTGCTTCCTGGCTCAGTCTGATCAGTCTGGCGAAGGATGTACTTACCGCCTGTATCGATCTGCTTGGAATTGAGGCTCCGGAACGTATGTAATGTGTGAACGGATGTGAAAAACTTATGAAAGTATCACAGATGACAACAAGCGCCTTCTGGAAAGGCGAATCGGGCGTAAAAGGCCTGGTTGAAGACCAGGGAAAACAGTATAAAGCTAATTTATATATCAAGGGTAGTCAGGTTTATGACTACTCTTGTTCCTGTGTGCAGGGAAATTCCTATAAGGGGATGTGTCCGCACTGTCAGGAGCTCTACAGGGAGTACCGGGAAAAGGCGGCTGAGAATTCGGGACGGCCCGTCACCACCTCCCAGCAGGCCAGAACCATGATCCGGGAGTACACCAACCGGGAAGTGGCTCAGATCATTATTGAGGGAGAAGAAAAGCAGGTGCAGCTGGCTGTCCGTATCATTGCGGACCGGAGCGATGTGAAGCTGGAATTCCGTCTGGGGCGGGAACGTTTCTATGTGCTTAAGGATCTTGTGGCGTTTACGAGAGCGGTAGAGAGCGGTTCACTGGTGGAATATGGGAAGAACCTGGCCTTCCACCACAATCTGTCCGTCTTTGCAAAGGAGAGCAGGCCGCTGGTGGAATTCATCATGGAGCTGGTCAACACTTACTGTGAGCACTATGAACAGTTTCAGAAGAGCTCTTTTTCGAACCTGCCGACTCTGCGGGGCTTAAATTTGAGCCGGGGCAACCGGGACCGCTTCTTCAGCCTGATGATGGGCGAGACGCTGGAACTGGAGGACTACCGTGCCCACAAGAGAATGGTGACGGTGACGGATCATAATCCCGATCTGGCGGTCAAAGTCAGAAGAAAGGGACGGGATGGCATCCTGGTATCCATCGACAAGGGTCTTCTGATCTTCGAGGGGGAGCGCCATCTCTATGTGGTGGACAAGGAACGGATCTTTCGCTGTGACGAAGCATGCAGTGCCACACTGCACGTCTTCCTGGAGCAGATGATAAAGAGCTTTGGCTCCAACTGTGAGGCGGAAGTGAATGACAAGGATATGCCGCTTTTCTATGAGCGCGTGCTGAAAAAGATCGCTGCGTACAGTACGATCGACGCAGGCGACGTGGAACTGGAGGCATACAAGCCGGAGGAACTGAAAGCGAGATTCGAGTTCGACAGCCAGGGACCGAACGACCTGGTCTTAAAGCCGGTTCTGTCTTATGGGGAATACTCGTTTCAGCCGGTGGAGGATGAGAAGCTTCCCAGAACCGTATGCCGGGATGTGCCGGGAGAATTCCGGGTCAGCCAGCTGATTACAAAGTACTTTAAATACAAGGAACACGATACCGAATATCCGGCGATCCGCGACGACGAGGAGGCCATCTACCGCCTTTTAACGGAGGGCATGAGCGAGTTCATGGCTCAGGGTGAGGTATATTTGTCGGAGTCCTTTAAAAAACTGAAGGTTCTTCCGCCTCCGAAGATTTCCATCGGTGTGAAGAGCAGCGGCAGCTGGCTGGAGCTGACGGTGGACACGGACGGAATGTCGGGGGCCGAGCTCACGAGGCTGCTCTCGGAGTACAGCCAGAAAAAACGGTACTACCGCATGAAAAACGGCGAGTTTCTGGCTCTGGACGATAACGGCCTGATGACGGTGGCGAAGCTGGTGGAGGGCCTCGCAGTCAACAAGTCGGATTTACAGAGTCAGAAAATCCGTCTTCCCAAATACCGGGCGCTCTATCTGGATGGCATTTTAAAAGAGGGCACAGGCATTACGCTTTACCGCGATGCGCTGTTTAAGGCTGTGGTCCGCGGCATGAAATCCGTGGAAGACAGTGATTTTGAGATACCGCTGACGCTCCGTCCTGTTCTGAGAGAATACCAGAAAACGGGCTTCCGGTGGCTTAAGACCCTGGATTCCTACGGGTTTGGCGGAATTCTGGCGGATGATATGGGCCTTGGAAAGACGATTCAGGTTATCGCGCTCCTGCTGGATGAGAGGAACCGCGAGCCGGATACGTCCGCGCTGATCGTCTGCCCGGCGTCCCTGGTGTACAACTGGGAAAATGAGATTCATCAGTTCGCACCGACCCTGAAAGTCCGTACAATAAACGGTACCGCACAGGAGCGGGAAGAACTTCTGAATGCGGCCTCGGAGGGGGAGATCTTAGTTACCTCCTACGATTTGCTGAAGCGGGATATCGCCTTTTACGAGGAAAAGGAATTCCGTTTTCAGATCATCGACGAGGCGCAGTATATCAAGAACGCCTCGACCCAGAGCGCGAAGGCGGTTAAATCGGTGAATGCCAGAACGAGATTCGCCCTGACGGGAACGCCGATTGAAAACCGGCTCAGCGAGCTGTGGAGTATATTTGACTTCCTCATGCCCGGCTTCCTGTTTTCCTATCAGAGATTCAAGAAGGAGTATGAGCTTCCCATCGTGCGGGATCAGGATGAAGCCTGTCTAAAGGGGCTGCACCGTATGATCGGTCCGTTTATCATGCGCCGCTTAAAGAAGGATGTGCTGAAGGAACTTCCCGATAAGCTGGAGAATGTTATCTATTCCGGCTTCGAGAAGGAACAGAAGGATTTGTACACCGCCAATGCATGGCAGGTCAGACAGCAGCTGGAGCAGGCCGGAGACGGCGGCTCTGACAGGATTCAGATCCTGGCTCAGCTGACGAAGCTGCGCCAGATCTGCTGCGATCCGCATCTCTGCTACAGCAACTATAACGGCAGCTCCGCCAAGCTCGAGACGTGTATCGATCTGATCCGGAACGGCGTGGAGGGCGGCCATAAGATTCTGCTCTTTTCCCAGTTTACATCGATGCTGGAAATCATCGAAAAGCGGCTGAAAAAAGAGGGGATGGCATATTATATTCTGACGGGTGCGACACCCAAGGAAGAGCGCCTTCACATGGTCAACTCCTTTAAGGACGACGGCGTGCCGGTATTCCTGATCTCCCTGAAAGCCGGAGGAACGGGATTAAACCTAACGGCCGCGGATGTGGTCATCCATTACGATCCATGGTGGAACGTGGCGGCGCAGAATCAGGCGACGGACCGCACCCACCGGATCGGCCAGGAAAAGCAGGTGACCGTGTTTAAGCTGATTACGAAGGGAACTATTGAAGAAAATATCTTAAAGCTTCAGGAATCAAAGAAGAATCTGGCGGAACAGATCATAACAGAAGGCACCGTCTCGTTAGGCAGCCTGACGAAGGATGATCTCATCGGCCTGCTAGTGCCTCCCGGCGCAAATACGCCACTATAGAGTGCCTGATATCCGCTGGGGGCACTAGATTAGGGTGTGCCGGAAAAATGCTTTCTGTCACACCCTGGCCGGGATGCTTATTTTTAGTTGAAAAAGAAAGGATGGATTAAGATGAAAGTACTGCTGTTAAACGGAAGCCCTCACGAAAAGGGCTGTACATACCGTGCGCTCACGGAAGTGGCGGGAGCTCTTACGAAAGAGGGAATCGAGGCGGAGATCGTCCATATCGGCAATCAGGCCGTTCATGGATGTATCGGATGCGGCAAATGCGCCGCGACGGGCCGCTGTGTCTTCAAGGGAGATCCGGTCAATGCATTTTTGGATAAGATGGAGCACGCGGATGGACTGATCGTCGGATCTCCGGTCTACTATGCGTCGGCTAACGGCTCCCTCTATTCCTTCCTGGACCGTCTGTTCTACGCGGGAAGCTGTTTTGCGTTCAAGCCGGCTGCTGCGGTGGCCTCTGCACGGCGCGCGGGAACGACGGCTACGCTCGATACCCTGAACAAATACTTTACGATTTCCCAGATGCCGGTCGTATCGTCCCAGTACTGGAACATGGTTCACGGCAATTCGCCGGAGGACGTGGAGCAGGATTTGGAGGGGCTGCAGATCATGCGCACGTTGGGGAAGAATATGGCGTGGATGCTTCGCTGCATCGAGGCGGGTAAGGCGGCAGGAATCACGACGCCGGAAGCGGAGCAGAAGCTTAAGACAAACTTTATCCGTTAAAACTGGAGGCTATGCCGGAGAACCGGCGGGCGGCGGAAGGAGCAATCCTTTCACCACCCGCTGGTTCTTCGGCTGTGTACTGACTCCGCTGAGAAAAAAATTAATGTCCCGGAAACGGCCTGCGGAGAGCGCTGATGTGTTTTTTCAGGGCTTTAGAGAGAAAGAAAAAGAGAAAAAGGCCTTTACTTTTGCCATATCTGTTGTATAATGGAAAAGCACTATATATGGTGAAGAAATAATTACATACGCAAAATGTAGAAGATTTCACGGCAAATTGACAGCTGCTGTGTTATTTTTTAGCAGTATTATAAAGTAGAATATGGATTAAAGGAAATAAGGAGACAGCGATGATTAAGGTACAGAAACGTGACGGCAGAATTGTAAATTATGACAGAGAGAAGATTGTAAGGGCTATTCAGAAGGCGAATGCGGAAGTGGACGCGGCGGAACGCGCCGGGGAGGCATTGATTGACGGAATTCTGGATGATGTGGAGAAAGAATGTGAGGATGTTGTCCATGTCGAGAGCATTCAGGATATGATTGAGAGCCGCCTGGTTAAGCAGAACAAGTACACTCTCTCGAAAAAATATATGATTTACCGGTATCAGAGGGCGCTTCTGAGAAAAGCGAACACGACGGATGAATCGATCCTGAAGCTGATCCGGAATGAAAACAAGGAGCTGGCGGAGGAAAATTCCAATAAGAATACGATTCTGGCATCCACACAGAGGGATTACATTGCCGGAGAGGTATCCAGGGATTTGACGAAGCGTATGCTTCTGCCGGAACGCATTTCCATGGCCCATGAACAGGGAGCGATTCATTTCCATGACGCGGATTACTTTGTTCAGCCGATCTTTAACTGCTGTCTCATCAATATCGCGGACATGCTGGATAACGGCACTGTGATGAACGAGAAGATGATCGAGAGCCCTAAGAGCTTTCAGGTAGCCTGTACGGTTATGACCCAGATCATCGCGGCGGTGGCCAGCAACCAGTATGGCGGCCAGTCCGTGGATATGAGACATCTTGGAAAGTATTTAAGGAAGAGCAGCAATAAATTCCACAGACAGATCCGGGAAGAGTTTGGCGACAGCCTGGATAACGAGGCGGTGGAGAAGATGGCGCGGATTCGTCTGAGAGATGAACTGAAATCAGGCGTTCAGACGATCCAGTATCAGATCAACACCCTGATGACGACCAACGGCCAGGCGCCGTTTGTGACGCTGTTCCTTCGCCTGGACGACGAGGATGAGTACATCGATGAGAACGCGCTGATCGTGGAAGAGATTCTGCGCCAGAGACTGGAAGGGATCAAGAATGAGGCGGGCGTCTATGTGACACCGGCATTTCCAAAGCTCATCTACGTTCTGGACGAGAATAACTGTTTAAAGGGCGGAAAATACGATTATATCACGAAGCTTGCGGTGCGCTGCTCTTCAAAGCGCATGTATCCCGATTATATTTCCGCGAAGAAGATGAAGGAAAACTATGAGGGCAATGTGTTCAGCTGTATGGGCTGCCGCAGCTTCTTATCGACCTGGAAGGATGAGAACGGGGAATATAAGTTTGAAGGCCGTTTCAATCAGGGCGTTGTGAGCCTGAACCTTCCGCAGATCGGAATCCTGGCAAAGGGCGACGAGGAGGTATTCTGGAAGCTATTAGACGAACGTCTTGCCATCTGCTTCGAGGCTCTTATGTGCAGGCATAAGGCACTGGAAGGCACATTATCCGATGTGAGCCCGATTCACTGGCAGTACGGAGCGATCGCCAGACTCCCGAAGGGGGCGAAGATCGATCCGCTGCTTCATGACGGATACTCCACGATCTCTTTAGGATACATCGGTATCTACGAGATGACGAAGCTGATGAAAGGGGTCAGCCACACGGACCCGGCGGGAGAGGAGTTTGCCCTCCGCGTTATGAACCGCATGAAAGAGGCAGTTGAGTGCTGGAAAGAGGAGACCGGTCTTGGATTCGGCCTTTACGGAACTCCGGCTGAGTCCCTCTGCTACCGTTTTGCCAAAATCGACAGAGAGCGTTTCGGCCTGATCGAAAATGTGACGGACAAAGGCTACTATACGAATTCCTACCACGTGGACGTGAGAGAGAAGATCGACGCGTTCAGCAAGTTTACATTTGAGAGCCAGTTCCAGAAGATTTCTTCCGGCGGCGCCATCTCTTATGTGGAGGTTCCGAACATGGCGAAGAATCTGGAGGCCATGGAAGACGTGGTCAAATACATCTATGACAATATCCAGTACGCGGAGTTCAATACCAAATCCGACTACTGCCAGGAATGCGGCTTCGACGGTGAGATCATCATCAATGAGGACATGGAGTGGGAATGCCCGCAGTGTCATAATAAGGACAAGGATAAGATGAACGTGACCAGAAGAACCTGCGGTTACCTGGGCGAGAATTTCTGGAATGCCGGAAAGACAAAGGAAATCAAGGCCAGAGTGCTTCATCTGTAGTCTGAGGAGCGATAATATCATGAAATACGCCGATATCAAACATTGCGACGTTGCCAACGGCACCGGAGTGCGGACGAGCCTTTTTGTGTCCGGCTGCACTCACCGGTGCCGGGGCTGTTTTAATGAGATCGCATGGGATTTTAATTATGGAAATGAGTTCACGGACGAGGCGGTACAGGAGATCCTCGATTCCTGTGGAAAAAGCTATATATCCGGTCTGTCCCTGCTGGGCGGAGAGCCGATGGAGCCGCAGAACCAGCGGGCGCTTCTGCCTCTGGTTCTCCGGTTTAAGGAGCTGTATCCGGAGAAGACAATCTGGTGCTACACCGGTTATACGTATGAGACGGATCTATTGGCGCCGGAGGGACGGGCACACTGCGAGGTGACGCCCGAATTTCTTGCGTGCATCGATATCCTGGTGGATGGCGAATTCGACCAGGAGCTTTACGATCTCAAACTGAAATTCCGGGGCAGCAGCAATCAGCGCGTGCTGCAGATTCACGAGCCGGGCTGCCCGGAGCTGTTTGTGGAAAAGGATAGGTAAAGGGGGAATACGGCCGATGAAACGGGAGATCAGCCTGGAAGAGATATCAGATGGGAAACTGTATGGCAGCGGCGACATGGTGAAGGTGGGCTGTGACGACTGCCGCGGCTGTTCCGCCTGCTGCCGGGGCATGGGAAGTTCCATTGTTTTAGATCCCTATGACGTCTTTCGGCTGGAGACGGGCCTTGGCCTGTCCTTTGAGGGGCTGCTGGCGGAGTCAGTGGAGTTGAATCTGGTGGATGGCATAATTCTGCCAAACCTGAAGATGTCCGGAGAGGGGGAGGCCTGCACCTTTTTAAACGAGGAGGGGCGCTGCCGGATTCATCCCTTCAGACCGGGAATCTGCCGGATGTTTCCGCTTGGACGAATCTATGAGGATCACGGCTTCCGGTATTTTAACCAGATTCACGAATGCCGGAAAGAGCAGAAGACGAAGGTCAAGATCCGCAAGTGGATGGATACTCCGGATATGGGCCGTTATGAGAGCTATATTGTGGAGTGGCATTACTTCCTTAAGGAGCTGGAAGAAAGGCTGGAGCAGAAACCGGAGCAGAAACTGGAGCAGAAACAGGAAGAGGGTTCAGAACCGACCGGTGGGGAAGATGCGAGGAAGCGGACTGCTATGGGGGTGCTTAAGCATTTCTATCTGATTCCGTTTCAGAAGGAGTTGGATTTCTATCAGCAGTTTGAGGCGCGCATGGCGGCTGCGCGGGAGGAATTTATTAATTTTCTGTAAAAATACTTACGGTTCCCAAATCCCTGTTTGCCTGCCGGCGGTCTCTGTGATATACTTATAGCAATGGAATCGGCAAGGCATAAACAGGTGTAAAGTATCAGGACGGTTGTCCGAAGGGGAGGAATACCTTTATGGCGAAGGTAAAGAGGTTTAGCACAAAAATTAACAGTTTTTTCGTGGAGTGGAGTGCGCTGAATCATTATTTGTCATCCTATGAATGTGAGAAAAACGGCGTTCCCTACATCGGTTTTAAGGACCCGAGGGTTCAGAAGCTCTGGAACAGCTTAAGTTCCGCGGAAAAGCGGGATCTGATGAAGCATTATGGGAAGAAGAACGAGGCGGAGCTGGGCGACTATCTGGGATGAGGGGCATGAATCATGATTCTTTCGGGAAAAGAAATATTAAAGCACATGGGGAAAGAGATCATCATTACTCCATTTGATGAAAAGAGAATTAATCCTAACAGCTATAACCTGTCTCTGGCGGATGAACTTCTGGTTTACGAGCAGGATGAGCTGGATATGAAAAAGCCCAATCCGACTAAGCAGATCGTGATTCCGGAGGAAGGGCTTCTTCTGGAACCAAACAGGCTGTATCTGGGAAGGACCAACGAGTTTACGAAGACGGATCGGTACGTCCCCATGCTGGAGGGCCGTTCTTCCACGGGCAGGCTGGGACTCTTTATCCATGTGACCGCGGGCTTTGGAGATATCGGCTTCGCCGGGTACTGGACGCTGGAGATTTTCTGTGTGCAGCCGGTCAGAATATATCCGAATGTGGAGATCTGCCAGATCTATTACCACGATATTGATGGGGAATACGATCTCTACAGCAGTGGAAAGTATCAGAATAACAGCGGGATTCAGGCCAGTCTCATGTATAAGGACTTTGAGTGAGAGCGGTCTTCTGATAAGAGAACGGTATAAGAGATGATGTAAGAGATAATATAAGAAAACCGGATAATAAAAAGAGGAAGATGCAGAGTCAGGAGTCCCTGAAGCTGTATCTTCCTTTTTTATGGTCACAACCGCTTATTCCCTATGCCCCGCCGCGTATTCCCCGGGACAGATGTCCATGACCACCCGGACTGGCTGGATTAAGGCGTCCTCGTACTGGCATCTCCACTGTACCTCCCGGCTCATCCGGCCGTCTGCGATTCCGTCGATGGTCTCGCCGGACTTGACCGGCGCGTCGGCCGCGTAGAGATAGGAGGCCACATTGTATGCATGGTTTACGACGGCCTGCGGCTCCAGACCCCGGAAATGGTACTGGACGTCAGGGAGTCCAATTGCATAGAGCCCCAGGGTATCCACAACCTTGTCGTCGCTGCCGGAGATGTTGAAAAGGCGGGCGTTGACGCCAAAGTATATGAAACGGTCTTCACGCGGTATTTTGTGTTCCCTGATCTGATCTGCGGTAAACAGTTTCCCGGCCGGCTTGATCCAGACCGCAGTGCAGTCAGGAAACAGTCTGACCGCTGTCTCCATCCAGTCCATCATCATCTCACAGCGCTCCTTGTATTCCAACACGGCAGCCATCATGTCAAAAAGAAAAATCTCATACCGGCACCGCTCCAAAAGAGCGTCTCCGTCGGCCACATCCCAGAGCTGGCTCCGGGAAAATGCGTCAATGGAGTCCTGCTTGAATTCCTGAACGTCCCCCATGACGACCTGGGGCGGCAGGGCGCCGTCTTTAAACTGTGCCAGATATTTTTTTACGGCAAAAGAGGTCAGAGCCGGTGATGGGGACACGATGTCGATCGCGCCGAAGGTTTCTTCCAGAGCCGTGTGTATGATCCCGGCCTCCGGCTTGACCGGTTTTTCTTCAAACAGAAGGTAGATCTGATAAAGGTTCTGAAATTCTGCTTTTTCCTCAAGATTCTGCTTCAGCTCTTCTTTCGGTTCTCTTTTCTTTTTAAATAATCCCATATGCGTTCTCCTTTGTATCTGTCGGCAGGAGGCGGATTCCTCCGCCGTTACCTCCAGTATACCGTATTTTGAAAAAAAGGCCATTACGATTTGCTTAAGATTTCCCCCAGGCTTTCTGAAAACCGGAGAAAGGAAATGGGGCAGACAGTGGGATTTCGTAACGGCGGCAGATACGCACAATCTCATACACACCGATGATTAAGGCGAAGACGCCGGTGGCAATGTTGCTGACGGCCATGACGACCCCGACGCTTAAGCTTCCCATAGAAGTAAAACTCTGCAGAAACCAGAGCACGGGAACCCGGAAGACGAAGACGCGGCAGAAGTTGATGGCCAGCGTCAGTTTCGTCTTTCCGAAGCCATACAACAGGGCCATGACGGACGCGGTGACGCCCAGCGGAATCGCCCCCAGCGCCTCGAAGCGGTAGATGGAGATAATCATCTTTTGAAACGACGGATCATTGCCGGCAAAGAGACGGCTGAGCGCATCCAGAAAATACAGCGAGCAGGACATGAGCACGATACCGATCACCAGGTTGACAGCGAGAACGCATCCAAAGGCCTTCAGCGCGCGGCGGGGCTTTCCTGCGCCCACACTTTGGCTGATAATGGCCGATCCGCCTTCCTGGAAGCCATTCTGGGGCATGGTGGTGATGCCGCCGATGTTGTTGGAGATTCCCAGCGCTCCCACGGTCAGCGCGCTGTAGATCGTACTCATGGAATTGATGATAACCTTGCCGAAGGAGAAGGCCATCTTCTCTGCAATGACCGGAATGGAAATTCCGATCATGGGAAATGTGACAGCGGGCTTTAAGGAGACCGCTTTCATGGAAAAGCCGAATGCGTTGTCCTTTTGATTCATGTTTCGCACAGCCGCAGCCAGCAAAAACAGCTGGGAAAGGATTGTAGCCGTGGAAATCATGCTGATTCCGCACTGAAATCCGTAGACGAACAGGGCGGTAGAGGACATCTTGATGGCGATAACGGCCATATTCAGGCGGAGAATTCTGCCGGAATTTCCACGGGCCCGCTCAATGGCGATATAAATGTTGTTAAAGAAGCTGATGACCATGCCAAAGAGCTCCAGCCGAAAGTACAGAGTCCCTTCCGAGATAAAGGCATCCGGCGTCCGGGCAAGCCTTAGAAACCACGGTGTGAAGGGAACCAGCAGAGCCAGAATGACGGCGCCTAAGACCGCGCACATGGCGAACAGCGTGCTGACCCGTTTCTTTACCAGATCGAAATCACCGGCACCGTAGGCTTCGCTTATTTTCAGACTGGACCCGATGGCGAGGCCGCCTCCCAGGGCTGACAGCATCAGGCTGATCTGGGATAAATAGGCCACGGCAGACACGGAACCGGCGCTGATATGGGCCGCCATCATAGAGTCAAAGATTTTAAAGAGCTGATTTAAACTCTGGTACAGGGCCAGCGGCGTTCCGACGTAGAGAACGACCTTCCACATGTTGTCGTGGAGGGCAAATTCCCGGAAATGCTGGTCTTTTGCGGAGAGCACCGCCTTTGGTAACAATTGCCTGGACATGAATCGTTCCTCCTTTGATGTATATGCCATTGCTTCCGATGGATCTGTATATAAGCATATAGCCGGGAGCTTTGGAAATCTACGAATTTCATGACCAATCATCAAAATAGTACGGTTTTTTTGACATGACCGGTTCCTTTGTGCTATAGTATAGGCCGAAGGGATGGTGATGTCTGGATGAAACGACATGGTCAAATGTCGGAAGCGATGTCGACCGGTATCTTTCTGACTCTGTCCGGTGGATTTCAGGATGCTTATACGTATTACACCCGCGGGAAGGTTTTTGCCAACGCCCAGACGGGGAATATCATTTTACTGGGACACAATGCGATGAACGGAGACTTTACGGATGCCTTCCGGTACCTGGTGCCGGTGCTGGCCTTTGCGGGCGGAATCTACATATCGGAGGTCATACGCGGTATCTACCGGGAGTACGGGAAGCTGCACTGGCGCCAGATCGTGGTGGTGCTGGAGATACTGCTCCTGTTTGTGGTGGGATTTCTTCCGCAGTCCATGAACATGGCGGCCAATATTCTGGTGTCCTTTGTCTGCGCCATGCAGGTGGAGGCGTTCCGGAAGATGAAGGGAAGCGCCTATGCCAGCACGATGTGCATCGGCAATCTGCGCAGCGCGACGGAGATGCTGTACCGCTACCGCCATACGAAGGAAAAGGGCTGTCTGGAAAAATGTCTCCGGTATTACGGCGTAATTCTCGTCTTTGGTATCGGCGCAGCGCTTGGAAGCTTCATGACTTCCCTGTTTGAGGAGCGGACGATCTGGATATCCTGCGGTTTTCTGTTTGTCTGCTTCTGTATTATGTTTATTAAAGAAGACATCGAGGGCGAGCGAGGTCTGGATTGACAGCGGAGCGGATTCCCTCTTACAACCGGATGAATGGCAGGAGGTGCTGTGATGAAGGGATATTTGGATACTTCGGAGGAGGTTCTGAAAAAACTGAATACGAAACGGACAGGCCTGAGTGCAGAGGAAGCGGCCGGCAGACTTATGGCAGATGGAAAGAATAAGCTGAAGGAGGCGAAGCCGGTTCCGCTTTGGAGGCGTTTTTTGAGTCAGCTGGCCGATCCGATGATCATCATTCTGATTGCGGCAGCGGTGGTCTCTGGAATGACGGCGGTCTATGCGGGGGAGTCGTTTGCGGATGTGATCATTATTATGATCGTCGTTCTCATCAATGCGGTGCTGGGAGTGGCGCAGGAGAGCAAGGCTGAGAAAGCCATAGCTGCCCTGCAGGAGATCGCGGCGGCCACTTCCAAAGTAATGAGGGACGGTAAGCAGCAGACGATCCGGAGCGAGGAGCTTGTGCGAGGCGATATCATCGTCCTGGAGGCCGGAGATGCGGTGCCGGCAGACGGCAGGATTCTGGAATGCGCCAGCATGAAGGTGGAAGAAGCCGCTCTGACCGGGGAGTCGGTGCCGGTTCTCAAGACGGAACGCGTTCTTTCCCAGGAGGAGGGGACGAAGGACGTTCCACTGGGCGACAGGAAGAACATGGTCTACATGGGAAGCACGGTCGTATATGGCCGCGGAGCCGCGGTCGTGACAGGCACCGGCATGGATACGGAGATGGGGAAGATCGCGGATGCCCTGACTCAGGCAAAGGATAATGAGACGCCGCTTCAGGGAAAGCTTTCCCAGCTGAGCCGAATTCTCAGCGTGCTGGTGCTCGCCATCTGCGTGATTATATTTGCAGTCAGCTTACTGCGTGCCTATCCGGCCATTTCCGGGCATACGGTCATGGATACGTTTATGATCGCCGTGAGCCTGGCGGTGGCAGCCATACCGGAAGGACTGGCGGCCGTTGTCACCATCGTGCTCTCCATCGGCGTCACCAATATGTCCAGGAAACATGCTATCATCCGGAAGCTGACGGCCGTGGAGACTCTTGGGTGCACCCAGATCATCTGTTCCGACAAAACGGGAACGCTGACGCAGAACCGGATGACCGTCGTAGAACACACCGGATCCGACGAGACGGCACTGGCGGCGGCCATGGCACTCTGCAACGACGCTCATTTAAACGATAAGAATGAGGCGGAGGGAGAACCCACCGAGGCGGCTCTCGCAGCCTACGCATGGTCCGCAGGACTTAACCAGAACCTCTTAAAACAGAAGTATGTGCGGATCGGTGAGGCACCCTTCGATTCCATGCGGAAGATGATGTCAACCGTACACGAAAAGGCGGATGGAACCGTGATTCAGTTCACGAAAGGCGCTCCGGATGAGGTTCTGAAACGCTGTACTCACATACTGTCGGATGGAAAGGCCGTTCCACTGCGTGAGGAGGACAGGGAAAGAATTCTCCTCGCCAATAAATCGCTGGCCGACCGGGCTCTCCGTGTCCTTGCGGCTGCTGCGAGAGAGTACACAGCCCGCCCCGCCGGCTGGGAGGCCGGAGAGCTGGAGCAGAAGCTCTGTTTCCTCGGTCTCACCGGGATGATTGACCCGGTGCGCCCCGAGGTGCTGCCTGCCATCGAAGAGTGCCGCAGAGCCGGAATCCGTCCTATTATGATTACCGGCGATCATAAAGACACGGCGGTGGCCATCGCCATGCAGCTTGGCATCATCACATCACCGGAACAGGCCATCACAGGCGCTGGTCTCGACGAGATATCTGATGAGGACTTCGGCAATGAGATTGAAAAGTATTCCGTTTACGCCAGGGTCCAGCCGGAGCACAAGGTGAGAATCGTAAATGGGTGGAGAGAGAAAGGCTGTATTACCGCCATGACGGGAGACGGAGTCAATGACGCGCCTTCCATCAAGAATGCCGATATCGGTGTGGGAATGGGAATTACAGGAACCGATGTGACGAAGAATGTGGCGGATATGGTGCTGGCGGACGATAATTTTGCCACGATTGTCTCAGCGGTGGGAGAGGGGCGGAGAATATACGATAACATTCGAAAGTCCATACAGTTTCTCCTGTCCTCCAACTTATCAGAGGTGCTGTCCATCTTTTTTGCGACGCTTCTCGGCTTCGTCATCCTGAAGCCGGTCCACCTCCTCTGGATCAATCTGATTACCGACTGCTTTCCTGCGCTGGCACTGGGCATGGAGGAGCCGGAAAAGGACGTTATGAACCGGCCGCCCCGCAGCCCGAAGGAAGGGATTTTCTCAGGCGGGGTCGGACTGAATGTGGTGGTTCAGGGAATTGCGGTGACCGTAATCACCCTGGCTTCGTATCTGATCGGCCATTATCTGGAGGCGGGCGTGTGGGAGATTAGGAACAGTGCGGATGGCATGACCATGGCGTTTCTGACTCTGTCCATGACGGAGATATTTCACTCCTTCAACATGCGGTCTCTAAATCAGTCGGTATTTACGTTAAAACATCATAATCCGTGGCTGTGGCTGTCCATGGCGGCTTCCTTTCTGTGCACGACCGTGGTTATCTACGTCCCGTTCCTGTCCGATGCGTTTGAATTTGAACACATTTCTCTTACCGAGTATGCGGTGGCAATCGGACTGGCCTTCTGCATTGTTCCGTTTGTGGAAGGGACGAAATGGCTTTAGAGGAGGCGGAAATGAGGAACATCCTCTGCAAATGCCTCCGCTTCGGACTGCAGGGTTTCCAGAAAGCGATTGATATGGTATCCGTCAGTCGCCGCGTGATGGCAGGTAATGGAGAGAGGCATCATAATTCTGCAGTCTTTTTCATAGAATCTGCCTGCCTCAACGGACGGAAGATAGTACGGCTTATTCTCATAGGAGTGAACCGAAAAATGCTTAAATGACACCCAGGGAACACAGGAAATGGTATAGGCATTGGCGGGAGGTGTCTGCCCGGCCTGAGCCAGGACGCCGTGACTGCCGCCGTACCTCCTCTGGTTGTCCAGGTAGGACTGATAAAACGCCATGAAATCATCTGTGTACTCCGTCCACATAAAGGAAAAGGTCTTATCATCCTCATGAAAGGCCGCGTAAAGCGGTGTGAGTGTGTCGAAGCAGCCAACCTGCCCGTCCAGTTCGGCTATTTTGAATTCCTTCTGCATTTGAAGCGTCCTGGTGACGAGCCATAAGTAAGCCGGGAAGAATTTGATACCAGCATGCTTCAGAGCCGTTCTCATCGCCGTAACATCGAGATCGACGGTCAGGGAATATCCGGTCGGAGCCATTTTCGAGAAATAGTAAAACATCTGCCCCCTCGGCCATTTCTGCATGTCGAGCGGCGTAAATTTAACAGTTTGATCCATTGTGATACCTCCTTTTCCTCTATTATAGGGACTTCCAATGAAAATACAATCAACGCTCCGTAGACTGCCGCTGTTGTCCCTGTTCCATTTGAAAAAATTAGTGTTTTATGGTAGGATGAAGAAAACCCTGCACACAAAAGAAGTCAGACACTCACGGCAGTCGCCAAATGGACATGGCCGCATGCCCGCTTAGCCTGCTGCCTTCGTGTGAATAAACGATACAGGAGCATAGAATGACGGCTTATGTAAGTAAGAATGAGAAAACAAAATACCGGCTGGCAGACTCTGTCAAGCAGTGCATGATGACGACGCCAGTGGACAAAATCACGGTTCAGAACATCGTGGATGGCTGTGATATGACGCGCCAGACCTTTTACAGGAATTTTAAGGACAAGTATGACTTGATCAACTGGTACTTCGATAAGCTGGTGCTGGAATCCTTTGCCCGGATCGGCGTGGAGAAGACGGTCTGCCAGAGCCTGGAGGAGAAGTTTGAATTTATCAAGAAGGAGAAGGTGTTCTTCACCGAGGCCTTCCGTTCGGATGATTACAACTCCCTGAAGGAACACGATTTTGAACTGATTATGGGGTTCTACAGGTCACTGATTACGCGTAAGACCCATAAGCCTCTGGAGGAGGAGATTCAGTTTTTGCTGGAGATGTACTGCCGCGGATCCGTCTATATGACTGTGAAATGGGTCCTGGGCGGCATGAAGCAGACCCCGGGAGAGATGGCGGCCAGCCTGGTGGAAGCCATGCCGCCGCGGCTTTCGGCTGTGTTTCAGGAGGCCGGGCTCGTATAATGCGGATCGGAGGGCGTTGCCTGGCTGTTGGTACAGGAAGTATTGATATTGTATAGAAATAAAGTTACAGTTTGCGGGATTTGTAACATTTGTTACAAACGAAGGGGATTGTAACTTTATTTTTTTGATTGGTTTTGTTAAAATAATAACAGAAAGTAAATGGTATCCATAAGACCCATAAAAGATAGGAAAAGGAGAGATTATCATGGCAAACAGAATCGTTTTGAATGAAACATCGTATCACGGTGCAGGTGCAATCAATGAAATTCCGGGAGAGGTAACAAAGAGAGGGTTCCATAAGGCATTTGTTGCATCCGATCCTGATCTGGTAAAATTCGGCGTAACAGCGAAGGTGACAAAGATTCTGGAAGAGAATGGAATGGACTACGAGGTTTATTCCAATATCAAACCAAACCCAACCATAGAAAACGTACAGACCGGTGTTGAGGCATTTAAGAAATCCGGTGCAGACTATATTATCGCTATCGGCGGCGGTTCCTCCATGGATACCTCCAAGGCCGTAGGCATCATCATCACGAATCCAGAGTTTGCCGATGTCAGAAGCTTAGAGGGCGTGGCTCCGACCAAGAATCCGTGTGTTCCGATTCTGGCTGTTCCGACGACAGCGGGTACGGCGGCAGAAGTTACCATCAACTACGTAATTACCGACGTTGAGAAGAAACGCAAATTCGTCTGTGTTGATACACACGATATTCCGGTTGTCGCTTTCGTTGATCCGGAGATGATGTCCAGCATGCCGAAGGGATTAACTGCTTCCACAGGTATGGATGCGCTGACCCATGCGATCGAGGGCTATACCACAAAGGGAGCCAATGAGATCACAGACATGTTCAACTTAAAGGCGATTGAAAAGATCGCTTCCAGCTTAAGAGATGCGGTTGAGAATAAGCCGGAAGGCCGTGAAGGCATGGCTCTGGGCCAGTACTTAACCGGTATGGGATTCTCTAACTGCGGACTTGGCATCGTTCATTCCATGGCTCACGCCCTGGGCGCCGTATACGACACACCGCACGGTGTTGCCAATGCCATCCTGCTTCCGACCATTATGGAATACAATGCAGATGCTACGGGTGAGAAGTTCCGCGCCATCGCTAAGGCCATGGGTGTAGAGGGAACCGAGACCATGACCGTGGAAGAGTACCGCAAAGCGGCAGTTGAGGCAGTTAAGAAGCTGTCCCAGGACGTTGGAATTCCAGCTGACTTAACGGCTATCGTTAAGGAAGAGGATATTCAGTTCCTGGCTGAGTCCGCTGTGGCAGATGCATGCGCACCTGGAAATCCTAAGGATGCGAGTCTGGAAGACATTATTGCGCTGTATAAGAGCCTGATGTAAGATCGGTCGGACGGGAGTTCGGACAAACTGCAGTGTAAGAGACGATTAATAGAGTAGAGACGCCGTTTCATCGATGAAAAGTCATTGATGAAACGGCTCTTTTTATGGATTGTATGTTAGTTTTGTGTCTGCTTTGAAAAAATGGTGTAATAGTTTATGGCCTCTTCTTCCATTAACGAAAAATTGGCCTGCAGCTTTTGAATAATACGCTGTTTCGGGATGTTTTCGGAAACATTATCCTGAATAAAGACCTGGATGCCTTTTTCCATTCCTTTTTCCATTCCCCGTTGATACCCTTCCTCCATCAACATCTGTCCGACTAATGTCATCTGCATCTCCTCCTCCAGTTTTTTCGCGTATACCCGGTCAATGATTTTGTCTGTAAAGGTCAGGATTCCGGCTATTACCTTCAGCTGGCCCTCCCTGTCAGGCAGTCGTTTACCGAGATTTACGGCTTTTTCAATCGTTTCCTGCTTGCGCTTTTTTTCAGGGATAATTTTCTGATGTTGTTTGAGATATTCAGAACATCACCATCTTCCGGCAGAATGCGGAAATGGGATAGGATAATCATATGACAAATGCACAGATAAGTCAAGTGTTATTTACCTGAATAAATGGTAATTTTGTTTGCCCGGCATTTTAGAGTTTACCGCAGCATATGAAAAACCAGGTTTCCCAGATCAGGCAAGTACACAGTTTCAGCACGCATCTTCACAATAATGCTTCTATGCATCATGGCGATGGAAATTCTTAAATTCCCGCGGCGATATGCCATACTCCTTCTTAAAGGAACGGTAGAAGGAAGAATAGTCTGGAAAACCGCAGCTCTCCCATATTTCCTGGAGCGGGACTCCGGACAGGATTCCGTTTTTGGCTGCGATCAGACGGCGCTGGATCACGCAGTGATGAAAGGACACCTGCATGTTCTTCTGAAAGGTGTGGGAGATGGTGGAGGGGCTTACGAGAAAATGCTTCGCCGTCCCTTCCAACGTGATCTTCTCCCTTAAGTGTTCGTCAATGTAGCGGAATAAATCATCCACCAGAACGCTTTTTTCCGCAGCCGGCATCTGCAGATCCTGATAGTAATAGGTGCGGCTTATGTGGGCCATGAGGCTGATGACTGCAGTCCGGGTGCAGTATCCCCAGCCCAGCTTTCGCTCCTCCGTCTCCTTTAAGGCAGCGGAAGCAGCGGAAAAAAGCCCTGACCACGTCGCCCGGGTGGAGCGCAGAAGATAGCTCCCGCGCTTCTGACACTGTTCAAAGGCAAAATTCAGATCCGGAAATTCCTCGCACTGCTGATGCCAGTAGGCGGCGTTGATCCAGATGACGTATCGGGAATACGGTTCCTTAAGCGGCTCCGGAAAGAGCGGCTGGTGACTGACTCCGGGCGGAATGAGCAGAATATCCCCCTGTTGGATGCGAAAGCGCTTATCCCCTAAAAGATACTGGATATTGCCGCTTTTGCAAAGCAGGATCTCATAAAATGTATGGCTGTGCAGGAAAACATGGCCGGTATTGTCTGTATTGGTCTGAATGCGGATTTCCGTACAGGAATCCTCCATCTGTATTTCTTTCCAGAAATTAATCATAGGACCTCCATGGTTAAAATGCATAAAAAGTTGAAAGAATATTATTGAAAATAAATAAAACCTCATAACTTATTTGCAAGAATTACAATGTATAATGCAAGATGCGCAATTTAAATTGCTAAAACTACACAATATAATAGAACTATAACAAATGAACATAAGAATTTCAAGTCTTATGGGAAGAAAAGGAGAGGTTTTATGAAAGAGATACGAAAATTTGGAATCAGAGACCAGATCGGATATGTATGCGGTGATATGGCGGGCAGCTTTGTGAACCTGTATGTCGATGCATTTTTCCTCACATTCTGTACGTATGTGCTGGGAATCAAGGCAGCATGGATGGGAAGTATGTTCCTGTTTGCAAGGCTGTGGGATGCATTTAACGATCCGATGATCGGTTCCTTTCCGGACAGATGGCAGATAGGCAAGAGCGGGGACAAATTCAAACCCTACATTAAGATTGCAATGATTCCGCTGGCTATATCCGGCCTGCTGTGTTTTGCTGATGTCAGCAGCTGGGGTTCCCTGGCGAAACATGTCTGGGTCGTATTCGCTTACATCGTATACGGAATGAGCTATACCGGAACTTCCATGCCATTTGGCTCCATGGCCTCTGTTGTGACCAATGACCCGATCGAGAGAACGAAGCTTTCCAGAGCCCGTTCCATCGGCGGCACAATCGTCGGAATCGGAGCCATTTCACTGGTTCCTCAGTTCGTATTCAACAAAGCGGGCGAAGTCGTGCCGAGTGGTTTCTTCAAGGTAGCGGTGGTATTCGGGATCTTATCCATGATCTGCTACTGCCTGCTGCTGCATTTTACCACAGAGCGCGTTCGTCAGCCGAAGGTGGAAGGCGAGAAGTTCAATTACGGCAAGGTGTTAAAGAGTGTATTTAAGAACCGTCCAATGCTGGGCGTTATGCTGGCAACGGTAGGAAGCCTTCTGTTCATCACCGGCAACAGCCAGCTGGGAAGTTACCTTTACAAAGAATTCTATCATGCGCCGCAGGTGCTGACGCTGGTGTCCTTAATCAGTATTCCGATTATGCTGGTATTCTTCCCGCTGATCCCGAAGCTGAGCCAGAAATATGGAAAACGCAACGTCATTTTAGTATGCTCCGGCTACAACCTTGTGATTTCCCTGATTCTGTTTATGATGCCGATTCAGAACGTGTACTTATTCCTGGTGATCAACACCCTGGCGACCAGCGGACAGACGGCATTTACCATGCTGATCTGGGCGTTTGTTACGGACTGCATCGATTACCATGAGTACCAGACCGGAGAGCGCAGCGACGGAAGCCTTTACTCCATCTACACATTCTCCAGAAAGATCGGTTCCACGCTGGCATCCACCATCGCTTCCTTCTCACTGGGCGCGATCGGCTATATTTCCGGTATTGAGGCACAGACTGCCGCTGTCGCCGGTCATATTCGTTCCCTCTGCACCTTTATTCCGGTAGCGACCTGCGTGCTGGAGCTTCTGGGCATCGGACTCGTATACAACCTGACCAACAAGAAGACGACGGAAATGTACGCGGTGCTGAAGAAACGGAGAGATGAGGGCGAGAAACAGGCATAGGTGTGAGGAGATGCGGAATGGAAAAAAAGATCGATATTCATCTTCATTTGAGTGAACATCCGATTCCCGACGGTCTGGGAATGAAGATATCCAGCGGGGCGGAAATGCTGCCGCATCTGGATGAGCTTGGAATCGGGTTTGGAATCATCATGTCGTCGGGCGAGAAACAGGCGATGTTCGGCTCCAACGCTTCGTGCAGAAGAATCGCGGAACAGTATCCGGACCGGTATGCCTGGATGTGCGGCCTGGATGAGATGGAACCGGAGACGGTATACGAGAGGTTAAAGCAGTACCGGGAAGAGGGCGCCGTCGGTGTCGGAGAACTGGCTGTCAACCACAGATTGGATCATCCGTTTTTAGAGGCGGTATTTCAGGCGGCGGAAGCCCTTGGCCTGCCGGTGTTGTTTCATATGAGCCCGGAGGAAGGCTTCCAGTACGGTGTGGTGGATGAGCCGGGGCTGCCCCTTCTGGAACGGGCTTTAAATAAGTACCCAAAATTGATATTTATCGGCCACAGCCAGCCATTCTGGCACGAGATATCGGGCGGCGCGGGGAAATCCCGGGAAGAGCGGTATGAGTGGGGAAAAGGGCCGGTGACGCCCGGCGGCCGGCTGGGTCAGCTGTTTGAAAAATATCCGAATTTGTATGGAGATTTGTCGGCCAACAGCGGAGGATGCGCCATGATGCGGGATGAGGCATTCGGCCTGGCGTTTCTGGAGGCCTGGAAGGACCGGCTGATGTTTGGAACGGACATGGTAAATGTGGACATGGAATTTCCGCTGGGCGGATGGCTGGATCAGAAGGTGGAGGAGGGAGCGCTCTCCATCTCCGCCTGTCAGGCCATTGTGAGCGGCAATGCAAAACGTATCTTTGGGCTGGGCCGGAAGCTGGCTGTAAATGCAGAAGAAAAGACCGATGAGAAAACAGAAGAGAAGATGGTGAAAGGAGATTAGGGATGGAGGAAATGAGAACGAGGATTCTGCCCCGGATGCTGAATGACGAGGCAGAAACGTATCTGACACGCAATGATGTCATTATTGTTCCGGTGGGAACGGTGGAACTCCACGGGGGACTGCCCCTTGACAGCGAAACGGTAATCAGCGAGGCTTTCGCCCTCCGGATGGCGGAGGCGGCTGACGGGCTGGTGCTGACGGGACTGCCGTATTTCTACGCCGGGGCCACGGCCATCGGACGCGGCACGACTCAGGTCAGCGTGCGGGAAGGCATCGACTATCTGGGAGCGATTGCGAGAAGTCTTCTCCGTCAGGGCTTCAAGCGCCAGATTTACGTCAGCTTTCACGGCCCCGCCCATATGACCTGCTGTCCGATGATCCGGGATTTTTTCGATGAGACCGGCGTCCCGATTCTGTATATGGATCTGACGATGCAGATGTTCCAGAGTGCGCGGGATTTATTCAAGACAATGGACAGTTTTCATGCCATCACAGTCGGCGCGTACCAGATGATGGGCCGTCTGGAGGATGTTCCGTTTACCACGGAATACTGCCATCAGGAGCCGCAGACGACGAAGCCGTTTGACCATCTGTTCAGCCTGGCTTACCAGAGCGGCAGCATCGGCTACTGCTTTGGCGACGCAAAGGATCATATGAGTACGCCTGCGATCCCTGACGCGGCCAGGAGAAAAGAACTGGCGGACGAAGGGGAGATGCTGATCAATGAGATCGTAAAGCGCCTGGATATGAGAACCATTACAGAGGAAATGAGGTCTTTGGAAGCCTTTGAGCAGGAGGTTATGGAGCGGTATCCCTGGATTCCGGCCGCAGGCGGGCAGAAGAGATGACGGACGAAATCGGGAAAGAAACAGAGAAGGAAATCGGGAAAGAAATGAAACAGGAAATGATGAAATCAGAAATACAGCCGGAGTCCGGCGAATCGTCGAAACTGATCGGGACACCGTGCGGAGCTGTGCGAGGAACTGTCTCCGCAAAGGGAGACTGCATTGTCTATAAAGGAATCCGCTATGCAAATGCCAAACGTTTCCAGTACCCTGAAGAGGTGACGCACTGGGACGGCATCTATGAGGCAGACAGGTTCGGAAACTGTTCTTATCAGCCGAGAGCGTTCTATGATGAGGCAAAGGTGCCGGAAAAGGCATTTTATTACCATGAATTCCGGGAGGGAGAGTCCTACACCTACAGCGAGGACTGCCTGTTCCTAAACATCTGGACGCCGCTGGAGCCGGAGAACGCACCGGTTCTGTTTTACATTCACGGAGGCGGATTCAAGGGCGGATGCGGCCATGAGAAACATTTTGACGGCGCGGCCTACTGCCGTCAGGGAATCCTTGTGGTGACGATCAACTACCGCCTGGGACCTCTCGGATTTGCCTGCATGGAGGAGTGGAAGGATGAGGCGGGGCATGCCGGCAATTATGCCATGTACGACCAGATGGCGGCCTTATCATGGGTCCGCCGCAATATCGCCGCGTTTGGCGGCAATCCGGACCGGATCACCCTGATGGGACAGTCGGCCGGCGCCATGAGCGTGCAGCAGCACTGCCTCTCCCCGCTGACGAAAGGCAGTATCTGCGGAGCCATTATGATGAGCGGTGGCGGTGTGAGGGAAGGATTTGCCGCCGCAGCGTCCCTGAAGGATGTGGAACCATTCTGGCGTGAGCTGGACCTTCGGGTGACCGAGGCGTGCGGAAAGGGGCTGAGGGAAGCAGAGCCCTCTGTAATCTTTGAAGCATTTAATGCACTGTCGAAGGAGCGCCCCGACGCGGCCATGGTCTGCGGCCCGATTGTGGACGGTGCGTTTTTGCCGGAGCCGGCCATGGAAATCGTCAGAAACGGCGGGGCACACGAGATCCCTTATCTCATGGGCTCTACCAGTGAGGATATCGTTCCTCCGATTGTACATAAGATGGCAAAGGGATGGGCAAGACTGCAGTCTGACCTGGGAAGATGCCCTTCCTATGCATTCTTCTTTGACAGGCAGCTGCCGGGGGATGACCGGGGCGCCTGGCATTCCGCGGATTTGTGGTATGAATTCGGTACGCTGGAAAACAGCTGGCGTCCGTTTGAGGCCTGGGACCGCGAGCTTTCGGACTGTATGGTGCGCTGCTTTTCCAATTTTATCCGCACCGGAGATCCCAACGGCGGCGGCCTTCCCCAATGGCTGCCTATGAAAAAGGACCAGAACCGCGTCATGCGTTTCGGTGATAAAACTGTGGCAATGGGATACGTCTCCATTGCAAAGCTGAACCATACCATGCGAACGAAACCTTCGGTTGGTGAATAAATAACCCAAAAATTGTCCGGATTCCCGTCAAAACTGTCCTAGCAGTGTTGGCGGGAAATCTGTTATACTGATAACAGAATAATAAAAGGAGTGTATGGGACATGTTATATCCGATTTTAACGCAGTCGAGGGGACTGATGGATTTAAGCGGCGTCTGGGCATTTAAGCTGGATGACGGCCGGGGATTTGAGGAAAAATGGTATGAACGGCCACTGGAGTCAGCGATGACCATGCCGGTTCCGGCGTCTTACAATGATTTAAAAGAGGGAGAAGCGTTCCGTGACCATTACGGCTGGTGCTTCTACCAGAGAACGCTGGCGGTGCCGTCCTACATGACGGGTCAGCGTCTGGTTCTGCGTTTTGCCGCAGTTACACACATTGCAAAGGTCTATCTAAACGGTGAACTGATCGCAGAGCATAAGGGAGGCTTCCTCCCGTTCGAGGTACAGATCAACGAGTATCTGAGAGAAGGGGAGAATCTCCTGACGGTGGCGGTGGACAACCGGATCGACCATACCACCCTTCCGGTCGGCAGCGAGGCGGGCGGCGGAATGGGAGACTTAATGGGAATGGGAGGAGGAAAGACCTCCAGAAAGAGAAACAATCCCAACTTCGATTTCTTTAACTACTGTGGAATTACACGTCCGGTCAAGCTTTATACGACTCCGTCCTCATATGTACAGGATATCTTCTTAAACGCGGAGGTGGAGAATACGACAGCGCGTATTGCCTACCGCCTTGAGACCGTGGGAGACGGAACCGCGAAGATCGCCGTATACACGAAGGACGGCAGACTGGCGGCGGAAGCGGAAGGAACCGACGGTACCCTGGAGATTTCCGATGTTGTCCTGTGGCAGCCGCTCTGCGCCTATTTATATGAGGTGAGAGTGACCTTCGGTGAGGATGTCTACTCCCTTCCTTACGGTGTCCGCACCGTGAAGACGGAAGGCGGAAAATTCCTGATCAATGGCCGTCCGTTCTATTTCAAGGGCTACGGCAAACACGAGGACACGTTCCCGGCCGGCCGAGGGCTTAACATGCCTATGAATACGAAGGATATTTCCCTGATGAAGTGGCAGGGAGCCAACAGCTTCCGCACCAGCCATTATCCGTACAGCGAAGAGATGATGCGTCTGTGTGATGAAGAGGGAATCGTGGTGATCGACGAGACACCGGCAGTCGGAGTTCATTTGAATTTCGGGGGCGGTGCGAACTTCAAGGACGGAAAGCGGGTCAACACCTTCGATCCGCCGGAAGAGGGCGGAATCCGGACGCACGAACACCATATGGACGTAGTCCGCGATATGATTCTGCGTGACAAGAATCACGCCTGTGTTGTCATGTGGAGTATTGCCAACGAGGCCGATTCCGGCGGACCTGGCGCCTACGCCTACTTTAAACCGTTATACGATCTGGCAAGGGAGACCGATCCTCAGAAACGTCCCTGCACCATCGTCAGTGTCCAGATGCCTAATTACAAGGAGGACTGCACCATTGAGCTGAGCGACGTCTTCTGCTTAAACCGCTATTACGGCTGGTATGCCTGCGGCGGCGATTTAGACATGGCAAAGGAGCTGTGCCGGGAAGAACTGACCTTCTGGAATTCCCTCGGTAAACCGTTCATGTATACAGAATACGGAGCGGACACGGTAAGCGGCTTCCACGACACGACTCCGGTGATGTACACGGAGGAGTATCAGGTAGAATACTATAAGGTCAATCACGAGGTAGCGGACTCCCTGGAGAATTTCGTAGGCGAGCAGGTATGGAACTTTGCCGATTTTGCAACCAGCCAGAGCCTTCTCCGGGTGCAGGGCAACAAAAAGGGAATCTTCACAAGAGACAGAAAGCCGAAGCTGGTCGCCCATTACCTCCGCGGCCGCTGGACGAAGATTCCGGAATTTGGATATAAAAAATAGTAGAACGGTCTATTTGGTGTGAAAGTATAAAAACTTCGTAAAGCTGCATGAATACTATATTTTTGCGAGTTTGCGCGTTTCTGCATCAGAGTTTTCAAAATACGTTTGGCGCTTTTTTACGCCTGTGTTCCACAAGAACTTATAAAGAGATATGGTAAAATGTAGGGCGGGATGAGGACATCCCGCCCTACGTCCCTTTCCACACTCTTTCTTATCCATTTTACGGTAAGAAAATTATGGAGTAAGCATAGAAAGAGGGTGGTAAAATGGTACAAATTACTGTAAAATGAAACCATAATAATCAATTGATATTCTCTGAATTTAACTGGGGACGATATTCGTCGCTCAGTTGAGGTATTAAAGGAATATAAGCCAGGATATCAACCGATAGAGTTTGAATTAGAAGCTGCATTGTACAGGAGGATTTCTTATGAATCATTTCATTGAAGCACTCATAAGCGAGGGAAAGAATAAGGCACTGCCTGAAGAGTTTGATTATTTTGGAAAACTGATTGGCAGTTGGAAGATCGACTATGTTGACAATAGCAATTCCCGCGTGATAAAAGGCGAATGGCATTTCTCGTGGGTTCTTGAGGGAATGGCGATACAGGATGTGATTGTCTTGCCCGGCTTTGAATACGGAACAACGCTTCGTGTCTACAAGCCCGACGTACACGCCTGGGATGTCACATATTGTTATACTGGTAAAATTATGCGGTTTGAAGCGGCAAAGCAGGATGATAAGATCGTTCTCACAAACATTGAGGATAAAAGCAGAAAATGGGTTTTTGTTAAAATTGAGGATAAGTATTTTCATTGGCAGGATGTTGCAGTAAAAGAGGATGGCGAGTGGCTTGTTAATTTCGATTTATATGCCGAGCGCGTCTGATCAATATAAATGCTTCGACTCATTGGTATAAGTCGTCGATACGATACGAATGGCCGTATTCCGTTCAGCAGCGGGAGGCGGCCATTTTTTTGCTGTCTGCCTGTGCCCCCCGTGAATCCGTTGACAGGGCCGAAAGAGTCAATTTCCGTGTATGATTTGGTTAAGATATGCGTAGATCGCGCCTGGAAAAATGATTACAATGAGATAGAACCAGGGGTGGTGCGATTCGGATTCTGACTGGACCGAATAAGAACAATAAACAACGGAGGAGAGAAAATGAGACAAAGAAAAGTGATGGCAATTATGATGGCGGGGATTTTATGCGTAACAGCGGCCCTGACAGGCTGCGCGAAGGCACCGGGGAAAGAACAGACCGAGGCGCAGGCCATGGAGCCGGCACCGGTGACCCTGTATTTGACGCGGCACGGGAAGACCATGCTCAATACGACAGGGCGTATGCAGGGCTGGTGTGATTCTCCGCTTACGGAGGACGGCGCGGCGGTGGCTGAAAAACTGGGACGCGGGTTAAAAAAGGCCGGAATTACCTTTGATGCGGTTTATACAAGTGACAGCGGCAGAGCAATAGAAACGGCAGAGCTGATCCTGAAGAATAACGGACAGCCGGAGGTATCCTTACAGAGAAATCCCAAAGTCCGGGAGGTGTGCTACGGAATTTACGAGGGTGCCATGCCGGCGGAAGCATACACACCGGCTGCAAAGGCACTAAGCTATGACAGTGTGGACGCTATGATGGGAGCGGTCATGGGAGGCAAGCTGAAAATTGAAGAAGCGGTAACTGCAATGGCGGAAACCGATGAGAGCAAAACCGCGGAGACGTGGGAGACGGCACAGAAGCGGGTTATGGACGGAATCCGTGAGATCGCGGGTGAGGCCGCAGAGCGCGGGCAGAAACAGGTTTTGGTGGTTTCACATGGGATGGCCATATCAGCAGCAGTGGCTGCCATCGACCCGGATGCAGCAGCGGGAGAACTGGGAAATGCCTCCATCACAAAAATTATCTATGACAACGGAACGTTTACCGTGGAATCGGTAAATGATATGAGTTATATAGAAGAGTAGGGATCAGTAAGAGGGGAAAAATGGATAGAAAAGGATAGGGAAGACGGCGATTGACCGTATTTTCCCTATCCTTTTTTACTCACTATAAAGAGCACTCTAAAGTTTAACGGAGCCTATTCCTTTTCCAGCTCTTTTGCACAGCTGAGATAATAGTGGCGCCCGTTCGCGCTGGTTTCCAGCCTGGAGAGTTGTCTCAGACTTTCGGCCTTCCAATGGCGGGCGTTTGTTTTCCCCTCTTCGGATACGGTGTCTCCGGCACCAAGAAGAAGGTCGCAGAGCTCGGAGGCCCACTGGAATTCCGACTCCTCCAGAGCCGTTTTGACAGCGGTGGAAATGGCCTGCTCTCCGCCGGCCAGTTTTATCAGATTGCGGGAGTATTTCTCCGGTGCAGTACGGTTTAAATTGGACGGATTGCCGTCAAACCATCCCACATATCCCTGATAGATGGCGCGCACAGACCACTGCACTGTACCGTAATACTCCTGAAGATACGGCAGGCTGCGGTAGGTTTCAGGAAGAACCACCCGGGCAGCGGTTTTGTCCTGGGAAAGCCCCTGGCTGATGCAGGCGAGAGTCTCATCCAGGATGTAGCGGATGGCCTCCTTAAAATTACCGAGGACCTCTGTGATCCGGTCGTGTCCCAGGACCGGAAGCATGTGGCCCGGAAGCAGGGCCTCGGCCGGATAACTCATGATGTGTTCCAGGCTGTCCACCCAGGCGGCTATGTCGCGGTACTGTCCGCCGCGGATGGCATAGAGATTGGGCCAGCAGCCGTAGTAATTGTCGCCGCAGCACATGATCCGCTCCTCCGGAAGCCAGAGAAAGATCTGGTCGTCCGTTTCGCCGACCGCTGATACCAGCTCGAAGGCAACTCCATCGATGGTGCGCTTGACGGAATCTTCTGTATAAAGTGTGGTGGGAGGAAGAAACGAGTAGACGCCGTCACCGATGGCGTGGCCTTCCCGGATCCCCAGGCCCTGGGTAATGAGTTCTTCATCGGTCAGTCCATAGCCGAACTGACGGAAGGTCCTTTTGTTTAAGATCGGATTAATTCGTTCTGTCCCTTTTAATACGGCCTTCTTGGGCGCGAAGGCGATGATCTCCTCCACCGTGTCCCGGAACGCTCCGCAGCCGCCCCGGTGATCCGGATGGCCGTGAGTGAAGATAATGGTCTTTACGGGTTTATCCGTCAGACGGGACAGCTCGTCCTTCAGGCGTGCGGCTCTGGCGTCGGAATCCAGAGTATCGATTAGAATCAGGGACGTATCCCCTTCCACGATAATACAGTTGCTGTGCCCCCAGCCGACCGCGATCCGGACGCGGTCAGTGATAGTGATCATCTCTTTCGGAAATGCGGTATCATTGAATTCTTTTAATCTTGCTTCAGCATCATTACTTAACAAGTATATCCCTCCCAGCATTTGATTTTTTATTACCATATTTTATTTTATCATATTTTACTTCTGATGAGCGAATGAATTACTTCACAGAGGTCAGTAAATAAATTTTTGATACGAGTTTAGATATCTGGCCAGGATTTCATGGTTGCGTTCATAATTTTTGGAGTATGCGATTCCGCATAATACGTTTAAAATAAACTGTACGGACAGTTCATAGACAATGTTTCCGTTTATGTCATTCACCCCTGAATCCTGTATCTCGATCCATTCGTCGGCAATTCTGGAAAGCGGTGTGTTGGCAGGCGTAAGTATAATGGTTTTGGCCTTCCGTTGTTTTAGAATTGATGTGATATCGAGCAGACGCCGGTTGTTCCCCGTATGGCTGACCAGGATGGCGGCCGCATCGGCCGGTGTCGAGATTGCCTGATAATACTGGGCGTTATTGGGATCGTGGATGACGACACGGTAGCCCATGGAGAGCAGGCGGTACATCTGTGGTTTGACCAAATGCAGGTTGTCGCCAAAACCGAAGAACTCCAGCTGACTGCAGGAGTTGATTAAATTCGCCGCCCGCACAAGCGTCTGATAGTCGATGGACTGCTTTGTCTGCTCGATGGCGGTTTGTTCAAGATCCGCGATCTTCTGTACAATGGAGTGAACCGTTTCATTCGTGTTAATCGTCCTGTCTCCGGAGGCGAGAAATACGGAGTTGATCTCACTGAAAAAGCGTGCCTTAAAATGAGAAAAACCATGTCCGTCATCTAACTTCTTAACCAGCCGCGTGACGGTAGAGGGACTGGTATAGCTGGCTTTCGCCAGATCACGGACCGAAAAATTGATAATGGTTTCAGGATATTGCAGCAAATAACGGATAATATTCTGTTCTGCAGAAGAAAAATGTTCTGCCTCTCTGAGCTGTTCCAGGATATTCATTGGAAAACCACCTTTCCATGGCGTATAGATTGAAAATCTGTTTCACGGTAATTATATCAGATATCAGGAAAGAGTGAAACAAACAACCAGAATGTTTCCCGGTTCTTGAATAAATTGTCCCGAACGGTTAAGCTGGAAAAAAAGAGGGAGAGGTGTATAGGAAAATGTTTCAGAAAGAATTTCTATGGGGCGGGGCTGCCGCCGCGAATCAGGTGGAGGGCGCATGGGACGAGGACGGAAAAGGGCCGTCCGCATCGGATTTATGCACAGGAGGCTCCAGATATAAATCGAAACGAATCACCGTGAGGCAGGAGAACGGGGTCTTTTATCCCAGTCATGAGGCCGTGGATTTTTACCACAGGTATCAGGAGGATATCCGTTTATTCGCGGAGATGGGGTTCAAAGTGTATCGGCTGTCCATAAACTGGAGCAGAATTTATCCGACCGGCCTGGAGAAGACGCCAAACGAGGAAGGACTCCGGTTTTATGACAGGGTATTTGCGGAGTGCAGAAAATACGGAATCGAACCATTTGTGACGATTTCCCACTATGAAATGCCTTACGGACTTACAAAAGCATATAATGGCTGGGCCGGCAGGGAGACCATCGGATGTTATCTCCGTTACTGTGAAACGCTGTTTACCAGATACCGTGATCAGGTCCGCTACTGGCTGACCTTTAATGAAATTAACTGTGGTATGATACCTGCGGGCAATTTCCTTTCTCTCGGAATTTTAAATCCGGGGACGGAGGAATTTACAAAGCAGACGGATATTCCGGAAAAACGGTTTCAGGCGCTTCATCACCAGTTTGTGGCCAGTGCCATGGCGGTCAGTCTCGGACACTCCATCCGGCCTGATTTTTCTATCGGATGTATGATTGCCTATATGGTGACATACCCTCTGACCTGCCGTCCCGAGGATGTCCTGGGAGCAAAACAGAAAGAACAGATGGGAAACCAGTTTTGCGCGGATGTACAGGTAAGAGGTGAGTATCCGCATTTTGCCCGCAGGTTTTTTAAGGAAAACGGCATCTCCATTCAGATGGAGCCGGGGGACGAGGAGATACTGAAAAAAGGGACGGTGGATTTCTACAGCTTCAGTTATTATACCTCTTCCTGCTGGGGAACCAATCCGGAAAAGGCCTCGTCCGGCAATCTGGCTGGAGGAGCCGCAAATCCCTATTTACAGTCGAGCGCGTGGGGCTGGCAGATCGATCCGGTCGGACTCAGGACCGCGCTGAACGATATTTACGGACGTTACCGGATTCCTGTCATGGTGGTGGAAAATGGCCTGGGAGCGGAAGACACGGTGGAGGAAGACGGCCGGATCCACGATACGTATCGGATTGAGTACTTGAGACAGCATATCAGGCAGATGCGGGAAGCCGTGGAGGACGGAGTGGATCTGATGGGATATACGGTCTGGAGCGCCATCGATCTGGTGAGCGCGTCGACAGGAGAGATGGCCAAACGCTATGGCTTCGTCTATGTGGACCGCCATGATGACGGCAGCGGCAGCATGAAACGGCTGCGCAAGGACTCCTTCTACTGGTATAAAAATGTAATTGAGAGCAATGGAGAAAATCTCTAAAAGGGGGAAATGGATATGAAATACGATAGTCTGGCAAGAGACATCATCCGTCACGTGGGCGGAAAAGAAAATGTGATCGATGTGGTTCACTGCGTCACGCGCCTTCGTTTTCGGTTAAAGGACGAGGGAAAGGCCGACACGGAAAGATTGAAAGCCATGGATGGTGTGGTAACCGTGATTCAGAGCGGCGGTCAGTATCAGGTGGTGATCGGCAATCAGGTGGCGGAGGTGTATGACGCTGTGCTGGAAGCCGGTGGATTTGGAAATGCCGTTTCGCAGGAGGAGAAGCCGGAGCAGAAAGGCGGATTGATGAGCCGTCTTATCGATATCGTTTCTGGACTGTTCACTCCGGTTCTGGGCGTTCTGGCGGCTACCGGTATGATTAAGGGACTGACCGGTATGCTTGCGGCGCTGGGAATCTTAAGCACCGCCTCCGGGACGTATCAGCTTCTCTATATCATTGGCGACAGCATGTTCTATTTCCTGCCCATGTATTTAGGGTTTACGGCAGCAAAAAAATTTAAACTGAATGAGTTCGTGGGAATGACGATCGGCGCATGTCTCGTATATCCCAGCCTGACTGCAATTATGGCAGGGGAACCATTATTTAAGGTGATGGAGGGGACGATACTGCAGTCGCCGGTTCACTTAAAGTTTTTAGGTCTGCCGGTGCTGCTGATGCGGTATTCCTCCAGCGTAATTCCCGTGATTATTGCCGTGTACTTTGCGGCCAGGCTGCAGAACCGGATTAAGAAGATCCTTCCCGATGTGGTGAAGGGATTTCTGACACCGTGTATTACGCTCCTGATCATTGTGCCGGCCACATTTCTGGTGATTGGGCCTGCAGCGACCTGGATGAGCCAGATTGTGGGTGCGGTTACGATGGCGATCTACGGTTTGAGCCCGATGGCGGCAGGCTTTCTTCTGGGCGGAACGTGGCAGCTTCTGGTCATGTTCGGGCTTCACTGGGGAATGGCGCCTGTCGGCTTAAATAATCTCGTAACATACGGCTATGACGCGGTTACGGTACTCAAATCAGCCACGCCTATTGTCACGGCGTGTGTGGTTCTTGCAGTAGCCCTGCGCACAAAGGATAAGAAGATGAAGGGGATTTGCTGGCCGGCCTGTATATCCAGTCTGTTCGGGGTATCCGAACCATCCATATACGGAGTGACGCTTCCGCTGAAACGTCCGTTTATTATTACGCTGCTCTGCTCGGCCCTGGGCGGAGTGATTATGGGCGCATTTCAGACAAAGGCATTTATGGCCGGCGGTATGGGGATATTCTCCATTCCCAGCTATATCAATCCTGAGACAGGGATTGACGGAAGTCTGTACGGGTATCTGCTGGCGATTGTGATTTCCGGCGGGCTTGGATTTATTCTGACATGGTTTTTCGGACTGAGTCCGGAGAAGAAAGAGGACTCTGCATCTTCGTCCGCCTCCGATATTGTTATAAACAGTCCTCTAAGGGGGCGGGTGATTCCGCTTGATCAGGTTGAGGATGAGGCATTTTCCTGCGGCGTGATGGGAATGGGAGCAGCAGTGATCCCGTCTGAGGGCAGAGTACATGCGCCGGTGGACGGTGTGGTGACAGCTCTTTTTCCTACCCTGCACGCCATTGGGATCACCTCTGACGAAGGTGTGGAGATCCTGATTCATATCGGAATGGATACGGTGAAGCTGAACGGTGATGGCTTTAAAGCACATGCCGCGCAGGGAGACAGGGTCCGGAAGGGACAGCTTCTCGTAGAGTTTGACATGGAAAAAATCAAACAGGCCGGATATTCACTGACAACACCTGTGATTATCAGCAATACGCCGGCTTATCAGGCGGTGACAGTTCTGGCGCAGACAGGCGACGGAGCGGGGACGGAAAATGGTGCGAAGATCAGCTGTGAGGATGGCCTGCTCTGTATTTCCACATGCTGACGAAAAGAGGAATAATTAGATGAAAGCAATTATCATGATGTTTGATACTCTGACCAGAAAATATCTTTCTGCTTACGGAAATGAATGGGTGCATACCCCGGAGTTTAAGCGCCTGGAAGCGCATACAGTGACCTTTGATAACTTTTATGCAGCCAGTCTTCCGTGTATGCCGGCCAGGCGGGATCTGCATACGGGCAGATGCAGCTTTCTGCACCGTATGTGGGGACCGCTGGAACCCTTTGATGTTTCGGTGATGGAGCGGTTAAAGGAACACGGTGTATATACCCATTTGGTGACAGATCACTCCCATTACTGGGAGGATGGCGGTGCGACGTATCACAACCGGTACTCGACCTGGGAGGGATTCCGCGGACAGGAAGGGGACCGGTGGAAGCCCTCGCTGGGTGAGAATCCGGTGCCGCCTCTCGGCCGCCTCTCCAAAACCGGTGACTCGGTCAGACAGAACTGGACTAACCGCAGATTTCAGCCGGAAGAAAAGGATATGCCTTCCGTTAAGACGGTGACTGCGGGCCTCGATTTTATTAAGGAATTCCATGAGAAGGATGACTGGCTGTTACAGATCGAGTGCTTCGATCCTCATGAGCCTTTTATCTGTCCGCAGGAATACCGGCAGCTTTATGAGGATGAATACGAGGGTGCGGTCTTTGACTGGCCTGCTTACCGCAAAACGGATTCGGCAGAGCACCGGGGGGAAGTCGGCCATATCAGGAAGCAGTATGCGTCCCTGATTTCGATGTGTGACCGGTATCTCGGAAAAGTGCTGGACGCCATGGACCGGTACGGTCTGTGGAGGGATACCATGCTGATTGTGAATACCGATCACGGATTCCTTTTGGGAGAGCACGACTGGATGGGAAAGAACATCCAGCCCGCCTACGACGAAATCGCCCACCTGCCATTTTTTATCTGGGATCCCAGGTACAAAAAGATGGGAGAGCGCAGAGACGGCCTTGCACAGACCATTGATATTGCGCCGACACTCATGGATTTCTTCGGTCTGGAAGCAGATGACACCATGGACGGACGAAGCCTGATTCCGGTTCTGGCGGACGAAAAGCCGGTTCGTGAAACCGCGGTATTTGGAATCCATGGAGGCCATGTAAACGTAACGGACGGGAAGTATGTTTATATGAAATGCGCCTCCTCTGACGACAATCAGCCCTTGTATAATTATACGCTTATGCCGACTGCGATGCGCGGTTTTATACCGCAGGTGTGCATTGATGAGATGGAACTGACAGACGGCGGGAGATATTCCCACGGAAGTAGAGTGTTAAAGATCCCGTGCAGAGTTCCAGGAAGCTCATCCCGGTATGGAAATCTGTTGTTTGAGGCAGAGGACGGGGAGCAGAAGAACAATCTGGCGGACGATGGTCCCTTAGAACAACAGTATCGGACGCTTCTGATCCGGTGCATGGAGGAAATGGGGGCGCCCAAGGAGCAGTTTGTGCGGCTGGGGCTTGATGCCCGGCAGGAAAACCGGAACAATACCGCGCTGCCGGGTAAATAGAATATGAGCAGATGGAATTCTTGAAAAACCTCCCATTTATGCGATTGCAAAGGAATAATTCTCTTATCAGATTTATTATCCCGCAATCCGCATAAATGGGAGGTTTTTATCTGTACTGGCCACTATACCAAATACTTTACAAATGACTGCTTCCCTGAGTATAATGAACAGTAGCACAGAAGGAGCGGCCAAAATGAGTGATCGAAGGGAAAGGAAAAAAGTATGAGTGTAGGATTTACGTGCCAGGCAGTGGTTAAAGATAAACGGTTTGTAAAGCAGATGATCCGGATGCTGGGAGAGGAGAAGCGGTATGAGGTACGGCAGGAGGAAGACTGTATGCGTGTGGGATTCTGCCGGCTGGGAGACGTGTTTTTTCAGTTCAGCTCCGGGCTGGACGGGGAAATTCCGGCGCAGATGGTCTATGGAGAGTGCACCTCCAGTCTGGCGGGAGCGGGATTTCACGCTGCTGCGGTTCACTTCGTGGAGGAGCTTGCCAGAGAGACGGATCTGGAATTTATCCTGGACGATGAGACCGGCTATGGGGATGACCATGATTTTGAACGGATGAGAGAAGAACATTTTTACGGATGGCTGAAAAACCTGGTTGCGGTATGCCGGGAGCGGGAAGAAAAATGGCCGGATGCCGTGTCCTTCGGTCTCTGCTGGGATCTGGATCAGTACACGCCGGAGGAGATTCCTGGCACCGTGTTTACTCCCTTCGGCCGGTTCTCAGTCCAGAAAATGCTGGGCTGGGTGGAAAATGAGGGGATTGAGCCCTTTGCAAAGGAATTTTTTATCTGGAATGAGCCGGGAAGAGATGCGGGATATTACAGAAACACAGCTCTCAGCCTGATGTGGGAAGAGTGCTGTTTCATGCCGGGCAGCAGGAGTGAGTGGGATAAACGGATGAATGACCGTATTATTGATGATCTGGAAAAAGCCCTTCTCTTAGACCGGGGCCTTCCATTTCCAACGGAGGAATACATCCTGCTCTGCCGGCTAAATGGAAGAGAGCCGGAGGCTGTGGCAGATGTGCCGGTGTATGAACCGGATTATCCCATCGGCTACAAGCGCGGGAATGTGCGGGATAAGATCGGCACCATGACCTTTGTGGTTCCGGGCTCCTATCTCTATGAATACGATGAGGACAGCAATTCTCATTTATGGTATGACGGTCTGGAGGAGGACTGGCATGCGATCCGGATTACGGCGTTAAAAAGCAGAGAGGAGAGCCCGGAGATCACGGAGCGGATTTTCGACGGCGCAGAGGGAGAACCGATAAGCGGAGAGAATGGCTGCTTAGCGTACCGGTTTGCGTTTGCCGGAACCACAGAGCATGAGACGGACGGTCCGTGCAGCCAGTATGTGGGGGAAGTGGCAGGCGGATATCAGATCGCACTGATAACGGCTTCCTGTGAACACAGGGAGGACGAATGGGCGGAAGCGTTTTTTCGGAGCATGTCCCACTCACCGGAGGCAAATCTGGAAAAATGATAAAGAAATGGATATCCGGTTATACTAATTCCATCTTAGAATCCAAGGAGGAACACAGGATGGAATTTACACCCTATATCCGTTTTAACGGAAGCTGCCGGGAGGCGGTGGAATTTTATGCGAAGGCGTTCGGAGCGGAGCAGCCGAAGTTTCTGACCTTCGGGGAGAGTGGGGAGAATCCCGCATGGCCGATGCCGGAGGAGGCGAAGAAGCTGATTATGCATACGGAGATCACTGTGAAGGGAAAGAAACTGATGTTTTCCGATACATTTCCGGGTATGCCGTATGAACAGGGAAACCACATTACGATCGCTCTCATGCCGGAGGACGAAGAGACGGCCAGGAAGATCTTCGGGCATCTGAAGGAAGGCGGTAAGGCAGAGATGGAGCTTTCGGAGACAGCATGGAGCAGCTGTTTCGGTATGGTGACGGACCGGTACGGCATCGGATGGCAGATCAATGTCCTGAGGGAACACTGACCTGGAGGGCTGATCAGGAGCACTGACCTGGAAGACCGACCGGGAACGCCTGCCGGCAGCAGGGGATAAAGCACTTTGCAAATGCGGCGGTTAGTGATATGATAGATAGAAATGTTACAGGTAAAAGGATTGAAACACCATGTCAGACACAGCAAATGATTTTTCAAAAGGCAGCATCGTATCAAATATCATGAAGCTGGCGGTCCCTATGACCATGGCCCAGCTGATCAATGTACTCTATAATATTATCGACAGGATCTACATCGGGCGGATTCCGGAGAATGCCACGCTGGCCCTAACCGGTCTGGGGCTCTGTCTGCCCATTATTTCCATGGTTATCGCGTTCGCCAATTTATTTGGCATGGGTGGGGCACCGCTGTGCTCCATCGAACGCGGCCGCGGCAATAAGGAGGAGGCGGAGCTGATCATGGGCAACTCCTTCGTCCTGATGGTAATATTCGGAATCGGGCTGACTGTGGTGGGACTGGCCCTCAAAAAGCCCATGCTCTATCTGTTCGGGGCCAGTGACAACACGTATCCGTATGCGGATCAGTACATAAGCATCTATCTTCTCGGAAGTATTTTCGTGATGATCGGTCTGGGGATGAACAGCTTTATCAACTCGCAGGGGTTCGGTACCATCGGCATGATGACCGTGCTCCTCGGAGCGGTCGCCAACATTATTCTGGACCCGATCTTTATCTTTACCTTTCATATGGGAGTAAGAGGGGCGGCGCTTGCCACGATACTGTCCCAGTTTCTGTCTGCCCTCTGGATCGTAAAGTTTCTGACGGGCGGGAAGGCGATTTTAAGGCTGAAAACTTCAGCGTTCCGGCTGAAGAAGCAGCGGATGAAGAACATCGTGGCCCTCGGCATGTCGGGCTTTACCATGGCGATCACCAACAGCTCGGTACAGATCATGTACAATGCGTCACTGCAGCATTATGGCGGAGATCTGTACGTAGGGATCATGACCGTGATCAACTCTGTCCGGGAAATCATTTCCATGCCGGTTAATGGCCTGACTAACAGCGCGCAGCCGGTGATGGGATTCAATTACGGGGCGGGAGAGTATAAGCGGGTGAAACGGGCCATTGTATTCATTTCGGTGGTCTCCATCGCCTATACGACGGTTATGTGGCTGTTTGTCCATGGCTTTCCGGAATTCTTTATCCGCATCTTCAATCAGGACGCGGATCTGGTCAGGGAAGGAATTCCGGCCATGCGGATCTACTATTTCGGCTTTTTCATGATGTCGCTTCAGTTCGCCGGCCAATCCGTGTTTGTGGCGCTGGGAAAAGCGAAGAATGCGGTGTTCTTCTCGATTTTCAGGAAAGTGATCATCGTGATTCCGCTTATGCTGGTCCTTCCTCTGATGTTTGGACTGGGAACAGACGGCGTGCTTATGGCGGAACCGGTGTCCAACTTTATCGGCGGGGTGGCCTGCTTCATCACCATGCTGATTACGGTGTGGCCGGAGCTCAGCGGTAAGAAAAAATAAACAGGGTCAGGGAGAATAGAGATGAAAGTGATAACAAAAGAATTTATAACGAACGTGCTCTCAAAGGACAATGCAGCCTGTGCTTCCATTCAGGCGGGAGAGACGGTGGTATTTGAGACGTATGACTGCTTTACGAACCAGTTCCTGCCGGAGGAGGCCACCTTTGAAAATGTGGTGAGAAAACCGGGGAATCCGGCCACCGGCCCTCTGTACATTGAGGGAGCGATGCCGGGGGACATGCTTAAGATCGAGATTCTGGATATCGAGCTGGGACCTGTCGGCATTGTGATGCTGGGGCCGAACAGCGGAAGCGAGAGGTCGGAATTTCCGAAAAAGGTATTAAAACGCGTTCCTGTCAAAGATGGAAAGGCATACTACGACGGCAAAGTGGAAATCCCGGTGGAGCCGATGATCGGCGTGATCGGTGTGGCGCCGGCGGGAGAGGGCGTTTCTACCATAACTCCCATGGATCACGGCGGAAATATGGACTGCACCCAGATCAAAAAGGGCGCCGTGCTGTACCTTCCTGTCTTTGCCGAGGGCGGCCTTCTGTCCATGGGTGATTTCCACGCCATCATGGGCGACGGGGAAGTGGAGGACTGCGGCCTGGAGATCGAAGGCCGGGCTACGGTTCGCGTCGATGTGGTGCGGAATGAGTACTGCGTCCCATATCCCATGATCGAGACGGAGGACCGTCTGATCACCATCGCATCGGCGGAAGATGTGGAAGGCGCCTGGCGGGCCGCGACGAGACAGATGTATGATTTCATGAGAGAAAAGATTGGAATGGAGGTTTCGGATGCCGGCATGCTTCTGACGATGACAGGCAATCTGATCATCTGCCAGACCGTGAATCCGATGAAAACCGTTAGAATGGAACTGCCTCGTTATATAACTCAGAGTTATGGCTTTTATTCGATCTTTGGTTCCTGAGGAAAATGTCTTGACTTTTATATGGAAAAGTATAATAATGAAAAAAATTAAGAATTGAATTAAAAATGAATCAGGAAACAAATCAACGAGGGAAAGAGGAAGATACGTATGGAAAAGAAGAACATCGACTGGGGAAATTTAGGATTTGGATATATACAGACAGAAAAAAGATATGTATCCAATTTTAAAGACGGAGCTTGGGATGAGGGTACTCTGACCGAGGATGCGAATATTGTATTAAATGAGTGCGCAGGTGTTCTGCAGTATGCGCAGACGATTTTCGAGGGATTGAAAGCATATACTACCGAGGATGGCCGTATTGTAACCTTCCGTCCGGACTTAAACGGAGAGCGTATGGAGAATTCCGCCAGAAGGCTTGAGATGCCGGTATTCCCGAAGGAGCGTTTCGTGGAGGCCGTTACGAAGGCAGTGGCGGCCAATGCCGCATACGTGCCGCCATTTGGAAGCGGAGCGACGCTTTATGTCAGACCGTATATGTTTGGAAGCAATCCGGTTATTGGCGTGAAGCCGGCGGATGAATACCAGTTCCGGATTTTTACCACACCGGTAGGTCCTTACTTCAAGGGCGGCGTGAAACCGCTCACCATCTGTGTCAGCGATTTCGACCGTGCGGCGCCTCACGGCACAGGCCATATCAAGGCAGGCTTAAACTATGCCATGAGCTTACATGCGATCATGGAAGCCCACCGCGCCGGATTTGACGAGAATATGTATTTAGACCCCGCAACGAGAACGAAGGTGGAGGAGACAGGCGGAGCCAACTTCCTGTTCGTGACTAAAGATAAGAAGGTGGTTATTCCGAAGTCTGAAAGCATTCTGCCGTCAATCACACGCCGTTCCCTGATGGTGGTTGCCAGGGACTATCTGGGACTGGAAGTGGAGGAGAGAGAAGTGCTTTTGGAAGAGGTGAAGGACTTCGCGGAATGCGGACTGTGTGGTACTGCGGCCGTTATCTCCCCGGTGGGCAAGATTGTGGATCATGAGAGAGAGATCTGCCTGCCGAGCGGTATGAGCGAGATGGGAGAAGTGACGAAGAAGCTGTATGATACATTGACCGGGATTCAGATGGGAAGAATTGAGGCGCCTGAAGGGTGGATTCATGTGATTGAATAAGCCGGGGGGTACGCCCTAAAACAGAAAGACGGGAAAAAGTGGCGGATCGCGCAAATTACGGAGAACTCCTGATGGACTTCTCCTCCATGTGCACGATCCGCCGCTTTTTCCCGTCTTTCTGCTTTAGTTCCAGCGAACCTCGGAAAAGGAAACCGTTCGTTCTCCCGTCCCTCCTGCTCCCCGGACCACCCGGAAGGCCTCGGGCTGTGTACTGGCGGTGTGAGGAAAAACATGACTTGATTCCGGAAGGTTCGATAAGGCTTTTGGATTGCCTTTTGTTTGAGATTATGATATAGTTGTTTTATTAATTTCCATTTATATCTGGAGATCTAATGCCAGTTACTGGCATCATGGCTGTTCGGCCGAAGCGTTCACAGGGAATATAGAATTGGGGTCAGAAATTGAATAAAAGAAAGGGAGTGGTCTGTTTATCGTTACTGGATGCAGGCTTTCGCAGGGTATCGGATATTAGGGGCCTCTATGGTAATGGTTAAAAAATCTGTTGAAAAGTACAACTGGTTTCAGTATAATGGAGGTAAGGAATATGGTAAAAGTGAATAAGAAATACAAAGACAGATTATTTCGAATGGTATTTAACCGGAAAGAGGAACTGCTTTCCCTGTATAACGCGATCAGTCACTCAGAGTATACCAATCCTGAAGAGCTTGAGATTAATACGCTGGATGATGTAATCTACATGAAGATGAAGAATGATCTCGCATTTCTGATTGATGATGTCTTAAATCTCTGGGAGCACCAGTCGACCTGGAATCCTAATATGCCGGTTCGCGGCACATTATATATCGTAGAGGAATACAGGAAATACATTGAGCAGAATGGACTTAATCTCTACGGGAGCAGGCTGATTACGCTTCCGATTCCTCAGTTTTATGTGTTCTATAACGGTCTGAAGGAGGAACCGGATTACATCGAACTGAAGCTTTCGGATGCATTTTCCCGCGTTCATTCAGAACTGGAGCCGTGTATGGAGTTTAAGGCGATTATGATGAATATTAATCGCGGTCATAATGAGGGGCTGATGAAGCAGTGTTCGACACTCAGGGAGTATGCGGAATTCGTGGCACGTATCAGGGAGAGGACGAAGGATAGAACGGCGCTCGGGACGGCGGTTGAGGACGTGATGGATTCCTGTATCCGGGATGGAGTACTGGCGGAATTTTTGTCGATCCACAGAGCGGAGGTGTTCGAGGTGCTGTTGACGGAATATGATGAGCAGCGGCATATTGCCGATGAAAAGGAGTTGAGCCGCAGGGAAGGTAAAGAAGAAGGCAGAGCGGAAGGTATCTCAGAGAAAGCGCATGAAGTAGCAGTCAATCTGTTTGCCAAAGGTATTAGCGCGGAGGAAGCTGCCTCGATATGCGGAGAAGACAGCAGTCTGGTGGCGGAATGGCATCGGGAATGGGAAGCAGCAAAATAATGGGGACAGAATAAAAGAACCGGAACAGACAAGTTTTGATGGAGCTTGCCTCGCTGGGTAATCAGTGGGCAGCTCCTTTTGTCATGATAAGAGGAAGGCGGGAGATGTCAGATGTCTTACATAACTTATACCGATGATGAGATGGAGATCGTGAAGAGCGGGATAGAGGCCATAAGGAATGTCCTGATGGGAACGAATATGGGGAAGAAGGAGAGCCTTCTTTTCTGTCTGGACCGTTTTCTGGATCCGTGGTTTGGGTATCAGCTGCCGTATCAGGACGCTATTGTGGACCTTCTGCAGGTGGTCATCGTCAGTGACAATACACTTTCCGTGAAAGAGGCGGCGCTTCAGCTGATCTGCGATTACGCATGGCCTCCGTTTCCGGTTCTGGAGGAGAATTTTGAGCGTGTGGAGGCGGAACTGAGGCCGGATGTCTCTTATGTAATGCATATGGACAAAGAAATTGAAACGGATTCGTAAATTACTCTTTACAAAATGTTCAGAACAGGTTAGGATGAAAATTGTGTGCAAATTTTAATGGTAGCATAGCTGCTATGTCATTCTAAGTTTTGTATTCTGGACTTAGAATGTGGATTGAAAGAAAGAAATAAATAAGAAGCAAAAGATGGCCGTGATCAATGGCCGGGAGGGGACTGGATATGACAGCAGTACTGACAAAAGCGTTTGCGTTTGTTGCAATCATCGCCATGGGCTATATTCTGAAGCGGGTGGGATTTTTTCACGCAAAGGATTTTTACCTGATTTCCAATATCGTGATTAAAATAACACTGCCGGCGGCTATTGTATCGAATTTCAGCAAGATAACCATGGATTATTCACTGCTTGCCATGTGCGTAATCGGACTTCTCTGCAATTTTGTGACGATCGCCGTCGGATATGGGATCAATATAAGAAAGCCGAAGGAGACGAGGGCCTTTGCCATGCTCAATATGTCGGGCTACAATATCGGCAATTTCACCATGCCCTTTGTGCAGAGCTTTTTAAGCCCTGTGGGATTTGCGGCCACCAGTCTGTTTGACGCGGGCAACTCCATTATGTGTACGGGGATGACGTTTACACTGGCAGGTATGGTGGTGGGAGAGGATGAAAAGCCGTCTCTCCTGGGAATGACGAAGAAGCTCTTTTCCTCGATTCCGTTTGACGCATATATCGTCATGACAATTCTCAGCATTTTAAAATTGCAGCTTCCGGCAGTGATGATCAGCTTCGCGGATACAGCGGGCGGCGCCAATGCGTTTCTGGCGCTCCTGATGCTTGGGATCGGATTTGAAATCCACATGGACCGGGAAAAAATTGCACAGATCGTGCAGATTCTCGTGATGCGCTACGGCATTGCGGTTCTGATGGCGGTTGGCTTTTATTTCTTTGCCCCCTTCGGGCTGGAAGTGCGCCAGACTCTGGCAATCGTGTCTCTGGGGCCGGTGGCCTCGATCGCTCCGGCATTTACGGGAGCCTTGAATGGAGATGTAGAGATGGCGAGCGCGGTCAATTCCCTCTCCATCATCATAAGCATCGCAGCGATTACAGCCGCACTTATTATACTGCTGTAAGTCAAAAACCCCGCTGCAAGCAACGGGGCATCAAACTCGCAGCGCCGCGAGCGGCGCGATTTTTGACCCTCGCGGCAGTCGTTAGGTGGACCCGCAAGCGCGCCCGCCTGACTCGTTGCTCGCGGGAATAACAAAACGAACAGACAAGAGGAGTACAGGAAACTATGCATCAGAAGAGAAGCCAGTGGGCAAGCAACGTGGGATTCATACTGGCGGCGGCAGGTTCTGCCGTCGGCCTGGGCAATATATGGAAGTTTCCGGGAAAGGTGGGGGCGTACGGCGGAGGCGCGTTTATTCTCTGCTATATCATTATCGTCGCCCTGATTGGTTTTCCGGTAATGTTGGCGGAATTATCAATCGGAAGGAGGACGCAGAAAAATGTGATCGGGGCGTTCCGGCAGCTGGATAAGCGATTCACATTCGTGGGAGGAATCGGCGTTCTGACTCTCTTTGTCATTATGTCTTACTACAGCATTGTGGGCGGATGGGTGATGAAATATATCTGGGTCTATGCGAGCGGCGCGCATTTCGGGGCTGCGGCGAATCCGTACCAGACGTATTTCGCGGACTTCATTGCGAAGCCGGTGGAACCGCTTCTTTGGGGAGCGGCATTTCTTCTCCTCTGTATCTATGTGGTGGTAAAGGGCGTTTCTTCAGGAATTGAGCGTGTCAGCAAGGTCCTGATGCCGGCGCTGTTTCTCCTCCTTTTGGCCTGCGTGATCCGGGCAGTCACGCTTCCGGGGGCGAAAGAGGGACTTACCTTTATGCTGACTATTCGGCCGGAGTCGTTTAACGGCAACACGCTGGTAGGGGCATTGGGACAGGCCTTCTTTTCCCTTTCCGTAGGCATGGGGATCATGGTGACGTACGGTTCCTACGTTCCGAAGGACGATCATCTGGTGAAGAGTGCGGTCAGCATCTGCGCATTGGATACCATGGTGGCCATCCTGGCGGCCTTTGCGATCATCCCGGTTGTGTTTGTCACGCTGGGGGCGGAAGGACTGGGAATGGGCGGCGGCTTTGCCTTTATGGCGCTGCCGGAGGTGTTCGCCGGATTTCCGGGCGGCAAGCTGTTCGGACTGGTGTTCTTTATCCTGCTGTTCTTTGCGGCGCTGACCAGTGCGATCAGTATTCTTGAGAGCTGCGTGGCATTTATCAGCGAAGAGTTTCATTTCAGCAGGCTGAAATCCACGATTGTCTTATCGGTGCCGATGACGGTGCTGAGCGCCGGATACTCCCTGTCACAGTCCGATGCGAGAGGTATTAAGCTTCCGTGGTTCGATTTCTCACAGGGCTTTACCATGCTGCCGATGAATGCAGTGATGGAAAAATTTACGGACAACCTGATGATCCCTCTGGGCGCTCTGGCCTTCTGCCTGTTTGTCGGATGGGTATGGGGGACGAAGAACGCGGTGGAGGAGATCGAATCGGAGGGAAGATATCCGATGGTGATGAGGAGAACGTGGAGTTTTATCGTGAGATTTCTGGCGCCTCTTGTGATCGCGGTGATACTCTATTTTACGCTGGGGCGCGGTGAAGGGCTTTCCTGACGACGTTCTGGTGCGGAGGTTCCGATGCGGAGCTTCCGGTACGGAGGTACTGGTACTGAAGTACTGGTACGGAGCTTCCGGTTCGTTCCGCGACGGGAGTGGATTGAAACAAGATGAAAGATAAAACGTATTTTGCCTCTGACAAAGGGGAAAGATGATAGAAAAGGAGAAACTTAATGATGAAGATAACATTAAAAGACGGTTCAGTAAAAGAATACGAACAGGCGATGTCCGTTTATGAGATTGCGGCGGATATCAGCGAAGGCCTTGCGAGAAATGCCTGCGCAGGCGAGGTGGACGGCAAGGTAGTGGATTTGAGAACTGCGGTAGAGCAGGACTGCAGCTTAAGTATCCTGACCGTTCATGATCCGGCCGGACTGGCGGCCTACCGTCACACGACGAGCCATGTGCTGGCACAGGCGGTGAAGCACCTCTATCCGGAGGCAAAGCTGGCCATCGGACCGTCCATCGAGAACGGTTTTTACTATGATTTTGAGACTCCTTCCTTTTCCAGGGATGATTTAGATAAGATTGAAGCCGAGATGAAGAAGATCATCAAGGCCGGCGAAAAGCTGGAGCGTTTTACGCTTCCGCGCGAGGAAGCCATCAAATTTATGGAGGAAAAAGGGGAGCCGTATAAAGTGGAGCTGATCCGGGATTTACCGGAAGACGCGGAGATCTCTTTCTACCGCCAGGGGGACTTTACGGATTTATGCGCAGGACCTCATCTGATGAGCACGAAGCCGATCAAGGCCTTTAAGCTGACCTCTTCCTCAGGAGCCTACTGGAGGGGCAGTGAGAAGAACGCCATGCTGACCCGCGTCTACGGAACGGCCTTTGCGAAGAAGGAAGAGCTGAACGAATATCTGGAGTACTTAGCCAATATCAAGAACCGCGACCACAACAAGCTGGGACGTGAGCTGGAGCTGTTCGCTACCGTGGACGTAATCGGACAGGGCCTTCCATTACTGATGCCGAAGGGCGCAAAGATCATCCAGACGCTTCAGAGATGGATCGAGGATGAGGAAGAGAAACGCGGCTATATGAGGACGAAGACTCCTCTGATGGCGAAAAAGGATTTATACGTGATTTCCGATCACTGGGATCACTACAAAGAAGGAATGTTCGTGCTGGGTGACGAGGAGAAGGACGACGAAGTGTTCGCACTGCGCCCCATGACCTGTCCATTCCAGTATTACGTATACAAACAGAGCCCCAAGTCCTACCGCGACCTGCCATGCAGATACGGCGAGACCTCCACACTTTTCCGCAACGAGGATTCCGGTGAGATGCACGGACTGACCCGTGTGCGCCAGTTTACCATTTCCGAGGGCCATCTCGTGGTGAGACCGGACCAGCTGGAGGAGGAGTTTAAAGGCTGTGTGGACCTGGCAAAATACTGCTTGACGACGCTGGGACTGGAAGAAGACGTGACCTACCGTATGTCCAAATGGGATCCCGAGAATGCCGGCCATTATCTGGGAAATGCTGAGATGTGGGATGAAGTTGAGGCTGCCATGAGAAAGATTCTCGACGACATCGGCATTGAGTACACGGAAGAAGTGGGCGAGGCTGCCTTCTACGGTCCGAAGCTGGATATCCAGGCGAAAAATGTATACGGCAAGGAAGACACCATGATCACCATTCAGCTGGATATGTTCTTAGCCGACCGGTTCGACATGAGCTTCGTGGATAAGGACGGCACCAAGAAGCGTCCGTATATTATCCACCGCACCTCCATGGGCTGCTATGAGAGAACGCTGGCCTGGCTGATCGAGAAGTACGAAGGCGCGTTCCCGACATGGCTGTGTCCGGAACAGGTGAGAGTGCTCCCGATATCCGAGAAGTATCATGATTACGCGGAAAAGGTGGAAGCAGAGCTTAAGGCTAACGGTATTCTGGCGACTGTGGATGAGCGCGCGGAGAAGATCGGATACAAGATCAGAGAGGCGCGTCTGGCCAAGCTTCCGTACATGCTGGTCGTTGGACAGAAGGAAGAGGAGGACGGCCTTGTGTCTGTCCGCAGCCGTTTTAACGGAGACGAAGGGCAGAAGTCCCTTTCCGATTTCATCGATGCCATCAGCCGTGAAATCCGTACAAAGGAAATTAAAACAATTAATGTCGAATAGTTCCTGTCCCGCCTGCGCATAATAACTCCTGCAGAAGCGATAGAATTTAAGAATTCTCAAGGAGGGATATTCCATGACGAGATTGGACTGTAACGTGACAAACTGCCTTCACAATGCGGAAAACTGCTGCTGTAAGGCTGCAATCATCGTAGAGGGCGAGCAGGCAAAAGAAACGTGTGACACGTGCTGCGGCAGCTTTGACGAGAATAAGGACGGTGCTTACCATAACCTGTTCAAGACACCTGAAAACAGACTGGAAGTAGACTGTGAAGCGGTAAAATGTGTATACAACGAAGGCCGCCACTGTTCCGCGGATCATATCGGTATCGCCGGAGACGGTGCGAGTGAGGCCAGCCACACGGAATGTGCATCATTCAGGGAAAGATAATAGAAAATAAAAACACCGCATGGCGGGAAGCGTGTAAACTTCTTGCCATGCGGTGTTTTTGCCTCCTAAAGGATCATGAAAAAGGTTCCGGCCGTGATAAGCAGGATTCCGATCAGTTTTTTGATGGTGATCTGCTCATGCAGGAAAAGAAAAGCCAGGATGACGGTGAGCACGATGCTGAACTTGTCTACGGGCACCACCTTGGAGGCTTCCCCCATCTGCAGCGCCTTGTAATAGCAGATCCAGGAGGCACCGGTAGCAAGGCCGGAAAGAATCAGGAAAATCCAGCTTTTCCTGCCGATATCGGGAAGACCGCTCTGGGTGTTGGTCATGAATACGACGACCCACGCCATAATCACGACCACGACGGTCCTGACCGCGGTAGCCAGGTTGGAATTGACGCCTTCGATCCCCACTTTTGCGAGTATGGAGGTCAGGGCGGCAAAAACCGATGAGAGGAGAGCAAACAAAAACCACATGGATGAGATTCCCCCTTTAAAATGCTTCAGACCGCATCCGCAGCTTCATAAAATGCGGCGGCCATGAAGCCTGATAGGATCATTGTAAAATATTTCCCGCAAATATTCAATCCTGAAAATTCGTAAAACACCTGGAGCGCAGCGTTCGCGGCAACACAGATTGTGTCAAAAAAAAAACAATGGCTTGACAGGCGTTGTCACTGCATGATAGTATGAGACTATAAAAAAATTAGATTACCTAAAAATTTTTTAGATTTCAGAATAGTGAGGAATGACGATGTCGGGATACTGTTTTGAGCATAAGAGGTTTTGGTGTTTCAATAATACATGGTGGATGAGAGAGAGCAGCTGATGAGGCTGCTCTCTCTTTAACTTTGTATAATTTTTCACAATATAATGAGGAGGTAGGAATCATGATGAAAGAAAACACGGAACATTGCTGCTGCGAAGGGTGTGACAGCAGTCCTGAGACTTTACTCGGGCGGATTGGGGAGCTGGCTTCGGAGTACAGGGGAAAGGAGGGGTCGCTGATATCTGTACTTCACATGGCGCAGGGAATCTATGGATATCTGCCCCTGGAGGTACAAAGGACGGTTGCGGACGCGCTGGATATTCCGCTGTCCGAGGTATCCGGGGTGGTTTCCTTTTATTCCTTTTTTTCCACGCAGCCGAGAGGAGAGCACACGATCCGCGTCTGTCTCGGAACGGCGTGCTATGTGCGGGGCGGAAAGAAGATATCGGAACGGCTTCAGGAGCTTTTGGATGTGAAGATCGGCGATACGACGGAGGACCGGAAGTTTACGCTGGAGGTGGCGCGATGCATCGGCGCCTGCGGTCTGGCCCCGGCGATGTCCATTGACGGCCAGGTTTACAAGCAGGTGAATCCGGATAAGCTGGAGCAGATTCTTGCAAGATATTATGATGGACCACACTGCTAGGTTCGTGAAAGACCTCACCAGGCAGAGTGGCATGTATCGCACGTAAGAGACCACAATACGGTCTCTAAGTGCTCATAACTAGGAGGAATAACGGAATGGAAAATAAAATCACAAATTCTGCCATGCTTGCAGATATAAAAAAGGATTACATAGAAAAAAGAAAAGCCTTTAAACGCCGGATTCTGGTCTGCGGAGGCGCCGGATGTATCTCCTCTCACTGCGGAGAGGTACAGGAGGCGCTCAAAATGTCTCTCGCAGAGCATCAGCTGGAGTCGGAGGTGGAGATTCTGGTGACAGGCTGTATGGGAACGTGTGCGGCGGGGCCCGTTCTCTTGGTGGAGCCGGACGGAATTTTCTACACGGCCATGAATCCGCAGAAGGTGGCGGATCTCGTGGAGCGCCATCTGATCGGCGGGGAGGTCTGTGAAGAGTATACGTTTTACGATGCGGAGGAGGAACGCTACATTCCGAAGCTGGACGACATCAATTTCTTTAAAGAGCAGGTCCGCATCGCGCTGCGCAACTGCGGGCGCATGGAGTTTGCCTCCATGGAAGCTTACATTGCAAGGGATGGCTACGCGGCTGCTGCGAAAGCACTGGACGGCTTAAGCAGAGAAGAGGTGGTGGAGATCATGAAGGCCTCCGGACTCCGCGGCCGCGGCGGCGCCGGTTTCCCGACGGGAATCAAATGGGAATCGGGCTTGAAAGCCGTGTCCGAGGACGGACAGAAATATATGGTCTGCAACGCCGATGAAGGTGATCCCGGCGCGTTCATGGACCGCAGTATTCTGGAAGGCGATCCTCACAGTATCATCGAAGGCATGATGCTGGGCGCCTATGCCATCGGCGCAGACAAGGGTTACGTCTATGTCAGGGCGGAATACCCCATCGCAGTGGAGCGCCTTTCCGCCGCCATCGAGCAGGCCAGAGACCGGGGACTTCTGGGAACCGATATTCTGGGAAGCGGATTTCAGTTCGATCTGGAGATCCGGATCGGCGCGGGCGCATTTGTCTGCGGCGAGGAGACCTCCCTTCTGGCGTCCATAGAGGGAAAACGCGGGGAGCCGAGGCAGAAACCGCCGTTCCCGTTTGAGCGGGGCTTATTCGATAAGCCGACGATTATAGACAACGTGGAGACGCTGGCAAACGCGGCGCCCATTATCTTGAACGGCGCGGAGTGGTATCGGCAGTTCGGCACGGAAAAGAGCGCAGGCACCAAGGTATTCGCCCTTGCGGGAGACATTATCAACGCGGGAATTATCGAGGTCCCCATGGGAATACGGCTGGGAGACATTATCTATAAAATCGGCGGAGGCATCACGGGAGGACGGAAATTCAAGGCGATTCAGTCCGGCGGTCCTTCCGGCGGATGTCTCACCGGGGAACATTTAAACACGGCGGTGGATTATGAATCCCTGGCGAAGCTGGGAGCCATCATGGGATCCGGCGGCCTGGTGGTTATGAGTGAAAACACGTGTATGGTTGATACCGCCAGATACTTTATGGACTTTATCCGTGATGAGTCCTGCGGAAAGTGTCTGCCCTGCCGGAACGGCACAAAGCGGATGCTGGAGATTCTGGAACGGATTACGGAAGGAAAGGGCGAGGAAGGCGATTTGGAGCTTCTGGAGGAGCTGGCGGAGACCATCAGGCAGACAGCCATGTGCGGCCTGGGCCAGACTGCCCCGAATCCGGTGCTTTCCACACTCCGTTATTTCAGAAATGAATACGAGGAACATATTTACGAGAAACACTGCCGCGCCGGAGTCTGTTCCGAGCTGCAGACGTCGCCGTGCCGCAACGCCTGTCCGGCCAACGTGTTTGTACCTGGCTATATCAGCCTGCTCTCCGCTGGAAGGTTTGAGGACGCATACCGGCTGATCCGCCAGGATAATCCATTTCCGTCCGTCTGCGGCCGCATCTGTACGCATCCGTGCGAGGACCGCTGCCGCCGCGCCCAGGTGGACGAAGCCGTCTCCATCTGTTCCTTAAAGCGCTTCATCGGAGACTATGTGCTTCAGGATGGATACGAGATTCCGAAGGTGGAGGCGAAGCCGGCCACGGGAAAACGAATTTCTGTAGTGGGAGGCGGACCATCCGGTTTGACCTGTGCGTATTATCTGGCTAATTTAGGCCATGAGGTTCACGTATACGAGGCGGAGAGTGTTGCCGGCGGAGTTCTTTACTGGGGAATTCCGGAGTACCGCCTTCCGAAGGAGGTGCTGGCGAAAGAGGTGAAGGCCATCGAACAGAGCGGCGTGAACATCCACTGCAATGTAAGAATCGGGGAAGCGATCTCCTTTGAGGAATTGAAAAATCAGAGCGACGCCGTCTACGTGGCGATCGGAACACAGCAGTCGAGAACCCTGGGCATACCGGGTGAGGATTTACCGGGTGTGGAAAACGGCCTTATCTTCTTAAAACGAATCGGCTTAAAACAGAGCCTTTCAGTTCCCGAACGCCTTGTCGTCATAGGCGGCGGAAGCACGGCCATGGATGTGGCGCGTACGGCGGTCCGGCTCGGCTCAAAGGAGGTAACGGTCGTATACCGCAGAACCGAGCGGGAAATGCCGGCCGGCGCCGAGGAGGTAAAGGAAGCGAGAGAAGAGGGAATCCGCATCATCACCCTGGCATCCCCTGTGAGAATCACAGAGAAAGACGGAGCTGTCTGCGGCATCGAGCTGGTAAAACGGCAGCTTACGGATTACGGTCCGGATGGCCGGCGCAGAAGCGCACATATCGAGGGCTCCGAGTTTCTTCTGGAGTGTGACGGCATCATAACGGCCATCAACCAGGATGTGGATCATAAATTCCATCAGACAACCCAGCTGGACTTCGACAGAAAGGGCAGGATTGACGTTCATCAGTTCACCAGCCGCACTTCGGAGGAAGGCGTGTTTGCGGGAGGCGATACGAGCCCGTGGGGAGCCAATGTCGCCGTCAACGCCATCGCCGACGGAAAGAAAGCGGCCGTCAATATCGACAAGTACTTAGGCGGCAGCGGAGAACTGAATATGGGCGAGTGGCTGGAGATTCCGGTGATCCCCGACATGGAAGTGACCGAGCCGCATATGAGATTCCCGGTCAGAACGCTTCCTGTGGATGAGAGGATCGACAACTTTAAAGAAGTGGCGTGCGGCTTCCACAAATTAGACGCAATCGGTGAGGCGTTCCGGTGCCTGCACTGTGACAGGAGGTAAGAGAGATGATAAAGCTGACAATCAATGGAAAAACAGTAGAAATAGAAGAGGGAGCGACCATCATGGAGGCGGCGGCAAAAGCCGGCATCAAAATCCCAAGCCTCTGTCATTTAAAAGATGTCCATACATACGGTTCCTGCCGGATCTGTGTCGTGGAGGTGGATGGGATGAAGAATCTCCAGGCCTCCTGCATCGTCAGGGCGAGGGATGGCATGGTGGTTCATACGAATTCGCCGAAGGTCCGTGCGGCCAGAAAGGTCCTGTATGAACTGCTGCTTTCCGACCATCCGAAGGACTGCTTAAGCTGCAACAGAAACCAGAACTGCGAACTCCAGGAGCTGGGCTATGAGCTGGGAATCACGGAGACCCGGCTGGAGGGCGAGCGCTCCGGATGCAGCGTGGACATTTCCCCTTCCATCACCAGGGATACCAGCAAATGTATCCTGTGCCGCCGCTGTGTGACCGTGTGCAACGAGATACAGCACGTGGGGGCCATACAGGCGCAGAACCGCGGCTTCGACACGGTCATCAGCCCGGCTATGGGGCTTCCGCTTAATTCCACGGCCTGTGCCATGTGCGGCCAGTGTACGGTGGTCTGTCCCACCGGTGCGCTGCAGGAGACGGATGGCTTAAGCCGGGTCTGGAAGGCATTAGGAGATCCAGGCAAGCGCGTGGTCGTTCAGGTGGCGCCCGCTGTCCGCGCGGCCCTCGGCGAAGAATTTGGCCTTCCCTGCGGAACTCCGGTTACTGGGAAAATGGCTTCGGCCCTCCACGAGCTGGGCTTTGACGACGTTTTCGATACGCTGTTCTCCGCGGATTTAACGATAATTGAAGAAGGAACAGAGCTTCTGCACCGGCTTTTTGCTGTGCTCACCGGAGGGGACGCGGTTCTGCCGATGATTACCAGCTGTTCACCGGGATGGATCAAGCACATCGAGCACCAGTTCCCGGAGGAGCTGGACCATTTGTCCACCTGCAAGAGCCCGCATACCATGATGGGAGCGGTGGTAAAATCATTCTATGCGGACCGCCTTTCCATGGATCCCCGGGATTTGTATGTCGTCTCCGTGATGCCGTGTACGGCGAAGAAGTATGAGATCGAGAGGGGCGAGATGGAAGTAGACGGAAACCGGGATGTGGATGCGGTTCTGACGACCAGGGAACTGGCGCGGATGATCAAGTCGGCGGGCATCGATTTCGTCAATCTGCCGGAAGGAAGCTTTGACGCGCCGCTGGGACTCTCCACGGGTGCCGCCGATATCTTCGGTGTAACCGGCGGTGTTATGGAGGCCGCGCTGCGTACCGTGTACGAACTGGTAACGGGACGGGAACTGCCCTTTGAAGGGCTTCACGTGACGCCGATCGTGGGTCTGGAACAGATTAAGACCGCGTCCTTCGTCATCGAAGACACACTTTTGGAGTATAAGCATCTGGAAGGCGTGGAAGTGAAGGTGGCGGTAACCAGCGGACTGGAAGGCGCCTCCATGCTGATGAGAGAGGTGGCGGACGGCACCTCGCCGTACCATTTCATTGAGGTCATGGGATGTCCGGGCGGCTGCATCGCAGGCGGCGGCCAGCCGCGTCCGAAGGAGGACGATTTCCGGAAAAAACGTGCGGCGGCGCTCTACAGCGAGGACGAACACAAGCCTCTGCGCAAGTCCCACGAGAATCCGGATCTTATGAAGCTGTATGAGGAGTTCCTGGGAGAACCCGGCGGCCATCTGGCCCATAAGCTATTGCATACCCACTACGTAAAACGCGGAAAATATAATGAATTAGTATAGAAAAAAAAGAATAGAAAAAAAGATAGGTAAGATGAAAGAAGAATGGAGACGGATTCCTCAGGGAGCTGAGGCATCCGTCTCCATTGCTGTTATGCCTGTATTGTCTTCCGGCATAAGATCATAAGGGACGTAGGATATGGACTTGCGGCCCTCCTCAGGGAGGTTGTTATAGGATTCCAGCCAGGCAACCGTATCCTCGCTCAAATCCGATTGACGAAAGAAACGGCCTTCATATTCCAACGTTCCGTTTGCCAGAAACAGCGTGTAATGGTCGCCGTCCCTGACTGCCATAGCGCCATCCCAGAGAGAAATGTAGCCGTCGCCCTTGTTTCCGAAGTTGGACTGGCCATTTTCCGATGGGACCTTTAAGCTGTCAATGACGGAGGAAAAGCTGCCGTCTTCCGTTCCGCAGGTGGGGCTGGCGGTTCTGCCTGTGCCGATAAAAAGGGTATCTCTGGCATAGAACATGGGGGAGAGCGGCTCTTTTGCGATCTGGCCCATCTCCATCAGGGACGCCAGGGTATCGGGATCGACTGCATCGCGTCTTCCCTTTCTGAGAAGCTCACAGCTATAGACGGTGGTCTGTCCCGGCCACGTCTCCATAATGGGCCCGGCCTTCATGGAAACGGAGTCGCCGTTGTCCAGCGTATCCAAGACGCTTCTGTCGCCGGAGGCATAGGTGAAGACGACGGGACCGTAGTTGTCAATGACCAGAATGCCGTCTCCGCTGGTGGATTTTAAAAATCGTCCGGTTCTGTCAGAAGCATCGGAAGGGACCTCCGCCGGGATAGAAGAGCTGCTTTCCTCCGCCGGACCGGAGGCAGATGGCGCTTCCGCGCTGCAGTCTGTTGTCATGTGCTCCACTGTGGCTTTCGGATCCTCCGACGGTTCCGGGCTGGCCTGGCGGCTGGAACAGGCGCTCAGCGCTGCGGTGAGAAGAATGGCGGAAAGCAGTACTGTTTTTTTATTCAAGATTCAATCCTCCTGTTTTTTAATACGGTTCTGTGGTATCATATATTTGATATGTTTACAATACCACAATCTTCCTTATTGTTCTTTACTTATTCCTTGCAAATTTCGTAAGTTTAAGAAATCGATAAAAAACACTTGACTTTTCTTCTGTCATATTGTAGACTATAACAAGTTGTGGAAACAACAGTCAGGAAAGTAGGTATCCGCCTCACCACGGCACGAGTAAGTGACCCTGGTTCATAGCCTTATTTACATAGGTATACTGTGTAGAGACTTTGATGGTGGGTAGCGTTTGTCTATCTACTTTTTTTATGCCCTGACGGGCAGTAATGTGAATTCCGACCAAACACACTATAGGAGGTGCACGACAATTAGCGATTTAATGATTAACGAACAAATTAGAGACAAGGAAGTTCGGTTGATTGGTGAAGATGGAGAACAGTTAGGGGTTATGCCTGCGAGAGACGCCTTACAGATGGCAAAAGACGCAGAACTGGACCTTGTAAAGATTGCTCCGACCGCAAAGCCACCGGTTTGTAAGATTATCGATTACGGTAAATACAGATACGAACTGGCAAGAAAAGAAAAAGAAGCTAAGAAGAAACAGAAGGTAATCGAAGTAAAGGAAGTTCGTTTATCTCCCAATATTGACACAAATGACTTAAGTACAAAGATGGGCGCCGCAAGGAAGTTCCTCGAAAAAGGAGATAAAGTTAAGGTAACCTTACGTTTCAGAGGTCGTGAGATGGCGCATATGTCAAAGTCAAGATATATTCTTGAGGATTTCGCAAAGGAATTGGCCGATATAGCGGTTATTGACAAGCCGTCCAAAGTGGAAGGAAGAAGCATGGTTATGTTTTTAACACCAAAACGTTAATAGAACATTATCAAGGAGGAAAATACAATGCCTAAATTAAAAACAAGCAGAGCAGCTGCAAAGCGTTTCAAAAAGACCGGTACAGGAAAGCTTGTAAGAAACAAAGCTTACAAATCTCACATCTTAACTAAGAAGTCTACAAAGAGAAAAAGAAATCTTAGAAAAGATATCGTTACAGACGCAACCAATGCAAAAGTAATGAAGAAGATTTTACCATATTTATAGGATCTTAAGTTAAGAAGGAGGAAAAACCGATGGCAAGAATTAAAGGCGGTATGAACGCTAAGAAGAGACATAACAGAGTGTTAAAGATGGCTAAAGGCTACAGAGGCGCTCGTTCCAAACAGTATAGAGTAGCAAAGCAGTCTGTAATGAGAGCATTAACCAGCTCCTATGCAGGCAGAAAAGAAAGAAAGAGACAGTTCAGACAGTTATGGATTGCACGTATCAACGCAGCAGCACGTATCAATGGCTTATCCTACAGCGTATTTATGCATGGATTAAAGTTAGCTGGTGTTGATTTAAACAGAAAAGTCCTGGCTGACATGGCTGTTAATGATGCGGAAGGCTTCGCCAAGTTAGCAGAACTTGCTAAGACAAAAGTGGCTTAATTGATGATAAATCTATCCCCTGTAAACGCGTGATAAGTGTTTACAGGGGATTTTTGTGTTTCGTCTGTATTTACCGTTTTGTCAATCCCCATTTACAACCGCCGGGCAGCCTTACAGGATTAATTTCTCCGGTCCTCCACCAGCAGTGTCTGGATCGTATCGGGAGTTGGGCTCCAGTTCAATACGTAAAGGGTGTAGGTGCGTCCTGGACGCAGCGTGACGGTGGTGGAGACCAGCGTGTTCTGCGGCTGGGCGGAGCGGGCGACGTTTACCGTGTAGGTTCCGCTTCCCATAGAGCTGAAGCTGGCCGCCTGATTGAAGTTGGTCGAGTTAAAATAGACATTTCCGATGACCGTGTTCACCGGCCCGCTGTAGTAGGCCAGATTGCAGACCCTGAAACATGCGTTTGCATTGGGCGTCGGGCAGGTGGTGTCGGCGATCGATGTCAAATCCAGTCCGGTGGACGAATTGATCACTGCGATGGTGGCCATGCCGTCTCCGACATACATGGATTTCTGCACGTAGGTATAGCCGTTTCCGACTACGGAAAATCTGTGATAGCCCTGTGAGATCTGCTGATACCTCGTCAGCTCAGGGAAGTTTAAGTTAGAGTATACCGGACGGTTATCGATGTAGATGGTAAAGGCATTATAGCCGGTTGCCGCATTCAGGAACCGGATGCTTCCGCGCGCCCACTGGTTGGTGTTGCAGAACAGACAGGGCATCGGTGTCGGAAAGAACGGCGGGTAAAAAGGTGGATAAGAGGGGCCTTCCGGATAAGGGCGATCCGGGATAACGCCATCCGGGTATGGAGGCATAACGGAAAAATCAGGATCGATCTCCTCATCAAATGGAGGGATTACGTTGCCATAGTCCGGTACTAAAAATCCCGGATCGATATCGTCATCATTTGCCTGTGTTGCGGAAAGAGGAAGCGTTTCAAATTGAGTCATAAGATATTTCCTTAATTAATGTCTTTATAATTATTGTATTGTATTTTATCAAAGTAGTGACCCAATCTTGCGTTTTTCTAAAAAACATTTTCCGAAAGGGGGCGTGGACCTGCTTCGAAAGATGATTTCCTGCGAAATTCCCGGGCGCTCATGCCGGTATACGTTTTAAATGCATAGGAAAAGTGTTCGGAGGAGGAGTAGCCGGTCATCTCCGCGATCTCACCGACCGGCAGTTCCGTTGTTTTCAGCAGAACAGAGGCGGCACCGATGCGGGCTTCGGTCCGTTTCTTCAAAAAGGTGCTGTTGTAATACTGCCGGATCAGCCGCTCCGTCTGCCTGGGCGAGAGATGGATCCGCCGGGCAAGCCGTTCCAGCGTGATGGTCCGGTATTCATATAAAAACGCTTCCTCCACGATCAGAGACAGGCTGCTGTCCCCGGAAGCATCTTCAAAGCCGTTTTCAGGAACCGGCTGATATGCCTCCGGCTCCAGATAATTGCGCGCAATACAGACGATCAGCTGCTGAAAAAGAGCGGAGAGAAGCGGCCTGTATCCCGGCTTTTTCTGTTCCAGCTCCTGAAAAATCGTATCAAACAGGGGAAGAACCTGCTGGGTATCCTGCCCCATCCAGAAGGCCTGTTCCAAAAAGGGCGTCAGGAATGAGGTGCGCTCCATTTTTTCGAAATCAGGGAATACGCGCAGATAGATGCAGGATTCCACCATGGGATCAGACGGATCGGGAATCTGCTCATGAAGGATGGAAGGCCCGGTGGTATAGAGCGTATTCTGTCCGACGCGCCGGGGGACGCCGTCTATCACCACGGTCCCGGAGCCGTGCCGGATATAATGAATCTCATAACACCCTCTGCCGTGGGCGTGGGCGGGGATGGACCGGACCATTCTGCCGGTGGATACCATGGAGACCTGGAAGGAAACATGTTCTAATGGAAAGGTAAAATTCAAGCTGTTATCATGCATAAAATAACGCCTCCGTGCCGCGGAAATGAAGTTCTGTGTTCTGGTTTTCAGACAGAACTATCATATCCCGTAAATAAAGAAAAGTCAAACATAAACATTCGAAAAAACGACATATACCGGTAAAATACGTCAGCTCCTTCTCTTGGATTCCAGGCCATAATTCCGTATGATAGAGAGGAACAGGAGTGGCTGCGCTGTGCGGTGAACCGCGCGCGGAAAGGAGAAGCATGTATCATTTACAACCGTATTTGGAGGAAATCGACCGGGTGATTGAACAGGGGCCCTACACGGATACGTGGGAATCGCTGTCGGCCTATGAGCCGCCGAAGTGGTACCGGGACGGTAAATTTGGTATTTTTATTCACTGGGGAATCTACAGTGTCCCAGCATTTGGAAATGAATGGTATTCCCGCAATATGTATATCCAGGGGTCGAAGGTATATGAGCATCATACGGCGGTCTATGGAAAACACGAATCGTTTGGATATAAGGACTTTATTCCGCTGTTTACGGCGGAACAGTTTGATGCGGCCGCCTGGGCGGATTTGTTTACGGAGGCGGGGGCATCCTACGTAGTGCCGGTGGCGGAGCACCACGATGGATTTATGATGTACCGCAGTGAGATTTCCCGCTGGAATGCCTGGGAGATGGGGCCGAAGAGAGATGTTCTGGGTGAACTGACAAAGGAATGCCAAAAGAGGGGGCTGGTAAACGGAGCGTCGTCCCATCGGGCGGAGCACTGGTTTTTCATGGGACACGGCAGAGAGTTCGACAGCGATATCAAGGAGCCGATGGAGCGGGGGGATTTCTACTGGCCGGCCATGCCGGAGCCGGACCATCACGACATCTATGGAAAGCCGGAGCCGACAAAGGAGTACTTAAACGACTGGCTGGTCCGCACCTGCGAGATCATCGACCGGTATCATCCAAAGCTCCTGTATTTCGACTGGTGGATTCAGCACAGCAGCTTCAAACCGTATTTGCGGAAGCTGGCGGCTTACTACTATAACCGCGGAGTCCAGTGGGGAGAAGCGGTGGTCATCAATTATAAGCATGATGCATTTCCGTTCGGGACGGCGGTTCCCGATGTGGAGAGAGGCCAGTTTGCCGATGTAAAGCCGTTTTTCTGGCAGACAGACACGGCTATCGCGTTAAATTCCTGGTGCTACACGGAAAACAACGAGTACCGTCCGGCGGCGGATATTATCTGCGACCTGATCGATATTGTCAGCAAAAACGGCTGTCTCTTGCTGAATGTGGGGCCCAAGGCAGACGGGACCATATCCCAGGAGGACAGAAACGTGCTCCTCGAAATCGGAAGATGGCTGAAGGTCAACGGCGAGGCGGTATACGGCAGCAGGGTCTGGAGAAAATACGGCGAAGGTCCCACAAAGGTGGTGGAGGGACAGTTTACCGACAGAATCAGAAAGCATTTTACCCCGCGGGATTTCCGGTTTACGACGGCCAATGGTTACTTATACGCTGCCGTCCTGGCGTGCAGTGAAAGCGGGGAATACGTGATTGAATCCCTGGCGGAGCAGGACGCGTCGAAGCTGCCGAAATTCCATGGAATCATCCGCTCGGTCGAGGTCCTGGGAAGCGCAGAGCCGCCGGAGTGGAGCCGCGATGAAACCGGGCTTCATATCCGGACGAAGGTGTCAGGCGGTTATCCGCTGGTATTTAAGATATCGGTGGATTAATGGGGAACCTGCGCTACGGCTGGGAAAGAATCCTGTACTCGGAAGGAGATTTCCCCGTAATGGATTTAAACGCCTTGCTGAAATAATACTGATCGGAGTAACCGCAGAACTCCGCCACCTGGCGCACGGAAAAGTCGGAGTTGGCAAAGTATTCGCAGGCGTGGCGGATCCGCACGGAGGTCAGATATTCGATGGGCCGGGTTCCCGTATATTTCTTGAACATGCGGCTGAAATAGGCCGGTGTCAGGGAAAAAGCGGTGGCGATGTCATTGATATTGATGTTGGCGGCGTAGTTCTTCTCGATGTATTCCTGAATATCCGCGGCCATTCTGGCAGAGTCGGACTGGCCGGAGGTGTTGCAGAGGGAGGCGTTCTGCATGAGCTGCTCCACGAAAAACTTCAGGTAGGAGTAGAGATCCCCGTAGCTCTTGGAGTAGGTGATGTATTCGTCGATCTCCAAATCAAAGTCCACCGAGGTCTGCTCCGGAAAACAGTCTTTAAACAGCTTTTTTAAGCAGTAATCGACGGTGATCTGGGCCGCGTTCTGACTTTCGAGGGCGTCCAAAAGCGCGGCCATGGTCTCCTGGAATCTGGCTTCATCCTGGTTCCTGACACAGAACAGGAATTTCTGAAGCTGTGCGGCGGTCAGATAGGACGACAGGTCAGGCATATTCATTTCAAATGGTTTGGCTTCCAGAAGGGAGGAGCGCCCGAAGAGCAGGTTCCGCTCCGTATAAGTCCGCATGATCTGAACCTCCATGCCGATGTTGTCCACATGGCGGATGCGGCGGCTGATACAGACGGTTATGGGGAGGCCGGACCCTGAGGAAGCGGAGAGAACATCCTCTGCGATCTGCCTCGCCGTCGTGGATTCGGGATTGCTGCAGCAGACGAGACAGATGCGTTCGTTCTCGTGCCTGCCGGAGAATAAGTAAGTCATCTCGCCCTCCTGCTTCCGGGAGCGGCATGCGGTTTCCAAAAGGTGAAACGCCCCCACGTCCTCATGGGGCAGGGCGTAATCCAGAAGGAACGTGGGATAAGAGCCCGCCGTCATCAGAAGAAGCTGATAGCAGTCGTAGGGAAACGTCGTGTTGATATGCCCGGTCCGGGTGCCGGGAGACTGAATCAGGGATTCGAGGAGATGGCGGTTGTAATCTTTCTTTTTCATGGATATTTTCTCTTTCAGCTCTGAGAGAACGTAGGCAATGTCGTCTGCCGAAAGCGGCTTTAAGAGATACTCATCCACACCCAGCTTCATGGCCTCCCGGGCAAATTCAAAGTCCCGGTATCCGCTTATGATGACGGTGTGGATCTGCCTGTTTTCGGCCTTCAGCCGGGAGATCACCTCCAATCCGCTCAAAAACGGCATCTTGATATCGGTAAAGAGAATATCCGGCTGGAGCTCCGCCGCTTTTTCATAGGCCGCTCTGCCGTCGGTGGCGGTCCCGGCTATCTCCATATCCGGATCGCATTTTTCAATTTTCAAGCACAAATCCTTCAGAATCAGTGGCTGGTCTTCGGCGACGACGATCTTAATCATGTGTTATTTCTCCTCTTATTGTGATGAGACAGCCACCGGGGCTGTTCTGATTGTCGGGGCGGCTCACGCACAGGGCGCGGGAGCCACCGTTTTCTATGTACATATCCACATTTCCGTTAAAATACAGGAACAGCCTGCCGTAGATATTTTTTAATCCCAGGCCGTCAATCTCCAGGTCACGGTATAAGTCTGCCGTTTTTCTGGAGCCGTAGGCGTCCTTGAATTCCTGGAAATCAGAGAGCGCCTCCGGTGAAAATCCGCTGCCGTTATCGGCGATCCGTATGAACCAGGAGGCGCCTTCGATGGCGCAGCTGATGGTGATGTGCCACGGGGGCAGACACTCCCGGAAGCCATGCTTGAAACAGTTTTCCACTAACGGCTCGATGGTCAGCCTGGGCAGAAAGAGATTGGCCGTTTCGAGCGGGGCGTCAATGGTGTAATCGAAGCTGCCGTCATAGGAGATTTTCATGAAGTCCAGGTAATTCCGGGTGTGGCGTATCTCCTCGGTGAGCTTGGCCTCCGGGCTGGAGGAGGTGATGTAGCGCATCATGGAAGAGAACTGCTGGCACATCCTGGAGGTGACCTCGCTTCCGTAAATCTCACTGGCCGCGCTGATGGAGTTTAAGGCGTTGTAGAGAAAATGAGGGTTAATCTGGGCCTGGAGGGCCGCTAAGTTGGCGTTGCTCTCCCGGATCTGGGCCTCGTATACCTCCTTGATGGAGTCCTTCAGCTTTACCAGCATCTGATTGAAGGAGCTGTTGATGAGCTCAAACTCATCGAGGAAGTCCGAGGACAGGTTTAAGGGCGCATCCTGGTCGAGGCTCAGCGCGTTGATGTAGCGGATCATCTGGTTCAGCGGCTTCGAAACGATGGAGATAATGACGAATATGATGGCGCAGGTGGTGGTCAGAATGAGGATGACGGCCAGGATGGTATTGGTCGCATTCTGCTTCCGATACTGTGCCAGCGTGCTCTGGTTGGAGACTAAGAGTACGTGAAAACGGTTATTTAAGATGGAGCTTCCGTAATAGGCGTATTCATCGCTGTAGAAATCCGGAACGCCGTCCCTAAACTGCGCAACAATATGATCGATGGTTTCAGGGGGAAGGACGGTGACGGTCTCCTCATAGGGATAAATCTGGCGGCAGCCGGAATCGAGGATTACGATCTCCTTCTCGTCTCCGAAGCTTTCCTGGCGGCAGATGGAATCCAGGTGGGCATAGGGCACCTGGATCTCGACGAGTGTGTCCTGAGTCGTGGTGATGTCGGAAAAATTCCGTATGGCGGACAGCACGACCTTGTCGTCGCCGGACCACGGGGAGAGGTGGGGGCCTAAGTAGAGCTGGTCGTACCGTGCCTCCATAAGCTTTTCGAAGGAGCGGTCCGACGACAGGGCGCGTTTTAACAGGCCTTCATCGTGAAGATAGAGGCCCGTATAATAGAAATAGTCCAGATTCCGGTTGTAGAGAAGCACATTGGAGATGATGGGTGAAAACATCATGTTAATCAGTGTCTTCTGGATTGTCCTGGTCTTTTCCAGCTCCTCCATCATCTGCTGCTGGGTGAGCTGGGAATCACGGATATTCAAATTCAGCACCGTGCCCCGCAGCGTGGAATTCTTTGTGATGGAGGTGGCGGCCACATCCATCTGCTCATACAGCGACGCGATCTGGGAGGAGATGCGCTCCAGAACCATGGCGGAGCCGCGGTAATCATTATCCTTTGCATTTTTAAGTGAAGTCATGGAAAATAAAAGGGATACGAAAAGCGCGATGAACAGGAAAATTCCGGCCACGGAAAGAAACAGCCGGAATTTGAATTTTAGTTTGAAATGCCTCTTTTTTAAATCCATGTCAGTCTCCATTTCCTTCTGAGTGATTACCTATATCATAGCGAAAAATCGGTGGAATGACAATGGAAAAAAGAGAGGTCAAAAAAATACAAACGGATAAGAGAAATTTTTCCATTCGCTTTTTTCTGAGAATCAATTATACTGATTGCACAACAGATGAAACAAATTGAAGGAGGTAGCTATGAAGAAAAGACAATTGACAGGTGTTCTGTTATGCGCGGCTCTTGCGGCCGGAATGCTGGCAGGCTGCGGCCAGAAGGCCGGGACAACGGAAACGGCAGGAGGACAGACTGCGGCGGAAAGCCAGAAGGAGACTCAGGGAGAGAAGAAGGCAAAGGGCGTAACCATCACCGTAGGCTTAAAGGCCTCGCATGTGGAGATATCCAATATTGAGACCTTTAAGAAAGGCTGGGAAGAGGCTACGGGCAACACCGTGGATGTGCAGGCCATCGATGATGACCAGTTCGACTCCCTGCTTCAGACGAAGATGTCCACCAACGGCATGTGGGATATTTTCATTGGAGATACCGGTACGCAGGCGGCTTCCTACCAGCATGCAAAGAATCTGGTGGATTTGTCGTCAGAGCCATGGGTCGCCAATTTAACCGATACGGGGAAGGAATTTGTCACACACAGCGACGGTAAAATCTACTGTTTCCCCAACGGAGGAGTCAATTCCTTCGGAATCGTCTATAACAAAGAGGTATTTGAGAAAAACGGCCTGGAAGTGCCGAAGACCTTCGAGGAATTTAACGCGGTATGCGACACGTTAAAGGCGGCAGGCATCATACCGGTCTACGTGTCCATGGCGGATGCCTGGACCGTAAACCAGATCATCAACGGCGAGTGGCCCAATATTCTGGCTGCTAATCCGGACGCGCTGGAGAAGCTGAATAAGAACGAGATCCGCTGGGATTCCCTTCCGGAATTCAATGACTTATACGTCAGAATGAAGGGCTGGGTGGACAACGGATATGTGAACAGCGACATGGCTACTGCAACGTACGAGATGGGACAGAAGGCAATCGCTTCCGGAACCGCCGCCATGATGTACATGGGCGACTGGGCAGACCCGGAGTATGCCAAGACAGAGCCATCCGGAAAAGGAAAGATCGGCATGTTCGCGGCGCCGACGAAGGATGGCGACAGCCGTCTTGCGATCGCAGGCCCTGGCGGATATTATATCTCGAATCAGTCTGCCAATGTAGATGCGGCAAAGGATTTCTTAAATTACATGGCATCTGATGAGAATTTAAAGCTGAACATGGATACGAGAGCGTGTACATCGGTCTGGAAGTCTGTTGACGCGGAAAATCTAAGCGTGACGCTTCAGGATACCCAGAGCTATATCGATCAGGGGCTGACAGAAATTCATTATAACCAGACGTATGTAATTACCCCATCCGACGATGCCAACAGCTCATTCCTTTCCGTCCTTCTCGGCCAGAAGAGCCCGGAGGACTGCGCTAAAATATGGAGCGACGCGGTGATCGTGGTAGGGAAGCAGCTCGGATTCGACGGATTTAAGTAAGGATTTAAACATGTGATTGAATCGTTTGGACTGTCTTACAGAGCTTTTTCGGGAGCGGTTGTATGACAGTCCTTTTTAAAAGGAGGCAGTCTTGTGAGCAAGCTGGAGAAAAAGTATTATCCGCTGGTGTTTGTCGTGCCGGCGCTCATCATATTCACCCTGTTTTATGTCTGCTCGATAGCGGGCGGCTTTGTGTTTTCCTTTACAAACTGGAGCATCTACAACTTTGAAAGCCCGGAGTTTATCGGCATCGAGAATTTTAAGGACTTATTCGCGTCGCAGAGCTTTCTGCCAGCGCTCGGCCATACCTTTTCGTTTGCCGTGATTACCACCGTCATTAAAGTGGGACTGGGCCTGGTGTTCGCCCTCCTTTTAAACCGGGCGTTTAAGGGCCGGGATTTCTTCCGGGCCATCATATTCCTGCCGTGTACCATCGGAGCACTGGTGATTGGTTACGTCTTCACCTTTATTCTCCAGCCGGACACGGGCGTACTCAACGAGTTTCTGCGCGGCATCGGTCTTAGCGGGCTGGCGCTCAACTGGCTGGGAGATCCGAAGATCGTCCTGTTTACCGTGTGCGCCGTGGAATCCTGGATGTGGATCGGATTCAATACGGCCATTATTCTGGCGGGCCTTCAGTCGATCTCGACGGATGTCTACGAGGCGGCCAGGCTGGACGGGGCCAGCGCATGGCAGACGACGCGCCATATCACGCTTCCTCTGGTCACGCCGTCCATTAATACCACCATTACCTTATGCGTCATCGGCGGCTTCAATATATTCGATATCGTCATGTCCATGACAAACGGCGGGCCAAACGGGGCGACCCAGGTGATCAGCAAGCTGTCGTATGACGCCATGAGGATCGGAACCATGGGATACGCCTCCGCGATCAACCTGATTCAGTTCCTGCTGATCGTGATCGTTATTTCACCGCTGTTAGGCATACTGAGAAGAAGGGAGCCGGATATCTGATGAATGCAAAGACAAAAAAGAGAGTTTCCCGCGGGATCGTCTATGTGATCTGTGCGTTTATGGCGTTTCTCGTGCTGTTTCCGTTTCTGCTGGTCCTTCTGACCTCCTTCAAATCCGTGTCTGAGGCCGCGGTGGTGACATTTTCCCTTCCGGAAAAATTCCTGTGGGAGAACTTTGCCTACGTAATCGAGAAGGGACAGCTGCTGCGGGCGTTTAAGAACAGCCTGATTATCACCGGCTCGGCGGTGACGCTGACGGTGTTTGTGGCCTCGATCACGGCCTTTGTCCTGACGCGGCGTTCCGACAGGCTGAGCCGGATTTTGAGCAATTACTTCCTGATCGGCATGATCGCGCCCCTTTCTCTTATACCAGAGGTGATGATCGTTAAGTTTTTAGGACTCAGCGGAACCTACGCCGCGATTATTCTGATCCATGTGGCTTCCAGGCTGCCGCTCAGCATCATGATCTATTCGGGCGTCATCAAGGGGATTCCCAGGTCCCTGGATGAATCGGCCATGCTGGAGGGCTGCGGACTCTTAAGCATGTTTTACCGGGTGATTTTTCCGCTGTTAAAGCCGGCCGTCTTCACAAATATCATTATCACCTTTATGGGGGTATGGAACGATTTTCAGATCTCCCTGTATTTTGTGACGGATACGGCCAAGAATACGCTGCCTCTCAGCATCTACAGCTTTGTCGGCTATATGACGTATAAATGGAACTATGTGTGTGCGTTTATCGTTTTGTCGATCCTTCCGATTCTTTTGATCTACGGTATTGCACAGAAATATATCGTTGACGGGATGATTGCAGGCGCTGTTAAAAGCTAAAGCGGCCGAAGGCAGAAAAAACTGACATGACAGGAGGAAAAGCCATTGTGCAGCATGATGAAACGAACAATAGAAATCCGGGAGGAAGGCGTGCCGGAGGAGCTTTTAGTGGTAAGGAAATCGTGGGAGGAAGGCGGCGTCCGCTTTCTGTCCTGGTCCTTCCGCGCTGAGCGGGAGACGGTATTTCCGCCGGTGCGGGTTCACATCGCGGTTCCGGCCAGAGGCATCCATTACCGCTGGACACCCAAGCTCCACTTGATCAAGGCCCTCAATTCGGACTGGTTCGAGAACCTGTATGAAACCAGCGGATTCACGGGGGCGCCGGTGGAGTGCCTGATCGCGCAGGATAATAAAAACTGCGCCGTTATCGCCCTGTCCGACACGCTTCATACCATCGGACTGAAAAGCATCCCCGTGGAGGAGACCGCACAGTACGATGTGGAGATAGCCCTGTTTGAACGGGAGGCATACCGTGGGCTGGAGTATTCGGTTACGGTGCGCGTGGATACCCGTCCCCTGCCTTATTATGAAGCGCTTGCGGACACGGCAAAATGGTGGGAGACCATTCCTGGCAATGAACCGGCCGTGGTGCCGGAAGCGGCCAGGGAGATCATGTATTCCACCTGGTACAGTTACCACCAGAACGTGGATGAAAAGACGCTGTTCGCCCAGGCGGAGCTGGCGAAGGAACTCGGATGCGGCAGCCTTCTCCTGGATGACGGATGGCAGACGGAGGATACCGGACGCGGTTATGCATACTGCGGAGACTGGAAACCGGCCCCCTCCAAATTTCCCGATATGGCTGGATTTGTAAAACGGATGCACGATATCGGCATGGGCGTCATCCCATGGTATTCGGTTCCCTTTATCGGTGAGCGATCGGAAAATTTCCAGCGGTTTAAGGACATGCTCATCGACCCGGATGCAGAGCGGGAGTGGCATGTGCTGGACCCGCGGTATCCCGAGGTCAGGGAATTTTTGATCGGTATTTATGAAAAAGCGCTTCTGGACTGGGATTTAGACGGCTTCAAGCTGGACTTTGTGGATGAATTCGTGGTTACGCCATTTGGCGGGAGGGAGGAGGACGAAAGGCGGGACTGCACTTCCTTTACCGAGGCGGCCGACCGGCTGATGAAAGACTGCATGGCGCGGTTAAAAAGCCATAAGGCGGATATTATGCTGGAATTCCGGCAGACGTATAACGGGCCGCGCATGCGCAGCTTCGGCAATATTTTCCGCGCCGTGGACTGCCCCTTCGACGATGCAGAGAACCATGTGCGCGTGACGGACCTCCGGCTGATCGCAGGGGAGAGCGCGGTGCACTCCGATATGCTCATGTGGGATCGGGAGGATACTGCGGCGGGGGCGGGCCCTGCAGATAATACAGATTCTGTTCAGCGTGCCGCAGCTCTCCATGAGGCTGGAGGAGCTTCCGCGGGAGCATAAGGAGATGCTAGCTTACTACTGCGGCCTGTGGAAACGGTATAAGAAGGCGTTTCTGGAGGGGAGCTTTGAACCTTTGAACCCGCAGTGCCGTTATAACGTCATCATGGGCCGTGCGGGGGAGCAGCTGGCCTGCACTTACCACAGCCGGGAGCTGGTCTCCGTGCGTCAGCCGGCAAGAGAGATGGTGTTTGTCAATGGAACCGGGAGAGAGGGACTGCTCCTCCGCCTGGGAAGCGGCAAAACGGTGTATAAAATGACGGTGCGGGAGTGTACGGGCGGGCTGCTGTCCTCCGGCCTTCTGACCGACGACGGCGGGATTCTCACCGTACCGGTTCCGGCGGGCGGAACGGTTGAACTTATAGAAGATGGATCGGATTTTTCTATTCACAAATCTTAAAAATATGCAGATTAAAATAAAAAGTTTTATTATGCATGATATCTAAAATAATTTAAGAATACCTAAAAAATATGTTGACTTTATTGATAAAAATGTTTATAATAAAACATATCAAATCAATGTTTTTGTGAAAATTGAATAGAAATAACCGTATGCATCTTGTATATGTCCAGGATAATGGCCTGGACGTTTCTATCCGACTTCCTAAATGTCAGGGCTACAGGAGCAGCTTTTAAGCTGCCTGTCTCCGACAGCCGGGAAGTCTTTTTTGTTTCACCAAAAAGGACGTCCTAAGGAACAAAAAAGACTTCCCGGCTGGACGGTATGACACGCTATACGGCAGATTCCGATTCTCATGGTAAAGAGGGGGTGAACGATGACTGAAAAGTGCCGTAGATGAAGGAAACTGCAGACGGTGCTCTCTGCTTTGATGACAGGGGGCGGAACGCGGACAGTTCAGCAGACGACGGCAAAAACATTGAAATAAGAAAATGATAAAGGAGAATATCATGAAAAGCAATGCAGAAGTCAGCATTAACAACATTTACAGACTGGACGGGCGTGTGCCTCTGGGAAAAGCGATCCCCTTCGGTCTGCAGCATGTACTGGCAATGTTCGTGGCGAATCTGACTCCAATCGTCATCGTGACCGCGGCGGCGGGCTTAGAGACCAGCCAGACGGCTGCCCTGATCCAGAATGCCATGTTCATCGCAGGGGTTGCTACGCTGATTCAGTTGTATCCGGTCTGGCGCATCGGTGCGAAGCTTCCGATCGTTATGGGAGTGAGCTTTACGTTTGTGACCATTTTGAGCTCTGTGGGGGCCAAATACGGCTATCCCTCCATGCTGGGGGCCATTCTCGTCGGCGGCCTGGTGGAGGGAACTCTGGGCCTGTTCGCCAAGTACTGGCGAAAGCTGATTTCCCCCATCGTATCGGCCTGTGTCGTGACCTCCATCGGTTTTTCACTCCTGACAGTGGGCGCGCGCTCTTTCGGCGGCGGTTATTCCGATTCCTTCGGTTCTGCAACCAACTTATTAATCGGTACCGTTACGCTCCTCAGCTGTATTCTGTTTAATGTATTTGCAAAGTCCTTCTGGAAACAGCTTTCCGTCCTGTTTGGCCTGGTGGTGGGCTATGTGCTCGCCATCGTACTTGGCGTTGTGGATTTGTCCGGGATGCTGGAAGGCGGTATTTTATCCCTTCCGCGTATTCTGCCGTTTCTGCCGGAGTTTCACGCCGGCGCCATTCTGTCTGTCGTTGTGATCTTCCTGGTGTCGGCGACGGAGACGATCGGCGACACGACCGCCATGGTCGTATCCGGTCTCGACCGCGATATTACGGAGAAAGAGATATCCGGCTCCCTGGCCTGTGACGGATTCGCCAGCAGTATCTCCTCACTGTTCGGATGTCTTCCGGTAACCTCCTTCAGCCAGAACGTGGGGCTGATTGCCATGACGAAGGTCGTCAACCGTTTTACCATCATGACGGGCGCTATCTGCATGATTCTGGCCGGACTGTTCCCGCCGATCGGCTCCTTCTTCGCATCTCTTCCGGATGCCGTTCTGGGCGGATGTACGATCATGATGTTTGGCTCCATCATCATCAGCGGTGTGCAGATGCTTGCCCGCGCTGGCTTCAGCCAGAGAAACACGATTATCAGCTCCCTGTCTCTGAGCGTGGGAATCGGATTTACCCTGCTTCCGGAGATCTTCCAGATCTTCCCTGCCATCCTCCAGGATGTGTTTGCGGAAAACTGTGTGGCGGTTGTATTTGTTCTGGCTCTCGTACTTAACCTGATTCTGCCGGAAAATATGGATATTGAGAAGGCAGTGGAAGCGTAATCCCATACTTAACAACAAAAAAAGATCAGATATCGTGACAGATATCTGATCTTTTTCTTATAAAAAACTCCCCGAGTAGGACTTGAACCTACGACAGCGCGGTTAACAGCCGCGTGCTCTACCGACTGAGCTATCGAGGAATATAGACATTATTATACCCAATGGAAATAAAATGTCAAGGGTATTTTGGAAAAAAGTAAAAAAAAGTTTTTTCAAAGTTAAGGATGTGTTAAGTATTCTGATAAAGGATTGAATCCCGGGCATGTTTGTGCTAACTTAGCCATATCATAAAAAGAGAGGTGCATGATGAGTGAACATTTGCGTAAATTGAGCCCGGGCCGGATTGTCGTGCTGGGCTTTGCTTTCGTTATTTTGACAGGAAGCCTGATTCTGTGGCTCCCCATTTCGGCAAACGAGGGGGTTCACGTGAACTACATAGACGCCCTGTTTACGTCCACCAGCGCGGTGTGCGTGACGGGGCTGATCGCAGTAGATACGGCGGATACCTTTAATGTATTCGGCAGGACGGTGGTAGCTCTCTTAATCCAGATCGGCGGTCTGGGAGTTACCTGCGTCGGCGTCGGCTTTATTCTGCTGGCAGGCAAGAAGATAGGAATTCATGGCCGCGTGCTGATCCGCGATTCCATGAACTTAACAACGGTAAAGGGCGTGGTGGCGCTGGTGGAATCCATTCTCTTTATGACGCTGCTGTTCGAGGGCATCGGCGCGTTTTTAAGCTTTTTGGTATTTTCCAGGGATTATCCGGCTCTGGATGCGCTGGGAATCAGCGTGTTCCATTCCGTGGCGGCGTTTAACAACTCGGGTTTTGACATCCTGGGAGGACTGACAAACCTGATTCCATATCAGGACAACGTCCTCTTGAATCTTACCACCTGCGGCCTGATTATCTTCGGCGGCCTGGGATTTCTCGTAATCCGGGAGGTGTGGGCGAAGCGCTCCTGGAAGAAGCTGAGCCTCCACTCGAAGGTCGTCATTCTGACCTCTGCCGTGCTGCTGGCTGCGGGAACCATACTGTTAAAAATGACAGAGGAGATTACGTGGCTGGGTGCCCTGTTTCAGAGTACTTCCGCCAGAACAGCGGGATTCTCCACTTATCCAATCGGAAATTTTTCCAACGCGGGCCTGTTTGTCCTGGCGATCCTGATGTTTCTGGGAGCGTCGCCGGGATCGACCGGAGGCGGTATCAAGACTACGACCACATTTGTGCTGGTAAAGAGCATGTTCAGCGCGGCGACCAACAGGCACTGCAGCGCGTTCAAACGCCGGATTTCGCCGGAGGTGATCTCACAGGCATTTATCATCACCATACTGGCGCTGGGAGTGGTCTGTATGCAGACCTTTCTGATGTGCCTCGTGGAGCCGGAATACGATTTCATGAAGCTTCTGTTTGAGACGGTCAGCGCGTTCGGAACCGTAGGCCTTTCCACCGGAATTACGCCGGATTTAAACGGATGCGCGAAGCTGATTCTGGTGCTTACCATGTTTATCGGAAGGCTTGGACCGCTTACCATCGCGACCATTTGGAGCTTTAAACCGAAGGCGGGCGCGTGGTACTCGGAAGAAACTATTACAATAGGGTAGAGGAGAGAGACAATGAAACGCAGGAAAGATACGATAGAGTATGGAATTATAGGTCTGGGAAGATTCGGGATCGCACTGGCGACCGCCCTTTCCGAGGCAGGAAAAGAAGTTATGGTGGTTGACAACACGGAGAGCAAGGTAAAGCAGATCCGTGATATGGTCTCGGAGGCCTTCGTCGTCGAGGGAATTGACAAGGCGTCGTTCGAGAGCGCCGGAATTCAGAACTGTGAGACGGTGATCGTATGCATCGGTGAGAAGATCGATACCAGTATACTGGCCACCCTGACCGTCATATCTATGGGAGTGCCCAGGGTCATATCGAAGGCCACCAGCGCGGAGCACGGCTGTGTGCTGGAGAAGATCGGAGCCGAGGTGGTGTACCCGGAGAAAGATATCGCCATCCGTCTGGCCAGGCGCCTCGTATCGCCCCATGCGCTGGATTTCATCAGCCTGAACGACGACATCGCGGTCTCGGAGATCCGGCTTACAACGGTGCTGGAGGGCAAGAGCGTGATGGAGGCGGGAATACGCAACCAGTTCGGCTTAAATATCGTGGCGATGGAGCGGGAGCATGATACAACCATTGACATTCAGCCCAACTACCGGTTCCGGAAGGAAGACGTAATCGTGGTGATCGGAAAGCGGGATAATATCAATCGGTTTGAGGCGTATTTGTCGGAGGAATAAGAAGTAAAGGTGAAGAGGCTGTTCGGAAAGAAAAAGGTATTCCGGACAGCCTCTTTGTCTGCTCGTACAGCGGGCCAGACACCCTGCCAGTATGAGCGTTTGGCGGCATAGGGATTTATAAATATCCAAGAGATTCCAGATGGAGTTTTAAGCCTTCTGCCAGCGGTGTATCGGGCAGCCGGACGCCGGCGGCCTTTAGTTTCGATAAATCGTAGATCCGGTGGCATAAATGGCCGGAATATTCGGGATGGGCATCAAGGTATCCGGTGAGAGGCAGTTCCCGTATGGTGATTTCCACACCGAGAAGCCTTCCCAGGATTTCGTAATACAGGCGGTTTTCCACCGCCTCCGGGCCGCCGATGCAGAAGATCTGCTGAAAGGCGCCTTCCCGGTTTACCGAGTCCAGCATGGTGCGCGCCAGATCGCGGACGAAGACCGGCTGTGTGATGTGGATTCCGCCGGTTACGAGGGAGAGGGGCTGTCCTGCCAGTATGAGATCCGGCAGCTCCTTCTGGCGGCTGTGCTCCGGATAGCAGCCCAGCAGAAAGCCTGGGCCGTAGATATGGCCGGGACGAAAGAGCGTAACGTTAAGTCTGTGCTCCCCTTCTCCGGAAAAATAGCGGAGAAAGACGTTCTCCATCTTCCGCTTGTTCCCTGCATAGCTGCATTCCTCCGGGGCGCCCTTTTCCTCCACGAAGAATCCGTCTTCCGCCTGAGGTGTCGCCTTGCGCGCCGGATCGTAGACGGAGTCGGTCGAGATGACCACCAGCCGGCTGCTCACGAAAGGCAGCACCTCCAGGTCCTGCTCTGCATGGCGTTCGTTCATGCAGATGCAGTCGAAAACCACATCCCAGGTGACACCCGCTCCCAGGATGGCCTTCTTAAATCCTTCCCTGTCGTCCCGGTCCGCACAGAGCGGGATAATTCCAGCGCCGAGAGGGCGTTTTCCCCTGGTGAGCGCCCAGACCTCATACGTTTCTTTCGCCATGGAAGCCAGCATACCGCTTAAGCCGCCGCTTCCTCCGATAATCAGTGCTTTCATTCTTCTTTTCCTCCTGGTAGTAAAATCGTGTCTTCTTTTTTCTTTCTTCTTTCCGGCGGAAACATGCCGGAGGGCGGAATCCCCTTCTTCTCCTTAAACAGCTTGCTGAAGTAGAAGATATCTGAAAATCCGCATTGCAGCGCCACCTCACTGACGCTGTATTCCCCGCTTTTTAACATATTCTCCGCATAGTTTAAACGGAGTGAGATGAGATACTGCTTGAAGGTCATCCCCATGGCCTCCCGGAACAGACTTCCGTAGTAGACGGGATGGAGATGGAACTGGCGGGCCATCAGATCGATGGTCAGCGGTTCCGAATAATGCATGCTCATATAGCGGATGCTGTTTTTGATGCGGGGGTCTTCCTGGCTTAAATGGTTTTCATTCAGGATCAGGTTGGATATCTGATACAGGATGAGGCATAGGATTCCGCGTATCTTCAGCATATATCCAAAATCCCTCTGCAGCCATTCCTCGTGGATTTCGTGGAAACGCGAGATCAGCCGGGGGATGATCCCGATGTGGCTGATGATGGGAAGCGGCAGGCGGGCCTCCTGGCCGAACTGATCCCGCAGAAAGATGTTGGTGGAGTAGCACTCCATCAGGTCTTCCGGGATGTTGACGGCCGCCCGGTAGGTGTTCTGAGGGATGCAGATTAAATCGCCTTTTTTTACAGTATAAATGTGGCCTCCGATGTTGTACTCGGCCTTTCCGTCTATGACGTATGTAATGTCGATGAAGGGGATCACATTCGCGTCGATTTTCCAGTTGGGCGTGCACTTCCTGTGGATGTAATAATGAAGTTCAGGAATCATGTTGTTAAAGTCAGGAATCATAAAAGCTCCTTTTCCTCCCGTGATGAAGAGATAACGCTGTCTGTGGTATGGCTTCATTATAGAGGAGGAAAAACAATTGCGCAACGGAGTTTTTAAACAGAATTTTATCTTTAATAATTACAAATGGCCTTTGATTCCTTCATTCTTTTTTATTGTGCAACTTGTTATAATGCATTTGTAAATAAACAACATTTAAAAACACTTTGCACAGGGAAGTAACGCCGCCCGGCGGAACCGGTCTCTGCGCAAAAGTAAAAAGTATAAAGGAGGGAAGACCATGACCGGCGTCGCAGTGATCGGAACAGGCGTAATTTCAGAGAGCCATATCGAGGCGTATCTGGCCTTTCAGGACAGGTGCCATATCGCAGCATTGTGCGATCTCGTTCCCCAAAAGGCGGAGGCGCTGAAAGAAAAATACCATTTAAAAGACACCGCAGTTTACAGAGGCTGCAAAGAGATGGCAGAGCGGAGCGACATCCGTCTGGTCAGCATCTGTACCCCGCCGTTTACCCATGGGGAGAATGCCGTGACCTGCATGAAAGCGGGAAAACACGTCCTGGTGGAAAAGCCCATGGCGTCTTCACTGGAAGAGTGCGACGAGATGATGCGGGTTCAGCGGGAGACCGGCTGTTATCTGGAGGTTGTCTCTCAGAACCGCTACCTTCGGGACAACCGGAGCTTAAAGAGCGTAATCTCCTCCGGAGCCGTGGGAAAGGTCTTGTTCGGGCAGGTGGAATCCCTGTGGTTCAGAGGCCGGGAATACTACGATCTATGGTGGCGGGGCACGTGGGAAATGGAAGGCGGAGGCTGTACCCTAAACCACGCCGTACATCAGATCGATCTGCTGAACTGGATCATGGGAGCTCCCCGCACGGTGACGGCTGTCCTGGGGAATGCAGCACATGACAATGCCGAGGTGGAGGATGTGTCCGCCGCGATTCTTACCTATGAAAGCGGCGCGCTCGTGACGGTAACGGCCTCTCTCGTAACGCACGGGGAAGGGCAGAGGCTGAGCTTTCAGTGCGAAAAGGCGGGCGTGGCGTCGCCGTGGAGGGCGGTGAGCAGCAGGTCCGCATCAACGGGCTTTCCTGTCGAAAATGAGGCGTTTGAGGCACAGCTTCAGACGCGTTACCAGGAGATGCCGCCGCCCCGGTATACCGGTCATAAAGGCCAGATCGATACGGTGCTGCGTTTCCTGGAGAGCGGGGAACTGCCGCCGGAGAGCAGCGCGGACGGCCGCCTGGCGCTGGAGGTGATAACCGCCATATACCAGTCGGGCTTTACGGGCCAGACGGTCACGCTGCCGCTGCCGAAAGATGCGCCCCTTTATACGAAAAAAGGATTTTTGGCAAATGGAAAGCATTTTTATGAGAAAGAGGCGCATCAGAAATGAGGCGCTGTGGAGGACGGAAATCATGCACGGACGGAGAGACTTCTGCTGGCTGGCAAAACAGGTGCAAAACAAAAATATAATTACTTATTATCTGGATGATGGGAAGAAAACGGCAGTTACAGAGACCATTGAGCGGGAAATGCCGCTGCTGTTTAAAGAAATCAGACGATCCGGTTCGCCGGATGCCTCGATTGCTTTTTTACCGGGAGATGAAACGGCGCTGGGGACAGAAGGGTACCGGATCGTGGAGACGGAGGAGGGTTATAAGATAGAAAGCGCGTCTCCTGCGGGATATTTATACGGTATGTACGGGCTGCACCGGCTTCTGACCACACAAAATGAGGCTGGATTTCCGTATGAGTCGGTACCGGATCAGAGCATCCGCATGATCGATCATTGGGATAATTTCGACGGTTCCATCGAGCGCGGTTACGCGGGAGAGTCCATATTTTACGATCACAACACCTTTCGGGGGGATATGGAGCTTATCCGGCAGTATGCAAGACTGCTGGCCTCGGTGGGGATCAATGCGGTTCTGATCAACAATGTCAATGTACACAGACCGGAAACATTTTTCGTAACAGGGGAAGCTCTTGCGGAAATCAGAAGGATATCCGATGTCCTGGCTGCTTACGGAATTAAGACGTACCTATCCGTTAATTTTGCGGCGCCCATCACGGTGGGACGGTTAAAGAGCGCAGATCCCCTGGAGCCGGAGGTGGCTTCGTGGTGGGAGGAGACGGTTAAACGAATCTATGAGGAGATTCCTGATTTTGCCGGCTTCGTGGTAAAGGCGGATTCGGAAGGAGAACCCGGGCCGTTCACCTACGGCAGGAACCATGACGACGGTGCCAATATGCTGGCGAGGGCGGCAGGGCCCTACGGAGGAGTCATTATCTGGCGCTGCTTCGTATACGACTGCTCCCAGGACTGGTGGAACCGGGAGGCGGACCGCGCACGCGCCGCTTACGATATCTTCGAACCTCTGGACGGCAGGTTCCTGGACAATGTGATTCTTCAGATCAAGAACGGCCCCATCGATTTCCAGATCAGAGAACCGGTGTCCCCGCTGTTTGGAGCTTTAAAAAAGACAAATCAAATTCTGGAATTTCAGATTACACAGGAGTATACCGGACATCAGAGGGATATCTGTTACCTCGTTCCGATGTGGAAGGAAACCATGGATTTTGATACGAAACACGGCAAAGGCCTGACGGTGAAGGAGGCGGTGAGAGAGAACTCCCCTGTCCGCGGCCGATCCGGCATTGCGGGCGTCGGAAACGTGGGAATGGACGCCAACTGGACGGGCAGCAAGCTGGCCCAGGCCAATCTCTACGGCTTCGGAAGGCTGGTCTGGAATCATGAATTATCAGCAGAGGCGATCGCCGAAGAATGGGTCCGCCAGAGCTTTTGCCTGACCGAAGAAAAGTGCGGTAAGCTGGAGGCGATTCTGACGACATCGAGGGACGTGTACGAGGCTTATACCTGTCCTCTTGGCGTTGGCTTCATGTGTAAACCCGCCGTCCACTACGGCGTCGATATCGATGGCTATGAGTACGACCGGTGGGGGACATACCACTATGCCGACAGAGACGGAGTCGGAAGGGACAGGACCGTGAAGACGGGGACCTCCTATACGAGGCAGTATTCCGACGCGCGATTTTCTGAATATGAGGACCTTTCGTCCTGCCCCGATGAGCTGCTGCTCTTTTTCCACCATGTGCCGTACACCCATGTGCTGCATTCGGGAAAAACGGTGATTCAGCACATCTACGACACTCATTTTGAGGGCGTGGAGCGGGTGAGAGAATATCAGGCAGTATGGGAAAGCTTAAAGGATTCCCTGGATGAGGAGAGCTACTTAAATATGAAGGAGCGCCTCTTCTGGCAGCTGGAAAACGCCGTCAGCTGGCGTGACCAGGTAAACACGTACTTTTACCGTAAGTCGGGAATCCCCGATGAAAAGGGTAGAAAAATATACCAATAAATAAAAAGAAAGAGGTAGTATGATGAAAAAATGGAGTAAAGCAGGTATCGTATGTGCGGCCGTACTGGCAGCGAGCATGGCAATGACCGCGTGCGGCGGCAAGACCGCAGAAACGGGCAATACCGGGGAAGCCGGAAGCACCGGAGCGGCCGGGACGGAGAAGGCAGCGGACGTAAAAACACCGGAGGCGTCTAAAGCATCGGGAGAGACCGCGAAATTAAGCTTCTCCTGGTGGGGCAATGACGACCGCCATCAGGCCACACAGAACGCCATCGATGCCTTCAACGCGGCTCACGCTGGCGCCATCGAAGTGACCGGAGAGCCTTCCGGCTTCGGCAACCTGGAAGAGACCTTTGCCACCCGCTATGCAGGCGGAACCGCCGCAGATGTCATGACTGTCAACTATCCCTGGGTTATCCAGTACAGTCCAAACGGAGAGGGCTTCTACGATCTCGATCAGGTGAAGGATATCTTTGATTTCTCCCAGTACGACGAGGGATTCCTGGAATTTGGAAAGACGGGCGGCAAGATGCAGGCAGTCCCATACGGCCAGAACACGCTGGGCTTATACGTCAATAAATCCGCATTTGACAGAGCAGGTATCACCGAGCTTCCAACGACGTTCGAGGAATATAAGAAGGCGGCGGAAATCTTTACCCAGCAGGACCCCAATGCGTATATGATCGTCAGCCCTACGTTCCGTTTCGCAGCAGTCTACTATCTGCAGCAGAAGACAGGGAAGGGCGAATTTGCAGAAGATTTAAGCATGAATTACACCGTGGATGACTATAAGGAAGCGATTCTCTGGTATAAGGACTTAGCGGATGCCCATGTCTTCTGTTCCAGAAAAGATTATATCGAGAATGTAGGCAATGAGCCGGTATCCATTGCCCAGAATGCAAAATATATCAATGGGAGCTACGTTGGCGTACTGGAATGGACCGGAGGAATCGCTTCGAACGCCAAGACGCTGGAGGACAAGGGGGACGAACTGGTGGTAGCGCCGCTCCCTGTGATCGACGGAGCCGTATTTGAAGGAACTATGGCAAAGCCCTCCCTGCTGTTTGCAATCTCCAGGGATTCCAAGAATCCAAAGGAAGCGGCTGAATTTTTACAGTATATCTTAAACGATCCGGAAGGAACGAAGCTCATGGGCTCCACCCGCGGCATGGTGGCTTCCAGGGCGGCCAAGGCTTCCTTAGAGGCAGACGGACAGATCACAGGAGCCGTAAAGCAGGCCTACGACTTTACCGATGCAGCGAAAGTAATCAACAATTCTCCGATCTTTGAGAACGCCATATTTACCAATTCCTATGAAAGTAATTACGAGAAGTTTGAGTTTGGAAAGAGCACGGCCGAGGAAGCTGCGCAGGCCATCTTTGACGCCACCAGCGAGCAGGTTGCAAAACTGAAACAGGACTACGGCAAATAAAGAGCACGCAGGAAGGAGGAGATTCTTTGAGAAAGAGCAAAATGGGTCTGGTGTATATCCTTCCATGGCTGATCGGTATGGTTTTTCTTACCCTGTATCCGTTTATTAACGCGCTGGTTATCAGTTTTACGGATTACAATCTCGTGAGAGAACCGAATTTCATTGGTCTGGCCAACTACACCAAGTTGTTTCAGGATGAGGATTTTTTGGGTACGCTTACCGCAACGTTAAAATACACTGTGATTACGGTGCCGTTACAGCTGGCGTTTGCCCTGTTTATTGCATACATATTGAATTTTAAGCTGAAGGGCATTAACTTTTTCCGGACAGCCTACTATATTCCGTCCCTGCTGGGAGGAAACGTGGCGGTGGCGGTGCTGTGGAGATTCCTGTTTCAGCAGGACGGGCTTATCAACCGCATCATCGGCGTTGTGGGGATACAGCCGGTGGCGTGGCTCTCTTCCCCGGGCGGGGCGATGAGCGTCATCATAATCCTGAAGGTCTGGCAGTTTGGTTCTGCGATGCTGATCTTCCTGGCCGCGCTCAAGGACGTGCCTCAGGATCTCTATGAGGCGGCCAGCGTGGACGGCTCCACCAAGCTCCATTCCTTTATCCATATTACCATGCCGCTGATCACACCTACGATTTTCTTCAATCTGGTCATGCAGCTGGTCAATGCGTTCCAGGAATTCAACGGCCCGTATCTTGTAACGGGTAAGGGACCGTTAAATGCCACCTATCTGACTTCCATGTATATTTATGACAATGCATTTAAGTACTTTAACATGGGGTATGCCAGTGCCGCCAGCTGGATTCTGTTCCTCATCATCGTGGCTGTGACCCTGATCCTCTTTGCGACACAGGACAAGTGGGTCTATTATTCGGACGGAGGTAATTAAAAGATGGAGAAAACGCGAGGATTCAGCGAAGTGGAAGTGCGGAGGCACAGACGGGTGGTCATCAGCTCTGTCATCCGTTATATCGTCCTGATTGTCGTGGCGCTCGTCATGATCTATCCGATTATATGGCTGGTGGGCGCTACCTTTAAGAGCAATAATGAAATATTTACTTCGATCAGTTTTATTCCGAAACGGATCGACTTTACTCCCTATATAGAAGGCTGGAAGACGCGGACAAAGTATACGTTCACCACGTTTTTCTTAAATACCTTCCGGTTCGTGGTGCCGAAAATTGTCTTCTGCCTCGTGTCCAGTACGCTTGTCGCGTATGGCTTTGCAAGGTTTGAATTTCCATTTAAGAAGATCTGTTTTTCGATTTTGATGGCTACCATGTTCCTTCCGGCCGTCGTGACAAGAATTCCACTCTATATTTTGTGGAAGCAGATGGGACTCCTCAACACGTATGTACCGCTGATCGCACCGACCATGTTTGCCAATGAACCCTTTTTCGTGTTTATGCTGATTCAGTTCATGCGGTCGATCCCCACGTATCTGGACGAGGCGGCTACAATCGACGGCTGTAATTCCTTCCAGACTCTGATGAGGGTTCTGCTGCCGTCCTTAAAACCGGCGCTGATCAGCTGTACGATCTTCCAGTTCGTATGGAGCTTCAATGATTTCCTTGGGCCGCTGATCTATGTGACCAGCCTGGAAAAGTATCCGGTGGCGCTGGCGCTTAAAATGTCCATCGACCAGAGCAGCGGTATCGTGGAATGGAATCAGATTCTCGCCATGTCATTTCTGGCGCTGCTCCCGGCCCTGATCCTGTTCTTCTCCGCACAGAAATATTTCGTGGAGGGCGTTACATCGACTGGAGTGAAGGGGTGATCGGATATGGAACAGAATGTCCGGCTTTCTGTGACACCGCTCATCTCGGACCATGCGGTGCTCCAGCGGGATGAAGTGATTCCGGTGCACGGCAGGGGAAGAGCCGGAGCCAGGGTGCGGGCAGAGCTGACGCCTGAGTGGGTAAAGGCAGACGGCGTGATTCAGCCGAAATCCGGCTGGGGTGTGGTGAAACCGGCTGGAACGTGGCTGGTGGAGCTGCCTCCGCTTCCCGCAGGAGGACCATACCGTTTGCGGGTTGAATCCGAAGGAGAAGAACAGGAGTTTCATGATCTTTATTTCGGAGATATCTGGGTTATGGCGGGGCAGTCCAATATGCAGCTACCCATGGAACGGGTCAAATACCGGTATCCTGAAGAATATAAAAAGGGCGCATCACCCATGATCCGTCAGTTTGCGGTTCCGATTCAGTGGAAATTTGACTCTGACTCTGACGCGCTGTCCGGCGGGGAGTGGAAGACGGCCGCGGCGGAACATACTCCGGTATTTTCTGCCGTCGGCTTTTTCTTTGCGCAGAAGCTGTATGAGCGTTACCATATCCCGGTCGGCCTGATCTTAACCGCGGTAGGGGGAACACCTGTACAGGCATGGATGAGCCGGGAGGCGCTCAGCGATTTTCCCGATGAACAGAAGAAACTGGATGCCTGCAGTGCCCCCGGGTACGTGGAACGGATACGGAAAGAAGATGAAACCCGCATTGCCGCATGGTGGAGGCTGTTGGATGAGAGAGATCAGGGGCTTACGGAGAACTGGGCCGCGGGAGGAGGCAGGCGCTTCTGGAAGAAAATCAGCCTTGCGGACCGCTGGGATGACCGGGAGGACTTAAAAGGCGCCGGAACCGTCTGGCTTCGGAACTGTGTGGAGATTCCTCCCGGTTTAGCTGGTCAGCCGGTCCGAATATCGCTGGGAACAATCACCGATGCGGACTGCCTCTTTGCAGATGGGGAAAAGACAGGAAGCACCTCCTACCGATATCCGCCGAGAGAGTATGAGACGACGGCTCTCAGGCCGGGGTGCAGCCGGCTTGTGCTGCGCGTTGCGGCCGTCCATGGACAGGGGGGCTTTACGCGCGGCAAGAGCCATCGGCTGATCTGGGAGAACGGAGAGGAGCGGGACATCACCGATGGCTGGGAATACCGGCGAGGAGCGGTGATGGAGCCGTTGAGAGAACAGACCTTTTTTGAACGGAAGCCGGCGGGGATGTACCAGGGGATGATTGCCCCCCTGCACCGTGTCCCGGTGAAGGGAATCTGCTGGTATCAGGGAGAGATGAACGCGGATGAGTATGAACGCTATCCCGGTTATTTTAAAAGGCTTATCGAGGACTGGAGGCGGAAATGGAACAGAGCCGGTTTACCGGTACTCTTCGTACAGCTTCCCAGTTATGATCTGGAGGATGGGAAAAACTGGGTACAGTTCCGGGAAATGCAGCGGAAGCTGACTTCGGTTCCCGGTACGGCCATGGTGGTATCAATGGACTGCGGAGAGGAAAATGACCTGCATCCGGTGAGCAAGAAACCCGTGGGAGAGCGCCTGGCCATGGCGGCGTTTCAAATGGCATATGGAGAAGACGGAGTATGGCTGAGCCCGTTGTTTTCTCACGGTGAAAGGACAGCGGAGGGAATGATTCTGCATTTCAATCACTCGGAAGGCGGTCTGGAGACGGTTGACGGAACTGCGCCGGGCGGATTTGAGTACTGTTTCTATGGAGGAGAAGGGAAAGAAGACGGCAGGAAGGTAAGAATGATGCCGGCAGAGGCACGAATCGAAGGAAACACGGCAGTGGTTCCGTGGCCGATGCGGGACAGGCTTCCGGATGCGCTCGTATATTCCTGGTCCAACAGCCCGTCAGGAGCCAATCTGTGCAATTCAGTAAAGCTGCCGGCCTCCCCTTTCCTCTGCCAGATAGAGACAGAGAAGCGCCATTAGCCCATAGAAGCACAAAAAAAGATGAACCGGTTAAAAACCGATTCATCTTTTCGTGCGGGAGATGGGACTTGAACCCACACGAGAATTCACCCACAAGATCCTTAGTCTTGCCTGTCTGCCAATTCCAGCACTCCCGCGCAACGAAGACTATGATACCATTTTTAAGAAGAATTGTCAACATTTTTTGAAAAATATACACAAAAAAATATTTTCTAAAATATGTAAAAATATGATTGACAGGAAGCCCCTTTTATAATATAATAACTACTGTTGCTGCGAGAGATTGCAGAGACATGCAGAAGTGGCGGAATTGGCAGACGCGCACGGTTCAGGTCCGTGTGGTAGCAATACCGTGAGGGTTCAAGTCCCTTCTTCTGCATCAGAAGCCCCTGTAGACTGAGTGTCTGCAGGGCTTTTTTTTTACGTAACAGGAACTTGCTCCTATTATATAAAAAGCCCTCCGGGCAGGAGGCGCACTTCGCGCCAAGGAAATATGGCTGCTGAAGCAGATAACGATTGGAGGTATGGCATATGCCGTGTGAAAGAGAAAACAGTGTCCTTTCCTTTCGGAGGGAAAACCGTTCGGTCCTTTACAGGATCTTAAGTGTTCCAGTTTCTTTAATTGCTATTTTGGCTGTATATGCCTTTCAAATACCAAATCCCATGATGCTTCTCATCATTCCGGTTGTATTTTTTACATATCTGGAGGGGTATGTCAGCGGCGGCTTGAGCGGGCTGACTGCGGTTGTATACTCTGCCTGTTTTTTTATTGCTCTGACAGAGGATGATGCGGCGTGGCAAAAGCTTGTGATCATAATTATGGCGGTTACTGCTATCGTGGTTCTGGTAGGACGGCTGAAGGCTGCGGATAACCGAAAGATGATCGAGATCTTGCGGGCGGAAGAGGAACTCATTCAGGCGAAAGAGGAGGCTGAAAAGCTAGCCAGGGTAAAGAGCGACTTTCTTTCCATGATGAGCCATGAAATCCGCACACCGATCAATGCGATTATCGGAATGAATGGAATTGCCATGAAAATAGATGATCCGGAACGAATCCAGGAATGTCTGGTCAGGATTGATGATGCTTCCTCGCATCTTCTGGGAGTGATTAACGATATTTTGGATATGTCAAAGATAGAGGCGGAAAAACTGGAACTGTCTGTATCCGATTTTTCCCTGGAGTATCTGCTGAACCGGGTGATCAGTATCAATCAGATCCGTTTTGATCAAAGATCTCAGGACTTTTCCATTGTTGTAGGGGAGAATGTTCCAGCTGCAATGATTACGGACCAGCAAAGGCTGTCACAGGTGATTACCAACCTGCTCTCCAATGCGGCCAAGTTCACACCGAATGAAGGGAAAATTGAGCTGTCGATTGAGCTGCAGCAGGAATTAGGGGAGGACATGGTTCTGCGCTTTGCGGTCAGTGATAATGGCATCGGAATGACGAAAGAACAGCAGTCTCATCTGTTCCGGGCGTTTGAGCAGGCGGACAGCAGCATTTCCAAACGTTTTGGAGGGACCGGACTGGGACTGGCGATCTCTAAAAATATCGTAGAAAAGATGGGCGGACGCATATGGGTTCATTCAATCCCCGGTAAAGGTTCTTCCTTTGTCTTTGATATTTGTGTAAAGAAAGGGAATGCAATACTGGACAGTCCCGGCCGGTGCCTGGGCGGAGACGAGAAGGAGCTGAACAGGCCGGATTATACCGAAGTGCCGGAAAAAGATATTTTTCTGGGCCGCCGTATGCTGTTGGCAGAGGATGTGGAGGTCAACCGCGAAATTATAAAAAATATAGTGGAAGAAACGGGAATTGAAGTGGTTGAAGCGGAGAATGGGGAAATTGCATGTGAGAGATTTAAAGAGTATTCTGGCCAGTTTGATGTGATTTTAATGGATATCCATATGCCGGTGAGAGATGGCTATGAGGCCACCCGGATGATCTGCGGTGAGATGCCGTTTGAAGAGGCTGCGGCGGTACCGATACTGGCCATGACTGCGGATGTATTTCCTGAAGACATTGAGTTATGCAAGAAGGCCGGGATGAACGGCCATGTTGCCAAACCTGTAAATGCAGCAGAATTAATTCAAACATTGAAACGGTATATCCCTGTACGGCAGTAAGGAGCCGCCGAGAACGCCAAAAGGCGTTCTTTTTTTGTTTCACAGGAAATTTTGTCCTGTGATCCAAAACAACTCAGGGGGACAGCGCACCCGGCAGAGGAAGAGTATAAAGGGATGGGCGGATAAAATCTAAAAAAATAACACCAATCTAAAATCCGGCTACTGTCAGCCGGGTTTTTCTTTTTTTATAATGAATGTACGGATACGAAAAGGGAGCATTCAAAGGGATAAAAGGAGGAAGGATGAAGTGGGATATCAGTTTGTGAATCAGGAAGGCGACTTCGTGTTGGCGGAACCGGAGCAAAGTACCGGTCTCTATCTGCCGTTGGTAAATCCGGCCGGAGTCATGGGGGCCATTACACCAACCGGCCATGGGGACAGCAAGTTATCACAGGATCAGTTTCTGCTGGAACCGGCTGGTGCAGAAGATCTGCACAGCCAGGCGCCGGCCAGGAACTTCTGGTGTCTGACAGAAGGGCACGGCCCCTGGTCCGTGTTCGGTCAGTCTGCGGAACAGGAGGCGCGGCGTTTCAGCGGACACAAAGACCTCAGCGAACTGGAGGCAGGCGCCTTCTGGCAGAAAGTGAAACGAAAATGCCCGGACAGCGGGCTGGCGGCGGAAGTACTTTCTTTCTGTCCTGTAGATGATTCTGAAGCAGCCGGTGCCCGGGCAGAGGTGATGAAGGTCACACTGAAAAATGAAGGCAACAGGGAGCTCACGGTTCGTCCGGTGGCGGCGGTCAGCCTCTACGGGCGCGGAGCCGACCACATCAGAGATCACCGCCATGTGACCTCTCTGTTAAATCGTATGACGGTCACGGCTGACGGGATTGTGCTGAAGCCATCCATGGCTTTTGATGAGCGGGGGCATCATCAAAATGAGATGAGCTACGGCGTGTTCGGAAGGCGGGAGGATGGAGCGCGGCCTGACGGCTTTATCCCCGTGTCAGCGGATTTTATGGGCGAAGGCGGAAGCCTTTTATGGCCCCGTGCGCTTGCTGATGAAAAGATGTCCGATCATGAGGTCTGGAAGAAACCGGGTTACAGTACGGAGGGATACGAATGCGCAGGCGTTATACGGTTTGAAGAGATGACGCTGAAGCCGGGGGCGTCATGCAGCTTTTATCTGGTGCTCAGCTATATGGAAGAGGGAAAGGAGTACCTGGAGAAGGAAAAGGCGGAAGCCGCGTTTGAGTCGATGAAGCGGTATTGGAATATGCAGAAAATCGCAGGGTGCAGTACGGGGAATCAGACTTTTGACCGGTGGATGCAGTGGGTATCCCTGCAGCCTGAATTAAGAAGAATCTACGGCTGTTCTTTCCTGCCTCATCACGATTACGGAAGGGGCGGGAGAGGCTGGAGGGATCTGTGGCAGGACTGCCTCGCCCTGATCCTTAAGAATCCCGCCGCCGTGAGGGAAGATATGGCGGCATTTTTCGCCGGAATCAGACCGGATGGCAGCAATGCCACCATCATCGGAAGCGGCAGGGGGACTTTCAAGGCCGACCGAAACGCAATTGTGAGAATGTGGATGGACCATGGCTACTGGCCTTACCGGACGGTGCGCCTCTATCTGGACGCGACGGGGGATGTCGAGTTCCTGTTTGAGAAGAATACCTATTTTGTGGACGGAGTCAGAACCAGAGCAGGAGGCCGGGAGAAGGGGAGTGCGGGAGAGGAAGGCAGAGAAGCGTATCGGGGAACGCTTCTGGAACACTTGCTGGTTCAGCATCTGACCCAGTTTTATGACGTGGGACTCCACGGCCATATGCGGCTGCGAGGCGCAGACTGGAACGACGCCCTCGACATGGCGGGGGAAAATGGGGAAAGTGTGGCCTTCACAGCGGCCTACAGCGGTAATTTAAGAGAATTGGCGGAACTGATCACCTGGCTCAGAGAGGAAAAAGGCGTAGCTGCGGTGGAAGTGGCGGAAGAACTGGGGACACTGCTTTGCGCGGACAGGGAACTGTATGACAGGCCGCATGGAAAGCAGGAATTGCTGGGAGCCTACTGTGAACGCTGTCTTCATGGCTTCTGCGGCAGAACCGTGACGGTCGATACGGGACGGCTGTCCGGGATTCTCGATGCCATGGGAGCGTGGATCCAGCAGCACATCCGTCTCACGGAGACCATAAAGGACGGGGAAGATAACCTCTGGTTTAACGGATACTACGACAATCACGGTATGCAGGCGGAGGGCGTATTTCAAGAAAACGTGAGAATGATGCTGACCAGTCAGGTCTTCTCCATACTCTCGGGAACTGCAACCGACGAGCAGGTGGAGCGGATCGTCGGCGCGGCGGACCGCTATCTCTATGAAAAAAGCGCGGGCGGCTACCGGCTGAATACCGATTTTAAGGAAGTAAAGCTGGATCTGGGACGAATGTTCGGTTTCGCCTATGGCCATAAGGAAAATGGAGCCGTCTTCTGCCATATGGCGGTGATGTATGCCTATGCCCTGTACCGGAGGAGATTTGCCAGGGAGGGGTATCGGGTTATCGAAAGCCTGTACGGGCAGTGCATGGATTTTGAGACCTCCAGGCTCTATCCCGGTATCCCGGAGTATTTTAACGAGAGGGGCAGGGGAATGTACCCCTGGCTTACGGGAGCGGGGAGCTGGCTCATCCTGACCCTTCTGACCCAGATCTTCGGCGCGGAAGGGGAGTACGGGAGTCTGACGCTCCATCCGCAGCTTCTGGCGGAACAGTTTGACCGGGAGGGAAATGCCCGGATTGCATTTTCCTTTGCAGGCAGGAAGATGAATCTGATTTACCAGAATCCGAAACACCTGGAGGTGGGCGACTACGAGGTGGTGGAGATCTGCCTGGACGGCAGGCCGCTGCCATTTGATAAAAAGAACCCGGTGGTTTCCCGGGAAACACTGCTGCGGCTTTCTGGTGACCCCGTACATACTCTGCGAGTCACGCTGGAATGATACTGCTTTTTAAGAGAGGAAGGAATATCCATGTTAGATAAAAATAAAAACTATGTTATAGAAAACTACCATTTAAAATCGGCCTTTTCCAGCTTTTTGCCGGGGATCAGCGGGGAGCACGGAATTCCCCTGTGGTGCTATTACGTGAATCGGGGCCAGTGTGTCTCCTGCTTTGGGATTCAGGATAAGGACCATCCCATTATGGAATTTTATCCGGCTCACCAGGCGTATGAGAGGACGCCGCTTCTGGGCTTTCGTACCTTTTTGAGAGTGAACGGAGCGTATGAGGAACCATTTTCCGGGAGAGACAGGGCGCGGCGCATGGTGATCGGCATGAACAGCCTGACGATTGAGGAGGAGACCGGGCAGTACCGGATTTCGGCAGAATATGAAACGCTCCCCCAGGAACCCGTGGCGGCCCTGATGAGAGAGGTGAAAATCACGAATGTGACAGGCGAAGACCTGGCAGTCGAGGCGGCAGACGGCATGGCCGAGGTGATCCCCTGCGGCGTGAGCAGCACCACCATGAAGGATATGGGACAGACGGCAAAGGCGTGGATGGAGGTAAGGGATGTCCGAAACGGTGTGCCGAAATTCAGGGTGAGAGCCAGTATGGAGGACAGCGCCGAGGTGACGGAAGCAGAAGGGATGAATTTTGCCTTTGCCCGGGGCGGCGAAGGGGAGATTCTGCCTGTCATTGTGGACCGGGAGATTCTGTTTGAGACGGATACGGCGCTTCTGCGGGCCTGGGGATTTGAGCGGGAAGGCGTCAGACTGCCCGATCATAAGGAGCAGGTTACATGCAACGATACCCCGTGCAGCTTCTTTCTCGCTTCCCGCATCCTGAAGCCCGGAGAGACGCTGGTGATGCGGGAGCTGTATGGAACGGCGAAGGAACAGACCCGCATCGACCGGGTATGGAAGCTGTCCGGAGAGGACGGATGGTTCCTGGGAAAACAGAGGGAGGCTTTCGCTCTCACGGAGCAGATCACATCCAGGATTGCGGTAAAGACGGGCCATGCGGTATTTGACGCATACTGCCGCCAGGATTATTTAGACAATCTCTTAAGGGGCGGGTACCCGGTGCGCATCGGAAGCAGTAAGACCTTTTACCTCTATTCGAGAAAACACGGCGATATGGAGCGGGATTATAATTTCTTTTCCATGCTGCCTGAGCCGTATACCCAGGGAAACGGCAATTTCCGCGATGTCTGCCAGAACCGCAGATGTGACGTCTATTTTTCACCGTTTGTCGGGGACAGCAGCATTCGGACCTTCTACAACGCGCTGCAGTTAAATGGATACAATCCGCTGGGAATCGAAAAAGTCACCTATACGATGCCGGAGGGGCAAATGCCGGTTCTGGAAGGGGTGGAGGCGGCCGCGGCAGATGCGCTTAAGGACCTTTTTACAAAAGAGTTTACACCGGGACAGCTGGATGAAATTCTGGCAGAAGGGGTGGAAGAGAGGGCGGACCGGGAGCGTATTTTCGCCGGCATCATGGATCTGGCCCGGAGTGAGGACCGGACCAGGTACGGGGAGGGCTACTGGTGCGACCACTGGACCTATAACCTGGATCTGGTGGAGGCGTATCTGGCCGTCTATCCGGAACGCCGGGAAGCGCTTCTGTTTGAGGAGGACGGCTACAGCTACCGTCAGGCGGAAAAACGCATCCTTCCCCGCAGGAAACGGTACGTTAAGACGGAACAGGGGATCAGGCAGTACCATTTCCTTGAGGACAACGCGGACACTGAAAGGAAGGAAAACCGGTATTTGAAGGATCAAAACGGCTGTGTGGTGACGGCCAGTCTGGCCTCCAAGATGATGACGCTTGTGATTACCCGCATGGCGGCCCTGGACCCGTACGGCATGGGACTGGAGATGGAAGGCGGCAAGCCGGGCTGGTATGATGCGCTGAACGGCCTGCCGGGGCTTTTGGGCTCCTCCATGGCGGAAACATACGAGCTGCTGCGCTGTGCCGCGTTCCTGATCGAATCGCTGGAGAAAACAGAAAAATCCATGATACTGCTGGAGGAGACGGCCGGTCTCGCAGGCGCGGTCTGCAGAGCCGGACAGCAGTTCCATAAGGAACTGGCGGAAGGGACCTCTGCGGCCGGCTTCTGGAATGCGGTGAATGATGCGAAGGAGCATTTCTGGGATACCACTTCCAGGGAGGTATCGGGGGAGCGCGTGACATGGGAAGCGCAGGAGACCGTCCGCGTGCTGACGCAGTTTTCCGATATCCTCCGTATGGGAATCAGGAAGGCGGCCAGACTGGGAAGAACTGTGCGGCCTACCTATTTTTACTATGAGGTGACGGAGTGGAAGGAGGAGTTGGATGGAATCCTTCCGCAGGCATTCCGGGTCCATAATACGCCGGATTTTCTGGAGGGATCGGTGCACTATATGAAAATTGCGGCGGATGAAGAGGAGAGGAAGGCGGTTTATGAGAGTGTCCGCGCAAGCAGGCTGTACGATGATGCGCTTTCGATGTACAAGGTAAACGCGTCGCTCTCCGAGGCGACCTTCGAGCTGGGGCGGGCCTGTGCATTTACCCCGGGATGGCTGGAGAATGAGTCTGTCTGGCTGCATATGGAGTATAAATACCTTCTGGAGCTGCTGAAGGCCGGAATGTATCAGGAGTTTACAGAAGACTTCCACAAGGCCGCGGTACCGTTTCTTAATGAGGAACAGTACGGGAGAAGCCTGCTTGAAAATTCTTCCTTTATCGCCAGCAGCGCCAATCCCAATCCGCGATACCATGGAAAAGGCTTTGTGGCAAGGCTCAGCGGCGGGGCGGCCGAGTTCCTGGAGATGTGGGAGATCATGATGTTTGGAAAACAGCCGTTTTCCGTCAGGGATGGAAAGCTGGAGCTGTCGTTTGAACCGTGTTTCCCGGAATATCTGACAGGGAAGGAGAAGACGATTACGGCGACATTTCTGGGAAGCGTTCCCGTCACCTACAAACTGCCGGAGCAGAGAGAGGTCCTTCCGGGCACTTACACGGTGGAACAAATCACCGTAGAGACGGAGCAGGGGGAGGAGTCCTTCTCCCGGACTGTGACAGGGCCGGCGGCAGAGATGGTGCGGGAGGGACGTGTTCGCTCCATCACGGTTTCGCTGGCAGGGAAGCTCTGAAGATAAATGAAAAATAAAAAAATGACACCTTAGAAAAATTTGAGACATTATGCGCTTCTGACGCGGCAGATATAATAAGGCTATCAGCATTCAGAAGTGAAAAACATAGTCCGAAAGGACGGCAGACGAAGAGGAGGATTTGATTTATGAAGTTAAAAAGGGCAGTGGCAGCGGTAATGGCAGGACTCATGGCGTGTTCCATGACAGCGTGCGGATCGGGGAATTCCGGCGGCGGGAATACGGGTGGAGAGACAGGCACGGAAGCCGGGAAGGAAGCTCCGGCAAAGGCGGGAAATGAAACAGTCGGCAAAAAGCTGGTGGTGTGGACCCTGGCAGAGGACTTAAAGGAGTTCGCCGGCAAATACTGCGAGACCAATCCGGATGTACAGATCGAGACGGTTACGATTGCACCGGCCGATTATCCGACAAAGGTCCAGACGGCCATGCGCGGAAAGCAGACGACGCCTGATATCATCGTGGGAGAGCCGCAGATGCTTCAGGATATGTATGAAGCGGGTTACTTCGAGGATTTAAACCAGGCTCCCTACAATGCCCAGGATTACGCGGATAAGATTGTGGATTACGTATGGAAGGTGGGCCAGGACTCCGAGGGCATTCAGAGAGCCATTTCCTACCAGATTACCCCGTGCGGAATTTATTACAGACAGGATATCGCTGAGAAGGTTTTCGGAACGGATGATCCGGAGGAGATCGGGAAGCTGTTTCAGGATTACGACACCATCCTTCAGACTGGCCAGACTTTAAAAGACGCAGGCTATAAGATCTTTGCCTCCGACGGCGAGATGAACTTTTTCTCCGGAGACAGCACCTGGGTGAAGGACGGAAAGCTGATCGTGGACCAGCAGCGGAAGGATTACATGAACCTCTGCGTGAATTTATATCAGAATGATATGACGGCGTACGTAGATTCCTGGTCCGCAACCTGGTATCAGGCGATGGGCGGAGCGGTTCCGGTTATCGCAAAGGGAACCAATGTCTGGGATGAGACGGCGGTTCAGGAGGCGGCAGAGGCAAGCGGCCAGATGACGGAGATCTTTGCTTACGGCCTGCCGGCCTGGGGCGTGGGAACCATGCGCGATCACGTGGGCGAGCTGTCCGGCAAGTGGAAGGTCTGCCAGGGACCTGCCTACGGGTTCAGCGGCGGTACCTTTATCGGAATCAGCACCTTCAGTAAAAATAAGGATCTGGCATGGGATTTTATCAAGTTCTGTACACTGACGGAAGAGACTCTCGACTGGTGGGTAGAGGCGTCACAGGGCGATGTGGTTTCCTATCTGCCGTGCCTGGAAAAGCATAAGAACGACGAAAATGAAGTATACGGCGGTGAGAAGCTGTATGAGTTCTTCTTGAAGCAGGCGGAGGGAATCGACTATTCCAGAGTCACGAAATACGATAAAAAGGTGGGAGACGCGTGGGCGGCGGCAATCAATTCCATTAAGATGGGAGAGATGTCGGAGGAGGACGCGGTCAATAACTTTTACGATGTGGTGGCTTCCACGTATCCGGAACTTGAGATTGAGCGCTGATTAAGCGGCAGGAGGAGAGACTATGGCAGGAAAAGCCTTGGAGGGCGGAAGAAAGAAAAGCGTGGACCGGACAGGATACTTTTTTGTCGCCCCGTTTGTGATCGTATTTTTCATATTTAATGTCTATCCCGTAGTTCGTACTTTTTACTTAAGCTTTACCGATTACAAGGGCTTCGGTGATGCGATGTTTACGGGCGGCACCAATTATCTGCGCGTTCTTCAGGATAAATTTTTCTGGAAGGCGCTGGGCAACACCGCGAGAATCTGGAGCGTCAATATCGTGCTCCAGCTGGGCCTGGCGCTGGCGCTTACAATCGCGTTCAGCGATATTAAATATAAGATCAGGGGCCTGGCGGTCTTCCGTGCATTATATTACCTTCCGAATCTGATTGCGGCCACATCGGTTGCGTTTCTGTTCAAGACACTCTTAGACTGGCGTTACGGCACTTTAAATCAGCTTCTCGTCGGAGCGGGGATTACCGCCGATCCGATAAACTGGCTGGGCTCCACGGCCACGGCGCCCTACGTGCTCTCAGTGATCGGCGCCTGGATGTGGTTCGGCAATTCCTTCATTATGCTGATGGCGGGAGTGCAGGGAATCTCCAGGGATTACTTTGAAGCCGCGGCGATCGACGGTGCCGGAAGGATGAAGACATTTACAAAGATCACCCTTCCGCTGCTGAAGCCGATTCTGCTCTATGTGGGGATTACATCCTTAATTGGCGGGCTCCAGATGTTCGATTTACCATTCCTGATCTGCGGCGGCACGGCGGGAAATCCTGGCGGAAGCACACAGACGGTCGTTATGTATCTGTATAAGTTCGGATTTGAGACGAATCAGGTTGGCTTTGCCTCGGCGGTTGCATACGTCCTGTTCATCATCATTCTGCTGTTTTCTGTTCTGCAGTTTCAAATGATGTATGGAAAGAAAAAGGAGGGGAATAAGAGATGACAGCGAAAATAAAAAAAGGCCTTCTTTACGCGATTCTGATTTTCCTGGCCGTGATCTGTCTGATGCCGTTCCTGCTTATGATGGTTAATGCAACCCGCACGGGATCGGAGATCGTCAAATCCTTCACCCTGGTGCCCGGACACGCGCTGTCCGTGAACTGGGCGATCGTATCCAGCTACTTCAATTTATTCAAGGGGATGGCCAACAGCCTTTTGGTAGCGCTTCCGGCCACGCTCTTCACCTCGTATTTCTCGGCCATGGCGGCGTACGCCCTCGTCATGTATAAGTTTAAGGGAAATAAGCTATTAAGCGGTGTGATCATCATATTCATGATGATACCGGGGCAGCTGAGCCTGATCGGCTTCTATGATCTGATTACGGGGCTTCGCATGATCGATACATACTGGCCGCTGATCCTTCCGGCGATTGCTTCCCCCGGAACCGTGTTTTTCCTGAGACAGTACTGCGAAGGCTCCCTCCAGCCGGCGTTAATCGAGGCGGCCAGAATCGACGGGGCGAAGGAGCTGCACATTTTTCACAAGATTATTTTACCGCTTATGTCGCCGGGAATTGCGACCATGGCGATCGGAGCGTTTATCGGCAACTGGAACAGTTATCTGCTGCCTTTGATCCTGCTGAATTCTCCGGATAAGTTTACGCTGCCGGTCATGATCGCCTCCCTGAATTCCTCGAAGGATATCGCGTCGAACCAGGGCGCTATTTACCTGGCAGTGGCAATCTCTGTCATACCGATCCTGATCGTATTTGCATTCTGCTCAAAATACATCATCGGAAGCCTTTCCGCAGGAGGCGTGAAAGAGTAGATTTTTCATAATCCTGCGGACAGAACCGCTGCGTCCATGGTATAATGGAGGCAGCGGCTTTTGGCCGTTTTACTTGGTGAGAGACTGCTGCCGGTGAGGCAGATTGGAATTGAGAGGAGCCGTTTTATGGGAAAGAGAAGTATAAACGGCAGAACGAAGGGAGCGCTGTGCCTGGTTCTGCTGATTCTGGGATGCGCGGTGAGCGGATGCCGGTCCGGACAGGTCCGGGAACCGTTTCCGCCGTCTTCGGAAGAGCCGGGGACAGAACCCGGTGTCGTGGATTTAAACTGGTACATCAACTACTCCTGGTTTGCAACGGTCTGGGGCGACAGTGAGGTTGCCAGAGCGATTACGGATGCCACGGGAGTGAGCGTTCATTATCAGACCCCGAAGGGCGATGAGAGCGAGAAAATGGATGCCATGATCGCCGCCGACACGCTCCCGGATCTGGTTACTCTGGGATGGTCGGAAAAACAGAACTATGATATGATCGAGAAAGGACAGGTCTGGGCGCTAAACGAGCTGGCGGATCAGTATGATCCCGCTTTTTACGGGGAGCTGGATGAGAATGTGGTGAGCTGGTACAAGCAGCCTGACGGAAATCTGTATGGCTATCCCAATTCCTTTTACACGCCGGAGGATTACCGGACGGAGAAAATCTCGTCCAACCAGAATTTCATGGTGAGAAAGGATATCTACGAGGCGATCGGAAGCCCGGATATGTCAACGCCGGAAGGCTTCTGCGACGCGGTCCGCAAGGCGGCGTCACAGTTTCCGGAGGTGGATGGAGAACCGCTGATCCCCATAGGGGCGGAGGAATTTACCAGCGAGGGCTGTAATTCCTTCGGTCCCTATCTCCAGTCCTTTCTGGCGGTTCCGTACGAAAAGTCCGGCAGGTATTACGACAGGAATACGGACCCGGATTTTCTGCAATGGCTGAAGGTTTTCCGGCAGTTGGGGGAGGAAGGCTATTTAAAAGATGAGATCTTTATCGACAGGCGGGCGCAGATCAATGAAAAGCTGGCGAAGGGGCAGTATTTCTGCCTGTTTTTCCAGGCCTCGGATATCATGAATCAGCAGAGGATGCTCTCGGAGCGGAATCCGGACAGCGTGTACATGGCGGTGAAAGGCCCTGCTAACTCCAGGGGAGATGATCCGGAGCTTCCGGTCAGCGGAATCTATGGATGGACGGTGACGTATATATCGAAAAACTGTAAGGACCCGGAGAAGGCACTGGAACTGCTCCAGTACTTAATCAGCGAGGAAGGGCAGAAGATGGTCTGCCTGGGCGTCGAGGGAACCATGTATGACATGGTGGATGGAAAGGCGTGCACGAAGCCGGAGGTAAAGGAGCTGCTCTATTCTGACCGAAAGGCCTATGACGAGCGGTACGGCGCAGACAACACGTACTGGATGCTGCAAAACAATGCGGTTCAGAGCCAGTGGAAGGAGGAGTCGGATTACGCAATCCGCCAGCTGGAGGAATGGACGTATCCCTATACGGTCTATACCGCCCAGTACAGTATTCATTTTGGCAGCGACAGAGAGGGCATGGATCTTCATAAAAGGCAGCAGAAGATATGGGGAGAGACACTGCCGAAGCTGCTGCTTTCGGAGGACGAGGCGGAGTTTGACCGTATTCTGAACGACTATCTGCAGGTCCGTGACAGGAATGACTACGACGGCTATACGGCGAAATTGGATGCGCTTTACAACAAGAACAAGGAGAAGCTGGGAATTGAGGATGAAGAAGGCTTTCAGAAATCTTAAACTGAATCAGAAATTCACGCTGGCGGTCATGGTGATCGTCGTTGTACCGATGATTGCTTTTTCCATTTTTCTGTATTGGAATATATCCGGGAATATCATCTGGCAGGCGAAGACAGAGAACGCAAACCGGGTGAAGGAAAATTACAGTAATATGCAGAGTATCATTGAATTTTCCAATATGTCCGTTCAGTCCTTTATAAACAATCAGGGGCTTAAGGATATGCTGGTCCGCCTGAAAAATGATGAGGTGATTTCGGCAAAGGATTATCTGGAGTTTGACAGAAATGACATTGCCATGCTGGAACGTCTGGTCAACAGCAATCCTTACTTATATCAGGTGCGGGTGTATGCTTACAACGACGGTTTTCCGGAGATGATGCCGGTTCTTTACCATGGCAGCAGGCTTTTGGAGGTGCCGTGGGGAGAGAACTATGAGCCGGGGAAATGGCAGATTGATTATCCCGACACCGTTATGAAGGATTTTGCGGTGAATACCTCGGATCATCTGATGGCCCTCGTTCAGGAGGTGACGGATGATTATGGGAATCCCATCGGCGTGGTGGAGGCCGCAGTCTCCATGGATACGTTTTTTCCGGAGCTGTACGAGGCGAAGGCCGGAAGCTGGGCTTGCTTTGTGTCTGCGGACGGAAAGGTGCATGACAACGGCACTGACGGACAGGAGTGGCAGCCAGATAAGGAGGTGCTGGAAGCAGTCTTAAAGGGGGAGGCCTCCGGAAAAGGCTTCCTGGCCGAGTATGTAAAAGCAGGCGGAGATGACATGATCGTGGTCTGTCAGCCCGTGAAGGAGCTTTCCGGAACCTATATACAGATTACCAGCATGAAGACGGAGATGAACCGGCTGTCAAGACAGCGGAATCTGCTGATTGCCGTACTGCTGGTGATTTTCGTGTGCCTGGCTTTTGCGGTAAACGGCGTGGTGAAGGCACTCTTAAAAAAGTTTTATGAGATGCTTTCCGTGGTGCGCAAAGTCCAGGAGGGCGATTTGGAGCAGCGTGTTTACGAACCGGGAAGAGACGAGATGGGAGAGATGAGCACGCAGTTTAATAAGATGCTGGACCGGATTTCTGTCCTGATGGCGGAGAATGTGAACCGGGAGGTGCTGATCAAGAACACGGAGATCAAGGCGCTCCAGAATCAGATCAATGCGCATTTCATCTACAATGTGCTGGAGGCGGTAAAAATGATGGCAGAAATCAAAGAAGAGTATGAGATATCGGATTCGGTGACTGCGCTCGGTGAACTGCTCCGGTACGGGATGAAATGGACCTCCAGTGATGTGACCATCCGCCAGGAGATGGAGTATATTAAGAATTATATCCAGCTCATGAACCTCCGGTATGATTTTGCGATCCTGCTCTCGATCCGGATCCCGGATTATATCTATGAGCAGCAGGTCCCCAAGATGTCGCTCCAGCCGATCGTGGAAAATGCGATTATCCATGGGATCGAGGAGACGGAAAACGATGCGACCATCTACATCAAGGCGGTTTGCCGCGATGAAGACTATGAGATTGAGATTACCGATTCCGGGCAGGGAATGGACGAAAATCAGGTGGGGCTGCTGAAAAAGAAGGTCAGCGGCGAAATCGAGGTGAGCGGAGGCTCCGGCAATGGTATCGGCTTAAAAAATGTGCAGGACAGAATTCACATACGGTTCGGGGAAAGCTTCGGACTTCATTTTGCATCGAAGGAAGGGTGCTTTACCAAGGTAAGCATCCGTCTTCCCTATACACACAGGGAGGCTGTAGGAAATTTAAACGGCAGTCATGAGAATGGGTTATTTCATGAACGGTAATGGAGGGATAGCAGATGAGAACGCTGTTGATTGTGGAAGATGAGAAGATGATACGTCAGGGAATTGCTGTCATGGCGAAGCGCAGCAGTGTGGAGATATCGGAGATTCTGGAGTGCAGAAATGGGCAGGAAGCGCTTGAGATCCTGAAAAACCGTGAGATAGACGTCATGTTTACCGATATCCGGATGCCGAAATTGGATGGGATTGAACTGGTAAAGGAGACGGAGAATTTAAAAAAGTGTCCGAAGATCGTCGTGGTAAGCGGATACGACGACTTCAATTATGCGGTGGAGATGCTGAAGCACGGGGTGAAGGACTACATCTTAAAACCTGTAAAACGCGAGAAGATTGAAGAACTTTTAAAGAAGCTGGATGCAGAGATTAATGGGGAGAAGAGGCTGGAAGGAATCGAGCTTCAGGCATTTGCCAGGGAGCTTAAGCTCTATTTGAAGCAGCCGTCTGTCCTGGAGAAGGAACTGGAATCGGTGCGGTGGAAGTTTGAACAGTATATGGGACAGGAGCCTTATTATGCGGTGGTGAGCGCCAGGCGGAGGGAAGAAGAGGAAAAAGAGCCGGAGCCGGGCTGTCTGGAACTGGAGATGGATGGACAGGAAATCCGCTTTTTACAGGCAGCACATTCGGAAGCGTTTTTACAGAATGCCGGACTGGCAGGTGCTGTGGGCGTAAGCGGGGAACACCGCTCCTTTGAAGCGTGCGGGGATGCGTACCGTGAGGCGGCAGAGGCCAGGCTTTACGCGTATTTCCGGGGACTTTCCCGGTGCTGTCCGGCAGATATGGCAGCCGGAAAAGACGGGGAGAACGTGCCGGAAGAGTTCGTCTCTCATTTCGTGAGCCAGTTTCCGACGGAGCATATGGAAAAGGCGGTGCTCTCTTTTAAGCATCTGCTCTTTCAGGCGCGGCACGGCCAGTTGGCCATGGCGGATGTGATAGAATCGGCGGACAGGCTTCAGAGGGAGCTGAGCGGGTCTTACAGGAAGATGGTAAGCGAAGAGAAGCAGCCGCTGTTTGACATGGAGCCGCCTCTGGCCTTCTTGAACGCGGAGGAGTACGAGGAGTGCTTCTGCACCTGGGTCAGACAGATCCGCAGCTGTATGGATGAAGTATATGACAGCAATCAGAACCGGAACAAGATCAGGACCGCGGTGCGCTACCTGGAGGAAAACTTCCGGACGGACTTAAATATGGCCATGGTATCGAATTACGTGTCGATGAACTATTCGCTGTTCTCGATCGCATTTAAGGAATACACAGGCGTTAATTTTGTGAGCTACTTAAAAAATCTCAGGATTGAGGAGGCGAAGCGTCTCCTGGAAACAACCGATGAGAAGGTACAGGATATCGGACGGAGAGTGGGATTTGAGAGCGATAAGCATTTTTTGAAGTCATTTAAATCGATCTGCGGCATATCACCGACCGATTACCGGAGAAATGCGGAACTTGGGAAATAGTGGAATTGCAGCCGGAACAGAGAAAAAATTAAAATTAAAATTGTAAAACATATTGACATTTTCTCCATTTATTGGTATTATGATATGGCTGTGCGGGAGTGCTGGAATTGGCAGACAGGCAAGACTAAGGATCTTGTGGGTGAATGCTCGTGTGGGTTCAAGTCCCATCTCCCGCATGATAAGAGCGAAGGCTCAGGTGAGGATTTTGTGAAAGGTGAAAGCCTTTTATGAAATCCTTTTTTCGATTTACCGGTACAGCGGTATGCAGCAGGGAAAGGACAGTTTGATGGACAGGGTGAAGGGAAATGGATCATTTGGTGATAAGGTACGCAGGACGTGGCTCTCGCTTCCTCTGCGCAAAAAGGTGGGCGCAATTACGGTGCTCGCCGCATTTGCGGTGTCATTTTCGATCCTGATGAACCTTGTGACCGCAGGCTTCGGTATGAACGGGTTTCGGAAGATCCTGGAGGACAATTCCCGCAGCGCATCCTTTCAGGCGGCGATGGAGACGGAGAGCCGGACGTTTAAGACCATGATCCGGGACCGTTCAGAGGATAACAGAGCCGCTTACAAAGAGGCGTGCGGTGCGGCGAGAAAGGCTCTGGAGGCTCTGCCGTACGATTACGACGAGATCGGGCGGGAACGTTTCGCAAAGACGTGGTCCGTGAAGAACAGCTACGATACGTATGAGAAGAGGAAGGCCGAGCTGCTTTCGATGTCTGAGGATGACCCTGAGTACGTTCAGAAGCTGTATGAGATCTATCAGATACAGAACTACATCAAGAGCTACGCCGGAAGCCTTCAGGAGATGAATGTGGCCGCGGGAATCCGGAGATATGAAAAGCAGATTCCGCTGTTTCTCCTGATTCCGGCGCTGACGATTCTCTGGGGATCGCTTGCGCTGGCCGCCGTCCTATGGCTGAACCGGTCGGTTGGCAGACACATTGTCAGGCCGGTGCAGGCGCTGGCGGAGGATTCCAGACGGATCGCGGAAAATGATTACAGCGGTCCTCCCGTTTCAACGGAATGTGAAGATGAGATTGCGGATCTCGTCCGGGCGTTCTGCCGGATGAAATGTTCCACACAGGGATATATCGAGACGCTGAAAGAGAAGCATGAGGTCGAGACGCAGCTGGAGGCGGTCCGGCTTCAGATGTTAAAGAACCAGATCAATCCCCATTTTCTGTTCAATACGTTAAATACCATTGCCGGAGCTGCGGAGATGGAGGAGGCGGAGACGACAGAGAAGATGATACAGGCCATGAGCAGGCTGTTCCGCTACAATTTAAAATCGACGGCGTCCGTGATGCCCTTTGAGCGGGAAAAGAAGGTGGTGGAGGATTACATTTATCTTCAGAAGATGCGGTTTGGCAGCAGGATCCGGTATACCTCGGACTGCAGCCAGGATACCATGGAGGTCATGATTCCGGTATTTGCCTTACAGCCGCTGGTGGAGAATGCCATTGTCCACGGCCTTGCGGTAAAGCCGGAAGGCGGACGGCTCCATATCCGGTCCTGGATAAGGGGAAAACGAATCTTTATTTCCGTATCCGACACCGGAGCCGGGATTGCGCCGGAGCGGCTTGCAGAAATCAGGGAAGAGCTGAGAAACGGTGAGAGCCAGAAGCTGGGAATTGGAGTCAGCAATATCAGCCGGCGGATTAAGACCATGTATCCCGACGGAGAACTGCTGATCGACAGCAGAGAAGGGCGGGGAACTGTCGTGCGTATGGCGTTTACTGTGGCTGAGATGTAGGGGATCATGGGATGGGGGGATACAGAGATACAAAGATATAGAAATACAGAGATACAAAGATATAGAAATACAGAGATACAGAAACAGAGGCCAGAAAACAAAGGGGAAAGCGGGGAAAGAGTCATGTACCGGGTTTTGATTGCAGATGATGAAGAAATAGAGAGGCTGTCCTTCAGCAGGAAGCTCAAAAAGTATTTTGGAGAGAGCTGTGAGGTCTTTCATGCGGAAAACGGCATGCAGGCGATCCTGGCGGTGGATAAGAACGACACGCCCATTGTGATCATGGATATTGGAATGCCGGGGATGAACGGCGTGGAGGCGGCGGAGTGGATCAGAAAGAGCCATCCGGACTGCGTTATCATCTTTTTAACCGCGTATGACGATTTTTCCTATGCAAAGCGGGCAGTTTCCCTCCATGCGCTGGAATACCTTTTAAAGCCGTGTGATGACGAGGAGCTCATCCCGGTGATGGAGGAAGCCATGCGCCAGGTGGATCTATGCCGGAGAAAGGCAGAAAGCCCGGCAGGCGGAGCAGGCTTTGCGAGGAGCGGTTTAGCTGCTGCCGGGGGAGGCGGCAGAGGCAGGGAAGGCGGCAGAGACGGAGAAGGCGGCAGAGACGGGGAAGGCATCCGCGGTACCGATGCAGGAACCAGCCGGGACGCGAAGGATGACCCCGATCAGGAACCGGAGAACGGGTACTCCAGAGTAGCCGCCGCCATCCGCGCCTATGTCAGGGAGAACTACAGCCGCGATATTTCCATGCAGGACGCGGCGCGCGCCATGAACTATTCAGAGGTATATTTCTGCCGCCTGTTTAAGCAGTGCTTCGATCAGAATTTTACCGCGTATCTGACCCATTTAAGGGTGAAGGAGGCGAAAAAACTGCTGGAGGACCCACGGGCCAATATTAAGGACGTGAGCAGAAGCGTGGGTTACAGCGATTCGAAATATTTCTCAAAAATCTTTAAGCGGATCACAGGTCAGCTGCCGTCGGAATATCGGGACGGTCTTCCGTCATAGAAATAAAACACGCCCTAATACTGGAAAATTGGGTAATATTACCCTCCTTAATGTCAATATTTTACTGTACACATTTAATCTCCATGGCTTTATAATGTTACTGTTAAGAAAATGTCAAGATCTTAACGATTTCGTAACACAAAAGCAGCCATGGAGATTTTTTGTTTCATGGGAAGGCTTTCCGGCGCGCGAGTCCGGCTTGCCAGACTCTTTGCCGGCTGTTTTTGCTGCCGGAGAGTATTCCGGCCGTTTCGAAGTATATACATACCTTGGAACGGGGATAAATAGTATGTGAACTATGTAATGTATGAGAAGGAAAGGAATGGAGAGCATTGAAAAAAATGATTAAAAAAGCAGCCGCTGTTTTAATGGCCGCGGCCATGGCGGTATCCTTGACCGGCTGTGGTTCCATCACTTCAGGAAAACGGATTATCCGTATTTCCCACGCACAGTCAGAGACCCATCCGGAGCATCTGGGACTACTGGCCTTTAAGGAATACGTGGAGGAACGGCTGGGGGATAAGTATGAGGTACAGATATTCCCGAATGAGATTCTTGGTTCCGCCCAGAAGGCGATCGAGCTGACACAGACGGGAGCCATCGATTTTGTTGTGGCAGGAACCGCCAACTTAGAGACGTTTGCAGATGTCTACGAAATTTTCAGCATGCCGTATCTGTTTGATTCGGAAGATGTATATAAAACTGTCATGGAAGACTCCGACTATATGGAACAGGTTTACGAGTCCACCGACGAGGCCGGATTCCGCGTCGTTACCTGGTATAATGCGGGTACGAGAAACTTCTATGCAAAAACGCCGATTCGTACTCCGGAAGACTTAAAGGGAAAGAAAATCAGAGTACAGCAGAGCCCGGCCAGCGTTTCCATGGTCAACTCCTTTGGAGCGGCGGCGGCGCCCATGGGCTTCGGCGAGGTCTATACCGCGATTCAGCAGGGCGTGATTGACGGCGCGGAGAACAACGAGCTGGCCCTGACGAATAATAAACACGGTGAGGTTGCAAAATACTACAGCTACAACAAGCATCAGATGGTACCGGACATGCTGGTCGCCAACTTAAAGTTTTTAGAGGGACTGAGCCCGGAAGAGTATCAGATCTTTAAGGACGCGGCAGCGCTTTCCACGGAAGTGGAGATGAAGGAATGGGACAAGAGCATCGAGGAGGCGAAGAAGATCGCCACAGAAGACATGGGCGTGGAATTCATCGATGTCGATGTGGATGCCTTTAAGGAAAAAGTACTTCCGCTCCATGAGAAGATGCTGAATGACAATCCGAAAATCGGCGATTTTTACAAGCATATTCAGACCGTTAATGAACAGGCGAAAGGGGAAGAGTAAGAATGGAAGCACTGCATAAAATCAGAGAAGTCCTGATGAAGATTCTGGGACTGTTCATTATTTTCCTGTTTGCCATGATGACGATCATCGGCACATACCAGATTGTTACGAGATACTTTTTTAACCGGCCAAGCACCGTGTCGGAAGAGCTTCTGACGTATTCCTTCACCTGGATGGCTCTGCTCGCCTCCGCTTATGTGTTTGGAAAACGAGACCATATGAGAATGGGCTTCCTGGCCGATAAAATAACGGGAACTCCCAGAAAGGTACTGGAGACCGCCATCGATTTTCTGACCTTTGCGTTTGCGGCGGTCGTCATGGTATACGGAGGAATCTCCATCACGAAGCTGACCATGATCCAGACGACGGCCTCCCTTCAGGTTCCCATGGGATACATCTACATGATCGTTCCGGTGACGGGAATTCTGATTATGTTTTTTAGCTTTACCAATGCCATGGACATGCTGCATGGCGATTTCAGTGAGAAGGGAGAGGCGAGAGTATGAATATAGCGGTTGCATGCGGACTGATTATCCTGGTCCTCTTAGTGATTATGCTGCTGGCCGGCGTACCGATCGCGGTGGCTCTGGCGGTTTCCTCTATCTGTGCGATTTTGCCGGTTCTCAATACGGGAGCGGCGGTACTTACGGGAGCACAGCGTATCTTTTCAGGAATCTCAGTGTTCAGCCTTCTCGCCATTCCGTTCTTTATCCTGGCGGGAAATATCATGAACAAAGGCGGAATCGCGATCCGTCTCATTAATTTTGCAAAACTGTTTACCGGAAGAATTCCGGGAGCGCTGGCTCATACCAATGCGGTTGCCAACATGCTGTTCGGAGCGATATCCGGTTCCGGTACCGCGGCGGCCTCCGCCATGGGTTCCATCATCGGACCGATCGAGGAGGAAGAGGGATACGACCGTGATTTCTCGGCGGCGGCCAATATTGCGACGGCGCCTACCGGCCTGCTCATTCCTCCCAGCAACGTTATGATTACCTTCTCCTTAGTCAGCGGCGGAACCTCCGTTGCAGCGCTTTTCATGGCGGGCTATATCCCCGGCATCCTGTGGGGCCTTGCCTGTATGGCCGTTATTTTCTATTTTGCGAAAAAACGCGGCTACCGCAGCACCAGACGGTATTCCATGAGTGAGAAAGTGAAAGTATTTTTCCAGGCGATTCCCTGTCTGCTCATGATCATCATCGTAATCGGCGGTATTATCTCCGGTATTTTTACGGCGACAGAGGGAAGTGTGGTTGCGGTGGTATACAGCCTGATCCTGTCCCTGTTCTTCTATAAGTCCATTAAGATTTCAGAGCTGCCGAAGATATTCTTAGACAGCGCGGAGATGACGGGTATCATCATCTTCTTAATCGGTGTCTCCAGCATCATGAGCTGGGTCATGGCCTTTACCGGGATTCCAACGGCCGTTTCAGAGGCCATGTTAAGCATCAGCGATAACCGTTACGTCATTCTCTTTATCATCAATATCCTTCTGCTGATTATCGGTACGTTCATGGATATGACACCAGCCTGTCTGATCTTCACGCCGATCTTCCTTCCGATCTGCCAGAAGCTGGGGATGAATACCGTACATTTCGGCATCATGATGATCTTTAACTTATGTATCGGAACCATCACGCCTCCGGTCGGTACGACCCTGTTCGTAGGTGTAAAGGTGGGTAAGACGAAGATTGAAAATGTCATTAAACCGCTTCTTCTTTACTTTGCGGCCATTTTCATCGTCCTTCTGCTGGTCAGCTACGTGCCGATTCTGTCGCTGTGGCTGCCGGGATTACTGGGTTACGTATAACAAAATTGAATTATTTTTAAAAAATTGAAAAAAGTACTTGATTATTTTGGATAAATATAGTAATATAATTGTATGAATTGGACAACCAATTCGTACAATTATATGCTGTATAGCAATGCAGAAGTGGCGGAATTGGCAGACGCGCACGGTTCAGGTCCGTGTGGTAGCAATACCGTGAGGGTTCAAGTCCCTTCTTCTGCACGAAAGATGCACAGAACAAAAGCGGCGGTATCGTAAATGATACCGCCGCTTTTGTTCTGTGAGCCTTCAGGCTGCTGACTCTGTTTCCCGCTATTCGAAAAAAGAGGTGTATCAATGGTTTACTTCGTCAGTTTATCATAACAGTCTGCCTTGCACCGGTCGAAATCCAGGCGTGCGGTTATTACGGAATAGAGGTCACCGCACAAAGCTGAGATATCGATGGTACTGGTGGAGTTGACTGCTTCGATATAGTCGGATGGAATGGAAGAAGCGCCGTTCAGCGCCGCCGCCAGCTGGCCGCCCATTGCCGCAGTCCCGTCGCAGTCCCGTCCGAATGCGGCGCAGAAGGAAACCGTATCGCTGTAATTGCCATTGCAGGCCTTAAAGATCGCGCAGGCCGCGGGTATCATCTCCAGTGGAAATAAGAAGTTGTAGGGCGGAAATGTAACCAGGTATTTTGCATACAGTTCCTCGATGACCGCCTCGGGATCCATGACGCGGGCGGCATAGTCCAGAATCTGATCCATACGCTTCACGTAGGAGTTCTGAAGGAAATCGACGCCCTGCTCACAGAAGTGGCCGGGCAGACTCCAGTAAGCGTCCCTGACGGCTCCGACAATGCTGTCAACTGTAGCGTCCGGCCGTAAGGCCACGGCGACACCCGCGGCCATGGGACCGCCATCCAGTGCGGCTTCACGGGGATCAAAGGGATTGATCAAACCGCCGACGCCATCCCAGCCTGTGCAGATCTCGTAGAGCGCAGAGAAAAAATGGCGGCTGGTGGATATCCTGTTGAGGGCTTCAAAATGGAACATCGCAGTGGCCCACGTCCGCTCCAAATCGTCCGCCGGTCTGGTAACCGCCAGATTCTGTACGTACTCGGTCAAAAACTGCGCAAATTCCAGAGAAGTAATCCGCCGTCCGTAATGAACGACAGCCCTGGCGCAGAGCAGTAAGTAGCGCGTGTCATCCGAATAGGAGCCCGGACGGATGTCGTGTGAGCCGAAGGGATCGGCATAACGGCCGGCCTCCAGCTGCGCGGTATCCCCATGATTGATACTCTGCTCGTAATGCGGCTGTCCGCCCAGTAGGCGCGGAGCAACAGGGAGCATCCGGCGGACCTCCCCATACTGTTTCCGGATATTCCTGTAATGCATCTCCTCAACAGGGACTCCCAACGCATCACCGACGGCAAATCCCATCACCGCTCCGTAGACCTTGTCATATAATTTTGTTTCTGTCATGATTCTTTCCTCCTGTTTTTCCATGTTTTTGTATGCTTCTTCACTTTCATGCAAAACACTTAAAACAAAGAGTCCGAAAGGTTGCCCTTAATATAACAGTATTTTGTCCGTTCGTCAAGACGGCTTTTTCTGCCGGTACTCTTTGGGAGACATGCTGTAATACGTCTTGAACGCCTTGCTGAAGTAATTGGTATCCGTATAGCCCACGCGGTCAGAGATCTCCTGAATCTTCATGGACGAGGTGACCAGCAGTTCACCGGCTCTCTGCATGCGGAACGAGAGTAAGTATTCATAAATCCCATATCCGTATTTTTCCTTAAACTGTTTTGACAAGTATTCCTTGGTCAGATGGTATTTTTCTGAAAAGAACGTCAGGGTAATCTCTCTGGCGTAATTCACCTCGATATAAGTCTTAATTTCCTGCAGAATTTCCGAGACAGTCAGCTGTGCGGAACCCTCGGCTCTAAAACTCAGCTCTCTGAAAAGAGAACAGAAGTAATCCGTGAACGACCGGATTCCGGTAATCGCCGCCTCTTCTTCTGCCTCGATGGAGGAGGGCAGGATCTCCTGATACTTTTCGATGAAATTTTCCTGTGAAAAGTTCTGCATGATTATGAGCAGCTCCATCGCATTGTGTTTCAGCGCCTCGGCGGTTATGAGGGACTTTCCGCGCTGGGTCTCAAAATACTGATCCAGAAGGCTGCGGAAATACTTTTCATCCCACTTGCCGAGGGCACGGCGCAGCAGTTCCCGGCTGGAAGACAGGGAGACGGGGATTCGGGAAGCGTACATCTCAAAATCCGCAGATACAATAGGAGCAGCCGCATATAAGTTCATACGGGAGGTGATGAGCGCGGCCGTTCTGGAGGACTCCTTCAGCGTGGCCGCGGAGGCCGGTGCGAAACTGCCGATTCCGGTGAGCGTCACCACCCCGGTGCGCCGGCAGAAGGCTTCCATGGCCTGTCCCATGTGGTCTGCGGCGTACAGGGAAAGCGCGCCGGGAGACAGGCTTGCCGAATGATGGCCTCCTGCGGTAAAGATCCCGGCGATCAGGAGCCATGGCTGATCCATCCGGAGCATGTATTCCTCGCCGGCCGCCCCGTGGTCTGCAAGAAGGGAGGACAGAAGCCGAATGTTTTCGCTGTCCCAGGAAAAGTCCTCCGGCACCGGCTTTCCTGTGCGGATGGAGGCGATGGCACAGTGCGATCCGCCGCTGTCTCTGGAACAGAAGAGATTGATTAAATCCCCCAGCGGATTGGCTCTTGTTAGCTCCAGCTCATCGTTCAGCTGTTTCACGGCATTTTCCAGGCAGTGGTTCAGTTCCGTTTCCGACACCGGTTTCAACAGATAGTCCATGATCTGAAACCGGATTGCCTTCTTTGCATATTCGAAATCGTTAAAACCGCTGATGATGATGTATTTTGCCTTTGGAAACCGGTGCGTGGCGGCTTCCAAAAACTGCATACCGTTCATCACCGGCATTTTGATGTCCACAAGCACGATGTCGACCGGCGTCTGCTCCATAAAGTCGAGCGCGCTCTGACCGTCAGTTGCTTCAAACGGCGGATTTATTCCGTTTTCGTTCCACATGCCTAAAAACGAGATTGCCTGTCTTACGTGTTTTTCGTCGTCAATAATCAATGCGTTATACATGCGTCTGTCGTCTCCTCGTCCGTTAAATGAATGGTTATTACAGCTTCCGTCCGTATCCCGGGGCTGCTCCTTAAGCGCAGGGAAGCCCGGTCCCCGTAATAAATTTTTAACCGGGTGTTTAGATTGCGGAGTCCTATGTGTTCTCCGTTTGATACCAGCGTGTCTCCGGCAGAAAAATCCGTGATGATGCGCTCGAGCGTGTCGGGAGGAATTCCGGGACCGTTATCCGTGACGGATATGATCAGGGAGCCCTGATCCAGCTGGACCTTCAGCTCCATACGAAGCTGCTTCATGCTCGTCTCAAGGCCGTGGCTGACCGAGTTTTCGATCAGCGTGAATATGGCCAGCTTGGGGATCATGATCCGGGAGACATCGTCACCGGCCTCGATATCCGTGGAAAGGCGGTCCTCAAAGCGTGCCTTCAGCAGCAGAAGGTAATTGCGGACATACTGCACTTCCAGGCTGACGGGAACCAGAACGGACTCTTTAAACGCATATCGCAGGTTTGCAGCCAGAGCCTCGATCATTTTATAGATTTCCCGGTCTCCGGTTACGATGGTGCGCGACGAGATGACCTGCAGGGAGTTATAGAGAAAATGGGGATTGACCTGTGATTCCAGCGCCTGCAGTTTGGCGGTTTTCTCCCCCAGAGCCATGACGTAATTTTTCTGGATCAGTTCGTCAATCTGCCGGATCATGGCGTTATACCGATGGGCCAGCATGCGGGTCTCGTAGCTTCCTGTTTCCTCCAGCGTCGTTTTTAAATCGCCCTTTCCGGCCTGATCCATCTGGCTGGAGAGCCGTTTTAGGGAACGGGTGAGTAAGTGGACCAGAAAGGCGATTGCCGTAATGGAGATGACCGTGGCTGTAATCAGTACGAGGAGGCTGATGTTTCTGCTGCTGATATTCTGGGCAGTCAGCGTATCGACGGAGATCAGCTTCGTGAGCAGCCAGTGGCCGTCCCTGGACAAATGGGTCACGCAGAGATATTCGTCATTGCGGAACATGACTGATTCCTGTTTTGCAGTATCCTCCGTGGAGAGGGGGAACACGGGCAGATCCGTAAGCTGCGGACTGTTGAGAAAGTAAGGGGTTCCGTCCTGATCCGACAGACGGAACAGGCTGCTTTTGTCCTGCCCTAAATCCTTGATTATGGAATTCATGATGCTCATGTCGCAGGTGGCTTCCACGACGGCGAGGGGCTTTTTCGTATAGGCGTTGATAATAACCCGGTAGATTCGGAGAAAGGGGGCGGAAGAGGCAAAGCTTTCTTTTGGATAACAGACATCCGGACGGTAAGGGGCGATACAGGAGTAGTCAGGGCTGGAGGCGGCAGCCAGAAACCAGTCTTCCTGTTCGATATTCGTTTCATGTGAGACCGAGACCTTCTTCGTATCACGGGAAAAACGGATCATGGTATCGTTTCGCAGCATATGTACGGAAATATCATACAGATCGTGGCGGGAATAGAACATGGCCTTCATATAGTTTCCCAGAGTTTCCTGCTCGATATAGCCGATGTCGGGGGACTCGATTATGGAAAGAATTCCGCTGTCCATGCGGACATTCAGTGTAAAATTCTTAAGCTCCGCGATGTAGGTCTCGAACCCGTTGTTAAACTGCTCCAGTATAATTTCATTGGACCGGACCGCATTCGTGCGGATGATCTTAACGGTGGAGTGATAGAAAAACATAACGGTACATAAAAGTACGAGAACAACGGTCGTGCCCACAATCATGATAATCTGAACGGATATATGAGAAAAGAGCGTTTTTAAGCCGCTGCGAAGTTTTTTTGCATGAAAAAGTTTCATAAAGAGTCCTCTCCGAATTTTTCGTATTTTCTTATATTATACCAAAAACAGGGCGATATGCTATCGGAAATTGTCAAAAATGCTGTTCATTTTATTCCATATAATAATTCCTGAAAATTCCATTAAAATAACTGCACAAAACAGGTATGATAGTATCAGCTTCAGACAGAACAGGAAAAAAGGAGTTACGGGGATGGGTGAAAATAAAATGAAATCGAAGCAGGGCAGGGAAAATTTTATCTTTGTATTTCCAGCGCTGATTCTCGTCGCAGTGGTGTTTTACATTCCATTTTTTATGAGCGGTTACTACTCATTGACCAAATGGGATGGAATCGCTAAAAAACCGGAGTTCATCGGATTCGGCAACTTTATTCAGATTTTTACGGCGGATAAGACCTTTTTAAACGCCATGCTTTTTACCGGAAAATATATGATCTTTTTTGTGGTTATCGTCAATGTCCTGGGACTTCTTCTGGCGGTGATGCTGGTAAAGAGATTAAAGACGGCCAACCTCTTAAGGGCGGTGTTCTTCGTCCCATATATCATGAGCATGATCATTGTGGGATTTATCTGGAAATTTATCTTTCTGCAGGGGTTCAATACGCTGGGCGAGATGACGGGATGGGGAATCTTCGGACTCAGCTGGCTGGGAGATGAGAAACTGGCCTTCGTATCCATACTGATCGTATCCATCTGGCAGGCAGTCGGCTTCTATATGGTCCTGTATATTGCAGGGCTCCAGGCCATTCCGGAGGACGTGCTGGAAGCCGCAGTGGTGGACGGGGCCAGTGGAACGGCGAAATTCTTCAGAATTACACTGCCTCTTCTCGGAGGCACCGTCACCACCTGTATTTTCATGGCGCTGACCAACGCGATTAAGATTTTTGATATCATTCTGGCTCTGACTGCCGGCGGACCGGGCGGCTCTACCTACAGCGCGACCCTCGATGTATACCGGGAGGCATTCCAGAACAACAACTTTGGACTTGGCTCGGCGAAGGCACTGATCCTGTTTGTTACCGTCATGCTGCTGACCAATGTCGTGTTAAAATTACTGCAGAGCAGAGAGGTTGAACTGTGATGAATAGAAGAAAAAGAGCGGAACAGACGCCGAAGAGAAGCGTTGGCCTTATCATTCTGGAAGTGATCCTGATCCTGTGCGCCGCGGTGTACATTTATCCGGTATTCCTGATGTTTACAAATTCCTTTAAATCATTTAAAGAGGTGCTGGTCAACGTTGTGGCGCTGCCGACGCATCTGGAGTTTGCCAACTATACCCACGTAATAGAAAAAATCAATTATGGACGTCTGTTCTTTAACAATGTGGCGATTACATTTACGGGAATTATGGGAATCGTGTTTTTTTCCTCACTGGCCGCCTATATTCTGGCCCGGAGGAATACGAGGTTTACGAGAGCTGCCTATATGTTCTGTATCATACCGATGCTGGTGCCGTTCCAGACTATTATGATTACGCTGGTGAAGGTCATGAAGACGCTGCACCTTTCCGGAAGCCTGCTGGGGCTCGGAATTCAGTATTGGGGATTTGGAATTCCCATGGCGGTGTTTATCTATATGGGATTTATCAAGACGATTCCGCGGGCAATCGACGAGAGTGCTACCATAGACGGCGCCTCCGCATTCAGCACCTATGTGAGGATCATATTTCCTCTGCTTAAGCCGGTTACCGCAACGGTCATGGTTCTCGACGTCATGTGGATCTGGAACGATTTCCTGCTTCCGATGCTGATGGTCAACAGTTCGCCGAAGACCAAAACTCTGACGCTGGCGGCGTATACCTTTGTCGGCCAGTACAACACGCAGTGGCAATACGCCATGACTGCCATGGTCTTAGCGCTGCTGCCTTCCATCTTGTTCTTCATTTTCATGCAAAAACACATTATAAAAGGAGTTGTCGCCGGTGCTGTAAAAGGGTGATTATTCCAAAAAAATCAAAAGGAGAAGGGTTATGAACAAAAGAAAGAGAATGATTTCCATGGTTATGAGCGCCGCGATGGCGGCAGGACTTCTGGCCGGCTGTGCAGGCAATGCGCCGGTATCGGAAACGGGGGCTTCCGCGGCGGCTGCCGAAGAGAAAGAGATTTACATGTTTGTGAGCTGTCCCGAGAATGCAGACGCGATTGCCAATGCGATCGAAGAGTACAAGAAGGTAGCGCCCAATATCACAATTAATTACGAAACGACACAGTCGGACTATCCGACCTTATTAAAGGCGAAGATGAACTCGGGCGACACACCGGATATCTTTGCATCGACAGGCGGCCAGGAGATGAAGGCCTATGCGGAGTATTCCTATGATTTATCCGGCCAGCCTCTGGCGTCTTCCCTGACGGACTCGGCAAAGGCCACCATGACCTATGAAGACAAGCTGCTCGGAATTCCGGTCATATCCAACGCGTTTGGCATGATGTACAATCAGGAGCTTTTTGACCAGGCGGGAATCTCTGCCATGCCTGCCACTTTTACGGAGCTGGAGGCGGCCTGCGAGAAGCTGTCGGCCGCGGGTATTCAGCCATTTACCAACGGATACAAGGAGTGGTGGGTTTATAAGTATGTGTTCCAGAACTTTATAGACGTGGCCAGCGAGGGAGACCCGGAGGCGCTTGTACAGAGCTTCATCGACGGTACGGCAAAGGTATCGGACTATCCGGTGCTGGCTGAAAATTATTTTGACTACGTGGATCTCACTGTAAAATACGGGGATGCCAAGCCTCTGGAGACGGATTTGAATGCGGAAATTACGGCATTTTCAACCGGAAAAGCGGCGATGATGACTGGAATCGGAGCACCGATGGAGCCGAGCGTAAAGGCGATCTCACCTGAGATGAAGATCAGCTTCTGCGGCTATCAGGTCGATGAGAATCCGGAGCATTTCTTCATCGTAGCAGGGGCGGAGCAGGCGTACCGCGTCAACAAGGACTCGAAAGTATTAAATGAGACACTGGATTTCTTAAACTGGCTCTACTGTGACTACGGAAAGACATGGTTCCCGGAAGTGATGAATGCGATTCCGCCGATCGGTGATACACCTCTGCCGAATACAGATGTCGCGGCTGCGCTGACCAGCTTTATGGAGACAAGAGAACCAGGAGTTCCGTCGGCAGTCTACTCTCTCGACAGCTTCCACCAGAAATTCGGCGAGATCATGCAGAGCTACGTGGCCGGAAGCAAGACCCGCGAGGAGGCCGTGAAAGAAATAGAACAGCAGTGGACAGAACTGGGGGCAATCGAATGAAAAAAATCATGAATGAACCGGACACTCTCATCGCAGATGAACTGCAGGGCTTTGCAAAAATATATTCCCGTCAGGTGAAGCTGGCGGACAGTGTGACCGCAGTCGTCAGAGCGGTTCCGAAGTCTGCCGGAAAAGTGAAGCTGGTTATGGGAAACGGCGGCGGTCATGAACCGGCAGTCATCGGCTGGGTAGGAGAAGGCATGTTTGACTGTGATATTGTCGGGGATCTGTTTTCGGCGCCATCCGGAGAGAAGATGTTTCAGGCGATCGAGGAGATCGACGACAAAAGTCCGGTCTTACTGTGTATCCAGAATCACGCGGGTGATGTAATCAACGGTAATATCGCCTGGAAGAAGGCGGTAAAGCACGGAATCGATATCCGAAAGGTGTTGTTCTATGACGATATTGCCTCCGCGCCGAGAGAAGAGAATGAGGAGCGGCGGGGCATCGCGGGCATGCTGTTTTATGCGAAGATTGTAGGCGCCATGGCGGAGGCCGGGGCCTCCATAGAGGAATGCGCAGAGATGTTTGAACGCGTCAGGGACAACACGCGGACGTATGCGGCAGCGTATTCCAGCTGTACGCATCCGGGCACGGGCCTTAAAATGTTTGAGTACCTGGAGAATAACGATTTGATGGAAATGGGGATGGGCGTTCATGGGGAAGGCGGCGGAGACAACCGCATCCCCATGCCAAAGGCCGGCCGGCTGGCGGAACTGATGGCGGATGCGCTGATTCAGGATAAGCCGTACCGTCCGGGAGAGTCACTCTTAATACTGGTCAATGGCACGGGTGCCGCTACCGCCATGGAGTTAAATATCTTATACAATGAGCTGGAGAAGACCTTCCGGTCTAAAGGCTTTGAGATCGCAGGCTGTCGGGTCGGCAATTTCCTTACGACCCAGGAACTGGCCGGTGTGTCTGTATCCATCTGTTCCGTGGATGATACCATGAAAGAGCTATGGGAAAGACCGTGTGACTGCCCGTTGTGGGTGCAAAAATAAGGGGATGAGCGGGAGGCGGATATGAACGTTATAACGGTAGAGGAACTGCGGGAAATGATGATCTGCGTCTGTGACAGCGTAGCCGCAGAAGAACGCCGACTGTGTGAACTGGACAGCTTTGTGGGAGACGGGGATCACGGTGTCACGGCGGCGCGTGGATTCCGGGCTGTGAAAAAGGTGCTGGAATCAAAGCAGTATCAGTCAATGGAAGAGCTGCTGGAGGAAGCGGCGGAAACGCTCAGCGAGACGATGGGAGGAGCCATAGGCCCGATCTTCGGCAGCATCTTTGAAGGCGCGGCGGAGAGCGCGGCAGGGCGGAGCCGGCTGACGGCAGTGGAATTGGGGGAGATGCTGGAGCAGGGGCTTAAGGAAGTCAAGATGATCGGCGGCGCCAAAGAAGGGGACCGCACGCTGGTAGACTGTCTGGCGCCCGCGGTGTGCGCTTTGAAGGAGGCGGCCGGGGCTGGAGCCGATTTATCCGAGGCCCTTATGAGGGCGGCCGATGCGGGAGCAGAGGGCGTGGAGGCGACAAAGAAGATGGTGGCGAAGAAGGGACGTGCGAAATTCCTTCAGGAGAAGTCTCTGGGGCATCAGGACGCAGGAGCCACCTCCATGTGGATTGTATTAAAGGCGATGAGTGATTACTGCGCCGGTAAATAGAGAGGAATAGGAATATGCCTGTAGTTACGCTGCGAGAAATACTGAAGAATGCCGGCCGTGGGAAGTACGCGGTGGGAATGTTCGATGTGCATCACTCTGATATGGCCGAGGCGGTTCTGGAAGCCGCGGAAGAACGGAAAGCTCCCGTCATCCTGGCATTGGCGGAAGTACATGCCGTACAGCCGGGACAGCTGACCGCGGTGGGCTCCATGCTCGTTCGGGCCGCTGAACGGGCCGGAGTCCCGGTTGCCGTCCACCTGGATCACGCGGTGTCGGTGGAGACGGCCGTGCGGGCTATGGAGCTGGGGTTCTCCTCTGTCATGTACGACGGTTCTGCCCTTTCACTTGAGGAAAATCTGGAAAACACCGCGAAGACGGTGCGTCTGGCGGGAGCGTTCGGCGCTTCCGTCGAGGCGGAGCTGGGCCATGTAGGCGGAGAGGAAGGGAATTCAGACGGCAGTGGCGGGAGTGTGTATACGAAACCGGAGGACGCCGCATATTTTGCGGAGATGACCGGGGCCGATGCGCTGGCGGTATCTATAGGAACGGTTCACGGAAGATACCGGGAAAAACCAAATTTAAATATTCCGCTTCTGGAGGAAATACACCGGCGGGTCTCCATCCCCCTTGTGCTTCACGGGGGATCGGGACTGAGTGATCAGGATTTTAAAGACTGCATAGCGGGGGGCATTTCCAAAATAAACATTTACACGGAAATCGCGGAGGCGGCCAGAATGGTTCTCATAGAAGATGCCGGGAGTCTGGGCTATTTTGACCTCATGCAGAAGTCCAAAAGGGCGATGCGGGCTGTGGCCGCAGAAAAAATAAAGCTGTTCGGCTCACAGGGAAAAGCACCGGCCCTTTCGGAGCCAGGTACCCCGCCGCAAGAAACGGGGGAATAATCAGAGGAGGCATCAATCCATATTCTCCGACATGCTCATACCCGGTTCGTACACGGCATACTGGTTGCGTCCGTGCAGCTTGGCATGGTACAGAGCGATATCGGCCTTCTCATAGAGTGCTTCAAAGGTAGTCCCATCCTCGGGGAAGGCCGCTGTGCCGATGCTTCCGGATATATGTGCTTCCGGCTCCAGGGCGCTGCCGATCAGGCTGCAGAGATTCTCCAGGCGGGCGTATAAGTCCATGGAGTAGGAGACGTCTTTCAACAGTATGATGAATTCGTCTCCGCCCAGGCGTCCGAAGACATCATCACGGCGGAGCGCTGATTTTAAGCGCACGGCTGCGGTGCGGAGGGCCTTGTCTCCAAACTGGTGGCCGTACCGGTCATTGATCTGTTTAAAACGGTCGATATCCAGCATGATCAGAATGTGGTGGTCCTGGCTGTTCTTCAGAATATGGCGGATGGCGCGGACTGAGGTGCCGCGGTTCAACAGGCCCGTTAAGGAATCCTGCTTCGACATTTCCTGGAGCGTCAAGGCTTCTTTCTTCTCTTCGTCGATGTCCTTAATCAGGATAAATGCCTTGATGGTGTCGGTATACGGATCGGGAACGATCTGAATCAGCCCCAGGCACCAGTAGGCGGTGCCGTCGGGACGGAGTCTTCTGTGTTCCGTCTGAAGGGAGCGGTTGCCGTGGTAGTAGTGGTAGAGCAGCTGGTTGCGGTTAAACACCTTTAAGTAGTTTTCGCGGTCCTCTTCATATATGAAGTGTTCCGCGATGTAATTGATGATGTCCGAGAAGGTGTTCCGGGCGTATTCCGGAAGGGTGGAGGTAAGCTCGCCCAGGATTTCCTCAAACAGATCGTATTTAAGATTGTATTCGTAATAGCCGATACAGTCTTTTTTTTGTTCATTCATGTACTCCATCCATTTTTGGTAGGCAAGTTCTTTTTCATACTGCCCGGTAATATCCTGATAGGAGATAATACTTCTTAACGGTTCCCGGTTCTGTCCGTATATGAGAGAGTAGCAGGCAGAAAACCAGTGGTATTCCCCGCTTTTCATTTTCATGCGGATGATCGATTTTCCTTCGGGGACTCCATTTTCCATGGAATCGTAAAAGTCCAGAAATTCCTGGACGCTCTCTCGGTGGATAATACCGTTGTCGATGATAAAATCAGGGGTTGGCGGGAATGAAATGGGACCGGGAAATGAAAATGCTGAATCGGGTGGCTGACAGAGAGTTTTTGACGGAACGTCGTAAATGCTGATGTTGCATCCGGAGTGCCGGCTGGCGAGGCGGTATTGCTCCTCACGGATGAGTAATTCTTCCTGACGTTTCTTTCTGTCACTTATGTCGATGATGATACCGTAGAGAACCTCTTCTCCGCCTCCGGGGACGTAGTTTATGCGGATGAGGTACCAGCAGGAGTCTCCTCCCTCTGCCGGACTTCGGAATTCCAGTTCAAAACGCGCAGGTGAATTCCCTAAGTGTCCCAGGATTTCTTTCTCCAGTTCCGGATAATCCTGTGGTTCCACGATTTCTTCCAGGCGTTTTCCGGCTCCGTTCAGCTGTTTCAGCTCATGGTTCGCATAGAGGACCGGAAAGCCGCTTTCGGCCTTCAGTTTTACAATGCCGCAGGGCATATTGTCGAGTATCATATCGGATTTCATATACATTTCTCCCTTAAGTGTGTTTTCTTATGAATGGTAAAACGGATATTGTTATAAGTGTATGAAGAGGAGGCGGGAAAAAGAACCGATATGAAAAAAAATATAGTAAAGATTGGAAAAATGGTGTATACTAGCATGTGCGGGTGTTTGAGTAAGAGATACAGGAGGAGACATATGCTTACATTAGAAAACCTATCTTTTGGCGTACAGGATGAGAAGAGCCAGAAAGAGATTATCAGGAATTTAAACCTGACCATAGAGAGCAATAAATTTGTCGTCGTCACAGGTCCCAACGGAGGCGGGAAATCGACTTTGGCGAAGCTGATTGCGGGAATTGAGAAGCCGACCGGAGGACGGATTTTACTGGACGGGGCAGATATTACAGAGAAGAACATTACGGAGCGCGCTCAGAGCGGAATCAGCTATGCATTCCAGCAGCCGGTCCGTTTTAAAGGGATTGAAGTATTCGATCTTCTGCGCCTTGCATCGGGAAAAGAGCTTAATATTACGGATGCATGTCAGTATTTATCCGAAGTGGGCTTATGTGCCAAGGATTATATCAAGCGCGAGGTGAATGACAGTTTATCGGGCGGCGAACTGAAGCGGATCGAGATTGCTACCGTGCTGGCGCGCGGAACGAAGCTGTCTATTTTCGATGAGCCGGAGGCGGGAATCGATTTATGGAGCTTCCAGAATCTGATCGCAGTATTCGAACGCATGCGCCACAACATCAAAAATGGTTCGATTTTAATCATCTCTCATCAGGAGAGGATTCTGGATATCGCAGACGAGATTGTGGTGATCGCAAACGGTCAGATCAGCATGCAGGGCCCGAAGGATGACATCCTTCCTCATCTTCTGGGGACAGCTTCCGCAGTGGATGCCTGTACGAAGTTTTACAACAAGGAGGAGGCATGACATGGCAAAGATAGATGAGATTCAGAAGCGGCTGTTAGAAGAAGTCGCTGATTTACATGACGTGCCGGAAGGCGCATATAATCTCCGCGCCAACGGCCAGACGGCGGGCCGGAACACGACGGCCAACATCGATATCACATCGAAGGACGACGGCACCGGCATCGATATTCATATTAAGCCGGGTACGAAGCATGAGAGTGTTCATATCCCGGTCGTGTTAAGCGAGAGCGGCTTGACCGAGGTGGTTTATAATGATTTTTATATCGGAGACGACGCAGACGTGGTGATCGTGGCGGGCTGCGGCATCAGCAACTGCGGGCAGCAGGATTCCCGGCACGACGGAATCCATCGTTTTTACCTGGGAAAGAATTCCAAAGTGAAATACGTGGAGAAACACTACGGTGAGGGCGACGGCAACGGCAAGAGAATCATGAATCCGGGCACGGAGGTGTATCTGGAGGAAAACAGCTACATGGAGATGGAGATGGTCCAGATCAAGGGCGTGGATTCCACAAACCGGAACACGAAGGCCGAGCTTTTAGCCGGCGCGAAGCTGGTTATCCAGGAGAGACTGATGACACACGGCGCTCAGGAGGCGGTGAGCGGATTTGTGGTGAATTTAAACGGGGCTGATTCCAGCGCCAACGTCATTTCGCGTGCGGTGGCAAGAGATGATTCGAGACAGACCTTCTTAGCGGAGATCAACGGCAACTCAAGATGCGCCGGCCATTCCGAATGTGACGCCATCATCATGGACCATGCCAACATCAGCGCGATTCCGAAGATCACAGCCAACAACACAGATGCAGCCCTGATCCACGAGGCGGCCATCGGCAAAATAGCGGGAGACCAGATTATCAAGCTGATGACGCTGGGGCTCAGCGAGGCGGAAGCGGAAGCGCAGATTGTGAATGGGTTTTTGAAGTAGGAAAGACAGGAAATATCTAGTATGAATATTAATTAGAAAAACGGTTCCATTCCAGACGTTTGCCTGGGGTGTGGAACCGTTTTTTATGAGCATATATTTCTGTAAAACAGAAGTCATTAGAAATCTATGTAATCAGGGTGATATCCAATCCGTAGTCCGATGTTAAAAGAATCCAGCTTGTCCATATCGTCTGTATTTATTTTAAAATCAAACACATCAAAATCGGATATCATTTTCTCAGGAAGCAATCCTTTTACAGTAGTAATCACCCCATGTTGCAACGACCATCTTGTAATAAGCTGCGTATTGGTTTTACCATAATGACCTGCTATTTTCGTGATCTCATCAAAATCGTCATAATAATCTTTTTCTCTGCGTGGATTTCTGCCCCGAATAAATGGGTCATACTGAATGTTTGCAGAACGTCTCGAAGAGTCAATACGGACAAAATCATTTGCCCGTATGTGGTCTTCATCTGTCTGAAATACCAGACCATATCTGTTTACATCAGTATAGATTCTTGGCTTTGTGGGAGTGGAAAGATTGCTGTTTTCAAACAGTCCTCCAAACAAAATATTGTGCTTTTGGCAGAATTTCCTAAGCTCTGGTGATGAATGCAAAGGATGAAAATGACTCTGATTTACCATTGGAAGGACTGAGCATTTTGGGTTGGCAAGAATCTTTTCAATATGATGTACTTCCATGTTGCAAACACCGATGGCCCTGGCCAATCCCATTTTATATAGTGAGATCAGTCCGTCAGAATCTCCGTTATCAGTTTTAGCAATCTCTCTGCCTACATAGGCACCTACGTAAGCATCCAGATCGGGCCAGAAACGATTCGTCTTTAAAGGCCAATGGATAGAATATAAGTCCAGATAATCGGTCTTCAGCTCCAGAAGTGTCTCGTCAATTGCCTGATAGTATCTGCCGTCACCCATTTCATCAATCCTCATCTTAGAAGATATGAAAAATTCACTCCGTGGAATGCCGCTCTTTTGAATGGCTTTTGCCAGTGCTCGAAGACCACCATGCTCCTCTGCAGTATCAAAATATCTGTATCCTGTATTAATTGCAGCCAGAAGCAGTTCCGCCTGACTTTTTAGATTGTATACCTTAGTACCGATGTTTTCGAGACTGTAGCCGAACAGGGGCATTTCTACTCCGTTTGAAAGAGTTACGGTTGAATATGGATTTAACTTCGTCATGTTCTTCACCTCCTGTTATTTAGAAATTAAAATACCTAATATCCCAGTTATTATCTTCTTCTTTGTTTAGTTTATTAATTCTTTGCATGTCGTCTTCTGTGAGTTCAAAATCAAAAATGTCGGAATTACTGATCATATGTTTCTTATTAGAAGTCCTGGGAATTGTGATAACATTGTTTTGCAGGTCCCAGCGCAATGTAACCTGAATTGGATTTTTATCATATTTATCACTAATCTCTTTAATTGTATTAATTGCGCTGATTTTTCCACGTAAAATTGGACTGAAAGCCTCAAAGGCGATTCCATGTGAATCGCAGAAAATCTTATTGTAAAGATTACGGCAAAGAGGATTAAAGGAGTCCTGCTGAACATGAGGCATGATATCACAGTTTTGAATTAACTCTAAATGTTGATAGCGTTCCACGTTAGATAAACCAAGGGCGCGTACTTTGCCAGAGTAGTACAAGTCTTCCATTACTTTCCAAGTCTCGACAATCTTACCGGGGACAGGCCAATGTAGTATGAGAAGGTCGACATATTCTGTATTCAGACGGCGAAGACTTTCCTCAAAAGCTCTTAAAATTGCAGTTTTGCCGCGTCTGGCTTCTCCATTCCAGATTTTGGTTGATATAAAAAAATCATCTCTGTCAATACCAGAATTTTTTATAGCTTCCCCGACACCGCGTTCGGTATGGTAAATTTGTGCAGTATCCAAAAGACGGTAGCCAACATCGATTGCATCCCCTATAATAGAGATCTGTTCCATTAAAGTGGGAGCAATTTCGGCAGTACCAAATCCGAAGAGTGGCATTTTGACACCATTTCTTAGCTGTATAGTCGATTGAAAATTCAATTTCTCCATTCTATGATCTCCGTTTCTGTTTATACTAAGGCAGTTTCTTCCGTGGGAGCCCACATACCATATTCGTCACCGCCAATATAACCGGAAGGCAGGGGAAGGGGTTGTTCAAAGGTAGATTTTAGATGATAAAATATATTGGAATCAGAACTATCAAACATGCCATGGATCATTTCAAGCACATGCAGTCCCATCTCTTTACTTGCTCGGTTTGGACGACCATGGATGATCGCCCATGCCATTTCTGCAGCTCCGATTCCACGGCATTCATTTCGAAATCCATGTGTGAGCGGAAAAGAAATCTCTTCAGAAAATGGTTTTTGAAGTGTTATTTGGCTTCCAAACTTATTAGGATCGTCAATGTTTACGATTCCCTCAGTGCCAAAAATACGCAGAATACGATTTTCATTAAAAATACAGTCTGAATTAATATGAAAACAACCTAAAACACCATTTTTGTGTTGAATGGCTGCAGCCATGACATTTTCTACATCAATATGGTAGGGTTCCTGAAAATTGGTGCTGTCAATTCTGTGTACAATCCTGTCGGGATTATTCGAGGATTTAAAAGCGGTAACCGTATCTGCAGGCCCAAACAAACTTGCCAGGGCAGCGAGATAATAGCAGCCTGTATCCATTGCCAGATCACCTCCAACTTTATGGAGATGAGGAAGAATTTCACCAAATATCTCGAAATCCCGAGAGAGGGAAGCCGTATAGGAGAGTGGTTTTCCGATGATGCCATGATCAATTAGATATCTGGCGGTTTGTATCGTTGCACCAAGAAATGTATCAGGGGCGACTCCCAGATATTTCTGCTGTTCATTCGCAATCGCACAGAGCTCTTTTGCCTGATCAAAAGTGGTAGCTAGCATTTTCTCAGAATATACATGTTTTCCTGCGAACAATGCCGCTTTAGTAATAGAGTAGTGTACAGCAGGATTAGTGAGATTAATGATCATATCAATTTCAGGATTAGTTAAGATATCTTCAAAGGACATTGCGGGGATACCATATAAAGATGCTTTCTCATTCATTCGTGCTGTATTGAGATCAGAGCAGGCAGCCAGTTGGATAGAAGAGAATCTGTTTTTGAAATTAGTCATATAGGCATCGCTGATTGCCCCGCAGCCAATGACAGCAACACTGATTTTTTTTCGTTGAGACATAGGAACCTCCTGTATTGTTTTTATTTATTGAGATTATTATAAAGGATTTTATTTTTATAAAGAATGAACGATCATTTGCTTATTAATGGAAAAAATAATAAATCTAAGAATTATCCATGTAGCTTTAAAATAATGTGCATTGGAAAGAGATGCCAGGTGAGGTAAACTGAAAACATCAACAGGAGAGATGGCCTGTTTATAACGTAAATAAAGAGAAGGGGGATTCAAAAGATGAAGAAAACAGTTATACCAGCACTTTTAGTTGCTGCAATGAGTGCAGCTGCACTGCTTGGCGCCTGCAGCAGCAGAGGAGGAACGTCAGAAAACACAGTACCTGCCAGTACCACGGAAGGGGAGGTCAACACGAGTGCTGTGGCTACAGGTGATTCTGATTCGGGTTCTGGAGAGGAGATTGTAGTGACGATCTGGGAAACACAGTGGGGAACTGAGAATTATGAAGACACTCTGAAAAAACTTGCAGAAGAAGCGACTGCCGCGCATATTGATGGAAAAAATATTAGAGTAGAAGTACAGTGCATTCCTTGGGATAATTACTACGAAACATTTATGACTGCGTATACAACAGGAACTAACCCTGATATCGCATGTCAGGCCTCTACGGCGCCAGCTCAGTATAACGATCTGGGAGTTGCGCTGGATTTAAGTCCTATTACAGATGCATGGAAAAATGAAAACCCGGATTTCTATAACGAAATTGGTGAGACTGCAATTCTGTTTGAACAGGATGCGGAAGGGAAGCAGATTGGCTTGCCTTTTGCAATCGATGGCACTGGTATGATTTATAATAAAGATGTTTTTGAAAGCGTGGGTATCACGCAAATACCTACAAACTATGAAGAACTTACCGAGGCTGCAAAAAAGATTTCTGCGGCAGGTGTGACACCATTTGCTTTCCGAGCAGATCATTGTTCTCTCAATAATTTCCTTGTTTTCAGCAATGGAGGCTATAACATTGGCTTGGATTATGAGATTCTTCTGGATGATGAAAAGGTAATTCGCATGCTTGATCTGATGAAAAGCTGGTGGGATAATGGTTATGTTGCAGAGGGAACAGCTGGATATTCAGCTGATGATATCAGAAAAATGCTGATCAATGGTGATGTGGGAATGATAATCTCCAATATCCCTACATGGGCATCCGCAGAACAGAGAGCAAAGCTTGGAATAATGCCGGTTCCGGTAGGACCGGATGCGACGGAAGAAACCAAACATAATTCCATGAGTTATCAGGCTTACTATGCATATAATACTTCTGATCATCCGGATGAGACGCTGGCAGTTCTGAAGTGGTGGTATGAAAACAACGATATTCTTTATACAGAAGGCGGGAATTCTACAGTTCCGCTCCGGGCATCACAGTTTAACTCTGTTTTTGGAGATGATGAAGTTCTCCAGTCCTTCTTTCATGAATATGTAGATAACAATGGCTGCCAGACTACCTTTGTATATCCTTTTGAACATTTTGAAACATGGTATGGGGTATTTGACGGAAACAAGGTGAATACAAAGGCACTCATGAATATTTTTACAGGAAAAGATTATCGTCTCGGTCTGAAAGAATCCATTGCAGAAACAAAGGAAATCTTTGAAGCATATGGAGTTGGGCAGTAAGGAACCATTGAGGTGAACAATGAAGACAAAAAACAAAAGTGTAAAATGGTTCGGAATATGGATGATGATGCCTGGATTTCTGGTGATAGTCCTTTTAAAGATGTATCCCATTGTAGAAGGAATTTCGTATTCCTTTACGAACCGAAGAATGGATCGTCCTGTGAGTTCGATCGAGTTTACCGGAATTCGAAATTTTATTGGAGTCATACAGGATAAGAAGATTCTTGATACTGTAGGTTTTACTTTGATTTACGCGTTTTTGATCGTGCTGCTCTCTTATATTGCAGGAGTAAGTTTGGCAATGCTTCTGAACCGTAGTATTAAGGGAAGAGGACTCTACCGATCATTAATTTTGCTCCCTTGGGTGATTTCCAATACTGTGGTGGCAGCAAATTTCAGATGGATATTAAATGATCGGTATGGTATTGTCAACAGCGTTTTGATCCAATTGGGTATTATCAGCAAACCAGTGCAGTTTTTTGCCAATATGGAGGTGGCAAAAGCGATGGTGATTGGTGTCGGCATCTGGAAAACAGTACCTTTTATGGTGATTGTTATCTTGGCTGCGCTTCAGTCTATCCCATTAGAGTATTACGAGGCCGCAGATATGGATGGTGCGTCTTTCTGGGGGAAATTCCGTTACATCACGCTGCCGGGAATTAAGTCTGTAACGATCATGGCGACAACTCTGCAGTTTATATGGAATTTTAATAATTTTGAGTCCATATGGCTGTTGACAACTGGCGGACCAAATGATTCCACAATGACGCTGCCAGTTAAGATTTATGAAGAGGCATTTTTAAAAAATAAAATTGGGTATGCATCATCGATTGCGGTAGTGGTGATGTTATTTATGATGGTATTTACATTTGTAAGATTCCGAATGTCTGCTAAAGTAGAGAATGATTAGAGAAAGGAGCCGGATGTGATAAGAAAAAGAAAAAAGATAATAAAAGATATTCTGACACATATGGTTCTGATTATTGTAGTTTGTTTTATGATGCTTCCGTTGATGTCCATGATTGGAACAGCATTTACGAAACATGATGCAGTCGCTTCCAGTACGACCATGTTTCCGGGATTGGGAGAGTGGTCTTTGGAGAACTTCTCAGGAGTACTCAGAAAAACAAGCTATGGAAGAAACATGATTGTGAGCGCGGTCGTTTCAGTTTCAGCAACGATTCTTGGGGCATTAGTGTCTACGTTCAGCGGATATGCACTTTCCAGATTTAAGGGGCCGTTTTATACATTAAATCTGTTCCTGATGCTGTTAATGCAGATGTTTCCTGGAATGCTGAGTACAATACCACTTTTTTTGATGGCAATTAAGCTGGGGCTGGTTGATCATCTGTCTGGTTTGGTATTAGTTCACCTGGGAGGAAATCTGGGATTTAATCTAATGATGATGATGAGCTTTTATGATTCTACTCCGGTTGAGATTGAAGAAGCTGGTAGGGTGGATGGAGCTACTAATTTCCAAGTGTTTGTGAAATTGATTCTTCCGCTGGTAAAACCAGGAATTGCAACAATTTCCATTATGGTTTTTTTGAACTCCTGGAATGAATATACAATGTCTTCTCTACTGCTAAGAAATAATAATCTTCAGACATTGACAGTCGGAATGACAAAGTTCCAGTCTCTGGATATTATCGACTGGGGATATTTAATGGCGGCTTCCACATTGGCTGTTATTCCAGCTTTGTTTTTCATGTTTTTTGCACAGAAATATCTTGTACAGGGACTTACGTCTGGTGCAGTTAAAGGATAAGGAGGTCAAATGAAATTTTCAGTTTGTATTGATGCGGTTTTTTACGGAAAAGATGTATATGAGTCGATAGAACTTCTTGCAAAGAATGGAATCAGGAATATTGAATTCTGGACATGGTGGGATAAGGATATTAACCGTCTGCTGGAATTAAAAGAAAGGTATGAGCTTACATACGTAGCTTTTTGTTCAAAGTTTTATAGTTTGGTCGATACTGGCGAACGGGAAACCTATATGAACGGTTTTCAGGAGACGTGTGAGACTGCGAAAAAAATCGGTTGTAATACGATTATTACGAAGCCGCTGGATAAAACGGGAGAGGCGTATGAAGTGCAGTATCAGAATATGAGGAACACACTGCAGAGGTGTACTGGAATTGCGAAAAAATATGATATAACGATTGTGATCGAGCCAGTAAATTCCGTATACGAGGCGCCAAATACATTTATGGATAATTCCTCACTGGCCTTTCAACTTGTAGATGATATTCAGGATAAACATCTGAAGGTGCTGTATGATATTTATCACATGCAGATTGATGAAGGGAACGTAGTAAAACGAATTATGAAAAACATCCATAAAATTGGACATATTCATGTGGCTGGAAGTCAGGATAGGCATGAGCTAACGGACGGAGAGCTGAACTATGATTACATCTTTGATAAGATTGGAAAAACCGACTACGATGGATACGTCGGGCTGGAATATTTTCCGGCTCAGGATGAGATTGCAGGTATCCTAGAGGTAACAAAAAAATATTGAAACTATAACAGGAGATAAGAAAATGAGTGAAAAACACCCCTTGATTGACTTAGCTGGCATGATTCATATTGCAATTGTGGTGAATGATGTACAGACGGCAGTGGCAGAATGGTCGAAATGGACAGGTATACCTGTTGAAAAGATGAATATGCGTTTGAAAGGAATTACGAAAGAAGATAAAGACCCGCGGAATCATTATAGGAAGGATTATGATTATGGAATGCATGAGGGATATGGCTTTTGGGAAGCTGATGTAGATTTCCCCAATGGACTTCGGATTGAGCTGATTCAGCCGGAACCGGAGAAGGGACCATTCAAAGAATATTATGAAAAGCATGGAACCGGTATTCATCATATAGCATTTCGTTGCGGTAATGACAGCGATGCCCTGAATGATGCCCTGGAAGCTGCTGGTTATCCTTATATTGTTGATACGTATCATCTGAATATTGATCGTTGGCCGGTACATGATACAGAAGAAATAATGGGCACGAATCTATGTATCAAACCAGGAAAAAAAGAAGTTTAGAATCTCATGCGACGGATATTTAAATCAAAACTATCAACGAAGATTACAATATTTATTTTTATATTTATCGTGCTGCCGACAGTCATGATAACAGTTTATTTAACAAAGGTCTATCAAAAACTGATAAAAGAGGATATAGAACGAGCAACGCAGCAGCAGGTCGAAACCATTGAGGATAATATCGGAAATAATTTTAACATCGTCTTTCAGAAAATGAATTCTTTCGGGAACAGACCGGCAGTAACGCGATTGATGAATGAGAATTATTCAAGGAGTGGAACGATCCAGGAGATAAAGATATCCCTACCAGAATTATGCGTGGACACAGGAGCGATTAACCTTTATTTGTATATCAATAGTTTAAACAGTTATTACGCGGCTTTTGGCAGCATTATCCCAGATGAAGTAAAAAGAGCAGTAGAAGGAATGAAAGAAGACCAGTCAATCAATTCGAATGACTTTAAAATTGTAATGGATACAGAAACTCATACGATTTTTTGTATTAAGGTTATTCGGGATTACCGTACCATGATATTTCGTGGTTTAATAATTGCAAGACTGCCGTCATCGGAACTTACGAAATATATAGAAAAAATTCATAACACATACGGTGATATTTATGTTGTTACAGAGGGAGGAAGTATAGTATATGCACCGCTGAAACGGGAACTAACCTACCAGATAGAAGATATCGAACTGAAGAATGAATCGATGCAGCTTCTGGGAGAAGACAGCGTTTATGTGAAATCTCTTAAAAATTCCGATTTATATGTAGTAGGAATTAATAAACGGTTTACAGCTAGCAGACTCAGGTTGCATTTCCAAAGAATATTTATGCTGATTATCGTGAGTGTTGCGTTTTCTCTTGTGCTTTCGCTGGTGTTAATCAAACTTATACTAAATCCGTTGAATGAGCTGACAGAATATATCAGAAATACCGATCCGGATAATTTGAGGACAATAAGCAAAAAATATCAGGACGAGGAAACACAAGTTCTGGCTAACGCTTATAACGAGCTGGTAACAAAAGTAAATGAAAATATCGACAAAAAATACAAGGCAGAACTGGCTTTGAAACAAGCCCAGATTAATTCTCTTCAGTACCAGATTAACCCTCATTTTGTAAACAATACACTGCAGTTAATAGGGGCGATGGCCGCTGACAGGGATATGTTTGATCTTTATGAGATTGTTCTGGCATTTTCAAGAATTTTTTATTACAGTATCAAGTTTAAAGGAGGAAGCTACGTTACGCTAGAGGATGAACTGGAGTTTCTGGATAACTATATTACGCTTCAGCAGGCTAGATATCCGGACAATTTGAAGTTCGAAAAAGTAATTCAGCAGGAATGTCAGGACATTGTTGTCCCTAAAATTATTATACAGCCATTGATTGAAAACTGTTTCAGCCATGCCTTTGTTAAGAAAGATGGGGAATGGTGGATAAAGGTAGGAGCCAGGATCAGGAACCGGATTCTTACAATCAGTGTTTCGGATAATGGCACTGGGATGGGGGCGGATCAGATAAAGAGGTTGGATGCGGAACTCGCTGATCCGGATAAAACGCTGAAAACTGGTACGAGCCATATTGGAATTCGCAATGTGAATGCAAGACTCTGTTTGCTTTACGGAATTGCTTATCGCCTGCGTTTTACCAGTAAAGAAGAGGAGGGAACAACTTTCTATATTCAGATTCCTATTGATTCTGAAGTGCCGGGACAGGAGGAAGAATGATCAGATTACTAATTGTAGATGATGAACGCGCAACAATTCGTATTATTAAAAAGATCATTAATTTTGAACAATACGATATTGAGGTGATTGGGGAAGCGTATAACGGTGATGAGGCAATGTCTTTTATTAATTCAGCCAATCCACCGGAAATTGTCATAACAGATATGAATATGCCAGTAATGGATGGGATATCCCTGATGCGGTATTTACAGGAAAATGAGAAGAATATTCAAGTTATCGTCGTCAGTGGTTATTTTGATTATTCCTATACGCATGCCGCAATCCAAGCAAATGTTCAGGATTATATACTAAAGCCGATTGATCCGAAAAATCTGGAAAGGGCATTAGGTGAATGCTGTAAGAAGGTAATTCGGTCACACCAGATTTCTATCTGTAACAGCAATGAGTGGATGACGCTTGATGCCCGGATTTATCAAATTATCCTGAAGCAGACAAATGAACTGTTAAAAATGATAGGCTATGGAAATCACATAGAAGGCGACCGGTGTCTGGACGATTTATGCGGAAAATTGATGGGAGAAAATATTCGTGAGGGTTCTGGACTTGCAGTATATCGAGTGATACTTGCTTCTATACAGAGATATCTGGCTGAAAATGATATGGACGTCATTAAAGTCGACGAGTTTGAGCAGGCAAAGGTTCGTTCTTTTGAAGATGCGATCAAATTGGTTCGTCAGACCATACATGTTCTGATTGATAAAATCGAGGCGGAGAAGAGTGATAGGAAACGTTCTTTGGATGAGGTGTTGACCCATTTAAATGAACACTATATGGAAAATATCCGCCTCGATATTCTGGCAGATCAGTTTCATTATAACAAAGAATATCTGACAACAGTATTTAAAAAAAAGTATGGGCTGAGTATTGGAGAATATGTGGCGAGGCTGAAAATCGAAGATGCGAAGAGACAGCTGCGTTATACAACAAAAACCATGGATGAAATTATGATAACACTTGGATACAGTGATGTAAGTTATTTTTACCGTCAGTTTAAAAAAGTAGAAGGAATATCTCCGGGACAATATAGGAAGAAATATAATGAATTTATTGAGTAAAGCAGGAATATTGATTCTGCCTGTCCTGCTATTGGCAGGGTGTCGTTTAAATCAGTCTGAAGAGGAAATGCAATTATATGAACAGACAGAACGAGGCACCTGGGGGGTGGAAGAACAGGTACAAACAATCATAATATGGGAATATGACAGAGGAACGGAAAAGTTTCAGGAGACTTTGTCTGGGCTGGCAGAAAAAGCCAGCATGGCGGATATCAATGGAAAAAAATATAATGTGGTAGCAATGGCAGTACCGGAAGAAGCATACGAACAGGAGTTCTTAAAAGCATATGTTCAGGGAACAGCCCCAGATATTGTCTTTGGAACACCGGAAAATCCATCTTTATATACAGGAATCGGGGTGACAATTGATCTGAGGCCGCTTTTGGAGCAATGGGAACAGGAAGACAGCGTTTATCTGAAAGAACTGCCGGAGCTTGCCTGGAAATTCTTTGAAACAAAAGGGATTCAAAATGGAATTCCAGTTACACAGACAGGATATGGAGTTATCTACAACAAAGAAATATTTGAAGCGGCAGGGATAACGGAATTGCCGCAGACATACGAAGAGTGGGGGCTGGTCTGTGATCAGTTGGTAAAGAAGGATATTGTACCATGGATTAATGGTACAGAGACCACAGGTGGGCCAAGCCTGAAGTGTCTTGCATATTGGCTCGGATCTAATGGCACGTCTATGATAGATACGGCAGGTAAGGCGGATTATGGCAATAAAGCATGTATGGAGGTATGGTCTTTCTACGACGGGAACATAAAAAATGCGTATCAGCCTAAAAATGTTTTACAGTATACAGAAGAGGAGGCAAAACAATTACTTTTAGATGGAAAAGCGGCAATGTATTCCGGAGGCATTCCCAATTTTATCCCTGAAGATACCAGAAAGTATGGAGTGTTACCCATGTTAAGCGGAACTGAAGCAAAAGGAATTTCGTATCATCCAATATCATTTCAGGGATATTATGGAATTCGTAGCGGCCATGACAGTGATACGTTAGCAGTGCTGAAGTGGTGGTATGAGCATAATACAGAACTTTGGACGGAGGCGGATGCAGAAAGGGTACCATGCCTGAGGAAAAATGCAGTGAGAATTTATAAAGATAATAATTTGATTTGCGACTGGCTTGAGGAAAACTTATTTGTAAACAATGTATCAACCATTTTTTACCCACAGCCACATTATCCGAGTTATGCTAATGAGCTGATTTCCAGTGGCTGCCTGACCGATGTTTTGACTGCATTATATTCTGGGGGGACGGTTGATGAAGGAATACTAAAGGCAAATTTTGAAACGGACAGGCTATTAGAAAAATATATTATTCAGTGAATCAGGAGGAAGGGAAATTGAGTGATTTAACGATCAATTCTACAAGACTGCTTAATAACGGAGTAAAGATACCGGTTTTAGGTCTGGGGACATCTGAAACCTCCCCGTCGATAAAAGAACAGGCCAGGATCTTTGGGTATGGAATTGAAGCTGGATACAGAATGCTGGATACAGCATGGAGTTACCAGACGGAGAGAGGCGTTGCAGAAGCGATTAAAGCAAGTGGTCTGCCAAGAGAACACTTCTTTATTACGACTAAATTGGCTTCTATGGCAATTCATCTGGGGGAAAGGGAGATTATCCGTAATTTTGAAGATTCCCTCCGAAATCTTCAAACCGATTATATTGATTTATACATGATTCACTGGCCGCCGCATGGGATGCTGCAGCAGACATGGAAACTTATGGAGTACTTTTATTACAGCGGTCATGTCAGAGCACTCGGTATCTCAAATTGTAAAAGAAGAGACTGGCTGGAGATTATGATATCTTGTAATGTGAAGCCGCAGGTTCAGCAGGATGAATTTAATCCGCTTCGTATGAATGAATATAATAGGATTTATTGTGAAGAGCACAATATTTATTTTGAAGCGTTCTCACCATTACAGAGGAGTGGATTAGTAAACAACAAGATATTGATGGAAATGGCAGATAAATATAATAAAGAGGTAAATCAGATTATACTGCGCTGGGATGTTCAGCACGGGATTACGCCAGTGCCGAGATCGGCAAACAGGGATCATATCTTTGCTAATACAAATATATTTGATTTTGAATTAGCAGAAGAGGATATGAGAAAAATTGATAGTCTAAATGTAGAGGCCATCTCAAACAGAGACATGGATAATTTCAATTTTTAAAAGGGAGGTGTTGTCATTGAGCAACATAAATTTTAATTCAACGGTTTCATTGCGAAATGGGCTGAAAATGCCGGTTATGGGATATAGTACAGAAAAACATTCTGAGAATCTAAAGTCACAGATGGATTTTTTTGGAGAAGCGATAGACCTGGGATTTCGCTATTTCAGCACTTCTTATATGGATCGGTGTATTATTCCGTTAAAAAAAGCTATTGAAAGAAGTGGGATAGATCGAGACGAATTCTTTGTATCCTGCAGTGTACCGCGACGCACAAATGCCAATATAGCAGCCTATGCGGATGAAATTGCATATGATTTTGGCGGTCCCATTGATTTGTTGACAATGTCATGGCCCTATTTTATGACAATGGATCTTGTGTGGAATGGAGATCCGGATCTGCCTAAAAATGCAAATGGATTTCGAATCAGTATGCAGGATTTAGGAACGGATTTGACACGTGCGATAGGTGTATGTAATTTTGATATCCATCATCTAGAGGAACTGAAGAAGAGTACAAATTTTAAAATCTTGCCTTTTACAGATGAAAATCAATTTCATCCGTTATATACCTGCGAGACGCTTAGAGAATACTGCAGACAGAATGGAATTGTATTTATTCAGGGGACCGAAATAAATGAACTGGTGAAGGTCCAGAATGCTACATATGCAACAGATGTTGGAAAGAATGGAGAATTATGGGAAGTTGATGAACGCCACAGGAAGGCGAATCAGATGGGGATCGAGATGAATCGGAATGGCTTAAGAGCATACTATGAGGCTTGCCATCCAGAACAACTGATATATACAAGCACGCACAGCAGAAACAGTGAAAAATCCAGCGTTGATCCATTTGACAGAAACAATAATCCCAGAGAAGAGGAGGACTTTTATAAGCACGCTGCGCCAATCGTAGAGATCGGAAAAAAGTATGAAAAAGATGCCAGACAGGTTATTAATCGATGGGTACTGCAGCATGGTGCGGTTGTTCTGGTGAAAGGAATTTTTCGGACAGAAATGGAGCATGCAAAGGATGTGTTTGATTTTGAACTGACAGAAGAGGAAATGTGTAAAATTGATTCCTTTAACATGAATAAGAGATTTGGATATAATCCGGATTTTCAAGACTTCTAAACGAAACGGGAGGTTACTTATGAAAAAAATAAGTGTATTGGAAGTATATGATATAGAAAAAGCAGAGAGAAAAGTGCTTCATGAGTTTGAAGGTGTAATTGAGGCACCAAACTGGCTTAAGGATGGAGATACGTTATTATACAATAAAGATGGCCGGATATGGAAATACAGCATTGTTTCCGGAAAATCGCATCAGTTAGACACAGGAGAGTGCAATCATTGTAACAACGATCACGTTCCGTCATCAAGCAACGAAGAACTTTATATCAGTTGTGCAGCTCAAGGGGAATTTGAACAGGTATCCAAAATCTTTGTTCTGCCTATAGGTGGTGGAATCCCCAGACTGGTAGTAGAGAATGGACCATCATATTTGCATGGCTGTTCCAATGACGGGGAGGAATTAGCTTACTGTGCAATTCGTGGTCAAAGTGTTGACATCTACTCAACATCGATAGTTGGGGGCATGGAAAGAAGGCTGACAGATGGGGTAGGGTATAATGATGGACCGGAATATTCACCGGATGACCGCCATATCTGGTTTAACAGTACAAGGAATGGACTCATGCAGGTCTATCGAATGAATCGAGATGGCAGCAGTCTGATACAGGTGACAGATAGTGAAAGCAATAACTGGTTTCCACATGTATCGCCGGATGGCAAAAAAGTAGTGTATCTTTCCTTCCAAAAGGATGATTTGGAGGTGTGGCAGCATGTATCTGACAAAAATGTGAAATTGTGGCTCATGGATTATGATGGCAGTAATCCGAAATGTATTGTTAGCCTGTTTGGAGGACAGGGAACAATCAATGTGAATTCCTGGGCTCCGGACAGCTGTCGCTTTGTGTTTGTCAGTTATCGGTATGAATAAAACAGAAAAAAGCGCCCCCAATACTTTTGAAACAGAAGGTATTGAGGGCGCTGAATATTTATTTATTTTTGAACCGGACTCTTGCGATAAAGATAAACCGGCCGGCCTGATTCCGTCTTCCTCTGCACTTCGCCCTGAATCAAAGGAAGCGCATAATCGATGAACGCCTGCGTCACATCGGTGCCGCGGGGATTCATCCATTCAGATGGAAAGAGTTTTTCCCTGTTGCAGACCTCATTAACATCAACCGTGCCGCATTCCAGATGGTATGGACCGTTTTCATTCCGTATAAAGGAAATCATGCGTCCGGTAAGCCCTGAGACGGCGGCCTTTACGCCTTCACGGCCGGCGAGAACGGATTCCTCAATATCGGTGGCGGAAGCCATCATGCCGGAACAGCGCTGATTAACGTTTAACTCGATGGAACGGACCTTGACGCCGAACTTGTCCCGTATGAAGTTTTCCAGCATCTTACCGCTGCCGGTCAGCATTTTATGGCCGAAGGTGTCGAGCCGGGCGGCATCCGCATATTCACAGATGAACTTGCCTCTGGCGTCGGAAATGCCCTCGGAGATACAGATGACGACAGTGCTGTTCTTCGATAAGGCGGCAGTCACATCCTCTGTAAACTGTTCAAAATCAAAATGAGTCTCCGGAAGATAGATGAGTACCGGGTTGTCCCCCTCGTATTTGCGGGCAAGGGCGCTGGCCGCGGTTACCCAGCCGGCGTGGCGGCCCATCAGTTCCACGATGGTAACGGATTTCTGCTGATAGACGGAGGAGTCCAGAACGATTTCCCGGACCGTATCGGCCACGTACTTGGCGGCGCTTCCGTAACCGGGGGTATGGTCGGTCAGAACGAGATCGTTGTCTATGGTTTTCGGAACACCGATGAAACGGATCTCGCTGTGATGATGGGAGGCGTAGCGGGACAGCTTGCTGACCGTGTCCATGGAATCATTGCCTCCGATGTAGAAGAAGTATCCGATGTTCATCTTCCGAAACTTCTCAAACAGGGCCGGGTAGAACGGTGAGGATAAGTCTTCCGGCAGTTTATAGCGGCAGGAACCTAAATAGGCCGCCGGTGTTAATTTTAAAATCTCTAATTCATCTGAAGTTAAATCCGCGGTTAAATCCATGCAGGTACCGGACATATAGCCTTCGATTCCGTTAATCATACCGTAGACGTGATCAATGGCTTCCTGGTTTATGCCTTCCCTTATGACGCCGTAGAGGCTCGCGTTGATGACGGCGGTAGGGCCGCCGGACTGGCCAACGATTGCATTTTTCTTCATGTGTATATTCTCCTTTTTTGACGCTCCTCCTATTCTATAATAGAAACGATGGCTTTGCAACCCCCGCTTTTTGTGATCGCGCAAGGTTAGACAAATTTTCACACTCTCAGCCATACCTATTTTTTTTGAAAAATCTATAATTGAGATAGAACGTATGAGACTAAAATACAGTCTCTAAGTGCTCATAGCGAGGAGGATAACGGGATGCAGTACGGACATTTTGATAATGAAAAAAGGGAATATGTGATCGACCGGGTGGACCTGCCCACGTCGTGGACCAATTACCTGGGAGTGAAGGATATGTGCGCCGTCGTGAACCATACGGCAGGCGGATATCTCTTCTATAAATCCCCGGAATACCATAGAATCACACGGTTTCGGGGGAATGCCGTTCCGATGGACCGGCCGGGCCATTACGTCTATGTGAGAGACGATGAGACGGGGGAATTCTGGAGTATTTCGTGGCAGCCAGTGGGAAAACCTCTGGATCAGGCGAAATACACATGCCGCCACGGCCTGTCCTACACGACGTACAGCTGTGATTACCAGGGAATCGAGGCGGAGCAGACACTGTTTATTCCGGCAGATGATCCGGTGGAGCTCTGGGATGTAAAGCTCAAAAATCAGAGTGGAAGAAAACGGAAATTAAGCGTTTACTCTTACTGCGAGCTTTCCTTCCACCACATCGAAATGGATAATAAGAACTTTCAGATGAGTCTGTATGCCGCAGGATCTACGTATGAAGACGGCATTATCGAACACGATCTGTTCTACGAGGAGTTTGGATACCAGTATTTCACCTCAGATTTTGATCCGGATGGTTTCGACTGTCTGCGGGACAAATTCATCGGCCTCTACCGCACCGAGGATAATCCGGCGGCGGTGGAACGCGGCGAGATGAGCGGAAGCTTCGAAAAGGGCGGCAATCACTGCGGTGCCCTGAAAAAATGCCTGGAACTGGAACCCGGAGAGGAATCGAGACTCATCTTCCTGCTGGGCGAGGGGAAGCGGGAGGATGGCCGCGCCATGCGGGCAAAGTATGCGGATCACAGCGCCGTCGATCAGGCATACAGCGATTTGAAAGCGTTGTGGGACAATAAATTAAACCGGCTTCAGATCGATACCCCGGACGAAGGCATGAACACGCTGATCAATACGTGGACGCTGTACCAGGCGGAGATCAACGTCATGTTCTCCCGGTTCGCCTCCTTTATCGAGGTCGGCGGCCGGACCGGACTGGGATACCGGGATACGGCGCAGGATGCCATGACGGTGCCTCACTCCAATCCGGAGAAATGCCGCCAGAGGCTGGTAGAGCTGCTTCGCGGCCTCGTGTCGGCCGGATACGGCCTGCACTTATTCCAGCCGGAGTGGTTCGATCCGGACACGGAGGTGAAGCCGTTTAAATCGCCTACGGTTGTGCCGACTCCGAAGGTTTCTGATATGATTCACGGCCTTGAGGATACCTGCTCTGACGATGCGCTCTGGCTGATCGCCTCCATTGTGGAATATGTAAAGGAGACCGGAGAGTACGGATTCTTCGATGAGGTCATCACCTATGCCGACGGCGGAAGCGGCACGGTCTATGAGCATATGAAGAAAATCCTGGATTTTTCCGCGGAGCAGATCGGGGGTCACGGCGTCTGCAAGGGGCTTCGTGCCGACTGGAACGACTGCCTGAATCTGGGAGGCGGAGAGAGCGCACTCGTATCCTTCCTTCATTACTGGGCCATCGACAACTTCCTGGAGGCGGCTTCCTGGCTGGGGAGAGAGGACGATGTGAAGCACTATACCGATATGCGCCATACCGTGAAGGAGATCTGTGACAGGGAGCTGTGGGATGACGGCTGGTATATCCGCGGCATCACCAAAAACGGAAGGAAGATCGGCACCCATCAGGACCGGGAAGGCAGGCTGCATCTGGAGTCCAACAGCTGGGCGGTTCTGTCCGGCGCTGCGGATTACGAAAAGGGAATCCAGGCGATGGACGCTGTGGATGAATACTTATACACACCGTACGGAATTATGCTCAATGGCCCGTCCTACACGGTTCCTGACGATGATATCGGCTTTGTCACCAGAGTTTATCCCGGTGTAAAGGAAAACGGATCCGTCTTCAGCCACCCGAACCCATGGGCGTGGGCCGCGGAATGTAAGCTGGGAAGAGGCGACCGGGCAATGAAGTTCTATCATGCATTGTGTCCTTACTATCAGAATGATATAATAGAAATCAGGGAGGCGGAGCCGTATTCCTACTGTCAGTTTATTATGGGAAAGGATCACACGGCTTACGGCCGGGCACGCCACCCGTTTATGACTGGAAGCGGCGGCTGGGCGTATTTTTCCGCCACCCGCTATATGCTGGGGATCCGTCCGCAGTTTGACTGCCTTCAGATTGATCCCTGTATTCCGGCCGACTGGAAGGAATTCTCTGTAAAACGCGTATGGCGCGGCGCAGAGTACCGTATCTCCGTGAAGAATCCGGAGAGCGTGATGAAGGGCGTAAAGGAATTGATACTGGATGGCAAAAAGGTAAGTAAGATACCTGCTTTCGAAGCAGGAAGCAGTCATGAAGTAACTGTTGTCATGGGAAATGAAGGAGGAGAATCATGATTAAATTTGGCACAGGCGGCTGGAGAGCCGTCATCGGCGATGATTTTACGAGGGAGAATATCCAGAAGCTGTCCAAGGCTCTCGTAAACAAGATGAAGGACGAGGGAGTCGCGGAACAGGGCGTGGCTATCGGCTACGACAGGAGATTCTTATCGAAGGAATCCGCGATCTGGGCCAGTGAAGTGTTCGCGGCAGAGGGCGTTCCGGTGAAGTTTATCCTCGGTTCCGCACCGACCCCGCTCATCATGTTCTTTGTCATGCGCCATGAACTGCCTTACGGCATGATGATTACGGCCAGCCATAATCCGGCGGTCTACAACGGAATCAAGGTATTCACAAAGGGCGGCCGTGATGCGGATGAACTCCAGACCCAGGAGATTGAACGGTATATTCACGGAATCGAAGAGGAGGTTCTGGAAGCGGCCTGTGTCAGCCGCGGCTCTGAAGCCGGGGAACCGGCGGTTCGCATCATGGAGTATGAGAAAGGGATCGGGACCGGAATCATCGAGGAGATCAATCCTTTAAATGAGTATCTGGATAATATTATCGGCGCGGTCAATATGCAGGCCATCCGGGACCGTGGTTTAAGAATTGCCATCGATCCCATGTACGGTGTCAGCAACACGTCGCTGCGGACCATTTTGGCGACGGCACGCTGTGACGTACAGGTGATTCACGAAGAGCATGACACGCTGTTCGGCGGAAAACTGCCGGCGCCGTCCGCATTTACGCTGAGAAGCCTGCAGAATTACGTGGTAGACCGCAAGTGCGATATCGGAATCGCCACCGACGGAGATGCCGACCGCGTGGGCGTTATCGACGATACGGGCAAATTCCTCCATCCCAACGACATTCTGGTCATGCTTTATTACTATCTGGTTAAGTACAAAGGCTGGAAGGGCGCGGTAGTCCGCAACGTGGCGACCACCCATATGCTCGACAAGGTGGCGGAGGGCTTCGGAGAGAAGTGCTACGAGGTGCCGGTAGGCTTTAAGTATATCTCTGCGAAGATGAATGAGACGAATGCCATCATCGGCGGCGAGTCCTCGGGCGGATTGACGGTTCGGGGCCACATCAACGGCAAGGACGGTATCTACGCATCCACACTTCTGGTGGAGATGATCGCCGTTACCGGTAAGAAGCTGTCCCAGATCGCTAAGGATATCGAAGAAGAGTACGGCGCGATCCATATGGAGGAGCGCGATTACAAGTTCAGCCAGGAGAAGAAGGATCAGATTTATGACACCCTCTTAATCCAGAAACAGCTTCCGGAAATGGATCTGGAGATCGATAAGATTTCCTATCTGGATGGCTGCAAGGTGTACTTTAAGAACGGCGGCTGGATTATCGCAAGATTTTCCGGAACGGAACCGCTTTTGAGGATATTCTGTGAGATGGGAGATCCGAAGGACGCGGTGAGAATGTGCGAGAGTTTTGAAGAGTTTCTTGATATTAAGGGAAACAGGAATTAATGGATTGACTGGTAAAGAAAGTAAACAGATTGGTAAACGGATGTCGGAGGGCAAAACTGAATCGTTCAGTTTTGCCCTCCGTTATTGAAAATGAATTACCTTGATCAGCCGTTTTGCAGCATCGTCATCGCTCTTAACTTTTCTTCATCCTGTATAATCAGGCACCCGTCTTCCCGGGCCAGGATTCCCGTCTCTCTCAGCTTCCTGGCAATGCGGCTTACGGTCACCGGATGCATGCCCAGATAGTTGGCGACCTCTACGAAGGAAAAAGCCTTGGGGATCATGGATTTCCCCTGTTTCTTGATGCAGTAGGTCAGGAGCCACTTGCAGAACTGCGCAGTTTTGTCGCCGTCCATCATCCACTGGATCTTATTCACCAGTTCCAGATAATTTAAGGTCGTTGCGCCCAGAACGCACTGGGTGAAATACGGGGAAGAATCCATCATGGACTCAAACTGTTTTGCCCTCATGCTGTAGTAGACGCAGTTTGTCTTTGCTGTGATCCAGAACGGGGAGGGAGTGATGTAGCGCTGCCAGTCATAGGGGAAGTGCTTCACCAGCGCATTGGCGAAGCCGACCAGCCGTTTTTCTCCGAAATAGAGGTAAATATGCTCCTCTCCATCATCATTGATCCGCGTCAGTGCGGCGATTCCTTCATCCAGAAAACAGATATTGTCACAGCCCTCCCGCGATGGATCAAACAGATATTGATTCTTTTTCGCCTCTTTTCGAACCCCGTAGCGAATAAAATCTTCTCTGATCTGATATGGTTCCATGGTCATCCTCCCGTATAAATCTTTTTTTACTGATATAACTATAGCACACCTTGTCTCCGGTATCCACTGAAAAATGCATTTTGAATCTTAGCACCTGCTATTGGTATGTGTGATATCAGTATGTTAATATTGTGACAATAAAACGTACTAGGGGGAAATACCATGAGACAAAAGAAAAATATGTATCCGTTTCACTGCCTGATCGGCATCGCGATTATGCTCCTGTTTCGTCTGCTTCCGATTAACATGCCCAACATTACGCCTGTGGGAAAGCAGATCTTCGGCATCTTCATCGGAACGCTCTACTTATGGACGACGGTCGACCCGGTCTGGTCCAGCATCCTCTGTATTTTCATGATCGGCACCTCCGGCTATGCGCCGATGGGAGCCGTACTGAACACCGCATTCGGCAATCCAACGGTTGTCCAGCTGTTCTTTCTGATGATCCTGATGAACAGTCTCCAGACCAACCGGATCAGCGCGTATATCGGCCGCTTCTTTCTGACGAGAAAATTTATTATCGGCCGTCCGTGGGCGTTTACCGCCATACTCTTTGTAGGCTCCATGCTGATAGCCGCGTTTGTAGGCTGCTTTGCGCCGATTTTCCTGTTCTGGCCGATCCTATACGATATCTTTGATGATATCGGCATGAAGCCCTTCGAGGCGTATCCGACAATTATGATTATCTTGATTGTCGTGGCCTGTGCCATCGGTTTCCCGGTTCCGCCTTATATGAGCAACGGCCTCGCGCTGATCTCCAACTACACAACCGTGTCTCAGAACCTTCTGGGAACAACCGTTACTATCAACAACGGTCAGTGGCTGTTCGTTGCGCTGATTTACGGCTTCGTGTGCAGCGCAGCTGTGATCCTCTTCACTAAATATGTCCTGCATCCCGACGTGAGCAGGCTGAAGAATCTGACGCTGGAACAGCTCAACAAAAATCCGCTGCCTCCGCTGAGCAGAAGACAGAAGGCTGTGGCCCTGATCTGTGTCTGTTTCCTGCTAAGCATGCTTCTGCCAAGCCTTTTCCCCACACTTCCGGGCATGGCATGGCTCAGCGCCAATTCCTTCGGTATGGCCCTTTTGTTCCTGGTGATCTTATTTGCTGTGAAAATCGATGGGGCTCCGGCTATCACAATTGAAGAAAATGTTAAGGTATTTGCCTGGGGAACGTATTTCCTGGTGACATCCGCGATATTATTGGGAGGCGTGCTGACGAATGAGAGCACAGGAGTGACTGCATTTTTAAATGCAATCCTTTCCCCGATCTTTACGGGTATGAGCCCGCTGGTCTTCGGCGCCATGCTCCTGATCATCGGATGTGTGCTGACCAATGTCTGTAATTCCCTGGTGATCGGCATGATCCTTCAGCCGGTGGTAGCCACCTACTGCCTCCAGGCCGGGATTAATTCCGCTCCATTGGTATCCATCATGGGAATCTTTGTGCTCTCATGTGCCATTGCGACTCCGGCGGCATCTCCGTTCGCGGCCATGCTGTTCAGCAATAAGAGCTGGCTGAAATCCGGAGATATCTACCGCTACAACATCATGTACGTGGTGCTGGAACTGGTGCTGGCGCTTCTGGTAGGGCTGCCCCTTGCCAATGCGCTGATTCATTAGATGAAAAGATGCGGCTGCTATAGCTTTCCCCTGCACTTTATCGTATAATGAAAGAAATACGATTTGCAGGAGGGACTATATGAAAAAGCAATGCAAAAAATTGGCGGTTTATTTCATGAGCGGCAGTCTTCTGGTGTCCACCTTCACCGTGGTTCCCGGAACCCCGTTTTCCATCGAGGCGGAGGCGCACCCCGGGCGTACGGATGCCAACGGAGGCCACAAAGACAACAAGAATAAGAGTGGCCTGGGAAGCTACCATTACCATTGCGGCGGCCATCCGGCGCACCTGCATCCCAACGGCGTATGCCCTTATCAGTCGGGGAATGCCTCGGAGGACAAGCAGACATCAAAGCAGGCGGAGCAGAAGCCGGCAGCACAGCCGGAAACGAAGGCAGAGACTCAGCCGGAGACCCAGGCGGCTGCCATTGGCTGGTATCAGGACGCGAGCGGCTGGTACTACTGCAAAGGGGAGAACCAGTATTACAAAGACGGCTGGCAGGAGATTGACAGCAGGTGGTATTACTTCGACGCCAACGGCTATATGAAAACAGGCTGGCTCATTCTGGGGGACGACTGGTACTATCTGGCCTCTGACGGCCACATGGTGACCGGGGATATGGAAATCGACGGAACCTTGTACTACTTTGAGACGAATGGAGTGCTGACAGACGATTACTACGACTGATGAAGAGATGGCCAGGATTTGTCTTTCTGGAAACTTTTTGGAAAGTGAATTCATATTTCACACATATTTCACAAGTTGTACAAAATTTATTTACATCTTCTACAAACTTACTTCATAACTCTTGCGTATACTATAAACATAGACAAGAAAAACTTGTTTAATAAAAAGACTTTTTTTCATAACTCGCCGGTGGAACCCACATTCCACCGGCTCCTCCCTTTTTATGGGGGATTTTTTTGTTTATCCTCTCTGATTGTAAGTTCTGACCGGCTTCCCCTGAGAATTTCATATTTAGAATAGAAAAGAGCATGAAAAATATCATATTTTATATTTGAAATATATCGAAAAAAGCAGCCATTTTTTTGTAACTATCAGACAAAAAAACGGCTGCTTTTTTTGCTTTTTATCCATTGACGATACGATCCAATCTTTTTATAATGACAATATCAATTGATTCTACATTTAAAAAGATGATTCCATATATGGAATAGAAGGAGGAGCCATGGACCTTCAGGAACAAATGAAAGAGTATAGTGCTTTGAAAGCACTTCAGATCATTCTAGCTTTAGCAGAGCAGAAAGGTTGGGTGAATATCAGTGATATCGCAGAAGCAACCGGTTTAAGCCCGAGTACGGTTCATCGGATTCTGCAGGAACTCCAGGCATGCGGCTTTGTTTCAAAAAACAAAGAGGCGAGGCAGTATAAACTGGGGATGGGCATGATGAATATTGCCCTGAAAGTAAATATGTCGGATTATTTGCTGGAAGCGGCGCAGGAGGAGATGATCCGGTTAAATGAGCTGTCGTTAGAGACCATTCATCTGATCGCGCCGGATAACGATAAGGCAGTATACATAGGAAAGATGGATGCAAAAAACCAGATTCAGCTGAGATCCAGGATTGGATGGAAGATTCCTCTTCAATGTACATCAGGAGGAAAGCTGATTCTTGCGTATCACAGCAGAGAATGGGTGGACAGTTATTTGAACTATAACCCACTTAAGCAGTATACGAATAATACGATTATCCATAAAGAAACTCTGCACAGAGAGCTGGAATTGATCCGGCAGCAGGGATACTCACTGGATAACCGGGAGCATAATCCGGATATCGTCTGTATTGCGGCACCGATCTTTGGAATTGATGGAAATCTTGCCGGAACGATAGGAATATCTGCTCCGGATTACCGATTCTCACCGGAGAAGGCCTGTTCCTTTGCGGAAGAGGTGAAACGAAGCGCAGCGGCAATAACAGAAAAATTACAGGCATAGGAGGACATATGGAGGACTTTACTTATAAAAATACGAAATACAGAAGTGCGGTTGTCGTAAATGGAATGAGTATGGCAGGGCCGAGAGCACACTTCAGGGGGATGGGCCTGTCGAATGAAGAGTTAAGAAAACCATTCATTGGAATTATCAACACACATAATGAGATGCATCCGGGCCACGTCCATCTGGATAAGCTGGCAGAGCAGGTTAAAGCGGGGGTATCGGAGGCAGGAGGCGTGCCGTTTGAGATTAATACAATCTCCATCTGCGACGGTTTTACGCAGGGCCATGCCGGGATGTGCAGTGTGCTTCCCAGCAGGGAAGTGATTACGGATTCCATTGAAGTGTATGTAAACGCCCATATGCTGGATGGGCTTGTACTGTTAGGCGGCTGCGATAAGATTGTCCCGGCCATGCTGATGGCCATGCTGCGGATTAATATACCGGCAATTCTGGTAACGGGCGGACCGATGATGCCTGCCGTCTATCAGTCGAAGAGCTATGCAACTTACGAATTGAAGGAAATGGCTGGAAAACTGTTAAAGGGTGAGATCTCAAAGGAAGAGTATGAGGAAATGGAAGGCATTATGTCACCCGGACCCGGTTCCTGCGCTATGATGGGGACTGCGAACAGCATGTCCATTGCAGCGGAAGCAATGGGACTGACCCTGCCGGGCTGTGCGGGAGCCCATGCAGTGGCGGGCAAAAAGAAGCGCATTGCAAGACAGAGCGGTGTCCGGATTGTCTCCCTTGTAGAGGAAAATATATGTCCGCGGGATATTGTCACCCAGGAGATGCTGGAATTATCGGCGAGAGTATGCGTCAGTGTCGGCGGTTCGACCAATATCACACTTCATTATCCCGCAATCGCGAGAGAAGGCAGGCTTCATATGACAATGAACGAGCTGGGAGAGATATCAAAGACAACGCCGTATCTGGCTAAGATTAAGCCGTCCGGTGTGCACACCATGCTGGATTTCGACGAAGCCGGCGGAGTGGGCGCCGTGCTGAAAGCCCTGTCCGGAATGGCAGATCTGGACCTGATGACGGTGAATGGTAAAACTCACAGACAGAATGCAGACCGGCTGACAAGCTGGAATCAGGAGGTGATCCGGACTGTGGAACACGCCTATGCACCTGAAGGCTCCATTGCAGTTTTGCATGGAAATCTGGCGCCGAAGGGCTGCGTCGTCAAGCAGAGCGCGGTTGTGGCGCAGATGAGAAAGCATACCGGACCAGCCCGCTGCTTTGAGTGTGAGGAGGACGCGGTAAAGGCGATTTACGAAGGTGCGGTTAAGGAGGGAGATGTCATCGTCATACGCAACGAAGGTCCGAAAGGGGGCCCTGGAATGCGGGAAATGCTGACCGCTACGGCAGCACTGGTAGGCATGGGATATTCAGAAACGGTGGCTCTGATTACGGATGGCCGCTTCTCCGGTGCGACACGGGGGCCGTGCATCGGCCATATTTCACCGGAGACGTCACAAAGGGGGCCCATCGCGGCATTGCAGGATGGAGACAGAATATCCATCGATATCGATGGCGGCAGCCTGTCGGTGGAACTGTCCGAGGACGAGATAGAAGGAAGGCTGAAAAAGCTGCCGGAATTTCAATATAAAATTACAGAGGGGTATCTTTACCGTTATGCGAGGGAAGTTTCCTCTGCGGATGAAGGCGCTGTCTTAAAGTGAGGAGAAAGTAAATGAAGAATATAACATTGCAGGGAATTACAGCTCCGGTACTCACTCCCTTTTGCGAAAATGGTGAAGTCAATACCGGAGAGTATGCAAGGTTAATTAAGTATATCACCGGCTGCGGAATAAGAGGGATTTTTGTAGGCGGAACCAGCGGTGAATTCGTTAATCTCAGAACGGAAGAGAGGGAGCGTCTCCTGGCTGCTGCGAAAGATGCGGCAGAAGAGGATGTAACAGTACTCTTTAATGTGACTGCCATGAACGAGCATGAATTGTACCATATGATCGAATGGGCTAAGAAGGAAGGTGCGGATGCGGTCTCTGTTACCGCTCCGTACTATCACAGATATGATGAGAAGGCGCTGTGCCGGTACTTTGGAAAAGTGGCGGAAGCGGCGGAGGGAATGCCGGTATATCTTTATAATATGAGCGGCATGACGAATAATCCCATCACGCCGATGGTGTTGAAAACAGTGGCAGAGCAGCATCGGAATATCTGCGGAGTGAAGGACAGCAGCATGGATTTTATGACCCTGCTCAACTATCAGGTTGCAATGGAAAAGATGGATTTTGAGCTGATCACGGGAAATGATGCCCAGGTGCTCCCTGCCCTTATGGCAGGAGCCGCCGGAGGGATTATCGCTGTTGCCAGCGTATTTCCTGAACTTTCATTCAGCATATGGTCGAATTTTAAAGAAGGAAACATAGAGGCGGCCAAAGCGTCGCAGAAAACAGTCTTACAGATTCGGGAACTGTTTCGCTCTGTTATGCCGACAATCGCACATAAGGAAGCCTTAAAATTAAAAGGCTTTGATATGGGACCGTCTCGTTTTCCGTTCAGAGATCTGACGGAAGAGGAAATGAGGAAGCTTAAAAGGGGCCTGGTAAATCTGGGCATGATTAAGGGAGATTAAGTGGGAGGTTTATATGGTTACTGGAGGATGGTTAATCGTTATTTTTCTGATTGCGATCGCAATTTTACTGATTACAATTATTAAATTCAAAGTCAACGCTTTTATTGCATTGCTGGTAACAACAATTGGAACAGGCCTTATGGTACGGATGCCGGTCTCGGATATTTCGAAAGTAATCGGAAACGGATTCGGCAATACACTGGGGAGCATCGGTGTTATTATCGGCCTGGGTGTAATGCTGGGAAGATTTTTGTATGAATCCGGTGGAATTGAGGTCATTGCGGATACATTCCTGAAAAGATTCAATGGCTCAAAATCCAGAATAGCAGTGGCTATGGCAGGCTTTATCACCGGAATTCCTGTCTTTGGAGACGTTGTACATATTATGTATGCGCCTATGGTGCGTGTGATTTCAAAGAAAACGAAGGTATCAATCGTTTCCCTGTGCTGTGCGACTGTCTGTGCGACTGTGGCGACAGGCGCGATGGTAATACCGACTCCGAATCCCATGGCAGTAGCGGAAAATCTCCAGCTGGACTATGGTGTCTTCTTCCTCTATGCTGCGCTTGCAGGCTTGTTCGGTACCATTGTAGGCGGCTTGGGATATGGCAGATTCCTGGATTGGCAGGACCGGAAAAATCATCATGAATATGCATTTGAGGATATCGAGGATTTTGAAAAGGAGAGCAGAACATCGGCTGCGGGAAGAAAGGTTCCGGGCTTTGGTGTGGCGGTATCAATTCTTCTGGTTCCAATTATGCTGATACTCTTTGGAAGCTTTGGACCTATGATCCTGCCGGAGGGCGGGACGCTCGTTAAGATACTGAACTTTGTGGGGGATAAGAATATTGCGATGCTGATCGGCGTTATTTATGCCGCTCTTGTTTCTCTTCCATATCTGCAAAAACCGGTTGGAGATGTGATGAACGATGCCGCCGGTCAGGTGGGCCTGGTGCTTCTGATTACCGGCTCGGGCGGTGCCTTTGGAAAGATGCTTCAGTCAACGGGAATCGCTGATTTTATAGCTGCCTCACTGTCTCAGTTCCATATCCCGGTACTGGTGCTGTGCTTCATTATAGCCCAGATACTCCGCTGTGCACAGGGCTCAACAGGAGTTGCGCTGATTACGACCTCCTCCATGTTTGCCCCATTGATTGCCGCCAGCGGGATATCGCCTGTTCTCTGCGGTATTGCGATCTGCGCAGGCGGAATCGGTTTATCCCTTCCCAATGATTCCGGCTTCTGGGCGATTAACCGTTTTTACAAAATCTCAGTTGAGGATACGATACGTGCATGGACGATCGGAGGTTTTATAACGGGAGTTGCCGCACTTGTGTTCGTCTGCATCTTATCCGTATTCCAGGCACATCTGCCGGGCTTACTGTAGAAAAGATAAATTATGGAATTGGCGTCTCTTATATGGTCTTTGATCATACAGGGGGCGCCGCTTTTATTTCCAGGAACGTTCGGGACATTATGATATTGATTTGTTTTAATAATAATAGTACAATTTATGCATATGGCCTTAGGGCCGAAAATGGGATTCAAATAGGAAAACAGCCGTCAGGCACGGCAGGGGAGCAGAGATGAAAAAGCAGGAAAAAAACGAAATTTCCATGAAATGGCGAATGATAGGCATCATGCTGATGTGCTGGCTGCTGCCGTTCTGCCTGATCATCGGAGTGGCGGGCTACTATATTTTAAGCAACCGCTACGGGACCGTGGCGCAGGGCGTCGTGGACCAGGTGGTCTATGACGGGCAGATCTGTGTGGAACGGCTGAATTACGGCATCAACGCGTCCCGGAAGGCGACCTATGACCAAACGCTGAAGAAGGCGTGGAGAGAGTATACCCGCGGCAGCTTAAGCTACGGTGGCCTCTATTCCGCGAGCAATGACTATTTAAATAAGGAGTACCGCCAGAACCAGTGTTTTTCCACTACCATTCTGTGGTGCTACGAGGAGCCGGAGCGGATGAACTGCAGCGTCTACAACAACGCGGCCGGCGGTACGTATCAGCAGGTGCAGACCTACTGGAGAGAGGATCATGAAAGGGTTAAGGCGTTTCTCTCCACCCTGGACACGGCACTGGGGTACATCAATCTGGACGGCAGGATCTACATGGTCAGAAACCTCCTTGACAATTCGTATTATCAGTTCGGAGCGCTGATCATGCGCCTGGACAAATCATACTGTTTTGGCCCCCTCATCGATTCCCCGCAGGGGGAGAATGTCCTCGTCCGCCTCGACGGCCAGGCCATTCTGCTGAAGGGCGGAGATATCGAAGAGATGATAAAAGAAAGCAGCGCCGCCGCACGGCAGACGGGATACAGCCGCAAAAACGGAAATCTCTACGTTTATGACACGCAGAAGGAAGAGTATTTCACCCTGTCGGTGATGATGCAGGCGGATAAACGGATTATTCAGGCGCCGTTTTATGGCTATCCGTTCGTTGTCGCAGGCATGCTTTTGTTCCTGGTGCCTCTGCTTTTGATTCTGCTTCGCGTATTCAACCGGAATGTCACGAAGCCGATTACGGACATGATGGAGGGAGCCGATCAGATTGAGACGGGAAATCTTGGCTATCAGATTAAGGAGGAACCGGAAAATCTGGAGTTTAAGTACTTGATGGAGTCCTTTAACCAGATGTCCGAACGGCTGAAGTATCAGTTTGACCACATCTATGAGGAGGAGATCGCGCTGCGGGATGCCAGGATTATGGCGCTCCAGTCCCATATTAACCCTCATTTCATGAATAATACGCTGGAGATCATCAACTGGGAGGCCCGCCTGGGCGGAAATGAGAAGGTATCCCGGATGATCGAGGCCCTTGCTACGCTGATGGATGCGGCCATGGACCGGAAGAAGCGGACCTTTGTCCCTCTTTCCGAGGAGATGATGTATGTGAACGCCTATTTATACATCAATTCCGAGCGCTTCGGCAAACGGCTCACCGTAATCAAGGAGCTGGATGAATCCATCATGCAGTATGAAGTGCCGCGGCTGATTCTGCAGCCCGTTATTGAAAATGCCATCGAACACGGCGTCAGGCCCAGCGGCCGGGGAACCGTGATCCTGCGGGGCTATGAGAAGGAGGGATTTCTCTATCTGGATATCGTGAATGACGGAACCCTGACACCTGCGGAGGAGGAGAAGATCTGCCGCCTTCTGTCGCCTGATTATGACTTCAGCCGGGAACCCTCGGGAAACCTGGGCATTGCCAACGTGAACCAGCGTCTGAGGATCCTGTATGGGGAGCCATGCGGCCTTACAATAGAGAAAGACGAGGAACAGCATGTCATCGCACGTCTTACGATAGCTGTCCAGTAGAGAGCACCAGTTCTGCCATTTGTTGTATTTTCTTGTTCTGTGATAAATGAACAAGAAAATACAACAAATGGCAGAACTGGTTATTCATTTTTGCACCCAAATCAGCGATAATAATGACATGAGGTATACAAATTGCAGGAATGCAAAGGGTGTATAAAAAAACAGGAGGCAATTAATATGAAGAAAAGAACGATGGCATTATTACTGGCAGGGGCTATGACAACAACCGTATTCACCGGCTGCTCCAAACAGTCCACAACAGATACGACGGCTGCTCCGAAGACCGAGGCAGGAACCGAGGCGAAAACAGAGGGAGAGGCGAAGACAGAGGCCCCGACCGAAGCAAAGAAGGCAGTCGCATTAAACGTTATGACCACATTCGCAGGCGAGGATGGCAACGCTCCGAACTACCAGAAGGCAGTGAAGGACTGGGAAGCTTCGACTGGAAACACCGTAAACGATTCCTCAGCAGTTTCCGACGAGACCGTAAAGGCCCGTGTGGCAAGTGATTTTCAGATGGGTTCCGAGCCGGACGTACTGTTCTGGTTTAACGGCGCAGACGCCAACTCCTTCATCGAGGCGGGCAAGGTTATGTCCATCGATGATATCCGCAAGGAATATCCGGAGTACGCTTCCAATATGAACGACGATTTAATCGCCGCATCTCTCGTAGACGGAAAGAAATACGCAGTGCCGGTTAATGGTTTCTGGGAGGCCATGTTCGTCAATACAACAGTTCTGGACGCAGCAGGCGTAGCTGTACCGGGACCGGATTACACATGGGATCAGTTCCTGACAGACTGTGAGAAGATCAAGGCAGCAGGCTACAGCCCAATCGCAGCGGCGCTCGGCAACATTCCTCATTACTGGTGGGAGTACACCATCTTCAATCACAACACACCGGCAAACCACTGTGACATTCCGGAAACCGTAGAAGATACACAGGGCCAGTCATGGGTAGCAGGCATTAACGATGTCAAAGACTTATATGAAAAAGAGTACTTCCCGAAGAATACATTATCCGCAACCGATGATGATACATTCCTTGCCTTCACAGAAGATAAGGCTGCATTCTTAATCGACGGTTCCTGGAAAGTCGGCGGAATCGCAGGCGCATGCCAGTCCGACCCGAATGACCCAACCACCATGGATACCGAGAAGCTCGACAAATTCACCGTTACTTACGTACCAGGCATGGGAGACAGAAAAGCAACTGATTTAATCGGCGGTTTATCCATGGGCTACTACATCTCGAAGAAAGCATGGGATGATCCGGATAAGAGAGAGGTTGCAGTCAACTTCGTAGAGTATATGACTTCCAATGAAATCGTACCGATCTTCGCACAGCATACAGCTTCCGCACTGAAAGAAGCGCCGGCGGTAGACCAGAGCCAGTTCAACTCCTTACAGGTAAAGGCAATGGATATGATGAGCGGCGTTACCTCCTTAACACCGGCTGTTCAGGATATTTTCCAGGGCGAATGCAGAACGTCAACCTTTGACGGCATGCCGCAGATCGTAACAGGCAAGGTAACAGCAGAAGACGCTGTCAAGGAAGGCCTGGAGATTTACCACGCAAACTAAATAACTGTCAATACAAAGCCGGAGACGTAATGGCCTTTCGTCTCTGGCTTTTTTACGGAAAAATAGGGTGAGAATATGGGAGCAAATATCTATAAAAACAAAAAGCCGCTGTTCCTTTTTCTGGTTCCGGCGTTCGCCTTCATGGCAATTTTCTTGTACTATCCATTTATACAGAACATCTTAAACAGTTTTAAGCAGATTACAGAACTGGGAGCCGCCAGCAAGGGATGGAATGATCCGTGGTACACCAACTACGTGACCATGTTCCAGGATGAGAACATGCGTGTGGCAGTCAGAAACACCATCCTCATGATGGTAGTCACCATCATCGGCCAGGTAGGAATCGCCATTGTCCTGGCGCTTCTGGTTGACAATATCAGCCACGGAGCAAAATTCTTCCGGACTGTCTACTTCTTCCCCATCGTCATTTCCGCCACTGCGTTAGGTCTTATGTTCAATCTGATCTTCCTGTACGACAAGGGCATGGTGAATCAGCTGCTGGAGAGTCTCGGCGTCACCGAACTCATCGACTGGAAAGGCGAGAAGCTGGCGCTCATCACGATGATGCTGCCTGTTATGTGGCAGTATGTGGGCTTCTATTTTGTAATCCTGATCACCGGACTCAATAATATATCCGGCGAACTGTATGAGGCGGCCGCTATCGATGGTGCAACAGGATTCCAGAAAGTAAGATATGTCTCCATTCCTCTGCTTCACAATGTTATGTGTACCTGTGTGGTCCTCGGCGTTACCGGTGCATTAAAGGTATTCGACCTCCCATGGACTATGTTCCCGAAGGGAATTCCGCTGGGTGAGACATGGCTGACCGGCACATACATGTACTACCAGACCTTTAATACGAAAAATGTCGATTACAGCTCCGCCATAGCGGTTCTGATCGTAGTTCTTGGAATTGTGACGGCGAAAGTGATCAACACAATTTTCAAAGAGAAAGATTATTAGGAGGGGATTCATCATGAGCAGAGGGAAAAAAATATCGCTGGGAAGTGTGGTAATCTACATCGTTCTGGGCTTCTGGGCACTTACCACGATTTATCCGATTTTCTGGGTCATCATCAACTCCTTTAAGGCGAAGGGCGAGATCCTTTCGAACTCCTTTGCACTTCCTACAGGAGCAATGTTTACCCTGGCCAACTACCGGACCGCATTTGAGCGTCTCAGTATTTTCAGCGCATACCGCAACAGTATGATTATATCCACTTCGGTGGCGGCTATCGTTATCGTTCTGGCCGGCATGGCATCGTTCGGCCTGGTCCGCTACGAGTTCAAGCTTCGCAAACCGCTTAATTCACTGGTGGTGGCAGGCATGATGTTCCCGGTATTCTCCACAATCATTCCGGTATACCGTATGCTGAGTTCCGCCCACATGGTCAATACGGAGAGTCTGGCGCTTTCCTTAACGAGCGTGATTCTTCCGCAGGTAGCAGGCAATATGTCCTTCGCCATAGTCGTACTGACCGGCTACGTGCGGAGTCTCCCGATTGAACTGGAGGAATCGGCCTATCTGGAAGGCTGTAATCCATTCCAGATCTTTTACAAGATTGTAGTGCCCCTTGCAAAACCGTCCTTTGCGACAGTAGCGATCTTTTCCTTCCTCTGGAGTTATAACGATCTGTTTACACAGATGTTCCTGCTTCGTCTTCCGCAGCACCGTGCCATCACGCGTCTGTTAAACGAGCTGACTTCCAATGAAGGAACGAACTTCGGCCTTATGGCCGCATCTGTGGCATTGGTTATCATTCCGATCCTGATTGTCTATATCTTCCTTCAGAAGTATATTATCAAGGGCATGACGGCCGGCGCTGTCAAGGGTTGATAAAAGGGAAAATTATTTTCGGGGTTCTTTGAAACGCCCGAATATGGTATACTGATAGCAGCAGAGCGTTTGTAAAAATGACGTTCGGGGAAGAGTGGGCAGCAGATGTATAGAGTGGTGATTATAGACGATGAACCGATTATAGTAGAAGGTATTTCCAAGGTGGTGCCGTGGGCGGATTATGGCTGTGAAGTGACAGCGACCGCCTGCAGCGGCTTAGAGGGGCTGGAGATAATCCGAAAGCTGCGGCCGGATATTATCTTTACGGATATTTCCATGCCCGGAATGGATGGGCTGTCCATGATTGCGGCGCTCCGTGTGGAGTTCCCGGAGATGATGATCGCCATCCTGACCGGTTACCGGGACTTTGATTATGCGCAGAAGGCCATACGCCTGGGGGTGAACCGTTTCCTGCTGAAACCGTCCAATATGGATGAGATCAAGGAAGCGCTTCAGTTCATGGCGGATACGCTGAACAAACGAAAGGAACAGGAGAACGCTTTAAAGACGCAGAACACGGCGGAAGTCCCCGGTTCTCCGGCAGCAGAACCGGAAGGGGCTGCGGAGCAGGAGACTGGCGGTAATGAAGATTCATCTGAACATAATGCCGGAAGTTTTATTGTGAAGACGGCTCTCAAGTACATGGAAGAGAATTACACCCAGAAGATCACCCTGGCTGAGGTGGCGGAAAAGACGTATGTCAGCCAGTGGCATTTGAGCAAGCTGTTAAACGGCCATACCGGAAAGAGCTTTTCCGAACTGTTAAACCACATCCGGATCGAGGAGGCGAAGAAGCTGTTAAAGGATCCGTCGCTTCGGATCGGTGATATCTCAGAAGAGGTGGGATTCATGGATGTGGCACATTTTTCCAAGGTTTTTAAGAAGCTGGAAGGGATATCGGCGAACGAGTACCGGAACAGCAGGATTTAGCAGAAGAATTTAATTAAAGAATTTACCAGAAGGCAGGGCGTTGTAGAAAATGATTATTTTCTATAACGCCCTGTTTTCTGATTGTGAAAATTGCATAAACTGTGTTATGCTTACTATAAATGGCAAATTATAGCGTAGACCGCAAAAACAGAAGCTGCCATGAACTGCGATCTGCGTGCCCACGATCTGGCGGCCAATAAGCAGGGCGATCTATTCCTGTTCCCAACGCACGCAAATGAGGATCACCAGGTAATTAAACTGCGCCGGATACGGAATTAGCGATAGGGAAAGGAAAATACAGATTAAAATTAATTATAAGAAGAAACGCCTCATGATAATAAATGCGGGCGTTTCTTTTGTTTACTTTTTTGACGTTCCCTCTGCCCGCTTTTCCCGAACTCATGACGAGACAAAACAGTACTGCGCTATACTTTTATAGCATTATTGAAAAGGCCATGGTATAATTGTCTATATATTTTTGGAAGCAAGCGGCATGGTATTGGCAATGAATTATTTTAATGGAGGAGATTTTGAAGAAATTATACGATGGAATGATTGGTCTGGCAATCGGAGATGCGCTCGGTGTACCTGTTGAGTTTAAAACGCGGCAGGAAATAGAGGAGAATCCCGTTCGGGAAATGAGGGAATATGGAACCCATCATCAGGCCAGGGGCGTATGGTCGGACGATACAAGCCTGACGCTTGCTCTGGTGGACAGCATTGTAAAATGCAGCGGTATAGATTACAAGGATATCATGGAAAGATTTTCGTCATGGCTGCTGTATGGAGATTATACGGCGGCGGGCGAGGTGTTTGATGTAGGGAATGCTACAGGCAGGGCAATCATGAATTATGGACACGGGACTGCACCGCTGCAGTGCGGTATGGTATCTGAATACGAAAATGGCAACGGTTCCTTAATGCGCATTCTGCCGATGGCATTTTATCTGTATTTACATGATCAATTGCCTGTGAAGGATCAAATCAGGCTGATCCATGAAGTGTCTTCCTTAACGCATCGCCATATGAGAAGCCTCGTGGGCTGCGGGATCTATGTCCTCACTGCAAAAGAATTAATCCGGGAGAAGGGGACTTTAAAGGATTCCGTAGAACGGGGAGTCAATGCAGCGTTTTCCTGTTATGATGCAGCGGGGAATCCGGAGACGGCGGCCTATGAAAGGCTGAGAAACATAAACGGGTTTAGCGCGTTGCCGGATCATGAGATAAAGAGCAGCGGATATGTAGTCCATACACTGGAAGCCGCCATATGGTGCCTGCTGAATACAGATTCCTATAAAGACTGTGTCTTAAAGGCTGTAAACCTCGGGGATGATACCGATACGGTTGGAGCAGTCGCCGGAGGTTTGGCAGGGATTTATTACGGGAGCGAAAACATTCCATCCGAATGGCTGAACGCGGTTGCTAAGAGACAGTATATTGAAAGCTTATGTAAAAATTTTAAATAGTGGCTGGTATGAGCAGAATTCATCGAAGCGGGTAAAATGCGATGAAACTACATAACAAAGGAGCTGACCATGAATCAATTTGAAGAAGAGTACATCCTGGTAAACGGCATCGAGCACTTTTTGTTACACTACCCCAAAACCTCCGACGCCCCGGTGCTCCTGTATCTCCATGGCGGCCCCGGAAGCTTTGAATCGCTTTTCGCATACGAGCTGGATAAAGCCTGGGGAGATTTATTTACTCACGTACACTGGGACCAGCGCGGTGCGGGCAAAACGCTCCGCAGAAACAAGAAGACCGGCATGCCGGAAAATGTGGATCAGATGCTGGAAGATTTACATGGCATCGTCAAGCATTTGCAGCAGAAATATCGAGTGGAGAAGCTTGTCATCCTGGGTCATTCCTGGGGCAGCCTGCTAGGCAGCCTGTATGTGCTGCAGCATCCGGAAAATGTTTTGGCCTATATCGGTATAGGGCAGGTAATCAGCATCATGGAGAATGAACGGACTGCATATCAGGAAGTATCAGAGCTGGCCAGGAAAGCGGGAAACAAAAAGCATATACAGGCGCTGGAGCGTATGGGAGATTATCCCCCCGATAATCCGGAATTACTGCTGAAGCAGCTTCCCAAATTACGAAAAATACAGGAGGCATACGACAATGGCCCGGTTTCCGGTTCCGGTATAGGTGAGCTATTTAAAACCTTACGGCGCAGCCCTTCCTTCCAATGGGGCGATCTCGTCAGTTTTATGCGGATTATGAAAGTCAATCATCCACTCCATCTGCAGATGCTGTCATTTAATCTTGGCGAAATCCTGCCGCACTATGAGGTGCCGGTTCACTACATACTTGGGGAGAACGACAACATTACGCCAACGGCGCTCAGCAAGGCATACTTTGATACGATTGATGCACCTCTTAAAACGATGGCCATGATTCCGGCAGCAGGGCATAATCCCATGTACGAGCGGCCGGAGGAGTGCACTGCGGCGCTTCGGGCTGTGCGTGAGACCCTGTAAAGATATTATGTAACAGTTCAGCCTCCGCTTCCAGCTGCCGCTGCCCGGCCCGGCGCTTTCGTTTCCTGGACCTTTCCAGTTCCGGTTTCGGGCATAAGCATTTCTAAATGTGCAGGATTTTTCTAAAAACCAGTGAAAATCCCCAAACTCGCTGCGCTCAGACAGGTGGGGATTTCCCCTGAACGAAAAATTCTGCGCATTAAGAACTGCTAATGCCCTGCAAAGTCACAGGAAAGGTCCAGGAAACGAAAGCGCCGGGCCGGGCAGCAGCAGCTGGAAGCGAAGGCTGAACTGTTACGATATTATTTGGGACATACGGAAAAAAGCTTGTAGTTTCCTTTGATATTCGATATAATAGATATATTCGCCTGAAAACAGAGTCTTGAGATCAGGCGTTTATTTCGAAAGAGAAGGAAGTTGGAAGAACGTATGGGTGGAAAGTTAAAAGCTTTATTTGCACAGACAGATATGACGGTGGGGAAACCATGGAAGCAGATCGTTATCTTTACGATTCCCATGTTGATCGGCAATATCGCACAGCAGCTTTATAACACGGTAGACAGTATCGTAGTCGGAAAGTATGTAGGAGATAACGCCCTTGCGGCGGTTGGAAGTGCCAGCCCGATTTTAAATCTGCTGCTGGTACTTTTTATTGGTATATCGATGGGAACCAGCATCATGGTGTCCCAGTTTTTTGGAGCAAAGGACAGAGAAAGCTTATCGAAGACCATCGGGAGCACGATCACTCTTACCGCGGTGTCCTCGCTGATCATTATGGTCCTCGGTTCGGTGACGATCCGGCCGCTTTTAAAGATGCTGAACACGCCGGCCAGCATTATTGACTGGTGCACCTCTTATCTGCTGATTCTGATTGTAGGCATCATGGGCGTGGCATATTACAACATGTTCTGCGGTATTTTAAGAGGGCTGGGAGATTCGCTGTCGGCCCTGGTATACCTGCTGGTAGCGACGGTCATCAATATTGTCCTAGATCTCTGGTTTGTGGCGGGCCTGCAGATGGGCGTGGCGGGGGTGGCTCTGGCCACGGTTATTGCACAGATGGTATCCGCGGTCCTCTGTTTCTTCAAGCTGAAACGGATGACGGATGTCTTTGATCTGAAATTTAAATATTTAAAGCCGGATATGGAAAATATCATGACGATCCTGCGTCTGGGGCTTCCGTCCGGTATCACCCAGGCCATCTTCTCCATGGCTATGGTCGTGGTTCAGTCGCTGACCAACAGCTTCGGCGAGAAGGTGATTGCGGCTAACGTTATCATCATGCGTGTGGATGGATTCGCCATGATGCCGAACTTCTCCTTTGGTACGGCGATGACTACATATTCCGGCCAGAATGTAGGTGCGAGAGAGTTCGACCGGGTACATAAAGGAGCAAAACAGGGAACCATCATCGCGGCGGGAACGTCAGCGGCGATCACGGGCCTGATTCTGATTTTCGGAAAATATCTGATGGGTATCTTCACCAATACCTCCGAGCTGGTGACGCTGAGCGCCAATATGATGAAGATCCTTGCGGTCGGCTATATCGCCATGGCGGTGACACAGAGTCTCTCCGGTGTCATGAGAGGCGCCGGTGATACCATGACCCCCATGTGGATTTCCATCGTAACGACGGTATTTATCCGTGTTCCGCTGGCATACGGCATCGCTCACTTTACGAAGACTCCGGAGCTTCCGGGCGGCAGATATGAGTGTATCTGGGTATCCCTTCTGATTTCCTGGGTACTGGGTGCGGTATTGACCGTGGTATTCTACCGGATTGGTAAATGGAAGAATAAGGGACTGGAGTAATAGTGGGATTATAAGAATCGGGAATAATACGTGAAATAACGGTTGAGTTTGAGGTGGAGCGATATGGATGAATTAAGATGGTATTTATCCGATCTTGTCCGCGAGATCATGGAAAAACATGGGATTGAGGAGACTGCCTATTCGCTGGAGACTGTCCGGGAAGGGGCTGTGTGCCTGATCCCCTCCGACCACGGATTTCTGGTAAACGGCGGCGGAGACGAAGAGTCGGAACAGGAAGATTTTTACCGCGGGTGCCGGGAGCTTTTCCTGCGGATTTTCAGGGCTGATGAGACGGCGGAAACGGCCATGCAGGAATTTTTGACAAGAACGCTGGATCTTCCGGTTATTATGAAGGGGCCGAGTGTATCGGGCCTGGAAGCCCGGATCCGGAAGTGTCAGGAAGAGATGGAAGCGCTGGAGAAAAAGGCACTGGAGCCCGACGGTCAGAAATGGAAGGCGAAGCTAAACCTCGACCGCATCTATCTGGAGGGCCTTTTAAAAAATTTAAAAGACACTGATAAAAAACGGTACGAAAAAATAAAAACAGAAATAATTTAATTGGGAAGTGTATAAAAATCTCTCTTTGGTTTAAAATAGGAGTATACCAAAGATGAGTGAATACTTATCCTCCCCTTTTTAGTGCGGAAGCCAGAAAACGTAAGGTTTACAGGGCTTCCGCATTTTTTATGGAAATCCGGCTGTACAGTTATCCTTCGAGAGGATATAATGAAACAAGATGCGGACATCGGACGGGAAAGGCGGCAGACATATGGAAGGATCGATATTGGAGCACTACAAGAACATACTGGACCTGGTACCATGTGGTATTTGCCAGGTGGCACTGGATGATGATCTGACAATTTTGTATGCGAACCAGTTTTACTATGATATCTATGGCTATACTTCGCAGGATGCAGAGGAAAAGGGGTTTACAAATGCCAGATTTATTCTGCCGGAAGCGGATTTTCAGATGATCCATAAAAACCTTTTGGATCAGGTCGTGCGCGGCAAGACAAAATTTCAGATGGAATACCGGGGAGTACATAGTACGGGAAAAATTTTGTGGCTGCTGGTCCAGTGCACCTACGACCCGAATATACCCGGGAGCGTACTCTGTTCCCTGATGGATATTGCCGACCGGAAACGGATGGAAGAAGAGATCCGCATGAGCATGGAGGAGAGCAAAACTGCCTTTGCACTCACGGATAAATACATGTATATTTTCGATGTGGAGAACAGACGGCTTTTTCAGCCGGAGGCAACCGCGGAAGAATTCGGTTTACCTGTTGTTGCAGACAACGCACCGTACAGCATTGTGGAGTCGGGGACCATCGACGAGGAGAGCAGACAGGAATATATTGATTTTTACGAATCCATCATACAGGGAAAGCCGAAGGGACAGACAGTCGTCAAAAAGAGGAAACAAGATGGCACCACCGGCTGGTATTCCGCGAAATTTGCGATGATTTACGACAGCGAGGGGAGACCCCGCCGCGCCATTATTTCCAGTGAGAACATTACGGAGCAGCGGGAGAAAGAGCTGACTTATCAGAAATGGAGCCAGCATTTTAAGGCGCAGGAAGGCAAGACCATCGGCTATTATGAGTATAATCTGACAAAAGATGCCGTGGAGGCAGGGGACGATCCCCCTGATTATCTCAGGCCATTTGAAAAATACACAGATACGGTGCGTTATATCGCAGAGCGGTTCGTATATGAAGGAGACCGGGCAAGATTCTATAATTTCTTTAACAGAGATAAACTGCTGCTGCGCTATTATAACGGGCAGTCCTCCGGTAACATGGATTACTTGAGAAAAAGGGACGACGGAAGCCTTTACTGGGTCCGTGCAACCGTCCAGCTGATTGCTGACCCATATAATAACGACGTCCGGCTTTTTATGATGACGCTGGATATCGACGAGGAGAAAACGGAAACGCTCAGGCTGCAGCGCCGGGTGGAACACGATGGAATGACAGGAGTCTTAAACCGCGACACCTTTATGACCAGGGTGACAGAGGCTCTGGAGGAGAGCGGCCCAGCGGCACGTCACGCACTGATTATGCTGGACATCGATCAGTTTAAAGTACAGAACGACAGCTACGGACATCAGTTCGGCGATCAGGTCATCAAGGAGACCGCCGGAATACTGAAACATTTCCTCAGAAAAAATGACATCTGCGGCCGGATCGGCGGAGATGAATTCATGGTCTTCTTAAATGATATCACCTGCGAGCAGGATGTGATTCCCAGAATCGCTCAGCTTTGTGACCTGCTTAAGCGGAAGTACCCGGAAAAAGGAGAAGTCTCCTGCAGTCTGGGCGTCGTCTTTTATCCGAGGGACGGAGAAAACTTCAAAGAGCTGTACCGCAACGCGGATATCGCGTTGTATGAGGTGAAAAGGGCGGGGCGGTGTGATTTCAGGGTGTATGAAGGGGAGGCAGAGAAGGAAAAGATGGATTGCGGAGAAAAAGATTCGGACTTCCCCGGCACTGGTGAGAAGAGGTAAAGATAGATATAAAGATAGATAGTAAGATATAAGTAGATAAAAATGAGATCAAGCCCCCATGTGAACTTTTGGCATGGGGACTTTTGGGTATAAATTAACTGCAGTTATAGAAATAGAAAACGCAAATAATAAAGCTATGAAATAAATTTATTTTGAGAGTAGTAATCAGCTCCTTTTTGGTAAGAATTAAAATAATACAATTCTTATCGAAAAGGAGCTTTTTTTGCCGGCAGCAGAGTGGTTGATTACCGTATGCGAAGCTGGGGGGCGCCGGGTAAAAATGGTAAAAGCAAAAGGAAGGGAGCAATTGAAATGAGTGAGCAAAGAATCGGAAAACAGGCAGTGGAATCATTTAAGCAGTATTTGATTCTGGAGGAAAAGAGCAGGGCGACGATAGACAAATATATTCATGATATCAATAAGTTTTTGGATTATCTGAAAGAGGCGCCGGTGACAAAAGAGCAGATAATCGGCTACAAGGAGTACTTACAGAAAAATTACAGAGCGAGAAGCATTAATACGATGATTGCATCCTTAAACAGCTTTTTTCGCTGGATGGACCACCCAGAGTTTCGTGTAAAGCAGCTTAAAATACAGCAGGAGGCGTTCTGCCCGGAGGAAATGGAACTGACAAGACAGGAGTATATCCGTCTGGTAAAAGCAGCTAGAGAAAGCGGGAATGTCCGGCTGGAAATGATTCTGCAGACAATATGCTGTACCGGAATCCGGATCAGCGAGCTCAGTTTTGTATCGGTCAAAGCGGTGAAGCAGGGATTCGCAGAAGTTTGCTGCAAAGGAAAGAACCGCAGGATCATGATACCGGGAGAAATGAGGAAGAAACTGCTTTTGTATATTCAGAAACAGGGAATTGAAAATGGGGAAGTATTTATTACGAGAGCCGGTAAGGCCGTAGACAGAAGTAATGTATGGCGTGAAATGAAGAATCTGGCTCAAATCGCCGGAGTCCTTGCCGATAAAATATTTCCGCACAATCTTCGCCATCTGTTTGCCAGATGTTTTTACGAGATCGAAAAAGATATTGTAAAGCTGGCAGATGTAATGGGGCACAGCAATATCAGCACAACGAGAATTTATATGATTTCTACTGGGAAGGAGCACCGGAAGCAGCTGGATTTACTGAGATTGGTGGTTTGATATATACAACATAATAAACATTATGTTGTAAACGTAGTTTATACATATGCTTTAAACGTAAATTCCATATTATACTAGCACGCATTTCATTTAATTTCAACTCTAAATGTAACAAAATCCATCAAAACCCGCTAAAATTCATAAGTTTTGTAAAACAAATGCTCTTTGTACCGCTATTCGTACAGAAAAAGGCAGCAGAAAAACGACTCTGTGAAGTTATCCTACAACATAATGTTTATTATGTTGTAGGTTTGGAAAATACGAAAGGTGGAATAATATGGTGACCTATGACAGAGAGGAAGTAGGAAGGCGTCTGTGCAGCCGTCGGCGTGAAATGGGTCTGACAGGAGAAGAGATAGGAAAAAGAATCGGAAAGAATGGGAGATATTACCGCGATATCGAGAATGGAAGATGTGGGATGTCGGTTGAAATGCTGATTCTTTTGGCGACAGAGATGGGATTATCACTGGACTATCTGATTTATGGTATCTCTCCTGACGGCAGAAACGGAAGATTGGAGGAACAGAAGCAAATTATCAATCTGCTATCCCATTGCGATGGGCGTGTGCGGGAGGGGGCTGTGAATTTGCTGAAGGTTTATTTAGAGTCTGTGTCGGAGTAATTGAGCATAACAGAAAAAAATATTTGGTACTCGGGAATATGAAATCCATGTGGCCGGTTTGCTTACAGCATTGATGTTTGACAAAACTGTGAGTTGGCGAAGCATGGCCAAAAACGATTGCACAGAAGTGGTCTGGAGGAAAAACGGTCTGGAGGTAAAGAGATGTAATTAAAAATAGAAAGACGGGTGTTTGAGTGATAAATCTGGGAGGCATATGAAGTGAAAAATATATGGGATCAAAAAGCACCAAAGGCAGTGATTCTGCTGCTCTTTTTACTGGATATTGTAATCATTAACTTTAGCTCTTTTCTGGCGCTGTGGATTCGGTTTGACATGTCCTTTGGCAGAATAAACCGGATATATCTGGAACGTGCCTATGATTACTGGCTGATTCATACGGCCATAACTCTACTGTGCTTCGTGATATTTCAGCTTTATGCCAGTCTGTGGCGATTTGCCAGTGTCAGAGAACTGATCAATATCATCTGTGCCGGATTCTTATCTATGATACTGCAGATCCTCGGAATGCATATTATGAACCTTCCAATGCCGCGGAGCTATTATCCAATGAGTTTTGTGATCATGACGTCTCTGGTAGCGGTTTCGCGGTACTCCTATCGTATATTGCGCATTGTTCGCATTCATTTGGAGGCCAGCCATCGAAAACCGGGCGGCAGGGTTATGATCGTGGGGGCTGGTGATGCGGGAGTCATGCTGCTGCGGGAATTTAAAAACAGCAGCCATTTACATAAGACCGTAGAGTGTATGATTGATGACGACACTGCTAAAAAGGGAAAAATGATCAATGGAGTCCGGATTATCGGAGGCCGTGATTTGATAGAAGAGAGTGTTAAAAAGTATGACATTGATGAGATTATCATTGCAATGCCAGCGGTAGAACGGCAGAAAATAAGAGATATCCTGGATATATGTAAGAAAACGGGCTGTGAGCTGAGAATTCTCCCGGGTGTGTATCAGCTGATCAACGGAGACGTCAGTATTTCCAATCTTCGCAGAGTCAATATAGAAGATTTATTGGGAAGAGAGCCGGTTGAACTTTTGTTAAACAATGTAATGGCCTATGTGAAGGACAAGGTGGTGATGGTAACCGGCGGAGGCGGTTCGATCGGAAGCGAACTATGCCGTCAGATAGCCGGATATTCCCCCAGGCAGCTGATTATCTTTGATGTTTACGAGAATAATGCCTATGACATTCAACAGGAGCTTAAGAAAACGCACCCTGAGCTGGATCTGGTGGTTTTAATCGGCTCTGTCCGAAATACTGCGCGGATTAACAGCGTAATTGCAGAGCACCGTCCGGACATTATTTATCACGCCGCTGCACATAAGCATGTGCCATTGATGGAAGACAGTCCGAATGAAGCAATTAAGAACAACGTGATGGGAACGTATAAAACAGCAGAAGCGGCCTGCCGATACGGAGTAAAGAAATTCATCTTGATTTCAACGGATAAGGCTGTTCGTCCTACCAATATTATGGGGGCGTCAAAACGAATTTGCGAAATGATTATCCAGTCATTTAATGAATTGTCTTCAACGGAATTTGCAGCGGTCCGATTCGGAAATGTGCTGGGGAGCAATGGAAGCGTCATACCACTTTTTAAGAAGCAGATCGAAGCCGGTGGACCAGTAGAAGTTACACATCCGGATATCATCCGGTATTTTATGACGATCCCGGAAGCGGTGAGCCTGGTGCTTCAGGCTGGTGCTTATGCAAAAGGCGGGGAAATCTTTATTCTCGATATGGGGGCTCCGGTCAAGATTCTGGATCTTGCCGAGAATCTGATCCGTCTGTCCGGCTATGTGCCGTATGAAGAAATAGAGATTAAGTTTATTGGACTGCGGCCGGGGGAGAAGCTGTTTGAAGAATTACTGCTGAATGAGGAAGGCAAGACGAAGACCGCTAATGACAGAATATTTATTGGCCATCCGGATCCGATGGACCCGCTTGTGATTCTTAAGAAGGTGAGAGAACTGGGGGAGGAGGCAAAGCTGGAACGTGATATCCATGAGGCAGTGAAGGCCGTGGTGCCGGAGTATACGTATAAAACTCAGGGGGAGAGGGAAGCGGCGGCATTTTGTGATGGTGGAGATTTTTATTAAGTCGGTTACAAAGCCTGGTTCTTTCAAGTCGCATCGCAGATAACTACCTGAGCAGAGGGAGAAGTATAAGGTATGTATAAAGCTTATTATAAGCGGTTAATAGACATCTTTTTATCAACTTTAGGAATTATTGTACTGATACCGGTGTGGATTATTCTTGCAGCAGCCATCAAGGCAGACAATCCAGGACCGATTTTCTTCCGACAGAAAAGAATTGGAAGGGATAAAAGTAGTGAAAAGCAGTTTTTCCAGATATTCAAATATCGCTCTATGAAAATGTCAACACCTCATGATGTTCCAACACATATGCTTGAAAATCCAGAGCAGTATATTACCAGAGTTGGTGGTTTCTTAAGAAAGACATCCCTGGATGAACTCCCTCAAATTTTTAATATCTGGTTGGGGCAGATGTCATTCATAGGGCCTCGTCCGGCTCTTTGGAATCAGGACGATCTTTATACGGAAAGAGCAAAATACGGTGCCAATGCCGTTACACCTGGGCTTACTGGCTGGGCACAGATTAATGGCAGAGATGAACTTGAAATTAATGTGAAAGCGAAACTGGATGGAGAGTATGTTAAGAAGATGAGCCTGTTGTTTGATGTAAGGTGTTTGATTGGGACGATAGTCTGCGTTCTTAGAAGCGATGGCATAGTTGAGGGCGGCACTGGAGAAATGAACAAGAAGGAAGAAACAAAAATATGAAGAGGGTTCTGATAACCGGGGCAAATAGCTATATAGGTGTCAATATAGATAATTGGTTAAGTAAGTCTCCAACGGCATACTCTGTTGATACTATTGATATGATAGATGGTTCATGGAGAGAGAAAGATTTTGGCCAGTATGATGTTATTATTCATGTGGCGGGAATCGCCCATGCTGACGTAGATAATATCTCTGAAGAGCGGAAACAGCTTTACTATAGGGTTAATACAGACCTTGCCATAGAGGTGGCTCAAAAGGCGAAAAAAGAGGGCGCAGGACAGTTTATCTTAATGTCTTCCATGATTATATATTCAGGATGTAAAGAGAAAATTATTACAAAAGAAGATATACCGATACCATTGAATTGCTATGGAGATTCTAAGTGGCAGGCTGATCAAAAGGTCAGAAAATTAGAAACAACTGAATTTAAAGTAGTGGTCCTCAGAGCGCCAATGATATACGGAAAAAACAGCAGGGGAAATTATCCGGAGCTGGCAAAATTAGCAGCTAGATTGCCCGTATTCCCTGTGGTGAAGAATAAGCGTTCTATGCTGCATATTGATAATCTGTGTGAGTTTATCAGGCTGATGGTTGATAACGAAGAGTCTGGGGTATTCTTTCCTCAGAATAGAGAGTATACCGTTACCAGTGATATGGTAAGAATGATTGCAGCGGTCAGGCAGCATAAGATAATCATGGTATCAGGCTTTGGATGGGGAATAAAATTGATGATGAAAATTCCAGGAAGGATTGGTGTACTTGCAACGAAGGCGTTTGGAGATTCTGCTTACGATATGCAGATGAGTGAGTATAAAGAAGACTATAGAATCAATTCACTTGAAAAGTCTGTTATTTTGACAGAAAGATAAGGTTGGATATGAAGAGAGTATTAGTGTTGGCTTCTGTGGCCTCTATGATTGATCAATTCAATATTCCTAATATTAAGCTGCTTCAGGAAATGGGATATCAGGTTGATGTGGCTTGTAATTTTATAGAAGGCAGTTCGTGTACGGATGAAAAGATTAAGATGCTGCTGGGGACATTGAATGATCTTCATGTTAATTGGTATCAGATTGATTTTGCCAGAAATATTACGAACATCAGAAGAAATGTGAAAGCGTTTAAGCAGGTTAAGAGATTACTCAAAGATAAACACTATATATTTATACACTGCCATTCCCCTATTGGAGGAGTTATAGGAAGAATAGCAGGAAAAATTACAAAGACAAAGCTTGTATATACTGCGCATGGATTTCATTTTTATAAAGGAGCCCCAATAAAAAACTGGCTGCTATATTACCCGGTAGAAAAGCTTTGTTCATATTTTACTGATGTGTTGATTTGTATTAATAAGGAAGATTACGAACTTGCTAAGAAAAAAATGAAAGCAAAAAAAATAGAGTACGTTCCTGGGATCGGCATTGATCTGAAAAAATTTGAGGCAGGTACTGAAACAAATAATAAGAGGGCTGAACTGAGAATTCCTGACAAAAAAATATGGGTTCTTTCAGTTGGTGAATTAATACCAAGAAAGAATCATGAAACACTGATTAGAGCTGTTGCTGACTTTGAAGATGTATTTCTTACAATTGCCGGCAAAGGAGATCTGTTTGACTATTATCAGCAAATAATAAAAGAACTAAAAGTAGAAGATAGAGTGAAGTTACTCGGATTCAGAACAGATATTTCGGAGTTATGTAAAAGCGCGGATATATTTGCGTTTCCATCCTTACAGGAGGGACTGCCGCTGGCATTAATGGAAGCGATGGCATGTGGTAAACCAGTTTTATGCAGCAATATTGGATGCAATACAGAATTAATTGAAGGTGAAAAAGGTGGATATCTGTTTGATCCAAACAGCATAGATGATATCGAAAAAGCATTGAGTAAGATAAAGCTAAGAAATCTTGCAGATATGGGGGCGATAAATGCTTCTGTTATCGGGAAATCTGATTTGTCAGAGGTAATGAAAGGCAGCAGAAAACAGCACTCTGAAATTTCAGGTAAGGGGTACGAGGAACTTGAAAAATTAGTATCAAGGTTTGAACTCCGTGCAAGTATAGGAACAGGTAATGAAGCAATCTTGTTACTCTCGGTAGGAGAACTAAATAAAAATAAGAACCATGAAGTTGTTATTAAAATGATGGCTGACACTTCAGCTTTAAATAACTTGCATTATGCTATAGCCGGAAAAGGTTATTTAGAACAATCTCTGGTAAATCTGGCCAAAGATCTCCAGGTTAATGATAGAGTTCATCTGCTCGGTTTTTGCAGTAATGTCAGGCAGTGGTACAGAACTGCTGATCTGTTTGTATTTCCTTCATTCAGAGAAGGATTGTCCGTTTCACTTATGGAAGCAATGGCATGCGGTTTGCCGTGCATTGTGAGCAATATTAGGGGGAATTCAGATTTAATAGACAAAAATGGCGGGCTTTTATTTAACCCTAAAAGCTCTGATGACCTTAAGAAATCGATAACTGAGATTCTAAAATACAGTCATTGCAGAAAAAATGAATTGAGAAAATATAATCAGGATAAAATCAGAGTATTTGGACTGGAAAATGTAACGGTTCATATGAAAAGAATATATGATGAGCTGGTTAATTAAAACCTGGAGAAGAGGTGAGCTGGATGGGAGTTGTTGCGAGTGTTGCATTATATTTATTGGTTTATCTGCTGATATCAGGTTTTATAACGCTTTGTTCATCTAAAAGGCTTACTGTAAACAGAAATAAGGGTAATATTGCAGTATTTGTTGCAGCGACCTGTTTGGCTGTTTTTGCTGCAGTAAGATTTGAAGTTGGCACTGATTATATAAATTATTGCTACATATACGAAGAGTACTCCAGACAAAATTTATCTGGGATATTAACAAATGGCATCAGCATTTATAATCTTGGAACGTTTCTTTTTTCAAAGATAGCCTTACTGTTTGGCGGACAGAAAGTGTTCTTTGGTTTATACGCTTTCGTTATCTCTTATATGGCTTTTAAGTTTATGGAAGATAATTATTTTAATCTTTCATTGTATTTGTGCTCATTTCTATTTTTAACCAGTATTTTTTCTGATGGATTAAATATTATGAAGCAGACTGCCGCTGTTGCCATAACAGCATATGCCCTGCGCTATGTATACAGTAAACAGTTGTTAAAATACGTTATCACTATTGCAATTGCAATGGCGTTTCATGTAACTGCAATTATTTCACTGCCGATCTATTTTCTTTATAATAAGAAAAATAGTGAAGGAAAAACTTCATGGAAAATGATTGCAGCTATTATTCTTGCGGGGATGTTAACTGCCAATATTCAAAATATACTAGGTATGCTTGGCGGGGCAGGTATTTTTTCAAGATATGCAATGTATGCGTCTGATGTGGTTCGCAGCGGTAATAACTATTCTTTTATTTTGAAATTTATGGTATTGCTTTTTTTGCTTATGTTTAGGCAAAGATTTATTTCAATAAATCCCAAAAACCAATTATTGTTTATCTTAATGATGATTGGGGTTTGCTTTGAGTTCTCCGGATATTTTTCCACATATGTCAAACGAATTTCAATTTATTATTATAATATGCCAAGCATAATTCTGATGGCCCAGTTACCATTTTTCTTTAAAAAAGACAGTCGACTTGTAGTAAAAGTGTTGATTTGTGCTTACGCGGTTAGCCTCTTTATTTTGTCATATGTGATATTGAGGCAATCAGATATTATTCCGTACCAGCTGTATCGATAGGGGATTGTACGGTGCAAATTGAGATTAAGAGGAGTCTTTTCTATGCCATTATTTAGTGTTGTTGTACCGGTTTACAATCTGGAAAAGTATATTGAAGACTGCTTAAACAGTCTGATAGAGCAAGAATATCATGATATTGAAATAATAGTAGTAGATGATGGATCGACAGATTTAAGTGCTCATATTTGCGACGTATATGCAAACCAGGATAAAAGAGTAAAGGTAATTCACAAAGAAAATGGTGGATTAGTAAGCGCAAGAATTGAAGGGGCTCGTACAGCTAAGGGGAGTTACATTGTTTGTGTTGATGGTGATGATTGGGTTGCAAAAGACTATCTTTTAAGTTTTGCGAAAATAGCAGAGAGGTTTTCTCCGGACATATTGTGTTCAGGGGCTGTTTGGACAAACGGTGATAGTAGGGAATATAAGCGGTTTGATGCTGACGTTGGTTATTATACAAAAGAAAAGATTCAAAACCTGTTTTTATTAAACCTGATCGAAGATAAATCAGGGACAGGTTTTCCGGCTAATCTGTGGGCAAAAGCATTTAAAAAAGAATTATATCTTCGATTCCAGACTCTTGTTCCGCGCAAGATTAAAATCGGAGAAGATGCAGCTTGCGTAAAACCTTGTGTGTTTCATGCTGACAGTCTGTATATATCAGCAGAGTGTGGATATTTTTACAGATTTAATCCAACATCTTTGACAAAAAATCGTAAACCGTTTGATTGGGGTGTGCCTAAGATAATTGCAACCCATTTTCAAAATACAATGGATACAACCTATGGGGATATACAGAAACAAATTTATCGAAACACAACGCATAGACTATTTAATGTATGTGTATCCCAGTTTTACAGACAAGAAAACTACTTAACTATAAAAAAAGAAATTTTACTTTACTTGAATGACGAATTCTATAACCTATGTATAAAAAAGTCTGATTTTAATAAGGGGTGGAAGGTAATCCTGGCTCAAACAGCTTTGAAGTATAAATGGATTTTTTTAATATATTTATATTCAAAAAGGAAATAATAGTTGATGGATAAGAAAAAAATTATAGACAATGCTTCATGGATTATTGGATGCAAATTAGTAAAAGCTGTTCTTACATTATTAGTTACAATTCTTACAGCAAGGTATTTAGGTGCATCAAATTATGGACTAATCAATTATGCGGCAAGTTTGGTAACATTTATGACCCCTGTAATGAAACTTGGATTGGACGCAATTTTAGTGCATGAACTAATAAATGATGCGGACCACCAGGGAGAAATCTTAGGCACTTCAATTGTACTGAATACATTATCGGCACTGCTGTGTATTATTGGAGTAGTTACGTTTTCAATGGTGACAAATGCAGGAGAAACTGAGACCCATATTGTATGTTTCCTGTATAGCTTATTATTATTATTTCAAGCTGTTGAAATGGTTCAGTATTGGTTTCAGGCAAAATTATTGTCAAAATACACAGCAAGCTCAATGCTGATTTCTTATGGGAGTATTACAGTATTCCAAATTTGCTTGTTAATGAGAAAGGCAAATATATATTGGTTTTCAGTTTCTCATTCATTGGAGTATATGATATTAGCAGGAATGTTGATTTCTATTTTCAAAAAGAAAACTAATTTGCAATTTCGATTCTCTCTTAATGCAGCTCATAGGATGCTTAATAAAAGCAAATATTACATATTGTCTGGATTAATGGTTACCATTTTTTCACAGACAGATAAAGTGATGATTAAGATGATGATGGATAATGCTTCGGTAGGGTATTATTCAGCGGCCGCGACGTGTGCGAGTATGACAAGTTTTGTATTCGTGGCAATAATAGATTCCATGCGACCGGTAATTTTCAAGAGTAAACAAGAAAATGAGACGCAGTTTAAGAATAATATATCATATTTATATACAATAATATTCTATTTTTCTTTATTACAATGTCTAGTCATAACAGCATTTTCAAGTGTAATTATTGGTGTAATGTATGGCTCTGAGTATAATACTTCTTCAAATGTTCTGCGAGTAATTGTATGGTTTACTACATTCTCATATATAGGTACTATTCGGGATATTTGGATTCTTTCAGAGGGAAAACAATCTTTTTTATGGAAAATAAATTTTTTAGGTGCATTTGCAAATGTTATTCTCAATTATTGGATGATTCCGAGAATGGGTATTATGGGGGCTGCGCTTGCGTCGCTGATAACACAAATTTTTACAAATATCGTTGTTGGAGAATTGATATCCGCTGTACGACCTAATAACAGATTGCTATACAGGGGAATCAATCCCAAGGCACTGGTGGTAATAGCACAGAAGTTACGAAAAAGATAATTGCAGCATCATATTCTATTACTGTGAAAGGTATTGAAAGATGGATTCAAAGACATTAAGAAGATTACAACTAACAGAGATTGATATTCTAAAAACCATTGATGATTTTTGCCGGGAAAACGAAATAAAATATACATTGACTGCAGGCACTGCGCTGGGTGCAGTAAGACACGGTGGATTCATTCCGTGGGATGATGATATTGACATAGGAATGGAAAGAACAGAATATGAGAGGTTTATAAAATTATGGCGAGAAAAAGGTGTGCAGGGGTTTTACCTGCAGGGAACGGATGATAATTCGTATACTTCCCTTAACCATTCAAAAATCAGAAAAGATAACACGGTTCTTGCTGGTAAGAAAGAAGTAAAACAGAAAGGTCACCATGGGATATGGGTTGATATCTTTCCATTTGATAAAGTTCCTAAAAAGAAATCCATTGAATTATATATATCCTTTGTTGCAGCAATTCGATTGGTTTACACACGAAATTATCCATTGATAGGTAATGGAAAAGTCTTAGAATACGTGTCCAGACTGATGTTAGCTCTCCCTAAGTCTATTAAGGATAAAATAAAACAATTTTGTGACCGTACAGTAACAAAATACAAAACCTGTAAAGATAATTACCACGTTGTAAGCTTTTCTGCACCAGAAAATATCAGAAGGTATTATCCGGAAGATCTCTTTGATATTTATACAAGCATAAAATTCGAAAACTATGACTTCATGATAGTTTTATCTTATAAGAAAATGTTGGAAGTTCTGTACGGTGATTATATGAAGCTTCCGCCAAAAGAAAAACAGATTTGCTCGCACAATCCAGAAGTGCTGTTATTTTGTGAAGAGTGATGATGAACGGTAGACAGAGAGGATTGCTGATGAAAAAATATGCACATATTAGCTACAATCTTTATTGTAACTTTACAAATTATGGTTCTGCATTACATACTTACGCGCTGCAGGAGGTTATGAATGGCATAGCACCTGGACAAGTTGAGTCAATTGTTCTTGACTATTGTCCTGATGTTCTTAAAGATAAAGATATTTTAAACCCAATTAAGAATCTTTGGGATGCCGACGAAGAGTCCAAAAGAATGATTGAACTTTCTATGCCTGCGATTCGTATGAATAATGACAAGTTTAAGCAATTTTACAGAAAGTATTATAAGCTCTCTTCGCAGAAATATACTTCTGAAAATTTTAATGACTCATTAGGCCTGGAAGGCTTATATGGCTACGTTTGCGGAAGTGATACAATATGGTGCATCAGAGAGTTTAAAGGCTTTGATGATGGTTATTTTGGCAATTATCCGGTTATGAAAAAAGCAAGAACAGTTTCTTATGCAGCAAGCTTTGGTGATGTTGTATTTTATCACGAAGAGCTTGAGACATTAAGGAATAGAATGCAGAATTTCAGAGCTATCTCTGTAAGAGAAAGCGTAAATTTAGATTTTATAAAAGAATCTGTGGACATAGAACGAGTTCCCGTTCAGAGGGTATTGGATCCCACGCTTTTGCTAAAAGGTGAGGATTATGAGAAGATAACTGAAAAACGTATGATTGATGAACCATATATTCTTTTGTATGTACGCCGGTATAACAAGGAAATGGAAGAATATGCGGATAGGATTGCAGAATGTTTATCATGCACAGTAGTTGAAATCAGTCTTCGAGCGACAAATGCTGAACGGCATATTATGAAATATGATGCTGGTGTGGAAGAGTTCCTTTCGTTGGTAAAATATGCGGAATGTGTAATTACAAACTCGTTTCATGGAGCGATTTTTGCAATTCAGATGCATACGCCGTTTAAGGTATTCTCTCGTGAACAGGCAGATACTAAGATTGATGAATTGCTTGAATTGCTTGATCTGAAAAGATGCAAAATGATTACAGGCTTTGAAACAAGCGAAGCTGCCATTGATTTTAATAAAGTCGAGGAGATTCTTAAGGCAAAGAGAAGTGATTCTCTGGAATATATTAAGGAGGCATTGGAGATTAATGAGTGATGGATTTCTTCACACAAAAATAAAATCTGAATGCTTTGGGTGTGAAGCCTGTATTCAAGCCTGTTCCCAATTGGCAATTTTTATGCAGGAAGATGAAGAAGGATTCAGATACCCTGTTATCGAATTGGAAAAGTGTATTCGATGTGGACGGTGCAATAAGGTATGCCCTAAAGAAAATATGCCAGCTCGATTCGAAAAGGATAAATATGTATTTGGCGGTTATTTGAAAGATGAAGTTGTTCGGGATAAGAGTACATCCGGAGGTGCATTTTCTGCAGTCGTGGAAGCGTGGTGCGATCAGAATTACGTAATTTTTGGTGCGGCGGCTGATGGAGTGGAGGTTTATCATACCTATATTACAGATAAAAAATATCTCGATATTTTCAGAAAAAGCAAATATTCACAGAGCCGCATAGGAACTGCATATGCAGATGCGAAGACCTTTCTCAAAGAAGGAAAAAAGGTATTATTTTCGGGAACGCCTTGTCATATCGCAGGATTGAAAGCTTTTCTGGAAGATACAGATCAGCAGAATCTGTTGACTATTGAAGTAGTATGTGAAGGAGTTCCGAGTCCGTGGTACGTCCGAAAATATAATGAATGGTGCAAAAAAAAGTATGGAGCGCCTATTGAATATCTTGATTATCGATACAAAGACAGTAAAAAATGGGACTTTGAGGTCATGGAAACCCGACTTGTTGGCGAAGGGAAAACGGAACATAGAAGATCCCGGTATAAAGCTAAATGGGATTTCCAGGTAATGCTTACAAAAATTCGGGGGGGGGGTAGAAATGAAGACAGATAGATGGTTTAATCCCTTCTGGTCGATTTGGCTTAATCATTTAATGAGCAGGCCCAGCTGCTATAAGTGCCCGTTTGCAAACACCGAAAGAGTAGCAGATATTACCCTTGGTGACCTTTGGGGTGTTCACTTGTATTGTCCTGAGTTATATGGAAAAAATGGTGGTGCTTCCCTTGTCGTTTGCAGTACGGAAAAGGGAAAGCAAACCGTAAGGAAAGCAGCGTCCCAAATGTATGGCCATGAACTTGATTTTATCACAGCATTAAAATATCAAAGCCCGTTGCTAAAACCAATTTCCTATAATCCGGATAGAGCTGCATTCATGACAGATCTTACTGGTAAAATGGATTATGATTCCATAAATAAGAAATGGGCAAAATCTCCCGGCATCAAACTGCTTTGGCAGAAATATGTATGGGGCAACAGGCAGAAGGTAGCTTTGTGGAATTTAAAACAAAAGTTAAGGAAAAATCGGAAGTGATAGATTGGGGGCATCAAAATGCTTAATTTTACAGTTGGACCGGTAATGTCCAGTGATAAAGTACGAGAGATTGGGGCACAGCAGGTTCCTTACTTTAGAACACCTGAGTTTTCAAAGATTATATTTGAAAATGAGGCTCTGATAAAAAGATTTACAAAAGCAGAAGAAAATTATAAAGTGGTTTTTATTACTGGTTCTGGTACTGCGTCTATGGAAGCTGCCATAATGAATTCGTTTACCACTGAAGATAAGGTTTTAGTAGTAAATGGTGGTACTTTTGGACAGCGTTTTGTGGAATTATGTGAAATCCATGATATACCTTTTACGGAGATCAGGGTGGACATTGGTAAAGATATCACATCTGAACAACTCGAAGTATTTAATGGAAAAGGTTATACAGGCTTTTTGGTAAATATCCATGAGACGTCTACGGGAGTTCATTATAACCTTGGCCTGATCCATGCGTTTTGTGAAGCAAATAGTCTTTTTTTGATTGTTGATGCTATCAGCTCTTTTCTTGCGGATGATATTAATGTCAAAACGGCTGGAATCGATATTATGCTGACAGGATCACAGAAGGCGCTTGCATGTCCTCCTGGTATTTCTGTCATGGTACTATCGCCTGATGCGGTTAACAGAGTGAAAAAGGGAAGCGTAAAGTGTATGTATCTTAACTTAAAGAATGCCCTTGAAGATGGTGAAAGAGGGCAGACTCCGTTCACACCGGCAGTTGGTATTTTGATGCAGATGAATGCTCGGTTAAGGGAAATTGATGCAAAGGGAGGTGTGGAAGCAGAAATAGCAAAAGCTGCTGCTTTAGCAGATGATTTTAGAGCAAGGATTCAGGGTCTGCCGTTTGAGATTATGTCTGAGTCAATGTCAAATGCAGTGACTCCTATCCATCCGACAACGGCATCAGCTCACGATATTTTCCGAATCCTTAAAGATGAGTATGATATCTGGGTTTGTCCGAATGGCGGAGAACTGGCTGATAAAGTTTTCAGAGTAGGCCATATTGGAGCACTAACCATTTCGGATAATACAATACTGATTAAGGCATTTGAAGATCTGAAAAGGCGTGGAATTATCTGAGTTCGGGTATAATTTTTGAAAGGCAGCCGAAACCAAATGATAAAAGTAATTACATATGGGACCTTTGATTTGCTTCATTACGGACATATTCGCCTGCTGGAAAGAGCAAAGGCATTAGGAGATTATTTAATAGTTGGTGTAACCGCTGATGATTTTGACAAAGTGAGAGGAAAAATCAATGTCCAGCGATCGCTGATGGAGAGAGTAGAGGCTGTTCGTGCGACAGGGATAGCGGATGAGATAGTAATTGAAGAATATGAAGGTCAGAAGATTGATGATATTAAGAGATACGATATTGATATTTTTACAGTCGGCTCTGATTGGGTTGGGTATTTTGACTATTTAAAGGAGTATTGTGAGGTTATATATATCGATAGAACTCAAGGGGTATCCAGCTCAAAACTGCGATCTGAGAAAAGAGAGTTACGTATTGGACTGGTTGGAGAATCTACTGTTCTTGGTAAAGTTGCAAAGGAATGCCAATATGTGAATGGTGTAAAAGTCATAGGCATATGCAGTATGAGGCTGGAAGCAATGGAATTTGAAAAAGAGATATACACTACAGAATCTTATGAAAGGCTGCTGGATCTTACCGATGCAGTATACCTGGTTTCTCATCCAACAAAGCACTATGAACAAATAAAGAAAGCTTTAGAGTTTGGAAAACATGTGATATGTGAGTCGCCAATTGCACTTTCAAAACAGCAATGTCTGGAATTATTCCAATTAGCAGAGAAGAACCAATGTGTTTTGTTTGAGGGAATTAAAACTGCTTATTCAACCGCTTATTCAAGGCTGTTACTACAGATCAAAAGTGGAAAAATCGGGCGAATTATTTCAGTAGATGCAACTTGTACAAGTCTGAAAGATATTGATGTATTTAATAAAGATGAAATGTCAATTACCTGGAACAGCATCTGTGCCTGGGGACCAACAGCCATGCTTCCTGTTTTTCAGTTGCTGGGTATTGATTATAAATCGAGGGAAATCGTAACACACATGATTGATAAGAATAGTAAATTTGATGCGTTTACAAAAATAAATTTTGTCTATCATAATGCAGTTGCGTCAATAAAAGTTGGAAAGGGAATAAAATCGGAAGGTGATTTGGTGATTTCAGGAACGGAGGGGTATGCATATATTCCGGCTCCCTGGTGGAAGACGGATTATTTTGAATTACGCTATGAAAATCCAGCCGATAACAAAAGGTTCTTTTATCAGCTGGATGGAGAAGGAATACGATATGAAATAGTTGCATTTGTTAAGGCTATTCAATCAAACAAGAATATGTCATATATTAATAAAGAGGTATCATCAAATATTGCAGGTATAATAGAGGCATTTGAAAACAATGTGGATATCGTTTACATATGATTCTGTGTTTTCAGAGAAACGAGATTCTTTGTAAACGGCAGATTAATATTCAGTTGTATTCAACGTGATTAAGAGTTATTATATTATAACAGACGAATAATCAGCAAGTGATTACTATCAATCAGACGGTGAAAAGTATGCTAGAAGATTTATCAGATGCAGGAATGAACAGGCAGACAGTGGCGGATAAACCAGGACAATTACTGAAATCAGGGCGTCCGAAAAAGAAACCATATTTTGACGCAGATTTAGTTATGCAGGAATTTATGGATGTAATAGCCGAGGCGTATGAGAATACAGTAAGCGAGAATATGATTCCTATGCCTGGCGTAGACAATGCCAGGCAGAAAGGCAGCAAATTAAAGATAATAGCGGAAGAATTCAACATAACACCGCTGAAGGTAAGAAAACTTCTGATTACGGCCGGATACCATTATCACATAGAGTTGTACAGTACATCGATAAGCCGAAAGGTAAACGACCTCTATGAACAGGGGAAGAGTGTGGCTGAAGTCATGGAACTTACCGGTTTAAGCCGTGCTTCTGTAAACGGGTATCTTCCATACAGTAAATCTGTATATAAATTAGAAGAGGTATCCGTGGCTGCTGATCGCATCCGGCTGTATCGCGAACGAAAGCTTGCGTGCGAAAGTCTGCAGAAGGCCATTCTTGCCAGAGCGGCGGATATGGATGATCTGCTCTGGGAGGCGGTTGCTGTATTTGCCGGATATCCATTTTATACGAGTAAAGGATTTAAATACTCTTATACTGTTAACCGACGCAGAGACGGATCGAATGGTGGAGAGATGTTCATCAGCCGTAAGGAAAAGTCCATTACAAGGGCTACAGTACTGATTGCTTTTCATAAAGCACTGGAACTTATGGAAAAGGAAGGAAAGATATCCGGCCCAAAGAGACTTGGAACATTTGGTGCAAGCTATCTCTATCCTATATTCATCAGATTGTTTTTGGGGGCATGGACAGTATAATGACGTATATAATGGAAAAAATAGAAGCGGGTCTATAGAAAGAAATTAGATTGAAACGTTAATTGATCAGGTTCATTTACAAGGTGAGGAGACAGCACAGTTATGTATAATAGTATCACAGACCTTATTTCATGGAATAGCATTTGGAATCCCTATACGTTCCCGGGAGCAAAGCGTATTGTGGCGCTGTTGATACTTGTGATGGCTGTAACAGTACTTTTGACAGCAATCGTTTGGGATATGAAAAAATCAGCGTTGGTTTTAAAACGGGAACTGCTTTTTTTCTGGATCTTTACAATACTTTCCGCTACACTGCTGGCCAGAAAGGAGACTGCAGAATCTAAGATTAATCTGGATTTATTCTGGACTATAAGACGTGCATGGGAGTACCGCTCAGGAATTCACTGGTTCTATATCCTTGGAAATATTGCACTTTTTATTCCGCTCGGATTCTTTCTCCCGATGAATGGAAACGTCTTTCGCTCATGTCTGGTTACTGTTTTTGTGGGGTTCCTTGCGTCGGCTGCGATTGAAACGACTCAGTACTTTTATAAATTGGGCTTATGTGAACTGGATGATATTTTTAACAATACCTGGGGCACACTCTTTGGATACAGTTTGTACCGGCTGATGGTTCCTGAATTAAAACTGCAGTCGGCATACAGTAAAGTCATAAAATTTTTCTGTAAGTGTGGCTGTGCTTTTGTAGTTTTTGGAACAGTATTTCTTTTTGGAGTATTGTTATGGTTAAATCCGCCGCTATGAAGATTTCCTTGACATTCCCATTAAATAATGCTATCCTAACTAAGTATGTGCCGCTCAACGAGGTCCTAAGCGTCCGGCTTCCCGGACCACCGAAATTGGCGAGTAAAGAAAACAGGAGGTGCCATATGTACGCAATTATCGCAACAGGTGGCAAGCAGTACAAAGTATCAGAAGGTGACACAATCAAGGTTGAAAAGCTTGGTGTCGAAGCAGGAGAAACAGTAACATTTGATCAGATTCTGGTTGTGAACAACGGAGAACTGGCAGTTGGATGCCCTACCGTAGCAGGAGCTACTGTAACGGGTACGGTTGTAAAGGAAGGCAAAGCAAAGAAGGTCATCGTTTACAAGTATAAGAGAAAATCCGGCTATCATAAGAAGAATGGTCACAGACAGGCTTATACACAGATCAAGATCGATAAGATCAACGCTTAATAAGGGGGACTGACAAATGTTAAATATGAATCTTCAATTTTTTGCACATAAAAAAGGTGTTGGATCTACAAAGAACGGCAGAGACTCCGAGTCCAAGAGATTAGGCGCCAAGAGAGCGGACGGCCAGTTCGTTTTAGCCGGCAACATTCTTTACAGACAGCGTGGTACACATATTCATCCAGGCATCAACGTAGGCCGTGGTGGAGATGATACACTGTTCGCAACCGTGGATGGCGTTGTCAGATTTGAAAGAAAAGGCAGAGACAAAAAGCAGGTTTCTGTTTATCCAAGAACAATCAGCGAATAATAAAGTAAAATCCCTGTGCCTGGCATGGGGATTCTTTCATTTAAAAAAAAAGTTGGTATCTCCCTGTATAAAAAAATCCAGAATGGGAATTATAATACTATCAACAAAAGAAAAAAGAAATACTTATCCTCCCCTTTTTAGTGTGGAAGGCTGAAAAACCTCGAGTTTATGCAGCTTTCTGCACTTTTTTTTGATTCCGTGTCCAAATAATCAAAAAACGTTTTGCAAATTTGTCAAAGTTGTTATATACTGATTCATGGAGTATTACAGAAATAAGAGATAAAAGGATGGTTGAGCGATGACTATTTTAGAAAATTGGAGAACCCTGGCGTATGGCGATGGGCTGGATGATAAAGCAAGGGAAGAGTTATGGTCTAATTACTTCGTAGTGGAGAAAGGCATCTATGAGCAGATCCTCTCCGCGCCGGAGACTGTAGTGGAAGGAACTGTGAAGGAACTGGCTGAAAAGTACGGTACCGATGTTCAGACCATGACAGGATTTTTAGATGGTATCAATGAGAGCTTAAAGGGATATGAGAACCCGATCGACACCATGGACGAGGATACTGTTGTAAAGATCGAGATCGATCCGGAAAAGTTATATTACAACATGGTAGAGGCGAAAGCGGAATGGCTTTACGGTCTTCCTCAGTGGGAGCAGCTTCTTCCGGAAGAGAAGAAGAAAGAGCTGTACAAGAAGCAGAAAGCTTCCGGAACCATTGTAAAGGGACCGAAGATCGGAAGAAATGATCCATGTCCGTGCGGAAGCGGCAAGAAGTATAAGAAGTGCTGCGGAAAGAACGCATAGTAACGCAAACTGATACCCTGCATGTTATGTGCGGGGTATTTGATTGTTAAGAGGAGGAGATGCAGATGGAGGCCTATACCGGATTTGCAGAGGTGTACGATACCTTTATGGACAATATTCCATATGGAGAATGGTGCCGGTATCTAACCGGACTTTTAAAGAAATACGGCGTAGAAGACGGCCTGGTCCTGGATCTGGGATGCGGAACGGGAAGTGTGACGGAGCTTCTGTCTGAGAAAGGCTACGACATGATCGGCGTCGACAATTCCGAGGACATGCTTCAGATTGCCATGGACAAGCGCGCCGCCTCCGGGCGTGATATTCTATATCTGCTTCAGGATATGCGGGATTTCGAGCTGTACGGCACGGTGGCAGCCGTGGTCAGCATCTGCGATTGCATGAACTATATCCTGGAATACGATGATCTGGTGGAGGTATTTTCTCTTGTTAACAATTACCTGGACCCGGAAGGTATTTTTATTTTTGATTTAAACACAATCTATAAGTATGAAAATGTGCTTGGGGAATCTACCATTGCGGAAGACCGGGAGGAGAGCAGCTTCATCTGGGAGAATTATTACGATCAGGACACCATGGTTAATGAATACGATTTAGCCCTGTTTATCCGGATGGAGGATGATCTCTACCGGAAGTATGTGGAAACTCACTATCAGAAAGCCTATTCTCTGGACACGGTGATAATGGCACTTAAAGAGGCGGGAATGGACTTTGTGGCGGCTTATGACGCATTTACGGAGAATCCCATAAGGGAGGACAGTGAGCGTATCTACGTCGTTGCCAGGGAACGCGGAAAGAAAGAGGAAGAACGATGACGGATTATATTGTACGAGCCACAGCCGGAGACCATCAGGTCCGCGCATTTGCGGCTACAACAAGAGAACTGGTGGAACATGCAAGGCATGCCCATAATACGAGCCCTGTGGCCACAGCGGCCTTAGGACGCCTTTTAACGGCGGGAGCCATGATGGGTGTTATGATGAAGGGCGATGACGATTTACTGACCCTTAAGGTACAGGGGAGCGGCCCGATCGAAGGCCTGACCGTGACCGCGGACTCTAAGGGCAACGTAAAAGGCTATGCCTTTAATCCGGGAGTCATGCTGCCGCCCAATGAGAAAGGCAAGCTGGATGTGGGCGGAGCCGTGGGAGAGGGCGTTTTAAGCGTGATTAAGGATATCGGCTTAAAGGAACCGTACGTAGGTCAGACAATTCTGGTCGGCGGAGAGATTGCGGAAGATTTAACCTATTACTATGCTACGTCGGAGCAGACTCCATCCTCTGTTGCACTGGGAGTCCTGATGAATAAGGACAATACGGTGAGACAGGCGGGAGGCTTTATTATTCAGCTTCTGCCGGGCGCGTCGGACGAGATGATCGATAAGCTGGAAAAGAAGCTGGGCGAGATCACCTCCATTACTTCGTTGCTGGATGAGGGAAATACCCCGGAGATGATTCTGGATCATATATTAGGGGAGTTCGGCCTTGAAATCATGGATAAGGTGCCGGCGGAATTTACCTGCAACTGTACGAAGGAACGTGTGGAGAAAGCATTAATCAGCATTGGAAAGAAAGAATTAAATGAAATGATTGATGAGGGCGAGAGCATCGAGGTGAACTGCCATTTCTGCAGCAGGCATTACAATTTCTCTGTGGAAGAACTGACGGATATCCGCGACCGCGCGGTGAGATAGGGGTTCATAGAGCGATCTTCTCTATGCAATCAAAAAGAGCCATCCGAACTCGGGTGGCTCTGTCTGTAATCATGTAAAACAATCGTACTTCTTCCTTTATGTTGTTTGCTTCAATCCACGCATTAAAAATTCGCAGTGGCGGTCACATCTTGAAAAAGGTACATCGTTAAGTCAATGATTAAAATTTGGTAACGTTTACTGCCTGAGGTCCCTTAGCACCATCGACTACGTCGAATTCTACGCTGGCGCCTTCGTCTAAAGACTTAAAGCCATCCATGTTCAGACCTGAGTAGTGTACGAATACGTCGTTACCCTGCTCGTCGGAAATAAATCCGTAACCTTTTTGGTTGTTAAACCACTTAACTGTACCTTTCATTGTGATACCTCCAAAATGAATAAAAAAATTATAGTATATTGAGCTGCAGCATCTCTGCAACTTCCCTAAGAATAGCATAGTTTGGGAAAGGTGTCAAACATTTTCAGCTTAAAAAAATAAGAAATCTAAAAAATAAAAGAAGAAAGAAATTATAGTGGCACTGAGTGGGAAAAGTGTGGTAAAATGGGAACGATTTGAAGCGTATTCTGCGCTTTTAAGAACAGATGGAGGCGGCCATGACGTTACATAATCTTTGGGGACATTTTCATACGATAACGGTGCATAAATTCAGAGTCATGAAGAATTGTTTCCGGGTTGGGCTTTATAAACAGGGACTCCTTCATGATCTGTCGAAATACGGTCCGGAAGAGTTTATTCCAGGGGTGATTTATTATCAGGGGACGAGGAGTCCCAACGCTGCAGAAAGGGAGGAGAAGGGCTTTTCGAAGGCGTGGCTTCACCACAAGGGGAGGAATAAACATCATTACGAATACTGGATTGACTTTACGACGGATATGTCGAAGGGACTGGCCGGCCATAAGATGCCGCTTAAGTACGTCATCGAGATGATGATGGACCGGATCGCGGCTTCCAAAACATATAAGGGGAAGGATTACACGGATGCATCCCCCTGGGAGTACTACAGCCATGCGAAGAAGTATATGGTTATAGCGCCGGAGACGGCTAAGCTGCTGGAAGAGCTCCTTCTGATGCTGAAGGAACATGGAGAAGAGCGGACCTTCGCCTATATGAAGGCCCTGCTGAAAAATGGTGATTATTGATTGGGGGAAAGCTATGAAATGCAACATCAGCCGCACAAAGCGGTCTTACGAGTTTCACATGGCGGAAAGCCACTGGCATACGCATTACGAATTTTATTATCTCTATTCGGGACACTGCAAGATCTTTATCAACCATACGCTGTATTACGTTGAGCCGGGGGATATTATCTTCTTAAAGCCGGGGGAGATACACCGGACCACATACCATTCGAGTCCGGTTAATGAAAGGGTTACCATCAGCTTTGACGGGGAATATCTCGACAGTATGAAGGAACTGTGCGGGGAAGAGAATGTGGAATATATTTTCCGTAACTCGAAGGTTACCGTTCCAAACGGAAACCGGAGCAGGGTGGAAGAGCTGATCAGCCGGATCGAATACGAGGAGACAGGACAGGATGGATTTTCACCGCTTATGAAAAGAGGGTGTTTTTACGAACTTCTGGTGTCACTGTCCCGCTGTCAGGAGGCGGAGACGGATCATGGCCGGCTGGAGCTGGGAGAAGAGACCATCGAGGAAGCTGCCAAATATATCTACGACCATTATCAGAATCCCATTACCCTGGAGGAGGTGGCGGAATTAAGCCACATGAGTCCCGCCTATTTCTCCCGGAAGTTTAAGGCGGTCACAGGTTTTGGGTATAAAGAATATCTGACCAATATCAGAATCCGGGAGGCGTCGAGACTTCTTCTCAATTCCGGCTGCTCTGTCACAGAGATTGCAGACCGGTGCGGATTTGGAGACGGAAACTATTTTGGAGACGCGTTCAGAAAGGCGAAAGGCGTATCTCCGCGTGCATTCAGAAAGATGCAGGGGGGCGTTTGAGCGAACGCCCTCTCGTCTGCTTCCTGCCTCTCCTCTATTTACTGCACAGGTAATCCAGCAAATGGCGGACGTAACCGCCGTTTCGTTCCTGTTCTGCAAACTGCCTGTCATCATATGGAAAGTATGTGATCCGGTCCTTATACTCCTTTTGAAGAACCGGATCAAAGATGGGAGCAAACTGGGGCAGATAACAGCCGGCCCGGCGCGTATAACAGGTCTTTGCCGTTGCCTTGATGCGGGCTTCCCTGTCCACGTATTCGGCGACGCTCTTATGGATCGCCCGGTCCTCATAGATCAGGTAGTAGTAATTTTTGTAATCAGGATAAAAATACTTAAGCTCCCCTTCATACAGATCGACAGTGGCGGTGAGCTGCCCGCCCTTCGCTTCGAGATCGGCCACGGAGGAGGAACGGGAAAATGGAACCGGCACGGTATAGTCGCTTTGGTAAACCAGTTTGAGGGCGTGATATTCCCGGCCAAAGAGATCGTTCCGTGTCAGAAGCTCCTGACCTTCCAGTGTGAAGCCGTGTTCCAGATAGTCCGGATAATTGAGTATCGGCAGGATACCAGGCATCCCCCGGAGATCGTCGGCATTATGTAAGAGAAGCATGTCCAAAAGCACCTGCTCGTGCGAAAATAAATAATCCTTATATACTTCAATCAGCTGGCCGCCGGAGTAGATATCTTCCCGCCCGACGCCGAGAAACTGTTCGATGGCTTTCTGTTTCATGCTCTCCAGGCCAAGCAGGTTCCGGTAAGGGCGGATTTTTTTATAGATATCCAGACTCGTCACTCCGGAAAAATCGTAAGGCAGGTCGTAGGCGCGGCAGCGCTTTAAAAGATAAGGAATATCGAAGCCGTCCCCGTTAAAATGCACGACGATAGGGAAACGTCTCAGAAATTCAAAGAAGGTGACAAGCACCTCTTTCTCGGCAGACACGGTGTCGGCAAACCACTGAACCAGGTTCCACCGGCCGCCCTCGTAATAGACGCATCCGACTAAATACAGGTTGGAATATTCTCCGGAAAATCCGGTCGTTTCTATATCAAAAAATAAAAGGTCTTCCCGCTTCCCGAGACGGTCCAAAGGGTATGTCTCAGGGAAAAGCGGTGTTTCGTGTATGGTAATCATCGTGATGTCTCCTGAAATCCGTTTTTATAAAGCCATTATATCATAAAGAAAAAATTCAGGAAAGACTTAAACCGGTCTTTTTAAGTGTGGATTTTCCGGAAAAATGGATTTCTTCCAGGCTGTGGACGGTAACCGCCGGGCGGGAAAACAGAATATTTGTTCGATTAACTGCTTGCATATGAATACACGGTATGATATGATAAAAGGCAAAGCAGAGAAGAAAAAAAGGAGACTGAGCGCGTGATTTCTTATGTAAAGGGACCTCTGGTCGATATCTTTGAAGACACCGTGATCATTGAAGCGGGATACATCGGTCTGGAAATCCATGTACCGTTATCCGTACTGGACCGCTTGCCGGGTATTGGTATGGAGACGATTTTGTATACATATTTTCAGGTGAGGGAAGACGGGATGTGCCTTTATGGTTTCTTAAACCGGCAGGACTTACGGATGTTTAAGCAGCTGATCAGCGTCAGCGGGATTGGACCGAAGGGGGCGCTGGGCGTTCTGTCGGCCATGACGCCTGATGATTTGAGGGTCGCTATTATTTCCGGCGACGCGAAGGCAATTTCCAGGGCGCCGGGGATCGGAGTGAAGACGGCCCAGCGGGTGATTCTGGATTTGAAGGACAAGATTGATATGGCGGATGTTCTGCCTGCACAGTTTGCGGCAGCGGAAGGTCCCGAGATATCAGCCGGAGGTGTGGCCAAAGAGGCGATCGAAGCGCTGGTTGCGCTGGGATATTCCCAGACCGAGGCGAACCGCGCGGTAGGCAAGGTGGAAGTGACTGAGGACATGACCTCCGAGGATGTCCTGAAGGCGTCGCTGAAGCATCTGGCATTCCTATAAAAACAGCAGGTAGATGAGAAGATGGAACGAAGAATCATAACGACAGAAGTTACGGAAGAAGATAAGCGGATCGAGCCCAACCTCCGTCCGCAGAGTCTGAACGATTATATTGGCCAGGAGAAGCTGAAGGCCAACTTAAAGGTGTATATCGACGCGGCGAAGGCCAGGGGAGAATCCCTTGACCATGTGCTGTTTTACGGACCGCCGGGACTGGGGAAGACAACCTTATCCGGGATCATTGCCAATGAGATGGGCGTGAACATGAAAGTGACCAGCGGCCCCGCGATTGAGAAGCCGGGGGAGATGGCGGCCATATTGAATAACCTCCAGGAAGGCGATGTCCTGTTTGTGGATGAGATTCACCGGCTTAACCGTCAGGTGGAGGAAGTCCTGTATCCGGCCATGGAGGATTACGCAATCGACATCATGCTGGGCAAGGATTCCGCCGCGCGTTCGATCCGCCTGGATTTACCCAGGTTTACTCTGGTCGGTGCAACCACCAGGGCGGGACTCTTGACGGCCCCGCTGCGGGACAGGTTCGGCGTGGTACAGAAGATGGAATTTTATACGCCGGAGGAGCTGGAGATTATCGTCTGCCACTCGGCTAAGGTATTAGAGGTGGAGATTGAGCCGGAAGGCGCCGCGGAGATCGCCAAGCGCTCCAGAGGTACGCCGCGGTTGGCGAACCGTCTGTTAAAGCGGGTTCGTGATTTTGCCCAGGTGAAGTACAACGGCGTGATCACGAAAGAGGTGGCAGATTTCGCACTGGATATTCTGGATGTGGATAAGTTTGGACTGGATAACAATGACAGAGCCATCTTAATCACAATGATAGAGAAATTTTCAGGAGGGCCTGTGGGGCTTGAGACGCTGGCGGCTTCTCTCGGCGAGGATGCAGGGACTTTGGAGGACGTGTACGAGCCCTATCTGCTGATGAACGGGTTTATCAACCGAACGCCCCGCGGCCGTGTGGCGACGGAACGGGCGTATCACCATCTGGGACTTGCTCTGGAATAGCTGCGAACAGGAAGAAATGTAAAAACTCAGTGCAGGAAAACACTTTGACATCCGTGTAAAATATGGTATATTATGATAAGAAAGCGATACAGCAAAAGATAACAGGAGAGCATGACATGGATACCAAGCACTATACCGAGGTTTTAATAGATGGAAGAATATATACTCTGGGAGGCACCGAGGATGAGGGCTACATGCAGCGTGTGGCCAGCTATATTAATGAGATGATCACAACGCTTAAGAGGCAGGAAGGTTTTACGAAGCAGAGTGCAGAGTACCAGACCGCCATGGTAGAACTGAATATGGCGGACGATTACTTCAAGGCGAGAGAGCAGATCGCGCAGCTGGAGCGGCTTAAGCATGAGATGGAAAAGGAAGTCTACAGCCTGAAGCATGAGCTGGTGACGACCCAGATGAAGCTGGAGGCTGCGAATAAGGAGCTGGCAGCGGGCAGAACTTCCAGACAGGCGGCATCTGCCGGGAATGCTTCGGAGAGTAAGAAGAACGCAGGTCAGACCGGCGGCACAGTCCGGACAGGCAGTGAGAATAAGGAATAAAATCGGGGGATGTCTCATGAGCAGGGAGACATCCCCTTATTATTAGAAAAAGTTTAGCAGGGAGGCTTACGTGAAACAGAAAAGAGTAGAGATTCTCGCTCCGGCGGGGTCATTGGAAAGTATGAAGGCAGCAGTGGCGGCAGGGGCAGACGCGGTCTATATCGGCGGCAGCAGGTTTGGAGCCCGCGCTTACGCGGATAATCCGGAAGAAGACCGTCTTTTAGAGGCGATTGATTATGCCCATCTCCATGGATGCAGACTGTACATGACCGTGAACACGCTCATGAAGGAAACGGAGCTGGCAGATTTATATGCGTTTCTGGAGCCTTATTATATGCGGGGAGTCGATGCGGTTATCGTTCAGGATATGGGGGCGTTTGCGCTGATCCGAGAGCGATTCCCGGATCTGCCGGTTCACGCCAGCACGCAGATGACCATAACTGGAGTGTATGGAGCACGCATCCTGAAGGAACTGGGCGCGGAGCGTGTGGTGACTGCCAGGGAATTGTCTCTGGAGGAGATCGCGGGAATTCACCGGGAAGTGGACGTGGAGATCGAAAGCTTTGTCCACGGAGCGCTTTGCTACTGCTATTCGGGGCAGTGTCTGTTCAGCAGCCTGATCGGCGGACGAAGCGGCAACCGGGGAAGGTGCGCCCAGACCTGCCGCCTGCCTTACGACGTGAAACGGGACGGGAAGACTCTGAATGGGAAGGACAGCCGGTATGTGCTGAGTTTAAAGGATTTATGCACCCTGGATCTCATTCCCGATATGATAGAAGCGGGAATCTATTCCATGAAGATTGAAGGCCGGATGAAGAGTCCGCGCTATACGGCCGGAGTGGTGGAAATCTACCGGCGCTACACGGACCTTTATCTGGAACGGGGACGGGCCGGTTACCGGGTGGATGAAAAGGACAGAAAGCGCCTTCTGGAGCTGTTTGACCGCGGGGGCCAGACGGACGGATACTACCGCCGCCATAATGGAAAAGATATGGTGGTATGGAAGGAAAAACCATCCTTCCGCGAAGGCAACCAGGAGCTGTTCGATTATCTGGATAAGAATTTTGTGGAAAAGCAGCAGCAGGAGCCGATCCGGGGAACAGTTGTTCTGGAGACGGGAAAGCCCGCATTGCTGGAGCTTTCCTGCGGAGACTGCCGCGTGTCCGTGTCAGGTGATCCCGTTCTGGAGGCGTTAAAACAACCCATGGACGAGGCCAGAATCAGAAAGCAGCTGGAAAAGACCGGGAATACTCCATTCTATTTTGAAACGCTTACCGTAGAGCTTGCCGGAGAAGTCTTTCTTCCGGTGCAGTCTTTGAATGATCTGCGAAGAAGAGGGCTGGAAGCACTGGAAGACGCAGTGCTTAAGCAGTACCGCCGCGAGGCGCCGCAAGCGGTGGAAACAGTGCCGCAGATGGTGGAAACAGTACCGCAGTCGGTGGAAACAGTGCCGCAGACGGTGGAAACGGCGGACGAAAAGAATCGCGGTACGGTGGAGACTGCCAACCGCAGAGAAAACGGTTTGGCGCGTATTTTCGTTTCCCTCGAGCGCCCGGACTGTCTCAGTGCAGTTCTTGATAATCCTCATGTGAAGCGAGTCTATGTGGACGCGGCTGAGTTCGGGCCGGAGCTTTGGAAAACGACGGTCTCGGCCTGTCACGACGCGGGAAAAGAGTGTATGCTGACGATGCCCCATATCTTCCGGACCGAGGCGGAACGGTATTTCGAACGCAGTCAGAAGGCTTTTTGCGAAGCCGGATTTGACGGAGTGCTGATCCGTTCCATGGAGGAGATCGGATATTTGAAGGAACATGGCCCGGAAATCCCCTGGGTTTTCGACTATGGGATGTATGGAATGAACGACAGAGCGGAATCCTTTCTTATGAAGATGGGTGCCGCAGAGCTGACCTGGCCGGTAGAATTAAACGAGAGAGAGCTTTCCCGGCTCTCCAAACCTGGCGAGTTGATTGCATATGGCCGTCTGCCCATGATGGTGACGGCGCAGTGCATTCACCAGGGAACGGAGAAGTGTGATAAAAAGCCGGGGCTTCTTATGCTGAAAGACCGTATGGCCAAGGAATTTCCTGTGAAGAATCACTGTGCGTTCTGCTATAACACGATCTATAATGCGGCGCCGGTATCCCTCCTGGGAATGGAGAAACAGATCAGGGCACTGGCTCCGGCGGCGGTAAGACTTCAGTTTACCGTTGAGACACCGCAGGAGACGGCGGCGGTGATCCGGTGCTTTACAGACAGCCTGCTGTCGGGAAAACGGGTGGAACAGCCCTTTGGAGACTTTACAAGAGGACATTTTAAACGCGGTGTGGAGTAGGAGCCTATGGTGAATCTGATTGTCGATGTTTCCAGGTATTTGATGATACTGCTGATTGCGGTGTATACCTGGTTGAATTTCCGGTATTTTTCTTTCCGGGACGAAGGAAAACAAAAGAAGATATGCGGACGTCAGAACCGGTGCATGTTTCTGATTCATTTTCTGGCATACGGGATTCTGTGGCTAAAAACGGAAGATGAGCGCATCCTCGCGTTTTATGTGGCGCAGGTGGTATTTTTTCTGTGCTACATTTACGTTTACCGCCTGTTCTACCACAATGTTTCGCGGCTTCTGGTCAACAACATGTGTATGCTGCTCAGCGTGGGCTTTATCATTCTGACGCGGCTGTCCTTTGACCGGGCGCTGAAACAATTCGTGATCGTGCTGGCGGCCGCGGTTATTACCTGGATTATACCGTTTATTATGGACCGGGTGTGGCAGCTGTCGAAGATTCCGTGGGTCTATGGGATCCTGGGACTGCTCCTGCTCGGCGTCGTGCTGATTACCGGGATTAGCAGCTATGGAGCTCAGCTTTCCATTGGAATCGGAGGCTTTACCTTCCAGCCATCTGAATTCGTAAAAATCAGCTTCGTCTTTTTCGTGGCGACCATGTTTTACCGTTCCACGAAGTTTAAGACGGTGTGCATGACTACGCTGGTGGCCGCCCTTCATGTACTGATTCTGGTGGCTTCCAAGGATTTGGGAAGCGCATTGATTTTCTTCGTAACCTACGTGCTGATGCTGTTTGTGGCTACGGGGAAATGGGTGTATCTTCTGGGCGGAGCAGGTGCGGGGGCCGCGGCTTCGGTGCTGGCCTATCAGCTCTTCGATCATGTCAGGGCGAGGGTGCTTGCCTGGAGAAATCCATGGTCGGATATTGAAAATAAGGGATACCAGATTACCCAGTCCCTTTTCGCCATCGGTACGGGCGGGTGGTTCGGCATGGGACTCTGCCAGGGAATGCCAGGGAAGATACCGGTGGTGGAAAAGGACTTTGTATTTTCCGCCGTTTCGGAGGAACTGGGAGGAATCTTTGCCCTGTGCGTTCTGTTCATCTGCTTCGGATGCTTTCTGCAGTTTATGATGATTGCCAGCCGCATGAAAGCGGTGTTTTACAAACTGATTGCCTTTGGCCTGGGAACGGTCTATATCGTCCAGGTATTTTTAACCGTGGGAGGCGTGACGAAGTTCATTCCCTCTACCGGAGTGACCCTTCCCCTGATGAGTTACGGCGGAAGCTCTGTGTTCAGCACGTTTATTCTGTTCGGAGTCATGCAGGGGCTGTATATTTTAAAACAGAATGAAGAGGAAGAAAAACAATATGAAAAAGGCTGACCCGAATCCCAAGGCAAACCGCCATATTCTGATGATTACCTATGCGGTGGCGGCTCTTTTCGCAGGACTGGTCCTGTATTTTGCCTTTTTTCTTCAGATAAAAAGTGAAAATGTGATCAACAATTCCTACAACGCCCGGCTCGACAGCTTTTCGGACCGGGTGGTAAGGGGAGAAATCTTAAGCAGTGACGGAAGAGTTCTGGCTCAAACAAATGTGGACGAGAACGGCGGTGAAACGAGGTATTATCCCTATGATGCCATGTTCTCCCATGTGGTTGGGTATTCTACCAAGGGAAAGACCGGCCTGGAGGCACTGGGTAACTTTTATCTGCTGACCAGCCACGTGAATCTGGCCGAGCAGGTAATCAATGAGCTGTCGTCCGTTAAAAATCTCGGGGACAATGTGATCACGACTCTCGACGTAGACCTCCAGAAGGCGGCGTATGACGCTCTGGGCAGCCGGAAGGGTGCGGTGGTCGCTATGGAACCGGACACCGGGAAAATACTCGCCATGGTCTCAAAACCGGACTACAATCCCAATACGCTGGCTGCGGACTGGGACGCTCTTGTGGCAGGCGACAACAGCGAGGGACAGCTGTTAAACCGCGCCGCTCAGGGGCTCTATCCGCCGGGCTCGACGTTCAAGATCGTGACGGCATTGGAGTATATAAGGGAGAATCCGGAGAATTTCAGGGATTATCGGTTCGACTGCAGCGGTTTTTTTCACTATGAGGATTACACGATAAAATGTTACCATGAGACGGCGCACGGCAGTCAGGACTTTGTCCGGGCTTTTGCAAATTCCTGCAACGGCGCTTTTGCGAATCTCGCCTTGACGCTGGATTTAGGAAGGCTTAAGACCACGGCGGATCAGCTTCTGTTCGATACGCCTCTTCCCATCGCCATTCCATACAGTCAGAGCGCCTATACGCTGACGCCGGACGGCGATACGTGGCAGATACTTCAGACCTCCATCGGACAGGGGCAGACCCAGATGACACCCATACATGGCGGCATGATCGCGGCAGCCATCGCAAACGGCGGCACTCTGATGAAGCCGTACCTCATCGACCACGTGGAAAATGTGGGAGGTGATGTTATTAAAAAATTTATGCCCCAGTCATACGGCAATCTGATGACCGCGGAGGAGTCGGCCAGCTTAACAGAGCTTATGCGGGCCGTTGTAACGGAAGGAACCGGTTCCGCGGTGCGTACGGATGCCTATACAGTGGCGGGTAAGACGGGATCGGCGGAATTTGACAAGGACAAGGAGACTCACGCATGGTTTATCGGATTTGCCCCGGCGGAGCATCCGAAGCTGGTGGTAAGCGTGATCGTGGAGGAAGGCGGTTCCGGGGGAAAAACGGCCGCTCCAATAGCCAGATCGCTGTTTGATACCTACTTTTCGAGATGATAAGTTCCGTTTCACGATCCGTCTGGAGTTTTCGGTACCCGGTCTCTGCTTCCCGGTCTGCCCCGGCTGGCTCCTGCGACCTTTCCAGTGACTTTGCAGGGGATTAGCAATTCTTAACGCGCGGGATTTTTCGTTCAGGGGAAATGCCCACCTGTCTGAGCGCAGCGAGTTTGGGCATTTCTCCTGGCTTTTAGAAAAATTCCGCACGTTTAGAAGTGCTTATGCCCGAAACCGGAACTGGAAAGGTCGCAGGAGCCAGCCGGGGCAGACCGGGAAGCAGAGGCCGGGCACCGAAAACTCCAGACGGATTGTGAAATGGAACATGACAAGAACACTCTTGCATATAAGTTTAAAAAGAGGTATACTATACCCAGTCTGTGAGACACACCAAAACCGGAATCCCGGACAGGGATGCAAGGTTTCAGTCTGGAGGAATTGCAATGATAGAGGCAACGAGCTGTGGCGGTGTGGTTATTTTTCGAGGTAAAATTCTGGTTTTATATAAGAATTATAAGAACAAATATGAAGGTTGGGTTTTGCCAAAAGGAACTGTAGAAGCGGGAGAAGAATATAAGGAGACGGCCCTTCGTGAAGTGAAGGAAGAGACGGGAGTCAGTGCGTCGATTATTAAGTATATCGGAAAGAGCCAGTACTCCTTTAACACGCCGCAGGATATGGTGGAGAAGGATGTTCACTGGTATCTGATGATGGCGGACAGCTATTACAGCAAACCACAACGGGAAGAGTATTTTATCGATTCCGGGTATTATAAGTTCCACGAAGCGTATCATTTACTGAAATTTTCCAACGAGAAACAGATTTTGGAAAAAGCCTATAATGAATATCTGGATTTAAAAAAGAGCAACTTATGGGGGAATAAGAAGTATTTTTGATGCATGGAATCGTGGATATACACGGATCACACGAAAAAATGGATGCAGGAATGCCGGAGATACCGGTTTCCTGCATTTTTCGTTTTTTAGCGTATGCTGGCGGAGACATCGGCAGATGGATAGTAGTAATTTCTGAGTTTTCGTATATACTGTTTGGTAAGACTGTCTCTTACCGTTTGCAGCATACCTCGTGGGCCGGATTTCCATACTTTACAGGATATGGCAGAAGAGGTATACTGAATACATGTTTGACAGAATATGAATAAAGAAGCAAGGAGATAAGGCATCATGAGCAAAGCATATGAAAGACTGGAAAAAGTACTGGAAAAGACAATGGCGTTACAGACCGCTCTGATTTTGTTTGAGTGGGATAATGAGACGCTGGCACCCGAGGAAGCCGGAGCCCATACGGCCAGAGTGATCGGAGCTTTATCTGAAGAGTATTACAACATGGTGGCAGGCGACGAGATGAAGGAAGCCATCGAAGCGTGTGAGAAGGAAGAGGGCCTCACAGATGTGGAGAAAGCCATTGTGAAAGAGGCGAAGGAGACGAGAGAACAGCTTGTCTGCATCCCGGCGGAGGAGTACCGCGATAACGCACAGCTGGTATCGGAGGCTACGAGAGTGTGGTCTAAGGCGAAGAAGGAGAATGATTTCGACAAATTTGTTCCCACTCTGAAAAAGGTAGTGGACTACCAGAAGAAATTTGCCTCCTACCGCGCAAAGGATGGCGTAAAACTCTACGATTCCATGCTGGATCTCTATGAGAAGGACTTTAACATGGAATTGCTGGATCAGTTCTTTGATGAGCTGAAAGAGGCCATCGTTCCCCTGATCCGTGAGATCAAGGAGCGTGGAAAGAAGATTGAAAACGCCTTCTTGACAGGAGATTATCCGGAAGAGAAGCAGAGAGAGCTGGCGGAATTTCTGGCAGAGTACGTGGGCTTTGATTTTAATAAGGGCGTGCTGGCAGTCAGTGCCCATCCATTTACGACGAATTTGCACAATCATGACGTAAGAATTACGACCCATTACAGCAACCATGTGGACAGCTCCCTGTTCTCCGTGATCCACGAGGCGGGCCACGGAATCTATGAACTCGGTATCGGCGACGATCTGACACAGACACTGGTGGGCCAGGGCGCTTCCATGGGAATGCATGAATCCCAGTCCAGATTCTTCGAAAATATTATCGGCCGCAACGCCGCCTTCTGGGTACCGCTTTATGAGAAGCTCCAGTCCATTTTCCCGGAGCAGTTAAAGGGAGTCAGCAGGGAACAGTTTGTGGAAGCCATCAATAAGGCAGAACCGGGCCTGATTCGTACGGAGGCGGATGAGCTGACATACAGCCTTCACGTTCTGATCCGATATGAGATCGAGAAGATGATCATCGAGGAAGACCTGGATTTAAAGAAGCTTCCGGAGATCTGGGCGGACAAATACGAGGAATACTTAGGAATCCGTCCTGAAAATGCCTCCGAAGGCGTACTGCAGGATATTCACTGGTCTCAGGGCTCCTTTGGCTACTTCCCATCCTATGCGCTGGGCAGTGCGTTTGGGGCACAGCTGTATTACCATATGAAGAAAGAGATGGATTTCGAGGGCCTTCTGGAGAGAGGGGAGATCGGAGTAATCCGTGAATATTTACGGGAAAACGTCCATCGTTTCGGCAAGCTGAAGACCAGCAGAGAAATTCTGAAGGATACGACAGGAGAAGATTTCAATCCGAAGTATTACATTCAGTATCTGAAGGAAAAATACAGCCGCTTATACGATTTATAGAAATATTTTCCATAATCACAAAAAAACAGTTGACAAATGGCAGTAACAAGACTAAAATCAGTAAAAAGAATTCATATAAGAACACTATGAATTGGAAAAGAGGATGATTATGGAAAAGATCAGAAAGAGTGCAATGGAACTGATTGGCAGCACCCCGCTGGTGGAGCTGACTAATTATGAGAAGAAGCATCAGCTGAAGGCGTCCGTCATCGCAAAGCTGGAGTATTTAAATCCGGCAGGCAGTGTGAAGGACCGTGCTGCGCTGTTCATGATTCTTGACGCGGAAGCGGCGGGAACCTTGAAACCGGGCGCAACCATTATCGAACCGACTTCCGGTAATACCGGCATTGGCATTGCCAGCATCGCGGCGATGAAGGGCTACCGTGCAGTTCTCACCATGCCGGAAACCATGAGCGTGGAGCGCCGGAATTTACTGAAGGCCTACGGTGCGGAGATTGTACTGACCGATGGCAAGAAGGGGATGAAGGGAGCGATCGCGAAGGCAGAAGAGCTGAGAGACGAGATCCCCGGATCCGTTATCATGGGGCAGTTTGATAATCCGGCGAACGTGAAGGCTCATAAGGAGACGACCGGTCCTGAGATCTGGAGGGATACCGATGGCACTGTGGATATTTTCGTAGCAGGAGTCGGAACCGGCGGAACGATTACCGGAACCGGCGAATATTTAAAGAGCCAGAAGCCTGACGTGAAAATCGTAGCGGTAGAACCGGAGGGATCTCCCATTCTTTCCGGCGGAAATCCTGGTCCTCACGGACTTCAGGGCATTGGCGCCGGATTTATTCCAACGATCCTGAACCAGGATATTTATGATGAGATCATTTGTGTGAAGGACGAAGATGCCTATGTGACCGGTCGTGAGATCGCTCAGAATGAAGGAATTCTGGTTGGTATTTCATCCTCGGCAGCGGTATGGGCTGCAAAGGAACTGGCCAGAAGACCGGAAAATGAAGGGAAGAGAATCGTTGTTCTGCTTCCCGATACGGGAGACCGGTATTTCTCTACGCCGTTGTTCTCCTGATGTATATAGAAAAAGTTCGCCGCAGGAATGTGATTGGTTCCTGCGGTTTTTTCGTATCATTAAGGTGCTTTTTTTGTGGTATAGATGGTTTTACGATACCTCATCGGCTTGTTCCTATACGGCTGATGGGGCATTTTTATGCATGAAGCTATGGGGGTGTGCTAAACTTAATTGCGGCAAAGGGAAATGTATGAGTATGCAACAATACGAATGGGGAAAGAGGTAGAAGGAATGAATGGACTTAAGATTAAAAGAACAGAAGTTGAAGAATTTAAAAAATATTTAATTATGGAAGAGAAAAGTAAAATAACGATTAAAAAGTATATTCATGACATCGGATGCTTTTTAAGCTATATAGGGAAAAATCCGGTGACAAAAGAACGGATCATCAGCTACAAGGAGTCCCTGCAAAAAAAATACAGCGCAAGAAGTGTGAACACTATGCTTGCGTCCTTAAACAGTTTCTTTCGCTGGCTGGATCATCCGGAATTTCTCGTTAAGCAGTTAAAAATACAGCAGCAGGCCTTTTGCCTGGAGGAAAAAGAACTGACGAGACAGGAGTATGTCCGCCTGGTAAAAGCAGCGAGAAGGACCGGCAATATCAGGCTGGAGATGATCCTGCAGACGATCTGCTGTACGGGAATTCGAGTGAGCGAGCTGAGTTTCGTGACGGTAAAGGCTGTCAGGCTGGGATACGCAGAGGTGTGCTGTAAAGGGAAAAACAGAAGGATCATGATACCGGGAAATCTGAGAAAAAAACTGCTTCTTTACATTCAGAAAAATGGAATCGAAAAAGGGAAGGTGTTTATCACGAAGGCCGGCAATACCATGGACAGAAGCAATATCTGGCGCAAAATGAAAGGTCTGGCGAAAGAAGCCGGGGTTCTGGCCGATAAAATATTTCCGCATAATCTCCGTCACCTGTTTGCCAGAAGCTTTTACGAAATTGATAAGGATATTGCGAAGCTCGCAGATGTGTTGGGGCACAGCAGTATCAATACAACAAGAATCTATATGATTTCCACTGGAGAGGAACACCGGAGGCAGCTGGAACGGCTGCGGCTGGTGGTTTGAGGGGATACAACATAATAAATATTATGTTGTAAGTATAACTATTAGATCTGTTTTAAACCGAAACTCCATATTATACTAGCACGCATTTCGACTTTTTACAACTCTTAAAATCCAAAATTCCCTAAAATATGTGAATGAATTTTTAAAACACCGTTATCCGAATGTTAGCGGCAGGCGACTTATCGTCCTATATACAACATAATATTTATTATGTTGTTTGGGCGAAAGGCGGGATGAAATGGTTACCTATAACAGGCAGGAAGTAGGCAAGCGTCTGGGCTGCCGTCGACGCGAAATGGGACTGACCGGGGAGGAAATGGGAAGAAGAATCGGGAAGAATGGCCGGTATTACCGTGATATTGAGAATGGCCGATGCGGCATGTCTGTTGAGACATTAATTCTTCTTTCTGAGGAGATGGGATTGTCACTGGATTATCTGATCTACGGCGCCTCGCCTGATGACAGCGGCGACCGGCTGGATGAACAGAAGCAGATTGTAAATAGATTGTCCCACTGCAATGGACGCATTCGCGAGGGGGCGGTGAATCTGTTGAAGGTTTATTTGGAATCTGTTCCAAAGTGATACGGATAAAAGTAATCCCGATTATATACAACCCGATAGATGCAATGAACAGATAACCTCGAAGTTTTTCGGGGTTAGGGGAGAATGGAGTATGAAGTACAGTGAAAGTTAATACAAATGAACGAAAGAATAATGACAAAGCGTTAAACCATGCAAATGATAATACCTCAAAAAAAAGACATATCGAACATTGGAAAGTAGTCGCTTTCTATCTCATCATATATGACATAATCGCAGTGAATTTTTCTTACTTTTTTGGTTTGTGGCTGCGGTTTGATTTGCGTTTTTCGAATATCCCACAGACATACCTTAATTCATACTTGAGATTTGCACCGTTCTATACGGTGTTTGTGTTGGTTGTATTTTATGCGCTGCATCTGTATAAAAGCCTATGGAGATTTGCCAGCTTTAGTGAATTAAATCGAATATTTGCATCGAGTGTGATTACTACAGTATTTCATATTGTATGCATCACGTTGCTCATTAAGCGTATGCCGATTTCTTATTATGTGATTGGTGCAGCCATGCAGCTTGCATTGGTAACTGCAATACGATTCGCTTATCGCTATATTACGTTGGAAAGGACGCGAAGAGAACGGAATGTGAGCGCTGTCCATAATGTAATGGTGATCGGTGCTGGTGCCGCTGGACAGGTGATATTGAAGGAACTGAAAAGTTCAACGGAAGTTATGGCAAAGCCATGCTGTGTAATTGATGATAATCCTAATAAATGGGATCGGTTTATGGAAGGCGTGCCGATCGTTGGCGGGCGCGATTCGATTATGGAATCGGTCGAAAAATATAAGATCGACCAGATTTTATTAGCGATTCCAACCGCATCTCCAAAGGATAAGAGGGATATTTTAAATATCTGTAAAGAGACCCATTGCGAGCTGAAGAGCCTGCCGGGAATATACCAGCTGGCCAATGGCGAGGTATCGCTGAGTAGGATGAAGGCAGTGGCAGTAGAGGATTTACTTGGAAGAGATCCGATCAAGGTAAATATGGAAGAAATATTCCAGTATATCAAAGGAAAGACCATACTTGTCACAGGCGGAGGCGGTTCCATTGGTAGTGAACTATGCCGTCAGATCGCCGGGCATGAGCCGAAACAGCTGATTATCTTTGATGTTTATGAAAATAATGCCTATGACATTGAACAGGAACTGAAAAGAAAATATAAGGAAAAGCTGAACCTGGTTGTTCTGATCGGTTCGGTGCGGGACAGCAGAAGAATCAACATGGTATTTGAGATGTATAAACCGGATATCGTATACCATGCGGCCGCGCATAAGCACGTTCCGTTGATGGAAACCAGTCCAAATGAGGCAATAAAGAATAATGTTGTAGGAACCTATAAGACAGCTTATGCTGCGTTAAAACATGGCACACAGCGGTTTGTGCTGATCAGTACGGATAAGGCTGTCAATCCGACCAGTATTATGGGGGCGAGCAAGCGACTCTGTGAGATGGTGATTCAGAGCATGGATGCGATCAGCAAAGAAGGTAAGATGGAGCTGCTGCCGTTTTTGCATGCGCATGTCAATAAAACAATAGATGGGCAGGTTGTGCCTGATCCGGTGGATCATATGGGGGTTGATGGTCTGGGGGAAGGAGACAGTCTGGATAGTGCTGGCAGTGGAAGCAATAAGGATATAAATAAAATTGGTGTGGTACCTGATTATGTTGAAAGCAAAGAGAACCTGCAGCTTCCAAAGGGAAAGGGAGCGCAAACACAATTTGTAGCAGTACGATTTGGCAATGTGCTTGGAAGTAATGGGTCGGTTATTCCGCTGTTTAAGAAGCAGATTGAAGCAGGCGGACCGGTTACTGTTACGCATCCGGATATTGTTCGGTATTTTATGACAATACCTGAGGCGGTAAGCCTTGTGATGCAGGCAGGAACATACGCAAAGGGCGGAGAGATATTCGTCCTGGATATGGGGGATCCGGTTAAAATTGATACGCTGGCTCGAAACCTGATTAAATTATCCGGGTATGAACCCGAAGTTGATATCCATATGGCATATACAGGCTTAAGACCTGGTGAAAAGTTGTTTGAAGAGAAACTGATGGCTGAAGAAGGAATGCTTAAAACGGACAATGAGCTGATTCATATTGGGAAACCGATTCCATTTGATAAAGGGGTGTTCTTGACACAGTTGGAGCAATTAGCCAAGGCGAGTTATGAGAACAGTAATCGCATTATCGAGATGGTTGAGGAAATTGTTACGACATTTCGGCCGGTGGGGGATAAGCCTACGGGGAATGAGGTTGTGAGAAAGAGTCAGGGTGGAAGTGCGATGGTGGAAGCGGCGGTTACGAGTATAACAGGGGGCAGAAAATAAGGCTTTGGAGAGTGTAAGAGAAAGAAACGACTGGAAGAGGAGCAACAGGATATGTTTAATCATGTGAATAATTTTAAACCGTTTAAGAAGCACCTGTGTCTGTCCACCCCGACAATGCATCAGGAATGCTTTGATTACATAAAAGAGGCTTATGAAACAAATTGGATGTCTACCGTTGGCGCTAATATTGATGAGGTAGAAAGAATAACGGCTGAAAAAGTCGGAGTCAAATACTGCGTTGGTTTATCGGCGGGTACAGCTGCACTTCATATGGCGGTAAAGTTAGCGGGTATATGCCCAGGCCAAAAGGTTTTTTGCAGTGACATGACTTTTAGTGCGACCTGCAATCCGATTGCATATGAGGGCGGAGTTCCAGTGTTTATAGATACGGAGTATGATACCTGGAATATGGATCCGGTCGCTCTGGAAAAGGCATTTTCGATTTATCCGGATGTAAAAGTAGTTATGACTGCTCATCTTTACGGCACTCCAGGTAAGATTAATGAGATTAAGTCTATTTGCAATAAACATGGAGCCGTGATAATCGAAGATGCAGCAGAATCTCTTGGTGCTACATATAACGGGCGCCAGACTGGTTCCTTTGGCATGGTCGGCTGTCTGTCAGCAAATGGCAATAAGATAATCACAGGTTCGGCCGGCGGGATGCTGGTAACGAACAGTCATGAAGATGCAGAGAAGGTAAAGAAATGGTCTACACAGAGCCGGGAAGCGGCGTCATGGTACCAGCATGAGGAGATTGGTTACAATTATCGTATGAGTAATGTAATTGCCGGTGTAATTCGAGGACAGTTCCCGTATCTGGAAGAACATATTGCCCAGAAAAGAGCAATTTATGAAAGATATAAAGAAGGACTGAAAGATTTGCCTATTATGATGAATCCTTATGATTCAAAGAACAGTATGCCCAATTTTTGGTTATCAGCCCTTACTATAAATAGAGAAGCAATGTGCAGACAGGTATTGGGAGAACGTGAAGCCTTGTATATACCGGAGCATGGAAAAAGCTGTCCAACGGAGATTTTGGAGGCGATTAGCAGCATTAATGCAGAAGGAAGGCCGATTTGGAAGCCAATGCACGCGCAGCCGATCTATATGAACAATCCGTTTATTGTAAAAGATGGTAACGGCAGGGCGAGGACAAATGCTTATATTGAAGGCGGCTGTCTGGATATTGGTATGGACATCTTTAACAGAGGATTATGTCTGCCTTCAGATAATAAAATGACTGTGGAGCAGCAGAATAGAATCATCGAGGTGATTCGGGCTTGCTTTGAGTAGAATTATTTAGAAATTTAACATATAGGAGGCCTATTTTGAGAACTGAAAAAGCGGAAACTATTAAAATAAATACGGTGACAGTCCTGGGGGCTAACGGCGCTATGGGGAGAAATATTGCTGCAATTTTTGCTTCGTTTGGAAATGCTAAAGTATATCTGGTAAGCAGGAGTATGGAGAAGTCTATAGCGGCGAAGGATAAGGCTTATCTGTCTGTCCGTGCTGAAAGTGTCAGGGAGAAAATGATCCCAATAGATTATGAAAATTTGGAAGATTGTATCAGAGATTCAGATCTCATCTTTGAAGCTTGTACAGAGGACTGGAGCGTGAAAGAAGATATCCATACGCGTATTGTAAACGCGGCAGGAAGCAATGCCCATGATAAAGTATTTTGCTCTGGTACATCAGGTCTTTCTATTACAAAATTGGCAGAACTGTATCCAAAAAAATACCGGCATCAGTTTATGGGGATGCATTTTTTTAATCCACCTTATCAAATGACGCTTTGTGAGATGGTCCCAACAAAATATACAGAAGAAAATACATCATTTTTTGAACGGATGAAAATCTACGCAGATCAAATACTTCATAGAACTGTGGTGGAGACTGCAGATTCACCTGCGTTTCTTGGAAATAGAATTGGATTCCAGTTTATTAATGAAGCACTGCTGATGGCGGAAAAGTACAGGTACAATGGTGGGATTGATTATATCGATGCTATTCTTGGACCGTTTACCGGGCGCTCCATGCCACCACTTGTAACTGCTAATTTTGTAGGTTTGGATGTCCATAGAGCAATTGTTAAGAACCTCTATGATAATACTGATGACTATGCTCATGAGACCTTTATTCTTCCCGCATTTCTCCAGAAATTGATAAATGATGGTAAAACTGGTAGAAAAGCAGGCGCCGGTTTATACAAAACCGTAATTCACGACAGCGGACTGAAAAGTCATCAAGTTTATGATATTGCGCATGGATATTATCGGGATCAGATGAAATACACGTTCCCATTTGTAGAAGAGATGCTTTTGTTTTTACAAGTAGGAAATTATGCATCAGCATTTCGGGCGTTGGTAGAGAATCAGTCTGCAGAAGCGAGACTATGCTGTGAGTTCTTATTAAAGTATATTGTGTACAGTTTGAGTGCGGCAAAGGAAATCGGCTGTGATATGGTTGCAGCGGATGATGTTATGGCAGCAGGATTCCATTGGTGTCCCCCCCTGGCGCTGGTGGAGGCAATCAGCACCATTACTGATATTGAGAAACTTTGTGAGGAGCGTTTGGAACCGAAGATTGTTGATAAGATAAAAAAACAGCAATTGCTGGCTGGGGCAGAACGGTCCCGTTATGATTATAGAAAATTTGTTCTGGCTAAACGATGATTCAGTGTATCAGAAAAATAAGGTGCGGAGTGAAAGATATGAGTAAAGTATACGTATTAGGCGGTGCCCAAACCGATTTTGAAAGAAATTGGACAAAAGAGGGGAAGAATGTTATTGCTCTCTTAAAAGAAGTTATGACAGATGCACTCGATCAGGTGGGAGTCTGTTTTTCCGATATTGAAGAATTGAATAAAGATAATCGGGTTGCCTGTTTCGTAGGGAATTTTATTGCAGAAGATTATATCAGTCAGGGACATTTAGGAGCGCTGCTTACAGAGGTATCCCCAGCGCTATATGGTGTGCCCTCTGCAAGATATGAAGCAGCATGTGCCTCAAGTTCTGTGGCATTGGATGCAGCTATTACTAAAATAAAGGCTGATGAATATGATTTGGCAATCATTGTGGGATGGGAATTGATGAAGACAGTCGATTCTAAAGTCTGCGGAGATATCTTGGGAAGAGCTGCTTACTATGAGAAAGAGGGCAAAGATGTGTCGTTTCCGTTTCCTAAGCTGTTTGGAAAACTGGCAGACGAAACAATCATTAAGTATGGACTGAATGAAAAGCGATATCTTGATGCACTGGCTAGGGTGTCAGAGATTAATTATGGAAATGCCAAGAGGAATCCATTGGCACAGACCAGGAACTGGTTCATGAACTACGATCAGGCTAGCTGCAGAGGGACAGAAACAAATTCTTCTATTGGTGGAAGGCTGGCCATATCGGATTGTTCACAGGTAACAGACGGTGCAGCGGTAGTTGTGTTGGCAAGCGAGCGGATGATCAAAGAGATGGGATTAGACAATGTTCCGTATGTAAAAGGGTATGGGCATAGGACGGCCCCCATGCTGTTTGAGAAAAAAATCCATGAACAGCCGGAAAGCAGATATATTCTTCCGTGGACACGACAGGCGGTTCTGGACGCATATAGGAGAAGTGGTATGGGTGTGGAAAACATTGATGTGTTTGAGACCCATGATTGTTTCACATCGTCTGAGTATGCAGCGATCTCAGCCTTTGGTATTACAGAGCCTGGATATGAGTATGAAGCTGTTGAAAATGGAATGATTGCATTTGATGGTGCGAAGCCTATTAATCCCAGTGGTGGGCTGATCGGGTGTGGTCATCCTGTTGGCGGAAGCGGCTGTCGAATGTTTTTAGACCTTTATAAACAAATTAGCGGAAATGCCGGAGGATATCAGGTAATTAGAGGGGATAAAGTACCGAGCAATGCTATGATGCTGAATATTGGAGGAACTGCTACGACAAACTATGTGTTTGTCGTAGGAAGGTAAAAATGCAATGGAAAAGAGATATTTTGAAGTACATGCGGATACGTATGTGAAGGATAAGGACTTTATTATATATAGACCGGCATCTTTAAATAATCCAAAGGATAATGCTGTCATGTTCGTGACAGAAGGCTTTATGAAATATTCTAAAGTACTTTTAAATTGCAGAAATTGTCTTGTCTTTTGGCCTCGGAACATTGAAGTGTCCAATGCAATATGTGACCGTCATGCAATATTCTTATGTGATAATCCTCATAAAGAATATTGTAGATTTTATCGTAATAATAAGATCACTTATTTTCCTGAAATGGATGAGATTGATACTGTAAATGGGGCATTTATTGCAAAGAATGCAGTTATTGGCAGAAATTGCCGAATCCTTCCCGGTTCGTATATCGGCAGAGAAGTTGAAATCGGTGATAATTGTTATATTGGAAGTGGCGTAAGGCTGGTGGGTGAAGTACATATTGGAAATAATGTGGTAATCAGGGAGAATTCAGTTATAGGTGCAGATGGATTATCCACTGATAGGGACGAGAATGAAAAAGCACTTACTATGCCGCAATTCGGTGGAATTGTTATAGAGGATAATGTGCAGATCGGAGCGCTTACGGTGATAGCACGCGGTGCTATTGATAATACAGTTATTAAGAGCGGAGCAAAGATAGATAATAGTGTATTTATATCTCATAATGTCCAGATTGGAAAAGATACCTTTATAGTAGGCGAAACTATAATGTTTGGAAGCTCCTCCACAGGAAATCGTGTATTCATCTCTGGAAATTCAACAATCCGTGACGGGAGACATATTGGAGATGGCGCGAGGATTGGAATGGGATCAGTCGTTGTGAAAAATGTAGATAACTATACGGTTGTTAAAGGGAATCCAGCGAGGTGACGGACATGACGAATAAGGGTAACCAATCACTGCCGGAAGTAAAAAAAACAATTTATTCGCTGATAATAAAACGTCTTTTAGATCTGGTGCTTAGCGGTCTCGCTATTATAATTTTAAGTCCGGTATTCCTGGTTGTTGCGATTCTCGAACTTATTATTCATGGTAGACCAATTGTTTTTGCACAAAAAAGGCCAGGCTTGCACGGTAAGGTATTTAATATATATAAATTTAGATCCATGACAAATGAAACCGCTGCAAACGGTGAATTACTGCCGGGAAATGAGAGATTGACTAAATTTGGAAAATTCATAAGAAAATATTCCATTGATGAATTGCCGGAATTGATATGTATTTTTACGGGCAAGATGTCAATTATTGGTCCAAGGCCACTTCGGGTAGAGTATCTTCCGTTATATAGCTCTCGCCATATGATGAGACATGAAGTTCGGCCTGGCTTTGCCTGTGTGAGGTTAAGACCAGGAAAAACTTGGACATGGAACGAGCAATTCGAAAATGACATATTTTATGTTGAAAACGTGAGTTTTCTATTAGATGTAGCAATGCTTTTTGCAGTTGCAAGAGAGGCAGTTCATCCAAGCAAGTATCGTATTGAAGCAACACGAAAACCGTTTAATGGTACAAACCTGAATGAGTAAATGACATTTGGTAAATAACTGAAGTCAAAGAATGGAAATAGACAGAAACAGGTGATTTGTTATGAATGTATTAGTATTAGCACCCCATAATGATGATGAGATCCTGGGGGGTGGCGGGACGATTAAAAAGTTAATCAAAGAAGGGCACGACGTGTATGTGTGTGAAGTCACCAGTGGTATTCACTTCGCGTTATTGCAGGAAGAGGCGAAAAGAGCACATCGCCTTCTCGGTGTAAAACAATCTTTTTTCCTTAATCTTTCAGTAGGAAAACTGAAATCAATGGAACAAAGTAATTTGAATGCAGCGCTGCTGGAGGTAGTAAAACTGACTCAGCCAGATATCGCGTTTCTGCCATTTATTGGAGACATGCACATAGATCACCGGGAAGTAACAGAAAGTGCAATGGTCGTATTAAGGCCCATCGGAGATTATTCTATCCGGGAGATTTATATGTATGAAACATTGTCTGAAACAGGATGGAATATTCCCATAGAAGGACGCTGTTTTAATCCCAATATGTGGGTGGATATTACAGACACAATAGAGGATAAGCTTGGTGCAATGAGCTGTTATGAGAGTCAATTAATAGAATACCCACACCCGAGATCTAAAGAAGCAATCAGTGCTTTGGCACAGTTTAGAGGAGCGACAGTAGGTGTTCCCTATGCTGAGAGCTTTATGCTGGTCAGACGGATTGTTCGTTAACCTGGTGTTGTCAGTCTGAAAGAGAAAAAGATTGTGAGGAAAATTATGTACCAATATGAAGACGTCAGAATTAGAAAATTTACTTTTGAAGATATTCCTCTGAAAATGGAGTATATCAATAATTCTGCAAATAATGAATTCCTGCATTATGATCTTCCGCTTGAATATGACAAGACGGTTGCGTGGTTTGAAAAAAATAAAGACAGGACTGACCGTTTTGATGCAGTAATAGAATATTGTGGAGAGCCTGTAGGTCTGACCGGGTTGCTAAACATTGACTATAAAAATTCAAAGGCAGAAGATTATATGGTTGTAGGTAATACATCCTATAAGCGGAAGGGCATTGCTACAAAAGCAGGAACGCTGATGGCACTTTATTGCTTTGAAACGCTGAAACTTAATCGGTTATATGCGTTTATTGAAGTGGGAAACCCCTCATTGGGACTTGATTTGAAACGTGGCTTTCATGTAGAAGGCTACCTGCGGCAGTCGATCCGAAAAGGAGATATTTTTGTTGACAGATATGTACTTGGAATGTCAAGAAGAGACCTTGTGATTCCCGGAGAGGTTTGCTGGGAGGAAGATTAATGGGTAACACAATTATTCAGTATCTGGGCAGCGTTAGCGGCAATAAAACCTATATAAAGCGAGATGATTTAATTCCGTTATCTTTTGGCGGCAATAAGGCACGTAAGGCATTTAACTTTTTCAGGGAAATAGATGCGGGGAATTATGATTGCGTAGTTACATATGGAAGCAGCAGTTCGAACCATTGCCGTATTATCTCCAACATGGCGATTATGCGGGGAATGGAATGCTTTATTATAAGTCCTCAGGAGTCATCGGCACCGACCTTTAACAGTCAAATGATGAGAGTGTTTGGAGCAAAAATTACAATAGTTCCCGTAGGAGAAGTTCATGATACGATTGAAAATAAACTGAGAGAATTGAAAGAAAACGGAAGAGCCCCCTATTTCATAGCTGGAGGCGGCCATGGAAATTTAGGAACACAAGCATACGTGGACTGTTATAAAGAGATTCGGGAGTATGAAGCAGAACAGAAGATGCATTTTGATTATGTTTTTTTTGCTACAGGAACAGGAACTACACAGGCGGGACTTGTGTGTGGGCAGTTGATTTATAAGGATCCCAGAAAAATCGTAGGAATCAGTATTGCCAGGGCGAATCCCGGGGGAAGGCAGGTAGTGCTTGACAGTATCCAAGAATATCTTACCGAGAAAGAAATGGTGATAAGTAAAGAATGCATAGAAGCCTGCGTGATAGTTGATGACAGTTATATAGGTCCTGGGTATGGACAGAGTAATGAAGAGATACGGCAGACGATAAGAGAGATGTTGATTCATAATGGTATTCCGATGGATGCTACGTATACTGGAAAGGCCTATGCAGGAATGAAGAAATATATCAAAGAACATGGCATTTATAATGCGAATATTCTTTTTATTCATACTGGCGGTGTGCCGCTGTTCTTTGATGAGTTGAGGTTTTTAAAGTGAGGACAAGCAGATGATAAATATTTTGATTCTTAGTGTAGGAACCCGGAACAAAGTGGTCGAGTATTTTAAAAATACACTAACAATAGAAAATGGAGAACGAATCGGCCATGTGATTGCCACGGATATGAGCAATCTTGCGCCTGCGATATATGAAGCAGATAAATTCTATCTGGTTCCAAAGATGACAGAACGAGGATATATTGAAGTGATCTTTGATATCTGCCGAAAAGAAAAAATAACGGCAGTACTTAGTCTGATTGATCCGGAGTTGTCCCTTTTGGCAGAACATAACGATGAATTTGCGGCCCTTGGAGTGACTGTGGTTGGTTCCGGTTACGAACTCTGCGAGATGAGTCTTGATAAGATACAGATGCATAAATGGCTGGTATCGCATGGATATAAATCGGCGAGAAGTTACACAGATAAAGAGACTTTTTATAAAGATATAGAATCTGGATCAATAACCTACCCTGTGTTTGTTAAGCCGATTAAAGGCAGTGCCTCAATTGCTATCAGTAAAGTAAGGGACAGAGACACGATTGACTTGCTTTTTAACCATTCAGACAATCTGATGATACAGGAGTATCTTAGTGGACAGGAAATAGGAGCAGATGTCTATATTGATATGATCAGCGGTGACATTGTATCAATTTTTACAAAGAAAAAAATTGTTATGAGAGCTGGTGAGACGGATAAGTCAGTATCCTTTAAGGATGAGAAGTTGTTTGGACTGATTCGCAAGTTTGTTGCAGAGATCGGTTATAGGGGAGAGATTGATATTGATATATTTGATATCGGCGGAGAGTATTATATCTCGGAAGTTAATCCACGATTTGGCGGCGGCTATCCTCATGCTTATGAATGTGGCTGTAATCATATGAGAATGATTCTGGAAAATCTGTATGGCAGGGAAAATCAGAAGAATATAGGAATCTATGAGGAAGGAATATATATGATGAAATATAACGAGGTATCTATTAAAAAGTTGGATTAAAAATTATTGAAGCTTTTTTTAGATGACCTGTATACAGATAATGGAATCTTAATAACATGGAGTGATCAAAATCATGAGAAGTGGATTTAGAAAAAAGTGGGACAACCTGAATCTTAAAGTGGAGTCTGTTTTTCGGAAACGAAAATATCAGAAAAATGCAAAAATTCGTCTCAAAAGGATGGATGGTGGATTTAATTGCGATAAGGCATATGAGGAAGTTATTATCCCTTATTGGAAAAAATATGGTTACAAGCCTGCCAAATACTGGTATCAGATTTTTTGTGATCGTGAACAGGAAATTGATCCAAGATACATACCAGATGATCTGTATTATGGTGATATGATCCCTTATTTTAGCAACTCACAGTTCAGACGGTTTGGAGAAGACAAGTGTTATCACGATATATGGTTTGCCGACATTAAACGGCCACAGACGATCTGTAAAAATATAGCAGGGGTGTTTTATGATGCGGAGATGAATTTGATCACTGTTAAGCAGGCCGTTGACTTGTGTCTTGATTATAAAGAAGAGTTCTTGATCAAGCCTTCCATAGATAGTGGCGAGGGACGACTCATCGAGTTTTTTGCTCCGGATAAAGTTACTGAGAGAGATATAGAAAAGGCTTTTAAGGATATGGAGGCAAACTTTATTATGCAAGCCTCTGTAAAGCAACACCCCGTACTTTCCAGGCTGAATCCTTCCTCTTTAAATACAATTCGGGTCGTATCTTTCTTTTTTGAAGGTGAAGTACATTTCTTGTCCAGTATTCTTCGGATTGGTGCAACAAATGCAAAGGTCGATAATGTAGGTGCAGGTGGTTTTGCCTGTCCTGTTAAAATGGATGGTCAACTGAATGACAAGGCGGTTAATCGTAAGGCGGAGTGGGTAGAAGAAAATAGTACCGGAATAAAATTTAAGGATGTTAGAATTCCGTATTTTGATAAAGTGATTGAAACAATTATGCAATCTCATAAAAAACTGGCTCATTTTAAACTGATCGGATGGGATTTTTCCGTTGATTTGGAGGGCGATCCGGTTTTTATTGAATTTAATGTTTGCCCGGGATCCAACCAGATAAGTTGCGGGCCGACTTTTGGAGATTTAACTGAAAAAGTATTAGAAGAGTTTTTTATTACGAGATCTCTCTCAAACGCACAGAATTAATCTTTGGCTGTGGTGATTTTTTAATTCATAGATAATGCCAGAGGCTTATCACATATAACTTAAATCAGAATGAGGAGGAAATAATATGAAGATTGCTATGTTGGGAGCAGGAAATGCAGGGTGTGCGGTTGCGGCAGACCTGACTCTAAAAGGGCATGAGGTAATACTAATCAAAACATCTCATGCTATGCATGATGATAATTTTGAATTTCTGCAGAAGAATGAAGGGAAAATGACGCTGAATGAATTTGGAGATATTAAGTCAGCAAATATACATAAAGTAAGCAGAAATGTGTCAGACATTGAAGGCGCGGAAATTATTATTATCTATATCCAGACAAATTTCCACGAACAGTTGATTGAGCGGATTGCTCCGTATCTGCATGATGATCAGATTCTCCTGATCAATCCAGGGTATTTATCAACTGCTTACGTCCTTAAGCATTGTGCTGATAAAAATCTCATCATTGCCGAGGCTGAGAGTTCTTTTATTGATGGTAGAATAATGGAGCCGGGATACTTCCGTGTTGGATTCCGTAATGTAAGGAATCCTATTGGAATTTATCCGGTGGCAAGAAGAGAAGAAGCAATTAAGAAACTGGATCAATTAGGAGAACGATTTGTATATTTAGATTCTGTTGTGGAAGCTGCTCTCCATAATCCTAATCTTGTCGTGCATACGGTCGGTTCGGTTATGAGTATTCCTCGAATTGAAAAATCCCATGGTGATTTCTGTATGTATCATGAGGCTTATACAAGAGATAACCCTTCTACCTGGAAGATTCTTGAAGCGCTTGATGCAGAAAAGATGAATGTTCTTGAAAAACTTGGATTTTCCAGAATAAGTTATGTGGAAGCATGTAAATATCGGAATTCACTGGATGATAGTATAGATGCAAAAGAGGTTTTCCTAAATTATGCGGAGATGGATACCCGTGCAAAAGGACCAACAAAAGTGGATTCCCGCTATATCTCAGAAGATGTTCCTCAGGGACTTGTTATGCTGGAAGCGCTAGGAAAGTCTCTTGGTGTGTCCACTCCGATTGTCAGCGGATTAATTGAAATTGCAGGTGCGGCATTGGGACGGGATCTTCGCGCAGAAGGAAGGACACCGGAGGGGCTTGGACTGGATAATATAGATAAAATTCTGAAGGACTGTGAGAAATAAGAATGGAGATAGCATAAATGACCAATCGTTATTTAATGACATTAAAGCTCTATTTTATTAAATCTTCCATGAAGAGAGCTGCATATATGAGGAAAAAAGGAATTTTTCATTCTATAGGTGTAAGGGTTATGATTACAACACGAAAAATTCCATTATACTCCAAGCTGATCAGTATTGGAAATAATGTATGGATGGCCTCTGGAGTGGAGCTAATTACCCATGATGTTACTCACTATATGCTCAACGGACTTAACGATAAAACTAAATATATAGAGAAGATCGGATGTATTGATATTGGAAATAATGTATTTATCGGATCAGGTGCAAAAATATTGTATGATGTTAAAGTGGGTGACAATGTCATTATTGCAGCTGGTGCATTGGTTAATAAAGATGTACCTCCTAATTCTGTAGTGGGTGGTGTACCGGCAAGAGTAATTGGTTCATTCGAAGAATTTGTCTCAAAGCGAAAACAGTTTACTGTGATAAATGCGGCAGATAATATGAGACAGGAGATCTCAATAGAATGTGAAAATGAAATGTGGGAAAAATTCGATAAAATTCACAAAGTATAAAAACACACATATTTTTAACTAAAAAGTTGTTTTAGGATTAGAGGTGAAAATTAAATGCAGGTTGTCGATAATATAAAATCAATGTATTTTATAAAAAAAATAAGAAAGGTTAAAGGAAAAAGATATGCTTTGAGAAATATGCTTTCAGCTAAAACTGTTGGACAATTAGAAAAACATCCTGAGCAGATCGAAACGAAAATTGCAGAACACTTAAACAACTTTCCGATTTTAAAGAAAGCTTTATATAAAGAGATCAATAAGGCATTTATTCAATCAGAGATAATAAATGAAAATTCGATTGATAAAGAAAAGTTAAAATTAGATATTATTTATTGCTATATTGCATACGGATATTCAGTTAACGAGTATTTATGTTATGGATTTGTAGATAAGACACAAAAAGAGAGAAGAGAATTTATATCAGATAGAGAGAGCGTTTGTTTAGGACTTAAACTTAATGATGTTGACGCTATGATGATTTTTTCTGATAAAATGAAAACCTATGAAAAATTTAAAAATTACTATCGTAGAGAGGCAATTTCAATATGCAGTGTAAATGATTATAGCATTTTTGATGAGTTTTGTAATAGGCATCATAGATTTGTCAAAAAGAATGTGAAGGAATCATGTGGTCGTAGTGTTGAAATGATTGATATTGAAGAGTTGAAAAAAACAACTCGTTCTTTATTCGACAATTTTTTGGCTGAAGGAAAAACTATATTGGAGGAAATCGTTAGTCAAAATACGAGGATAGGCGCTTTCAATTCTTCGAGTGTAAACACAATTAGATGCATTACTCTAAATATAAATGGTAAAATAAAAATTCCCTATTGTTTTTTGAAGGTAGGACGAAAAGGTTCGTTTATAGATAATGGTGCCTCAGGAGGAATCTTGGTTGGAATAAATTGTGATTCAGGCAAGTTAGAGACCCTTGGTGTAGATGAGTATGGTCATAGGTATCTCCAACATCCTGATTCAGGTATCGTATTCCAAGGATTTCAGATTCCCGATTGGAATGAAATGCTTAAAATGTGTAGAGAAATGTCAAAACAAATACCTAAAGTTCGTTTAATTGGTTGGGATCTGGCATATACCGATTATGGCTGGGTATTAATTGAAGGAAACTCTTTAACAGAATTGATAGGGCCTCAAGGGACATGGCAAAGAGGAATAAGAAACGAAATAGAAATTTTAATTAAATCATGAATTTTAGTGGAATAATGTATTGTGAGGATAGTATAGATGCAGGAGAAAGGCAAGTGGATAATTAGACTTAATGCCGATAGTCTGGCAATGATAGCTTTTGTAATATATTTCAGCGTTGATTTTTTCAGAGCGTTTTCTATAAAAATTTTTGGGCATATTGGCTTTGGCGGCCTTGGAATTGTTTTTATAAATTTAGTTATTTATTCTTTCCTCATTTTGTCATTATTGAAAAGATCGAGAAAACTTTATGACTGCGTCTGCTTTTTTATTATAATACTAGTTTTGTTTGCATTTACATACATGTTACATCCTGATTACAGGTTTTATCTTACACGTCCAGTATATGGTTTTACAACGAGGGTTCTACGGCCAGATAGAGCGATTTATGCTTTTTTAATGATTCGGTGTATGAGATCTTCTCAAAGTATTTGGAAAGGTTTAAAATACGTTGCTTGGATAGAGTTTATATTTTATATCTACGAATTTATTGATTTTTTAAGAGTTGGTTATTGGCTTGATTATAACTCGATTGGTGAGATTTCTAAATATACATATAATTTGTCATATGGTTATAGTGTTACATTTCCGATAGTAATATTTATTACTTGGGCTATAAAAGAAAAGAAAAAAATCTATTATATACCAGCAGCAATTTTACTACTTGCCATGCTTATGGCTGGTAGTAGGGGGGCAATTGTTGTTATATTGATGTTCATAGCATTAATTATGTATTGTTACACAACAACACTTAATTTAGTAAAATATCTTTCTATAGTGGTTATGGGGATGATTACCGTTGTGTTTGTTGGGTTCGATAATATCATATTGTCAATAGCGTCTTTTGGAAGTAAAATGGGAATCTCATCAAGAACACTAACTAAATTGGCCGCTGGAACAATAACAGATGGAACTGGAAGAGATCTGATCTACGATGCGGCATGGGGGATTATTAAAGAACACAAATTCTTCGGAGCAGGATTGTTTGGAGATAGGCCAGTTATTGTTCAGTACCATAACGCTGGTTACTGCCATAACATCTTTTTGGAGTTGGCATCAAATTTTGGACTTATTATTGCGGCAATCGTTATAGTTCTTATTCTATTTTTTTCGTATAAGATTATGGTCGTTAATAAAGATAGAGAATGGAAATTATTATTTATAATAGAAACTTGTTAGGTGGCTTATACCGAGAAAATCCGGTAAAATCAAGGAATTATGAAGCGGTTAAGAGTAGTAAAAAGTGGGAAAATGTAGGTAATTCATACATTATTCCTGCACTACTCCTATACCGCTATTCCTATATTTGAGCGTCAAATACAAGTCATTTTATTTTTTCTATTTCAGTTCTGAGCCATTCAAATTCTCTGGCTGTATACACCTTTTCGGTGATATCTGAAATCTTATGTCCGACCATATATTTGATAGCGTATTCATCGACTTTAGCATCTTTGCATTTGGTTACGAAATGCTTTCTGGCGTCGTGAGGTCTATGATCCGGGTTGAGTTTAAGCTCGTCCCGAATGCGATTGAATATTTTGCTATACCGATTGTATGTCAACTTGGTATTCTTACCGCGGCGATCTTCATCTGTATAATTAAAAAGATATTTGCTCCCAAGTTGCTCAGCCTCTTCGTACGATTTGGAAACCAAGTCCCTTATCCGAGGATGAATCGGTACAACTCTGTTTTCACCAGCATCGGTTTTAATTCCACCTTTAAATGTCCAGTTCGATAAATCAACATCTGCTAATTCTATCAGACCTAACTCCTGGGGTCTCCATCCAGAATAGCATTGAATAATCATGAACTCAATCCCATATTTATGTCCGAGATTCTTCCACAGAAGAGCCATCTCATCATCAGAGAATGGAATGTGTTCTTTCTTGACAGTCTGTATTTCTTTAATGGTATCGTCTGTAAGCTTGAATGTTCTCGAATAGTTCCGATCTACAAGTTCGTATTCAACAGCATAGTCGAGCATCTGATTGAAGAGCGTCTTTATCTTATTCTTCATTGATGCGCTTGGTGTCTGCTCTTGGCCTCTTACGGTAGCAACACCTTCTTCCATGCAGCCTTTTATGTGCCTTGCTCGAACATCCATGACTCGCATATCGTAAACAGCAGAGCAGTATTGCCAAGCCGATGTAGTAGCTCTGGCGCTGTCGTCGCTCTTCAGAGTCTTGAAATATTCCGGTGTCCATTTGTCGTACAGTTCCTTGACTGTGATAGACGGTTCCAGGTCATACGGATTCTTATTAAATTCCACAAGAGCTGTGTATGCATCATTGTATGTTGGAAAGTATGACTCCGGTTTCAACGGCTTACATATTGGTTTGCCATTCTTATCCTTTCCAACCGTAACCATTGCACGGAAAGGGTTCCTTAAATTTCTACCTTTAATCTCACTTATTTGACCGAAACCGTTTGGAAGCCGCCTGCGCTTATTTGGTTTACGAGACGATTTGGGCTTTGCGTCTGGTTTCAGCGGGTATCCACAATGCGGACAGGTATTTGCTTTATCGCTTACCTGTAAGTCGCACTCCGGGCATTGTATCAGCATATTAAATCCCTCCTCATGATAATGAACCGAGATTTTATGTTGGATTGTTGATTTATCGTTAGTAATCATATATCATAGTGTAGGAATTGTCAACTCCTACACTAAATTTTTATATTTTAACCTAGGATAGAAAGGGTTAGGTATATGATCAGTAACAATACATCAACCTGCCAGGACTGCGGTGGAAAATTGAAATACTATGACAAAGTTAGAAGAATTGTACGGACGAAAGGTCGTGTGAGCAAATGGGTGAATGTTCCGAGGTATCAATGCTCCGAATGCGGATGTATACATCGGTATCTCCCAGATTATATTTACCCATACAAGCAATACGAATCGGAAATAATAGCCGGTGTTATAGAGGGACTGATCACTTGCGAGACTTTTGGATATGAAGATTATCCATGTGAGATGACTATGATACGTTGGAAGGCGCATAAATCGCAACTGCTTTTATGAATAGAATACATATTTACGGAGGTGCGATATGAGTGTAGAAGAAAGACATCTGCTGAATAAAATTCGATTTTTCGAGGATATGCTTTTGAGAAGTAAGGATTATCGTCAGCAGGAAAACATCGGAAAGGAATTGACTGTAATGCGTATTCGGTTACAGAAACTACGGTTTAACAAAATGAGAACAGGGGCTTAGCAAAGCCTCTTTCTTTTTGCTCATATCCACCGAGGTTGTTTTTACTAAATGCTGTTCCTAACCTAGAATAGCCGTTGAAAGGAGGTAGCAGCCAATGAATGAAAATGAATTTGCAACTGGCTCGGTTCCGGTAATGGTTGCGGCACGAATTTACGGCAAAGACGCGTCATGGGTTAGGGCCGGTATTATATCTGGATGGCTGCCAATCGGAAAAGCCACAAGGAATGGTCAGTTAGTGACAAAAATTGAGGACATGAATTCTAAGTACGGACGTATCAATTTTTATATTTCACCGAAGCGCTTGTACGAGGAGACTGGTTATGTGTGGAAAGGGGAGAAGCGCTAATGGGAACAACAATACGTCCGGAGCTATCCGAAAAGAATCCTTATTGGATAGAGAAGCACCGTTATTACGAGCTTAAACATTTCTGTCTTCAGTATCCAATCTGGAGAAAAGCTTATTCGGTTCTTGATGGGTACTCTAATCCGCCGAAAGATTTGGCATCGTTCGTAGTAACCAGTACGCTTGGTGATCCGACTGCAAAATGCGCCATGGCTAAGACATATTATTCTGAGCGTACAGATATGGTCGAGAGAGTCGCAGAGCAGACTGATCGAGAACTGGCGGAGTATATTTTAAAAGCTGTAACAGAGGGATGGTCCTATGACATTCTCAAAGCTAGATTAGAAATTCCATGCTGCAAGGATGTTTACTACGAATTGTACAGACGATTTTTCTGGTTACTTAACAAGGAGCGGAAATGATATGAAGATTGTCGATAAAGCTGTGAAGAAGGTATACCGGTTCAACTGTCCAAATTGCCAGAGCCGACTTGAGGGCGAGAGTAAGGAATTTGAGGATATCGGTGGGAAGATTAGCAAATTCTTTTGCCCAGTATGCAAGAAGGACCGTTATATTACATGGTCTGATCTTCGGAAGAAAACGGTGTACGAAGGTGAGAACACGCAATAATTACAACTCCCTTTATGAAAGGAGAGTGACTACTATGTCTAATTTAAAGAATGTTATCATTTATTTGTTGTCGGTATTGATCGCGTTTGAAAGCGGGGTATTGCTTTTTATAGTGGGGATGTTTACCGTAACAAATGATCTTAAAAACGATCGAAAGAATCGAAGCGTTAGTTACAGATCTTATCGTAAAGGAGATTGAGCCAGCAATGGCTCTTTCTTTTTATTCTAGGTTAGATACCGTACGTAGGTTACCGTGAAACATGTTATTTTGATATTTGAAAAATTGCCGGGTGGTATTTTTCAGAAAAACATTTTGGAAGGAGGAGCAGAAGTGAGCTTGATGATTGGATTACTGATCGGAATAATGGTTGGAGTGTTATTGTCTCGATTTATATTCAGGGAAAAACCGGTTGGTTCGCTTAGGGTCGATGAATCAGATCCAGATAGCGGACCTTATTTATTTCTCGAATTAGATCGGTCTGGCGCGGATGCAATTTATAAGCAGCGTTACGTACGTTTGCGAGTGGAGCTGAAAAATTATATTTCGCACAAATAACACTCTCTATTATGGAATGAACCTAATAATTATTTGAAAGGAGAACGAAATGGAAGAGAAAAACATCGAAGAATTATTAAGTGAGGAGATTGCAGCACAGATTGAGGCTTTATCTGATTTGCAGTCCGGAAGCAAAGAAAAATCAACAGCGATTGATGATCTGACAAAGCTTTACAAGCTGAGAATCGAAGAGAACAAGAGTGTGTGGGATGCTGATGAGAAGTACAATCGGCGTATGATGGACGAAGAGTCTGTTACGAAAGATGGCGACTTCAAAGATCGGCAGATCGCAGAGCAGGTTAAGGATCGATATTTCAGAGTTGGTATTGCAGCGGCAGAATTATTGATTCCGTTGATGTGTTATGGCATCTGGATGAATAAAGGATTTAAGTTTGAAGAAACTGGAACCTTCACATCTTCAACATTCAAAGGGTTAATCAACCGTTTTAGACCTACAAAGAAGTAGAGAGGAAATTCTGAAACGTTGGGGACGTGTGTAACGCATGTCCTCTTCGTTTTTTCTCGTGAAAAATGCAAGGGCTATTATGAGAGAATAAAGCTTTATCTCTTGAACTACAGACAACAGCTTGTATACTATATGTATGGGAGCTGGACAGTACGAAAGGAGATATTTAGCTATGAGTATTTTTAACGAGGAGCAAATTAAAGCAATGTTCAGCAGAGAGTATATCTGTCATGAGTGTGGGCATTTAATGGAGTTCGAGGATGAGTGGGAAGATACGCTGGTGTGTCCCCACTGCGGCCACAGTATAGATTTAGATGATTACGGCTGCGAAGGCAATGAAGAATATGAGAACTTATACCCAACCAGAGAAGAAGTATTGGGCATTGAGAATGATGATTCCGAGGAAGATTCAGACGATTAAAAACATAAGCTAAGTGGGAGAGGGTCTTAGAGAAATCTAAGGCTCTTTTCTTTTTGCTATGAGGAGATAGAAATGCGGTACCATTATCAAAAGCCAGACATTTATTTGTCAATGTACGGCGAACTTTACATTTGCAATCATCCTGTGTATGATCGCTGCACTCTATTTACGATAGGGAATAAAGGTCTGGCAGTGATCCAGCAGCGATTTAGTGCAGATACAAAAAGTACATATTGGACAGAGGTCGATTCATGGCTGACAGACTCTTTATATTTACATCCAAAATTCAAGGAATATTTCGACAGCCGATCCGGAGAGTGTACGGAAGGATTATATCCAACGGTCACTATAAGACAAATAATGTGGGCGTTAAAAATGAAACCAATACAGCGTCAGCGATGGGAAACGTGTTTCGATAGACGTGAGATTTGAGCGCATTTTTTACAAAGACTTTTATGGAAAAGGAACTAAATAATTTCACATAAAGGAGAAAGAAAAATGATTGAAACTTATGTATCTATCGTAAAAGTAACTGATTATGCGATTGGTGTTCTTAAGTATTTCGCTACGGCTAGTTCGATTTTACTGATTAGTATTATCGGAGCTTTGACGGCGTGGATATTTTGGAGTGCTGTTGGTATGATTGTTGCCATCGTAGGTATAGTAATAGCAACCATTGTATTGACCTTGGGAATTCATGAGTTACATACCCAAAAGAGACGGAGACGCTAACAACGTCTCTTCTTTTTCGCCAAAATAACAGTTCCTTTTATGAAAAACTGAAGCTTTGAAAGGAGTAAAAGGAGCATGGATGAAATGAGAATAGTGTCGAAATTCACGAGAGGAATCATTTCCAAAGCAATAAAGATGGTAATACGTAAGAAAACAGGATACAACATTGATATTCAGTTGAACGAGGCTATTACTACTATAAATGATGGAAAGACTCATCTTCACCTGGATGTAGATGCTGAACTCGATAAAGATGAGCTGATGAGCATCTTAAAGAGCATTGGTTTAAATTAACCGAGAGGGGCGCATACAACGCCTCTTTCCTTTTACTTCGCAAAATTTACAAGGCATATTATGAGAGACAGTAGCTTAGTTGGGAGAGCGCGAGACGATTAAAGTCCCGAAGTCGATGGTTCGAGTCCATCCTGTTTCTCTTTTATTTTTGCAGAAAGGAGAGAACGGATGTCTATCGAGCAACTTGACTTATTGTTATGCGATACGTATCAGATGGATGCGTGGTTTCCATTCGGTTGGAAATGGAAGAAAGAGCTTGAAAAATCGAGTTATTCGGTATGGGCTATTGATGAGTTGAAAAGATACATCGTCGGTAGACTTTATCCAAAGAAATCTGGATCGATTGAAGATTTCATCATATTTGTTGGTGACTTCCGGCGAATGATGAATCAGTTTTCAAAAATCAATCCGGATAACAATTTTATGTTTTCAGTAGCAGTGGACATATCCACAGATGTCCTTGATTTATTACATGCTATGAAATAAAAACGAAAGGAGAACTTTATGAAGAAACCAAATCTTCAAAGACTCGCTCAGAGGTCGAAAATTTATCTGAGAAAAGCATCACCGACTATACTGTCTGGTCTTGGTGCGGCTGGGGTTATCGTAACGTCGGTATTAGCTGTACGTGCGACACCAAAAGCTCTTCGTAAAATCAGAGCGGATAGTAAGACAAATCACGACGGTGATCCAGAGGCTTATAGCAAACTTGAAGCTGTTAAATCAGCATGGGTCTGCTATATTCCGGCAGCAATTAGCGGTACGGCAACGATATTCTGTATCTTCGGTGCCAATATGTTGAATAAACGCCAACAGGCAGCACTTACCAGCGCTTATGCGTTGCTGAATGATTCCTATAACAACTATAAGGATAAGCTAAAGGAATTGTACGGCGAAGAGGCTCACCAGAAGATAGTTGATGCTATCGCAGCGGAAAAGGCTAAGGATGTATATATTACCGCTGATGGAATTTGTGAATCAACTTCGCTATCTTTTGATGAGCGCAACCCAGATGATATGCGTCTGTTTTATGATGCTTTTTCAAGAAGATACTTTGAGAGTACGATTGCTCAGGTGTTAGAAGCTGAGTATCACTTGAATAGGAATTTGAGTCTTGGCGGCGATGTCTGTATAAATGACTTCTACAATTTTCTCGGAATAGAGCCTATAGACGGAGGTGATTATCTGAGCTGGTTTTATTTTTATGAAGATGGAATCAGTTGGATAGATTTCAACCATCGAAAAACTGTGTTGGAGGATGGTCTTGAAGTTTATGTGGTGGATATTGTATATACCCCGAGGATGGACGATGAACCATTCGCATAAATCACAAGCACTATTATGGAAAGGAGAGTGTCATTATGAGCAATAAAAGTAAATGGATTAAGGCTATTGGAGTAGCAGCAACCGTGATTGGTGTAGGCGTAAACCTTATTACCGATTGGGTGAATGAACAGAAAATGGACGAGAAAATTGAAGAAAAGGTCAGTGAAGCACTTGCCCGGAGAGACAAAGATGAAGCGGAGGAGTCCTAACAAGGCTCTTTCGCTTTTTCTTTTGGAGGAGACAAATGGAATCGCCGACTGAAAGAGCCATTTATACTGTACGTTATGCTATCGCAACAATGCCTGTGGTTCAGCGTGGATATAACTTTGAGCAGGCGAGTTATATGAGATGGGCTGGAAGAGAAGTGTTAATACGACTCTGCAAACACCCAGAGATACCACCGCTGATTGTGATTGAATCATTTCGAGATGAATGCGATTCATATTCATGCGTGAATCCACGAACAAGTTATGTTTTTTCTTGTGCGAAAGATATGCTTGAGTGGATTATTGACCTGCTAATTTCGTAGTTACCAAATAAAAATTTTATATTCTGAAAGGAGAACGTACTATGTGTACAAGAGAAATGACATTAGGAGAAGAAATTATTAACTTAACAAAAAGAGGCATCGATGTTCCGACGGTAGAGAGGATGTATAGAAAGTACATCGATCTTGACGAAAAAGGAAAATCAGAGGGTTGTTATGCGATCGATTTGGGACCGTTATTTCCGACATTTGATATTGGCGATACAGTTCGCTATTGCAGAGCTGATGTTGAGGCGACCCTGAATTTATTTAGAGATACGGTACATAATCCGTATTCTATCCTTCCGGCAGACATTAAAGTTGGCGATAAAATGATGGTTCCTTTAGGAAAGCTCGGAAACTTTACAGCAACAGTTCAGAAAGTTACGAACAATAATGTGCTATTCATTTTCGACGATTATGTTACCAAACGCCCGATGAATGAAGATGGTGGCAATGCTGGCGGATATTCTCAGTCCGATCTGAAAAAGTGGATCGATACCGAGTTGTACAACATGTTCCCTGCGGTTCTTAAGCAGAGAATGACCGGTTTATCAATCCCGACTCTCGGAGAGATTTGCGGCTGGGCCGATAAATGGGATCGAGATCACATCGAAGCGGATGGAGATGAGCAGCTTCCTCTTATGAAACAGAGAAGAAACCGCGTTGCTTATTACAAAAACGATTGTGAGTTCGGCTGGCTCCGCAATGCTACTAAAAAAGAATTTTCTTCGGCTCACTTTGCCTATGTGAACAACAATGGCGGTACGGACTACAACCTCGCTTCGAACTCTCATGGAGTTCGTCCGGAATTCTGGTTGGTTAGATAAATCGCGGGGCCTTGTGCCCCGTTTATATTTTATGGAGGATAGACTAAAATGCAGAAACCTAATTTGACTAAGATCTGTAGAAATGTAAAAACAGCTACAGTAAAGCATAGTCCTGAAATCCTCACTGGAGTTGGAATTGCTGGAATGATTACGACTACCGTAATGGCAGTACGAGCTACTCCTAAAGCAATCCAATTATTGGATGAGGAAAAGCGACGTCAGCAGGCGGATAAACTGGAGCCGATGGATGTCGTTAAAATTGCTTGGAAATGTTATATTCCCGCGGCAGTTACGGGAACAGTATCCGTAGCTTGTCTTATCGGGGCAAGTTCCGTTAATGCCAGAAGAAATGCAGCACTGACCGCAGCGTATACCATTTCCGAATCAACGTTGAGAGATTATCAAAAAAAGGTAGTAGAGACAATCGGCGAGAAAAAGGAACAGACTGTGAGGGACGCGGTTGCTAAGGAACACCTTGAGAAAAATCCTGTTGAAAATAAGGAGGTCATCGTCACAGCAAAAGGCGATACTTTATGTTTTGATGCTGTGTCCGGAAGATATTTTAAGTCGGACATCGACAAATTGAAAAAGGCTGAGAATGAATTAAATCGTCAAATGCGAGATGAAATGTATATTTCACTTAATGATTTCTATTATGAGGTCGGATTAGAGCCTATTAAGCTTGGTGATGATCTTGGCTGGAATATTGACAATGGATACATTGATCTGAGATTCAGTTCCCAGCTTGCTACGGACGGAACACCTTGTCTGGTTATTGACTATGGCTATGGTCCGAGATATGACTTCCGTGGCTTAATGTAAGGTTCGCAAAATTTACAAACACTATTATGGAAGAACCACATATTTCAAATCTGAAAGGAGAACATATTATGGAGAACAACGAAATCATGAACAACAACGAAGAGGTTATCGAAACAACTACTGAGGAAATCGTGAAAGCGGCTTCTAACGGCGGTATGAAGAAAGCGACAACTATCGGATTGGCTATGATCGCAGGTGCATTAACCTACAAATTCGTAGTCGTTCCGGCAGCAGCAAAATTCAAGAACTGGCGTGAGAATCGTAAGACGGTTGTAACTCAGCCGAAGGACGATACCGTCGACGGAGAGTTTATTGATCTCGATGCAGAGACCGAAGAGGATTCTGAATAAGAATTGAATCGATGATTCAGACAGAGGGAGAGTACCTATAACAGGGTGCTTTCCCTTTTGCTTTTTAAGGGAGGTGTCCTATGAATCAGTATATGTATGATGGGCCGGTTATGGAATTTGATACCTGCGTTGCAAATAGATGGCATGGTTCTACATACGCGGCATCCGAAAAGAAAGCCAGGAGTAATTTGGTGTATCAGTTTAAGAAGAAAACAAACCGTATTCCAAGTACGAGGATAACCCTCCCTGGAAAAGTGGTAACGGTTAATTGAAAGGAGATTTAGAGATGGAGGAATACAAATCCAATTCCCATAAATCACGACAGAACCAGAATGATGATATTCCGGAGAAAAGAGTTGAAAAGGTTGTCAGTGGTTCTGTCAAATCGAAGAAAAAGAATGGTCTTCAGAAGATTACAAACGTATTTGTTCCGGAAGACGTAGATGATGTAAAAAGCTATATTTTTGAAGATATCGTGGTTCCGGCCGTAAAAGACATTATCTTGGATGCTGTCAGAGCATTCCTTGGTGTTAGCGGAAACTCAAGAGGTGGGAGATCGTCAACGTCATCCAAGATTTCTTACCGTAAGTATTATGACGATCGGGATCGACGAGATTCGGGAAACGTATCAAGAACACGAACTGGATACGATTACGATGATATCATTCTGGAATCTCGTGGTGAAGCAGAAGACGTTTTGGAAAGAATGGACGAGCTTATTGCTACATACCAGGTAGTTAGTGTCGCTGACTTCTATGATCTGGTTGGCGTTTCTGGCAACTATACAGACAATAAATACGGTTGGACCGATATTCGGAATGCATCTGTAATTCGTGTAAGAGACGGATACATGATTAAACTTCCGAAGGCATTACCGTTGAACTAGGAGGGATATTTATGTACGAATCAGATGATAAAATGGTGTCTCATCCGAGCCATTATCAGTCAGAAACAGGTTTGGAAGTGATCGATGTTATTGAGGCATTCACTTTCGATTTAAAAGGTATCGAAGCGACCGATACTGGTAACATTATCAAGTATGCGTGCCGCTGGAAAAATAAAAACGGCATTCAGGATTTGAAAAAGATCATGTGGTACACGCAGCACTTGATCGATCATTTAGAGAAGAAAGAAAAAATTGAAGAGGAGAATAACTGATATGAAGAAAGAAGAAATCATTAAGAACGTTTCCACGACCTTCAGCAAAGTAAGTGTGAAACTTAAGAAGCATAGCCCTGAGATTCTGGTAGTGGCTGGTGTTGTTGGCACTGTTGCAAGTGCTGTTATGGCTTGCCATGCAACAACTAAGTTGGACAGCGTATTGGAGAAGTCCAAGAAAGATATTGATGCCATTCATAAATGTGCTGAAAATGAGGAACTGGCGGCGGAGTATTCTAAGGACGACGCAAAGAAAGATTTGACTATCGTTTATGTACAGGCTGGTGTAAAAGTCGCTAAGCTCTATGCTCCTGCTATTGCTCTTGGAACATTATCTATCGCAAGTATTGTTGCATCTCACAATATTCTCAAGAAGAGAAATGTAGCACTGGCAGCCGCTTATGCAACTGTGGATAAGACTTTCAAGGAGTACAGAAATCGGGTGGTTGAGCGCTTTGGCGCGGAGGTTGATAAAGAACTTCGCTACAACATCAAAGCAAAGAAATTTGAGGAAACTGTAACTGATCCGGACAGTGGTAAAGAGAAAAAGGTGAAGTCTACCGTAGATGTAGCAGCACCTTCTACGAACGATTATGCCCGTTTCTTTGACGATACTTGTGAGGCGTACGAATCCAATATGGATTACAACCTTATGTATCTGCGTTCTCAGCAGAATCTGGCAAACGACAAGCTCAAGGCTAATGGATATTTATTCCTTAGCGATGTATACGATCAGCTCGGTATTAAGCGTACTAAGATGAGCCAGACTGTTGGTTGGATTTATAAACCGGAGGGAAATGAAAACGGCGACAACTTCGTTGATTTCGGTATTCTGGAAACCAACCGTGAAACTGAGGATGGCGGTTACGAGAAAGCTATTCTTATGGAGTTCAATGTAGACGGACCGATTCTCGATCTGATCTAATTTTGTGAGGAGGATACATATGCGAAATTGTATTCGTATGGTAATCCTTCCTACTCTTTGCGTATTTGCGATTATTTGCACAGGTTTTGTCTGCTCAGCAGAACGGGTAAATCAGTACGAGTATATCGAAATGCAGCCGACATTAAAAGCTGAACCTATTGATCCTATTGTAATTATTTCTGAGCAACCCTTAGAGGAAACGGTGTCGGCAGTTGAAATCGAAGAGTATGTGGAGGATACGCTATTGCCGCAGGAAGATATTGAGCTAATCGCTCTTGTAACTATGGCAGAAGCTGAGGGCGAATGCGAGGAAGGAAAACGATTAGTGATCGACACCGTCTTAAATCGTGTAGATTCTGTATATTTCCCGGATACAGTGCATGGCGTTATATATCAGGCAAATCAGTTTTCATCCATGTGGAATGGGAGAGTCGATAAGTGTTTTGTGGACGATGATATTTGCCAGTTAGTTGAAGAGGAACTGCAATCCAGAACCAATGTGGATACGATATTCTTCACTGCTGGCGGATATGGAAAATACGGAACACCAATGTTTCAAGTAGGTAATCATTATTTTTCAAGTTATGAATAGAAAGGAGTCCTAAACTATGACAGGTTTCATGGGATTAACATTTTCAGCATTTGCTGGCATTTGCTTTGTTAGTGGCCTAGCCGTTCTTATGGGCGGAAAGGAGCATCACTGATGGATGGCATTGGAAATTTTATATCCATGATGGATTACATACTGGATACTAAGAGAAAAAGACATATCACAGGAGGCATTCTGTTGAGTGCCTCTTTACTTTTTGGTGGGCTTGCTCTCACTGTTATGACAATTCAGAACGAGGAGGACGAAGATGAGTAATAAAGCTCTGTTTTCTTTGGCATTTATCATCGGCACTGTGACTGGTTCGATAGTGACATGGTATCTGCTTAAAGATAAATACGAAGCTCTTGCGCAGGAAGAAATTGACTCTGTAAAGGAGGTTTTCTCAAGACGTGAGCAGGAATTAAAAGATCAGTCTGTAAAAAAGACTGTTGCTGAAGGTATTAAAGATGAAGACAAAGAAAAACCGGATCTCAAAGAGTATGCAAGACGATTAGAAAAAGAAGGGTATACCAGATATTCCGATTTTGGGTCGGATGAGGAAGAAAAGCCTGTTTCTGAAGCCGGTCCGTATGTGATTCCGCCGGAGCAATTTGGCGATAATGAAGAGCATGAACAGATTAGTCTTACCTACTATGCAGATGGTGTGTTGGCTGATGAAAATGATGAAGTAATTGAGGATGTGGAAGATGCTGTTGGAATTGATTCTTTGAATCATTTTGGAGAGTATGAGGATGACTCAGTCTTTGTTCGTAACGATGCAAGAAAGTGCGATTACGAAATTCTCCTTGATCAGAGGACCTATTCTGAAGTAGTAGAAGATATGCCGCATCAGATGGAGGTATGATGACACGGGATGAGCTGAACAATGCATATTTTGACTGGATGTACCAGCTCGTATGTGACGATGAATATTCGCGAGGTTTGTCGTATCGTAAGTTGTTATCTTTGCTTCACGATACAGATTTCACGTATACGATTGCTCTTGATGGCAACCGCTATGACGATGGAATCGATCTTCGATATAGATTCGGAAACGAGCAAGGATACCGGGATAATATGATTGCAAGTTATTTGGATAATCGTCCGTGCAGTGTTTTAGAAATGATTATTGCCCTTGCTATACGCTTAGAAGAGCACATCATGGATGATCCGGACATCGGTAATCGAACCGGTCAGTGGTTTTGGGATATGATCGTGAGTCTTGGCTTAGGTTCTATGGATGATTCCAAATTTGACAAGGCTTATGCCATCGATGTTATTCGGCGATTCCTTAATCGTGACTACGAACGGGATGGCAAGGGTGGTTTATTCACAATCGAGCATTGCAGATATGACATGAGAGATATTGAGATCTGGTATCAAGCTAACTGGTATCTCGACAATGTCAGATAGGAGGACGTTATGAGCCATAGCGAAGTATATAAGTGATTCGAGTTATATTTTCCTCAGTATGCTGGGGATAAAGTGGAGAGCTGGTTCCAGAACGGAAAGAACAGTATTCGCATCCGTCAGAAGAACCATCAGGAATTTATATTTACATTCAACAATGAAGGAAATTGGCGGTTTGAGACTGTTGAAAGCTTCATGAATGGATTAAAAGGAGGTAAGAAATAATGGGTGAAATGCTTACTTATATTTTCAGCAGTTTACGGTCATCGGAAAAAAGACTGGATGTTGTCACAAGGGCAGTCAGTAAACAGCGGAGCTTCAATAAACAGATTACAATCTTTGCTGCCTTGACAACTGCAAATCTGGTTGTTATGAAAATCGAGCAGAAGGATCAGGCATTGCGCATCAGAAAACTGGAAAAGGAAATTGAGGAACTTAAGCGTCCGGAAGGAGAGTAAAAAATGCGATGATCGACTTTATGGTGATTTCAACACGTTCAACGAAACGTGGAGTAATAGAAATCTATCCAAAGTTCATTATTAAAAAAAGCACTGATCTAATGATTCGAGGTGGTGATTTCTATGCTATCTGGATTGAGGAACGTGGTTTATGGTCTACGGACGAGCAAGATGCCTTGCAGCTCATTGACCGCGAACTGGATAGATATGCTGAGGAGAACCGCCAGCGTTTTAACTCCGATATTAAAGTCCTGCATATGTGGGATGCCGAGTCGGGTATGATCGACTCATGGCATAAGTATTGTCAGAAACAGATGAGGGACAGCTTTCATACGTTGGACGACAAACTTATATTTTCCAATACAGAAACTAATAAAAAAGACTACGCCAGCAAAAAGTTGAATTACCCGCTTGAAGCTGGCGATTTGTCTGCCTATGAGAAATTGATGTCTACTTTATATTCAGAAGAAGAGCGGACAAAAATTGAATGGGCTATAGGGTCAATCGTATCTGGAGAATCCAAAAAACTGCAAAAATTTATGGTTTTATACGGAGCTGCTGGAACGGGTAAATCCACAGTTCTTAACATTATTCAGCAGCTTTTCGACGGATACTATTCTGTATTTGACGCAAAAGCACTTGGATCTTCCAGCAATTCATTTGCATTGGAAGCATTTAAAACAAACCCTCTGGTTGCTATTCAACACGATGGCGATTTGTCGAGAATTGAGGACAACACTAGATTAAACAGTTTGGTATCTCATGAGTTGATGACTGTGAATGAAAAATTCAAATCCACATACTCAAACCGGTTCAAATGTTTCCTGTTTATGGGAACGAATAAGCCGGTCAAGATTACAGATGCGAAGTCTGGTCTGATTCGAAGACTGATCGATGTATCGCCGTCTGGAAATAAGCTGAATCCAAAAGAGTACAAAACGATTGTGAAGCAGGTAGAATTCGAGTTGGGAGCTATCGCTTATCATTGCCAGGAAGTATATTTGAGCAATCCCGGTCGTTATGACGATTATATTCCGATCACGATGCTTGGAGCATCTAATGATTTTTACAACTTTATCATCGATTCGTACCATGTATTTAAGAAAGAAAACGGGACAACTCTGAAAGCTGCATGGGAGATGTACAAAACTTACTGTGACGATGCCAAGGTTGGATTCCCGTTCTCGCAGAGGGTATTTAAAGAGGAACTTAAAAACTATTTTCATGATTTTCAGGAACGGTTCAATCTGGATGATGGAACCCGTGTTAGAAGTTATTACATTGGGTTCAGAACAGAAAAATTTGAAGAGGAGACTGTAGAGGAAACGCCGGAAGTAGTCAAATCGGCACTGATCCAATTCGATAGCACTGAATCTATATTTGATGATGTGTGTTCGGAATGCCCCGCGCAGTATGCTTCGGAAAACGAAACACCTCAGAAAAAATGGGATTCTGTTCGCACGAAATTATCTGGAATTGATACGAAAAAACTTCATTATGTGAAAGTTCCAGAGAATCATATTGTAATTGACTTTGATATTCCGGACGAATCTGGAAACAAGTCATTTGAAAAGAATTTAGCAGAAGCAAGTAAGTGGCCGCCGACCTATGCTGAGCTTAGTAAATCCGGACAAGGTATACATCTTCATTATATTTATACCGGCGATCCGACACAGCTTAGCAGAGTGTATGACGACCATGTTGAAGTTAAGGTGTTCACGGGCAAAAGCTCTTTGCGGCGTATGCTGTCAAAGTGTAATAATTTGCCTATCGCAACTATTAGCTCCGGTTTACCGCTGAAAGGAGAACAAAAAATGGTAAATTTTGAAGCGATTAAGAGCGAGAAAGGGCTTAGAACACTGATTAAACGGAATCTTAATAAAGAGATACATCCAGGAACTAAGCCCAGTATCGATTTTATCTACAAGATACTGGAAGATGCGTATGGAAGCGATTTGAAGTACGACGTCACAGACATGCGCAATGCAGTATTAGCATTTGCGGCGAATAGCACTCATCAGGCAGATTACTGTATTAAGTTGGTCAACAAAATGCAGTTTAAATCCGCAGATCCGTCCACAGCGGTTAAAAATGATGACGCAAAACTGGTATTCTATGATATTGAGGTTTTTCCAAACTTATTTCTTGTAAACTGGAAAATCGAGGGTGAGGGAAAGCCTGTTGTAAGAATGATTAACCCGTCTCCGAGTGAGATCGAGGAGCTGATGCGGTTCAGACTGGTTGGCTTCAACTGTCGGAGATATGATAACCATATTCTGTATGCAAGGTTAATGGGTTATACAAACGAACAGCTCTATAACCTTTCGCAGAAAATCATTAACGGAAGTCCAAACTGTTTCTTTGGAGAGGCATATAACGTATCCTATACGGATGTGTACGATTTCGCTTCGGCTGGTAATAAGAAGAGTCTTAAGAAATTGGAAATCGAGATGGGAAACCTTACCGATGACGATCTCAAGAAAAAAGGATTCTCCGATGAAAAAATAAGAATCATCAAAGCTGGAACGCATCACCAGGAGCTTGGTCTTCCTTGGGATCAACCGGTTCCGGAAGAGCTTTGGATTAAGGTCGCTGAGTATTGTGATAACGATGTTATTGCTACTGAGGCGGCCTTTAATTATCTTGAGGCTGACTGGACAGCACGACAGATTCTGGCAGATTTAGCAGAGATGACTGTTAATGATACTACAAACTCTCTTACAACCAGAATTATATTTGGAACCAACAGGAAACCGCAGTCAGAATTCCATTACAGAAATCTGGCAGAGCCGGTAGAGTCGCTGGATAAAGAGAGTATGGACTTCCTTAAGGAAGCCTGCCCTAAGATGATGGAAGAGCCTCACTACGGTTGGAAGTACAACGATAAGGATGAAGTTCCATTCGAATCTCACAGCATTCTTCCATATTTTCCTGGGTATGTATTTGACCATGGAAAATCCACATATCGTGGAGAAGAAGTGGGCGAGGGTGGATTTGCTCAGGGCGTTCCTGGAATGTATGGAAATGCAGCACTTCTGGATATTTCGTCAATGCATCCGCATAGTGCTATTGCTGAGGTTCTGTTTGGACCGAGATTTACAAAGGCGTTCCGCGATATTGTTGAGGGTCGTGTAAGCATTAAGCATGAGGCTTGGGATATTGTTAATACCATGCTGGATGGCAAGCTTACGCCGTATATTCAGAGAGTTATCGACGGCGAAATGACATCAAAGGATCTCGCTAATGCACTGAAGACAGCTATCAATTCAGTATATGGTCTTACATCTGCGTCATTTGATAATCCGTTCCGTGATCCAAGAAACATCGATAACATCGTGGCAAAACGTGGAGCATTATTCATGATCGATCTTAAGAATGAGGTTCTGAAGCGGGGATTCCAGGTTGCTCACATTAAGACGGATTCTATTAAGATCCCAGACGCTACACCAGAGATCATTCAGTTTGTTATGGACTTTGGTGAGAGATATGGATACACGTTTGAGCACGAGGCTACGTACGATCGGATGTGCTTGGTCAATGATGCTGTATATATCGCAAAGTACAAATCAGCAGAAGAATGCCAGAAGATGTATGGTTATGTCCCTGGCGACAACAAAAAGAAAGGTGGAAAATGGACGGCAACAGGTACTCAGTTCCAGATTCCATATGTATTTAAGAAGCTGTTCAGCAGAGAAGACATCGCATTTGAAGATATGTGCGAGACCAAATCTGTGAGCAGCTCTTTATATTTGGATTTGAATGAGGAGTTACCTGATGTCAGCAAGGAAGAAAAAGAATTCAGCAAGGCAGAGAGTGACTATAAGAAAGGACTGTTATCCGATACAACTTTTGAATCCACATGCCAGAAGCTTACTCCATTGATCGAGAAAGGACACGACTATCACTTTATTGGAAAGGTTGGTCAGTTCTGTCCGATGAAAGATGGATATGGAGCTGGACTTCTGATGAGAGAAAAAGACGGTCGTTACTATGCTGCAACTGGTTCCAAAGGTTATCGCTGGATGGAATCAGAGATGGTCAAAGAACTTGGCAAGGAAGACGGCATTGACCGATCCTACTACGACAAACTGGTTGATGAGGCTGTAAAAACTATTTCTCAGTACGGAGACTTTGAATGGTTTGTATCTGATGATCCATATGTTCCGGAGCTTGGTGCAAATGACGCCGATGTAGATTGTGTTGTTCCATGGGCGATGCCTTGCGGAGAGGATAAGTATCGGACATGCTTCGACTGCCCGCATTTCAACAATGATAACTTCCATATGGATTGCGATCTTGATTATGATATTTCAGATATTGTGATGAAGCACGCAATGAATCCGCCGGAAAACTAAAAAAAAAAAATAAAGGAGAATTTAATCATGGCAAGAGCAAATGTAAATGAGCTGATTATTGAGAATGCTCGTATTATGTTCAGAAATTTCAGAGGAGAAGAGACAAAGTACAACAGAGCAGGTAACCGTAACTTTTGCGTTGTGATTCCGGATGCCGACCAGGCACAGAAACTCGGCGAAGATGGATGGAATGTGAGAATCCTTCCGCCGAGAGACGAGGATGAAGCGCCTCTTCACTATATTCAGGTAGCAGTTCGATTCGATAACATTCCGCCGAATGTATACATGGTTACCAGGAGAGCTAAAACAAAACTGGATGAGGAGTCTGTATCTTCTCTTGACTATGCTGAAATCAGAAATGTTGATCTGGTCATCAGCCCGTCAAAGTGGGAAGTGAATGGAAAATCTGGCATCAAGGCATATCTGAAGACCATGTACGTCACGATTGAAGAGGACGTGTTTGCTGAGAAATATGCGGATGAAGAGGAACCGCCGTTCGCATAAATCATATTTTGAGGGTGTCGGTGTCAAAGCCGGCACTTTTACTTTATGAAAGGAGAAAAATTATGTTTTGGAATAAGAAAAAACCGAAGTCGAAACCACAGATTAAGACTACGGTACCTAAAACATTCAAAGCAAAAGAACCGCCACCTAAGTGACAACCAACTTTCGGAGAAACGAAAAAGAAGGGTGAGAAACCACCGGAAGTAACTACGAAATCCGAACCAAAAATTGACTGGGAAGATAAATTTTTAAAATCTTTTCAGAAACTTACATATAGACGTCGGGCATGGGATGTGTGGAGAGATTATATTTTACTTCATGCATGTTCAATCTCGAATGTTTTGGACAAGGACAACTACGACCAAAGAGAGAAGCGGTATCTAAAAATTATTCATCAGTATTCAAAAGAAGAGCAAGCTATATTTCCAGAATTAGCAGCATATACAACCATGGCCCTGGATCAGAATCAAGAGCAGGATTTTCTCGGAAAAATGTTTATGCGGTTGGATCTGGGAATTCGTTCGGCTGGTCAATTCTTCACGCCATATCATGTGTGTGAACTTATGGCTGAAGTGGTGGCGACCAATGCTTTAGAAAAGATAGAGCAGTATGGTTATATTTCGATTAACGATCCATGCTGCGGTGCTGGAGCGACGTTGATTGCTGGTGTGCATGTAATCCGAAAACAGCTGGAGCATTGTGAACCACCGAGAAACTACCAGAACCATATCTTAGTAATTGCACAGGACGTTGATGAAATCGTTGGTCTGATGTGTTATATCCAAATCTCGCTTCTCGGATTGGCTGGATTTATAAAAATAGGTAACTCGATAACTGACCCAATATCTACGGACGATTCATCTGAAAATTATTGGTATACGCCTATGTATTTCTCAGATGTATGGAGTACAAGAAGAATGCTCCGGCAGATTAACAAGTTATTTGGAAAGGGTGATGACGAATGAAGAAAAGATATTCTATTCCAAAAGAGCAGTGTACGTGCGGCATCAGCGAGCTTTATGACAATGTTGCTAAAATCATGGGCGTTTCAGATTTAAGCAAGGTTGTATACGATTGCCGTAAATTATCTATCACTAAAAAAGTGCTGGACTGCTTATATAAGTTCTATCATTCAGAGAATCAGAGCGATGAAACCATAACAACCTATATGCTCTTGTATGGTCACAAAGCAGATCTGGATGGCGATGGCTACGAAGTCGAGGTAGAAGATGGATTTGTCACGAAAGGTGTGTAATGGCTGGCGTAGAATTACGGGACTATCAGGAAGATGCTGTACGGCAAATGCGAAACGGCTGCATACTTTGTGGCGGTGTTGGTAGTGGAAAATCCAGAACTTCGCTGGCCTACTATTATGTTCGAAACGGTGGTGAGCTCGGAACAAATGAATATGTTCCTATGGACGATGTGAATATTAAGGATTTGTACATAATCACAACTGCTAGGAAACGGGATACATTTGAATGGGAAGAGGAGCTCTCACCATTTCTGCTATCGACCAATAAGAAAGAAAATTTATATACCAATAAGGTTGTGATTGATTCTTGGAACAACATCAAGAAGTATGCAGATGTCAAAGATGCTTTCTTTATATTCGATGAGCAGCGTGTCATAGGCTCTGGAACATGGGTTAAAGCATTCTTGAAAATCGCCAAGGTAAATGAGTGGATATTACTATCCGCAACTCCTGGCGATACGTGGCAGGATTATATTCCGGTGTTTGTGGCTAACGGATTTTATAAAAACCGAAGCGAATTCACAAGAGAGCATATAGTCTATAGCCGATTTAGCAAATTTCCTAAAGTTGACCGATATTTGAATACTGGTAGATTGATTCGATTGCGAAACAAAATCTTGGTGAATATGGATTTCAAACGCCAGACGGTTTCGCACCATGAGGATATTTATGTCAAGTACAATATCGAAAGGTATAAAGATGTCGGAAAAACCAGATGGGACCCGTTTAAAAAAGAACCAATTATCAATGCTGCTGGTCTGTGCTATGTATGGAGAAAAATTGTAAACACCGATCAGTCCAGACAAATAGCCTTACTGGAAATTGTGGAGAAGCATCCGAAAGCAATTATATTCTACAATTTCGATTATGAGCTTGATCTTCTGAAAGAGATATTCTCTGGATATGAAGTCGGAGAGTGGAACGGCCACAAACATCAGCCAGTGCCGACTAACGATACATGGGTATATTTAGTTCAGTACAATGCCGGGGCTGAAGGATGGAACTGTATTACAACAGATACGATTATATTCTATTCTCAGAATTATTCGTATAAGATCATGGCACAGTCTGCTGGTCGAATAGACAGGATGAATACGCCATATACGGATCTGTATTACTATCATTTGAAATCTAGGTCTGGTATTGATCTTGCTATCAGCAAAGCATTGAAAGATAAGAAAACATTTAATGAAACGAGGTTTGTGAAGTGGTGACAATGATTTATAATCTGTGGATCTTTTTAAAAATTTTATCAATAAAGTTGAAAAGTATGTCTGCGGAAGATTTTTACAGTCTGCTAATAGAGTGTGACTATCAACAGAGATTATACGCAATTTGGTTCAGATATTACATGTGAGGTGTCCAATGGAAAATATTTACAAAGGGGTTGATTTCAAAACCTATTGCAAAACCTGTGAGCATAAGGATCTCGAAGAAAAATTTGATCCGTGTAACGACTGTTTGGCTGAACCTATGAATGCCAATTCAGATAAACCTGTTTACTGGAAGGAGGCTGAAAATGGTAGATAGTATTTTAGTTAGTGTCGATTTTTCAAACAATAATGATACGGGAGTTCTGATTGTTGGGAGAAAAAGGATGAATCAGTCCGTCGAGATTATCAATGCTTTCCAGGGAGATGAAGCGAGAGAACTTTATGAAAAGCTGGTAACAAAGAAAAAGAAGGAGGGTCAAAAGTGAGTTTTCAATACGATCAATATTTAGCTAGGCATCGAGCTAATGTGAAAAGAGGGTTTGACTGGCTTTCTGAAAATTTACCGGGACTTATGACAAATACCCTAACCGCCGGGTGGAATACAGAATTTGCTCATGATCAGTCTAAAAACGAACCGGATGAGTATGAGGCATACGATGCATATTTCTATGGAAATAATCGCTCTTATGAGGTTGTACAGCGATATCAGCGAGCATGGTTACTTCATATTCACAGAAATCCTCATCATTGGCAGCACTGGATTCTTATTCATGATGATATGGAAGATGGCGAACTGGAGACCGTTTTGGAAATGCCATACGATTACATCATCGAGATGATTTGCGATTGGTGGTCATTCAGTTGGCAGAGTGGAAATCTCTATGAGATATTCAAGTGGTACGAGGAACATTCTAAGTATATAAAACTGGCGCAGACAACGAAAATCACAGTCGAGTATATTTTAGACAATATGAAGAAAAAACTTCAGGCATTGCAGTATGCGGATCAATCAGCCATGCAACCTGGAGCTTGATATTTGGAGGAGCTATGAATAGAACGACAAAAATAAACATCTTAGCGTATGCTTCGGAGCCGGACAAGAACTATAAGTACGAGGGTGACATTGTCGATTATAAGGGAAAAAGGTATTTCGTAAGTCTGGCAGAAGAGCGAGTGGAATTTATCGGGATTATTAAAGACAAATCATGAAAGGAAACGAAACTGTGGTGAATGCAGAAATCGAGATTAAACACGAAACTCGACTTTGTAAAGTGAATGGCAAATACGGGATTTTTCATTTATGGGAAGAGCAGTATACACGTCCAATAATAGATGAATTAAGGCTTATACCTACTGAGATCGGCTCGCAAGTATTTGGTATTGTAGAGTTCGCTGATTGCGTGAAGAGAGTCCAGCCAGATGAGATCATATTTTGCGATGAGCAAAGTGATTACTTAGCACAGTTGAATGGGGTTCATGATGGCACTAAGAAAGGAGAAAATAAATGAAACAGAATATTATTGCAGTAGATTTTGACGGAACTTTATGCGAGAACAAGTGGCCGGAGATTGGTATGCCGAACGAGGAGCTCATCGAGTATCTAAAAAAGAGACAGGCCAACGGAGAAAAGCTGATTCTCTGGACATCAAGAAATGAAGAGCAGACAAAAGAGGCTGTAGAGTGGTGTAAAAAGTACGGACTGATCTTTGATGCTGTAAATGATAACCTTCCGGAAATCGTGGAAGCATTTGGTGGAAATTGCAGAAAGATATTTGCAAATGAGTACATAGACGATCGCAACCGCTCTATCGGTTCCTGCCGTGAAAAATCAAGCATGGAGCGTTGGGCTGAAAACGAGGTCGCCATTGCTTGCCGTCGAGAAAAGCCGGACAGAAAAGACGGAGAGTGGGATTATGGTTGTGCTTGCTATGAGAGCGCATTGAAGGCTTTTGGCTCTCTGTGTGAGGACGGTCATTCTGGTTTCAGCATTGGTCTGACTAAGGCTATTCTGAACCGTCTGATCAACAACAAGCCACTTCTTCCGATTGAGGATACCGACGAGGTATGGAGTGATATTTCTGATATGAGTGGTCTGAAGGAAGAAGAGCGTAACTATCAGTGCAAACGCATGTCTTCCTTATTTAAGTATGTGTATGCTGACGGCACGGTTAAGTACAGAGATGTGGATCGCTATCATGGCGTGAACATCAACTGTCCGGATGCTCCATATCACAGTGGACTGATTGATACTGTTATGGACGAACTGTATCCGATCACTATGCCTTATATGCCGGCTGATAGAGCCTTTAAGATTTATACGGAGGATTTCCTTGTAGATCCGGCGAAAGGTGATTATGATACCGTCGGAATTCTATACGTAATCACTCCGTCTATGGACAAGGTAGCAATTAACAGATATTTTAAAGAAGCTCCGAACGGCTTTGCTGAAATCGACGAAGCGGAGTATAAGGAGCGAAAGGAAGCTGCTAAAGCTCGGATGGAGGCAACCGATGGATCGAAATAGATTTATCCAGTGCATGAAAAGCAACATCGAGTTGTCGGATAAAGAGCGGCGGAGAATTATCAGAAGAAGTGTTGAGAGTCAGCCATGGAAATTAAAGTGTACGATTGCCATGGAAGAGTTTGCGGAACTTACACAGGCAATCAGTAAACAGATTCGTGGGTATGATAATAGAATTGGACTTTTGGAAGAGATGGCGGATGCTTATATTTGTCTGGAATTCCTTAAGTCCATTTTTAATATTACATCAGAAGAGTTACAAAAAGCTATGGACGTTAAATTACAAAGAGAAAGGAATAAACAGAGATGAGTAAAGAGATTAAAATTGTCGGAAGTATTTCGTTTGGAGGAAAGCGCCTTAATGTATATGGAGATCTGGACGCTCCGCTGTTCAAGGCAAAAGATATTAGTCATGCTATCGGCTACAGCAGCGGTAACGAGTGGAGACATTAAACGATTATCGAAAATTATATATTGAATATAACGCAGATGATTTTGAGATTAAAGGGTGCCCGAGCAAGAAAGATATTTGGTGGCAGATGATTCAGCTTCTCCCAAGCAGCTATAACCAGACCAGAAATGTCATGATGAATTATGAAGTTCTGGCAAATATTTATAAGAGCCGTCGAGGACATAAGCTGGATGAGTGGTGTGATTTCTGCAAGTGGATCGAGACACTGCCATATAGCGAGTTGATTGCTGGAAAAACGAAGGAGAATTAAGATATGGATGTAGTTGAATTTGTTGAACAAGTCTTCGGCTTACATTTGATGGATTACCAGAAAGAGTTTCTTATAAAGGTGTATGAAGCCACGAGAGATGGTCAATCAGTAATGTATATTCCAGGACGTTGCTATCGTCGCTCTTCATTTAAATTATTGGAAGCATCAGCGATTATATTTGATGCTCAAACAAAAGGATTATTAAAACCTGTTAATAGTGAAATGATTAGAGGGGTGAGCGTAATGGTTAAAGTAAAAGATATTCTGCCGCTTATTCAGTGGAATGATGCTCAAATCATAAAAGACCAGGATGAGGAAATCTGTTTACTCAGAAATGATTTTATGGTCGGAAGCTTATCAGAAGAGATTCTGAATATGACAGTCACGGGTATTGAAAACGATGAAAATATTGAGAACACTGTCGTCGTTTATGTTACAGATAAGGAGGATTAAAGTTATGCATTTTACAGTTATTCAGATTATCATCATGTTTCTTATCGGCTATGTATGCCTGTACGCATTGATCGACAGGGTTATGAAGTGTATCGAACACTGTGCTACAGCGAGAGCATACGGACGGTTCAGAGAAGCCGGAGTCAAGACAAAAATGGACGATGTAGCAGCTGGTATCGCAAAATCAAAAGAGGAGAAAGATCATGTTGAGAAGAGACTTGATTAAGAATAAGATATACGGAATCATATTCATCATACTTGGAGCGTTGACAATCCCGATTGAGTGGGATGCAACGTTCTTTTTATTTGCCTTGATGGTTGGTATTTTGCTCTTTGTATCGAGAGAAAACTGCATTATGGATTAAGGAGGCGGCGGTATGGGCCGGGCTGAAAGGAGAAGAGCACAGAAGTGTGAGGAGAAAGCTAAGACCGCTACATACAATCTGACAAGAGCTCAGTTAGATGCCCTGGTTCGAGAAAAGATATCTGGTGAACTGGATAGAGTTAAGCAGGAGGCTACGAATGATGCTATCAATCAGGCGATGATTCTTCTGCTTACTCTGCCGCTTGAAGTGCTGATGGATCATTATTGGCCGAAGTCATATGCAAAGCGGATTCCGGAGTTTACAGAGCATGTTCTCGAATATTATGAAAAGTGGCAAAACGATGAGTTGGATATGGACAAGCTCAAAGAGGATCTGTGGGTATACGGCGGTGTTCGATTAGAAGAAGTGGAGGGTAAGTAAATGGGATATTTAATTTTAGGAATTATTATTCTGGCAGCTATTCTTATTTTCGGTGGATGTATAGTTCTGTCCGTTATAAATACTGCAATGTGGATGGACGATTCCATGAGATGGGGAGGTAGAGATGACAGCTAAAGACGACAGAAAAAATGCAGAGGGTTACAATGATCCGACAGCTTACAATGCGATTAAGAATGTGGAGCAGGAACAGGACAAAGATGATGTGAGATTTCATCAGTTACTGAATACCCTGTTTTCACTTTGCGAATTGGCGGATTTCCATATTGAGGGACGAGTTGTGCTGAAGGATAAAAGAACGGGAAAGGTTTGGAGGTAGGCGAGATGATGACTATGGAAGAATTACAGAAAGCTTGTGAAGCCTTAGCGAAGGCGTGGAACGAAGTTTTGGAGCCGATGGAAAAAGCTGTGGAGGCACTGAACAAGTTCTTCAAACTGTACCATGAAAACGAGAAGTCTCGTAAAATTCGCACCGGTCGGAAGTCCAAATCTGTAAAGTGTGTGCCAGATTCTAAGATGTCTACGTACAATTATATGCCTGCCGTGAAGCACAATTTGCCTTATCAGAGACGAAATTTCTGACCGATTTCAGCTAATCTAGGTTAAAAATCTTTGTAGTAACAGGTCATTTTTCTGCCCACTTTTGGGTTTTAAGATTTGACCAAAGCCCGGATATTTTTGACCAGAACTTATAAATCAGTGTCGATTTGAAGAAAAATTATGAATTTTGGTCATTTTTTGGCCATTTGCCCGGTTTTGCCCACTTTCAAAAACCTGGATTTGACCAGTAAAAACCCAGTATTTATGCGGGTTTGCGGGCTTTCTGCCCACTTTCCCACTTTTAATACCAAACTATTATGATAGAAAGTTTAAAAATATATAGTAATAGGCGAATAAAAGTGGGTTTTTGACCAGAAGCAAGAAAGAGGTGATTTTATGACCGATGATAAGAAATTGGTCGAGGATTGGTTGTGTGAACATTTTCCGTATCACTTGCGAGTGAATAAAGATATTCCAAAGGGTGCATATGTGATGATGAAGAGTAAGGTACTCATGTCACAAGGATGGCTCTGGGTTGATAATCCACCGTACAGATCTTTTGAAGACGTGATGCTTGGATATACAATTCCGAGGGATTTTTATTCCGGTGCCGGAGGTCCGTATTTCGGATATCCATATGGTAGCTTGTATCTGATGGGAGGTTTGCCGTGAATGTAAAGCGTAAAGTAACATGGAAAGATATTTTCAATAATTTCAAATCTGTGTATCCGCGGTTATCAAAAGAAGCCCAGGATTATCGTCCGTACAACTACATGAGCATTGTCGTATATTTAGCAGACGGAACCAAGGTGGTTTATGATGATATGGCAAAGCGAGCTAAGATGCTTGCAGCCTAGGATCTGGCTACAGAATCCGCTTTCCATTTTGTGTGCTTCATGCTATACTATAAGAGCCACACAATCTAATAATGAAATCGCGTTCGAGGGAATAACTTTGGTAAAAAGTGTATTCTCTTTTACTCGTACCCTTGAACGGCGAAGAGATTGTGTGGCAACAATAAGAGATGCGCTTTTTCGGTGCGTCTCTCAAATTGGGGCGCACTTTTTATTTGCCCTAAATTCCTACTTGAGTATGGAAAGGGTGATTATATGGGAACGAAATCAAATAAAAACATTTCGGGTGTCATAGGAGCAATCGGAGCTGTTGGTGGTTTGATTACTGCGGTTACACCTTTGGTTGAAAAAGCAATAGATAATGCTCAGAATAAGCCGACTGAGAAAATGGATACGAAAGTTATTATTCCAGAATTATATCGTAAGGGGTTTCCGATAGATTTGGAACAGGCAGAAGAATTACTGACGGAACGTGGCTTGAAAGTTTCAAAGAGTAAGCTTCGTATGAAAGAAGCTGATCCAAAGTATCGCGATTACGAGGATACTCAAGTTATAGACTCGAACCCAAAGCAAGGTGTGAAAGTGAAAATCGGCACAACGGTTTGCCTGAGATACATAACTGCTGAAGTTATCGAGGAGAGCCAAAAGATATTTGACGATAGTGTTCGTATTAAGCAGGAGGCTAAAGAACAGAAGGCCGCTGAGAAACAGGAAAAGAAGGAACGTTTAAAAGAAAGTGTTTCTGAAACCATGGATTCTGCAAAAAGCGGTTTAGAAAAGATATTTAAGAAAGATCGAAAAGCTATAGAGACTGAGAAAGGAGAAAAATAGATGAGTAAAGGCGGAAAGAAAAAGCGTAGCACAGCAGGGTTAATCCTGGATGTCGTTTTGACATTGTGTACCGGTGGATTATGGTTGATTTGGATACTGATCCGATATTTAAGAAACAACAGCTGACAACTACATATTTGGACAGAGATGCTTAATCGTGTCTCTGTCTTTTTTTATGCTCTTTTTTGCGCGCGAAAAAAACATGCCCTTTTATGAAGAGAGAGGATAAATAGGCATTTTTATTAAATACCACATCCTCTTTTGAGTTTTTAGAAAATTGAAAGGAGGCTCCATTATGTTGGAAAATAAGTTCCAGGCAAATTTGATCAAGGAACTGAAAGAAAGATTTCCGGATTGTATCGTGATGAAAAACGACCCGACCTATATTCAGGGAATTCCAGATCTGCTGGTTTTACACAAAGACAAATGGGCTTCCTTAGAATGTAAAAAAAGTGCTGGCGCAAAGAAGCAGCCGAATCAGGAATATTATGTGGACCGTATGAATCAGATGTCATTTTCGAGGTTTATATGTCCAGAGAATAAAGAGGAGGTACTGGATGAACTTCAACAATCATTCGAACCTTGAAGGACAACACGCCTTTCTTGGTGCCAGTAAATATCACTGGATAAATTATGGTGAGGATAAAGTTGCGGAAGCATATCGAAATTTCCTTGCCACACAAAAAGGAACGGTATTACATGCATTTGCGGCACAATGTATTATGCTCAATCAGAAATTACCAAAGTCGAAGCAGACATTGAATATGTATGTGAATGATGCTATCGGATTTAAGATGACACCTGAACAGATCCTTTACTATTCCGATAATTGTTTTGGCACAGCTGATGCAATTTTATTTCGGAATAACTTCTTAAGAATTCACGATTTGAAGACCGGACAGATTCCGGCACACATGGAGCAGCTTGAAATATATGCCGCTCTTTTTTGTTTGGAATATAAAGTGAAGCCTGGGGATATTGAAATGGAATTGAGAATCTATCAGAACAATGAAATTCTGTATCACAACCCGACGGCCGAAGATATTGTTCCGATTATGGACAGAATTATTACTTTTGATAGAGTGATTAAGAAAATCAGAGAACAGGAGGGGTAAGCTATGAATTCCATTGTGGAAGATATTTTAATGCATTATGGTATGCCACGGCGTTCTGGGCGTTACCCTTATGGTTCTGGAGAAAATCCGTATCAGCATAGTGGTGATTTCCTTAGCCGTGTTCAGGAATTAAAAAAATCCGGAATGAGCGAAACAGACATTGCTAAGAATATGGGTTTGACTACCACACAGCTTCGTACTCAGATGAGCCTCGCTAAAGATGAACGTCGTGCTCTTCAGGTAGCAACAGCAAAGGGTCTTCGTGAAAAAGGTTACAGTTTAAATGAAATTGCCGATAAGATGGGATTTGCTAATGACTCGTCTGTCCGCTCTTTATTGAACGAAACTTCGGAAAACAGAATGAACCAGGCTAAGGCCACTGCTGATGTTCTGCGAAAACTCATTGAAGAAAAGGGAATGATCGATGTCGGAACCGGCGTTGAAAAAGAACTTGGCGTGTCAAAAGAAAAACTAAACCAGGCTCTTTATATGCTGGAATTGGAAGGTTATCCGATTTATGGCGGCGGCGTTCCACAGGTTACCAATCCTGGAAAGCAGACCAATATCAAGGTCATTTGTCCACCGGGAACTGAGCACAAAGATATTTATGACTTCGAGAATGTCCATTCTGTAAGAGACTACATCTCCTATGACAATGGGGAGTCTTTCAGAAAATCTTTTGAGTATCCGGCCAGCATGGATTCAAAGCGCTTGCAGATCCGCTATGCCGATCAAGGTGGCGTTGATAAGGATGGTGTAATTGAACTCCGTAGAGGCGTGAAAGACCTGTCTTTAGGCGATTCTCATTATGCACAGGTCCGTATTATGGTTGATGGAACTCACTACCTTAAAGGTATGGCTGTTTACTCTGATAATATGCCGGATGGCGTTGATGTGATTTTCAACACTAATAAAAAGTCTGGCACTCCTACAAAAGATGTTCTTAAGAAAATTAAGGATGATCCAGATAATCCGTTTGGTTCCCTAATTAAGGAGCATGGAGGTCAGAGCTATTACAATGATCCAAAGGGTAAGTATACAGATCCTGTAACTGGAAAGAAACAGTCCCTTTCTCTTATCAATAAGAGAGCAGAAGAGGGTGATTGGGGAGAATGGAGTAAGACACTTCCGTCACAGTTTCTTTCTAAACAAAGTTTGACGCTTATCAAAAAACAGTTAGGTTTGGCTAAAGCCGATAAGCAGGCGGAATATGATGAAATCTGTTCGCTGACAAATCCTACCGTTAAGAAGGCTCTGTTGAAATCATTTGCTGATGATTGTGATGCGGCCGCCGTACATTTACAGGCAGCGGCGTTACCTCGACAGAAGTATCAAGTAATTCTCCCATTAACGACAATCAAAGATAATGAGGTGTATGCTCCAAACTACAAAGATGGAGAAACGGTTGCTTTAATCCGTTACCCACATGGCGGAACTTTTGAGATTCCTATTCTGAAAGTCAACAATAAACTGGCTGAAGGAAAGAGCGTTCTCGGAAACACACCGGCGGATGCAATCGGTATCAATAAGAAGAATGCAGACCGTTTATCTGGAGCAGACTTTGACGGTGATACCGTAATGGTAATTCCTTGTAACTCCACAAAGAGTAAGGTAAAGATTACTTCCACTTCTCCATTAAAAGGTTTGGAAGGTTTCGACACCAAGGATGCTTATGGTGGAACTGTTAAGAAAGATGCTGATGGCGTAGACCATTATTATCGTAATGGTAAAGAATATAAGATTATGAGAAATACTCAGACAGAAATGGGTAAAGTATCGAATCTGATTACTGATATGACTTTGAAGGGAGCCACACAGGATGAATTAGCGAGAGCGGTTCGTCACAGCATGGTTGTAATCGATGCCGAGAAACACAAACTGGATTATAAGCAGAGCGAAATTGATAATGGTATCGCTTCTCTTAAGAAGAAGTATCAAGGTCGTGTCGATCCAGAAGGAAATTACCATGAAGGAGCGTCTACTCTTATCTCACAGGCAAAATCTGAAACTCAGGTTCTTAAGAGGAAGGGTTCTCCGACAATCAATGAGGATGGATCTTTATCATACAAATCTGTTAAAGAAGAGTACGTCGATAAGAATGGAAAACTTCAATTCCGAATGCAGAAGAGTACGAAGATGGCTGAAACAAAAGACGCCCGTACACTTTCTTCAGGTACCCCCCAGGAAGAAGCTTATGCCGACTATGCAAATTCTATGAAGTCTTTAGCTAACCAGGCTCGTAGGGAGATGATGAGTACAGGCAAAATTGCTTACTCTGCTTCTGCTAAGGCAACGTATTCTGAAGAAGTAAAGTCTTTAAATGCTAAGCTTGATTTAGCTTTAGCGAATGCTCCTAGAGAGAGACAGGCTCAGACAATGGCAAATGCTACTGTTGCGGCTAAGAGAAAAGACAATCCGGATATGACGAAAGCCGAAGTTAAGAAGGCTAGTCAGCAGGCTCTGGCACAGGCAAGAAGTTCTGTAGGAGCTAAGAGATCTAACATCGAAATTACGGATAAAGAATGGGAAGCCATCCAGGCCGGAGCAATTTCTGAGAATAAGCTTACGCAAATTCTGAATAACACGAATACCGATACTATTCGTCAGAGAGCGACTCCTCGTGCAAGCACTGCTCTGAGTACAGCTAAGCAGAATCGTATCGCTGCGCTTAGCGCATCTGGCTACAGCACTTCAGAGATTGCGGAAGCCCTTGGGGTTTCTTCTTCGACAGTTTCAAAGTATTTGAATGGAAAGGAGTGAACTAAGTAAGATGAGATTTGCACTTACAACTTTTGATAATCCTTATGATCCGTTTGAACAGTTCACTCAATGGTTCATGTTCGATGAAGAAAAAGGTTATCACACAACTGCTTACCTTGGTCGAATCGCTCGAACATCAGATCAGTTATCGGATGAAGAGAACAACAAGGAAGTAGAGCGAGCTATTGATGAGATAATCCGTTATGATTTCCAGAACATCTATCGGAAGGTTACAAGTAAATCAGAAACAAATGAACATAAAGAAAAAGCTTCTTAAAAATGATTTCATCGGCATATTAAAAGCCGAAATCACCAGTACATGATTAAAAGGGGTATAGGGGGGTGTCTAAAAAACATACCCCCACCCATATCGCGGCGGTCTTTAAAATTTCCCCGGAGGGTATTTTTAGGGAGCCTTTTCAGCTGTTCCAGTGTTTACAAGGGTCTATAACTCATGATATTTGACAACGGTTTCTGTGGGATCGGCTCAAAGTTAGTTCTCCTTTCGTTGAGTAGCATTGTCATGATTTGTAGGTCCTTTTAAATACTGGAAAAGTATGTGAGAACTATCACAGAAGTAACGAACAACTAAATGGAAGGAGGCATCAACTTTGAGGAAAGCAAAACAATCCGAGTCTTCTAGGATGATGCGTCCAGCATTAACGCCAGAAGCGAGAGAAAATCAGCTTGTTTCATTGGCGGTTGACTTGGCTGAAAAGCAGTTACGAGAGGGAACAGCTTCATCTCAGGTAATTACTCACTATTTAAAGCTCGGTTCAACGAAAGAAAGAATCGAAAAAGAGATTTTGGAAAAACAGAAGGAACTGATAGAGGCAAAGACACAGAATCTGAAATCTATTGAAAATTCTGAGAAACTGTATGCGGATGCATTAAAAGCATTTCGTGGTTATAGCGGTCATGGAGATGAGGTGGATGATGCTTAGATGCTATTCAGAACTCTTGCAGATTCCAACCTTTAAGGAACGATACGAGTATCTTCGTTTGGATGGAGTAGTTGGCGAAGAGACATTCGGATTCGATAGATACCTTAATCAGATATTTTACAATTCTCAAGAATGGAAGGACATTCGGAGAAAAATTATTATTCGTGATAATGGATGCGATCTTGGATTGGATGGTTACGAGATTCGTGGAAAGATTCTTATTCATCACATGAACCCAATAAGGCAGCAGGATATACTGTTGCGGACTGATTTGGTTCTGAATCCAGAGTATCTAATTGCAACAACTTTATCGACCCACAATGCTATACATTATGGAGATGAGAAACTACTTTTAACAGTTCCAAATGAACGACGAAAAAATGATACATGCCCATGGAGGCATTAGGAGGAAAATTATGGAAGGAAACAAGAAGCCACTTATGGGTGTTGTGGTAAATTGTATGAATTTAAACATTCGCAAAGACCCGACGCAGGCATCCAGATCATTAGGAATCATCGGTTCGGATACAGTTGTGAAGGTATGCAACGATGAGTCTGTTTCCGGTTTTTATAAAGTAAAGACTGTGGATGGTATCAGCGGGTATTGCATGAGTGAGTTTATAAAACTCTGTTAGATGGAGGTGCGATCATGAATATTACAGATAGTGTACTGACATCAATCAAGAAATTACTCGGTATCGCAGAGGAGTATGAACATTTCGATGCAGATTTGATCATGCACATCAATTCTGTGTTCTCAATTCTTACACAGCTTGGTGTCGGTCCATCCAAAGGTTTCATGATCGAAGATAAGAGTGCAACGTGGAAAGATTTCATTTCTGATGAATCCAAATACATGCTTGTCAAATCTTATATGCATTTGAAGGTCAAACTTCTTTTCGATCCGCCGCTTAGTTCGGCCGTGCTGGAGTGTTATAAAACACAAATCAGTGAGTACGAATGGCGTCTAAATGTTGCTGCGGAAAACGATGACACCGATCCGGACGAGCCTGAGCATTATTCTGGATCGTACGAAGTTACGCCAAAGGCGCATCAGACTCAAACTTTGGATACATCTGGAAAGGTGCTTAGCGAAGACCTTGTGATTCATGAAGTTCCATATTATCAGACATCCAATGCCAGCGGAGGTGTTACCAGTTACATCGCAAAGGAGGGAGATTCAAAATGAATAACACCTATTTAGCACACCATGGAATTCTTGGAATGAAATGGGGAGTTCGAAGATCAGAAGCACAGCTTGCAAGAGCCAGAGGACATTCTTCCAAATCTTCAGATGATAAGAATGAGGTATCAGCACGTAAAGCTGCTGTTAAGAATCGGCGAACAATGTCCGATGCCGATCTGAAGAAAAAGATTGAGAGACTTAAATTAGAACGCGAGTTTAAGAATCTTACAGAAGACGACATCGCACCTGGTAGAAAGTATGTGTCAGAAATTCTTTCTGCATCCGGAAAGAAAGCGTTGACTGTGGCTGCGGCTGGAGCAATGACCTATGCCGTAAAGACTGCAATGACAAAAGAATTCAATCTTAAAGAGGCCGCACAGTACATCGCTGCAAACCCGAATAAGAAGAAGTAGGAGAAGAAAATAATGGCGTTATCGAACACTGCCGTCCCGAAATACTACGGCATGTTTCGTGATGCCGTAATTCGTGGCGAAATTCCGGTATGCCGAGAAATCGAGATGGAGATGAACCGAATCGATGATCTCATTGCAAATCCTGGAATTTATTACGACGATCAAGCAGTAGAGGGGTTTATCAGTTATTGCGAGAATGAGCTTACTTTAACTGACGGTTCAGATTTGAAACTGCTTGACACATTTAAAGTTTGGGCTGAGCAGATTTTCGGCTGGTACTATTTTGTTGAGAGAAGTGTATACGAACCTTATGAAGATGGTCATGGCGGACATTATGTCACCAAGTCTATCCGAAAAAGATTAGTTAATAAGCAATATCTCATAGTAGCCAGAGGTGCTGCAAAGTCAATGTATGGTTCATGCTTGCAGAATTTCTTCTTAAATGTTGATGTCACAACGACACATCAGATAACCACAGCCCCGACGATGAAGCAGGCAGAAGAGGTGTTGTCCCCGATTCGAACCGCTATTACCAGATCAAGAGGACCTTTCTATAAGTTCCTTACAGAAGGATCGTTGCAGAACACAACCGGATCAAAGGCGAATAGAATGAAATTGGCATCCACTAAGAAAGGAATTGAAAACTTCCTTACTGGATCGCTTCTTGAAATTCGTCCAATGAGAATCGACAAACTTCAGGGACTTCAGCTTAAAGTGGCGACGGTTGACGAGTGGCTTTCTGGTGATATTCGAGAAGATGTAATCGGAGCAATCGAACAGGGTGCATCGAAGGTCAACGACTACCTTATCGTTGCGATCAGTTCAGAGGGTACTGTCCGTAACGGTGCTGGCGATACAATCAAAATGGAATTGATGGATATTCTAAAAGGGGATTATATCAATCCGCACGTATCGATCTGGTGGTATAAGCTGGATTCTATCGATGAGGTTGCCGATCCGGATAAATGGTTGAAAGCAAATCCGAACCTTGGAAAGACTGTTTCTTATGAAACCTATCAGCTGGACGTTGAGAGAGCAGAAAAGGCTCCGGCAGCTCGAAACGATATTTTGGCTAAGCGCTTCGGACTTCCTATGGAGGGATACACATATTACTTTACATATGAAGAAACTCTCCCACATCGCCATCGAGATTATTGGCAGATGCCATGTTCTTTGGGAGCTGATTTATCACAAGGCGACGATTTCTGTGCATTCACATTTTTATTCCCATTGTCGAACGGATCATTCGGCATCAAAACCAGAAACTACATTTCCTCATCGACTCTGATGAAACTCCCAGCAGCAATGAGAATTAAATACGATCAGTTTATGAAAGAGGGAAGTCTTATTGTGTTGGAAGGGACGGTTCTTGACATGATGGAAGTATATGAGGATTTGGATAACCATATTATTGAATGCGGTTATGATGTACGATGCTTTGGTTATGACCCATACAATGCAAAGGAATTTGTTGAACGTTGGGCAAGTGAAAATGGACCATTCGGAATAGAAAAAGTTATCCAGGGTGCAAAGACAGAATCTGTCCCACTTGGCGAATTGAAGAAACTTTCAGAAGAGCGAATGCTCCTGTTTGATGAGGATTTGATGACATTTGCTATGGGAAACTGTATTACTCTGGAAGATACTAACGGGAACCGTAAATTGCTGAAAAAGCGGTATGAGCAAAAAATCGATGCCGTCGCCGCAATGATGGATGCGTACATCGCATTCAAGGCGAATCGGGAAGCATTCGAGTAGGGGGTATAAAGATGCTAATAGCAAAGTTAATTGATTGCTCTTCTGTATTACGACCCTACACCATCAGAAAAGTAGCTCGTATCGAATCAAATGATAATTTGATGCATTATGGAATAAAAGGTATGAAATGGGGAGTTCGGAGAACGAAAGAACAATTAGCTCATGATAGAAGCTCTATCCAGGCAAGAATGAATAGTAAGTTGCGAACACCTGTAAAAGCTTCAAACGGAATATTGGTTACACGCTTTTCAGATCATGCCCTTGATAGGACACAAACAGAATCAAGACCGGTAACCGTTGAAGGAATTTTGGATGCATTGAAAAATCCGTTGAATCATGGTAGCATTAAAACAAAAACCGATAACCTTGGACGACCAAGTCAGCAGTTTATAGGGAAATCTGCGACAGTAGCAGTGAATCCTGAAAATGGAACCATAACAACCACTTGGTGTACAGGAAGTAGAACAAAGCGTAAATATTTAAAGAAAGGATGAGCATATGTTCAGTGAAGAAGAAATAAACCTTATGCAGTCACTCGGATTGGACTGCAATTTTAACGGTTTATCTGAGACCGATGAATATTGGGCAGACATAGAAGAAAAGGTTGGGAATTTCCTGACACTGAAGTGTTTAGACGAGCATTATAATCCCGATAGTAACGGAATCATATGCGAATCTATACTGAACAAAATACCGGTGTAAAATTACTGGAGACCTCTTAAGAAAAGGGGTCTTTTTTTTTGCCTATTTTTAGGAGGTGAGAATTCAAAATGGATTTATCATTAAGTTCCAGGTTTAAAAATGCCTGGAATGCTTTTCGCAATAGAGCCCCTACCATGATGTCACAGAATATCGGTTCGGGTTATTCATATCGTCCTGATCGTTTTCGCCTTACCAGAGGAAACGAAAGATCGATAGTCACGTCCGTATACAATAGAATCGCTTTAGACGTAGCCGCCATCAACATTCAGCACGTTCAGTTGGATGATGAAGGGCGGTTTTTAAATGTTATAAAAAGCGGTTTAAACGAATGTTTGTCGTTGGAAGCCAATCTTGATCAGACTGGTAGGGCATTTATCCAAGATGTTGTTATGTCCATGATGGATGAAGGCTGTGTAGCAATCATTCCTGTGGATACCGATGATGATCCAGATGACACAAAAGGATATCAGATTCTTTCGATGCGAGTTGGTCGAATTCGTGACTGGTATCCTCGTCACGTCCGTGTTGAGGTATATAACGAAAATACTGGGCGAAAACAAGAAATTGTTGTTCCGAAAGATACGGTTGCTATCGTAGAAAATCCACTGTATGCGGTAATTAACGAACCGAATTCGACGATGCAGAGGCTTATTCGAAAATTGAATTTGTTAGATGCTGTCGATGAACAGAGCAGCTCCGGCAAGTTGGATTTGATCATTCAGCTACCTTATGTAATTAAATCAGAGGCAAGGCGTCAGCAGGCAGAGAAGCGGCGTAAAGATATCGAGCAGCAGTTGTCCGGTTCTAAGTATGGCATTGCTTATACTGACGGAACAGAGCGAATCACACAGTTGAATCGTTCGTTGGAAAACAATCTAATGAAGCAGATTGAATACTTAACGAGTATGCTTTACAGCCAGTTAGGAATCACTCAGAGCATCTTAGATGGTACCGCAGACGAGAAGACTATGCTGAATTATTACAACCGGACAATCGAACCGATCATTTCCGCAATCGTTGATGAAATGAAGAGAAAATTCTTAACGAAGACTGCCAGAGCCCAAAACAAGTCAATCATGTTCTTTAGAGATCCATTCAAGCTTGTTCCGGTAGCTGATCTTGCTGAAATTTCTGATAAGTTTACCAGAAATGAAATTGCTACATCAAACGAAATCAGACAGGTAATTGGTTGGAAGCCATCCGCTGATCCTAAGGCTGATGAATTGAGAAACAGCAATTTAAGTGAGCCTGGTGGTAGTTCCGTAACAGATGCTACGACGAGCGGTGAAGAAACAGAATCCAGCGATACCAGTGATTACGATGCTCTGGTTAATGAAGTTCTTGACAGCATTTCTGCACAAATCGATGACATCATCGGCAATTATACGTCTGGCGATGATAAGGAGGGAGATGATTCTTAATGGATGAACCTAAAGTTGCGGTTCTTAGACATTATGCATCGCCCTATTACGATCCTCAGAAAGCGCATGAATACTATATGCGTACCAGAGAGTTAAAAGGCCGTTCTACCACATCGCTGAATGATGAGGGAAAGAAGATTTGGTCTTATACAAAAAATAATATCAAATCTGAAAAGGCAGCAAAGGTCAAAGAAGAGCAGGAAAAGCGAGATCAGAAAATTACGGAACTTCGTGAAAAAGCAGAAGCAACGAAGGAACAGATATCTTCTCGTTTGAAAGAACTGAATGAGGCCTTAACCCAAAATGCTTCCGATAGGAAGAAAAGCATCGATACTGATAAAGATTCTGATTTGGAAGAAATTGAAAAGGAATCATCTAGCCAGAAGGAACGAATCGATAATAAAAAGGATGCCGAAATCGAGCGTTTGATGGCAATAGAAATTCCATCAGGATTATCTAAGGCTGAGAGATCTAAGCGTGTTGCTGAAAGAACCGCAAAGATTGCAAAGCTTAGAAACGATGCAAAATCAGATAAAGCAAAAATCAGTAGTGATGCCAAAACGGACAAGGCTAGTGTTCGAACAGATGCGACAAACAAGAAAGTGAAAGTATCGTCCGATACCAAGGAAGAAAAAGCTGAGAACCAGGCTAATGCTAAAAGTGAAAGAGCAAAAGTTAGCTCCGAGCTTAAAGCAGCGGTTAAGTCAGTTAGAGAAGCTTACAAAGCGGCTAAAGCTGACCTTGATTCGTCATATGAACAAACCTATCAGGATGAATTTGACAAGATTCAGTCAGAGTACAAGAAGGTCAAGAAATCAAAGAAAAAGTCTTCCAGCTCATCAAAGAAGACATCGCATCCGTTATCGTACTATATCAGAAAATAGGAGGAAAATCAAAATGAAGTATGACTTTGGTGGCTGGGCCACTAGAAATGATCTTCAGTGTGCCGATGGAAGAGTCATTAAAAAAGACGCTTTCAAAGGACAGAACGGGCAGACTGTCCCGTTAGTATGGATGCATAATCATGCTGATCCGGCGAATGTGCTTGGATTAGCTCATCTCGAAAATAGAAATGAAGGAGTTTATGCGTTCTGTGAATTTAATGATACAGAATCAGGAAAGACTGCACGGGAACTTGTAAAACATGGCGACGTACAGTCTCTTTCTATCTTTGCCAATCAGCTTAAACAGGCCGGACACGATGTTGTTCATGGCATTATCAGAGAAGTAAGTCTGGTATTAGCCGGTGCAAATCCAGGAGCATTTATCGATGATGTGGTGATGCATGGCGATGGGGAAACCGGTATTGTCATTGGCTATAATGAAATGATCATGGGTCGGTTGGAGCATTCCGCAGATGAGCTGGATAAAAAGAAGGAAGAAGAAAAAATCGAGCCTAATGACAAATCAGATAATGGAGAGAAAAAAGACGATAAGGTTGAGACTATCGAAGACATTTTTAAATCCATGAACGCGAAACAGCAGACAGCCGTTTTCGCCATGATGGCTGAATTCGTAGACAAAGAAAATCCTAAAAAAGAGGATGATGAATCTAAAGGAGGAGATGACAATATGAAACACAACGTTTTTGACACTGACAAGCGCGATGATAAGAGCTTTCTGTCTCACGCAGACCAGGAGGAAATCCTTAAGCTGGCAAAGACAAGCCAGGTAGGAACATTCCAGACCGCACTGGAGATCTATGCTAATGAGAATGCACTTCAGCATGATGCTCTTGCAAGCGGATTTGCTCAGACAGGAGATGGCAATGTAACACTTCTGTTCCCGGAATACAAGGATGTACGTCCTGGTGCACCGGAGCTGATTACTAACGACCAGGGTTGGATCACAACTGTAATGAACAAAGTTCATAAGAGTCCGATTTCCAGAATCAGAACTAGCCAGGTAGATATCCGTAACATCGATGCTCTTAAGGCTAAAGGCTATACTAAGGGAAAACAGAAGAAGCAGACTGGCAACTTCAAGCTGGTTCGCAGAACTACCGACCCTCAGACTGTGTACGTAAAGAGTGCGCTGCATAGAGATGATATCATCGACATCACCGATTTCGACTATGTGGCATACCTGTACAACATCGACCGCCTGATGCTCAATGAAGAGCTGGCAACTGCAATCATGCTGGGTGATGGCAGAGACGACGGAGATGAAGGCAAGATTTCTCCGGATCACATCAGACCGATTTGGCTGGATGATGATCTGTACACCATTCACGTTGATCTCGATGTCGCAGCTGCTAAGAAAGAACTTCAGGGAACCAATACCGCGGCTAACTTTGGTGAGAACTACATCATCGCAGAGGCCATGATCAATACCGTTCTGTATGCAAGAGAGGATTATAAGGGCACCGGTACCCCGGATCTGTTCATTACTCCTCATATGCTGAATCAGATGCTCCTGGCAAGAGACATCAACGGAAGACGTATTTACTCTTCCAAGACCGAACTTGCCACTGCACTGAATGTTGGCAGTATCAATACTGCGGAGCAGTTTGAGGGTAAGACCAGAGCCACTTCCGACAGCAAAAAGAAGAAGCTGGTTGCCATTATCGCAAATCTGGCTGATTACTCCCTCGGTGCAACCAAGGGTGGAGAGGTTACTCACTTCACTCAGTTCGATATCGACTTTAACCAGGAGAAATCCCTGCTTGAGACCAGATGCTCTGGTGCTCTTACTCGTGTATACTCTGCAATCGCAATCGAAGAGGATGTAACAACTGCTTCTTCCGGTTCCGAGGATCACACAGTCTAAAGTCTTAAAGGAGAAAATTCAAAATGAGTAAATTTTACGGAGCAATCGGCTATTCCGTAACAGAGGAAATTCGACCTGGTGTCTGGGGAGAGAAGATTACAGTTCGTGACTACTACGGAGACGTTATTCGGAATACTCGACAGTATCAGAGTTCGGATAACCTCAACGACAATCTCAATGTGTCGAATGAGTTCAGCATCGTAGCCGATCCGTTTGCTTATGCGAATTTTCATTCGATGAGATTTATCGAGTATATGGGGGCTAAATGGAAAATTTCAAATGTTGAAGTTCAGTATCCCCGTTTAATATTGACCGTTGGAGGTGTTTACAATGAGCAGACGACTGAAACTGCATAATGCTTTATGCGACATCCTCTCGTGTCCAAACAAAGGACCGGAGTGTCGTGCTTATTTTCAACCACCGTCATCGGTAAAAATGAAATACCCCGCCATCGTTTACGCTCTCGACGATATCGAGAATACGTTTGCGAATGACGGGGTTTATTTGTCTGCGAGAAAGTATTCAGTAACAGTCATCGACAGCGATCCGGATAGTTCTCTCGTTGGCAAAGTAGCATCTATGCCGACAAGTCGATTCAATCGGCATTATACGAAAGACAACTTAAACCATGATGTCTTTGAAATATTCTTTTAAGGAGGACAAATTCTATGAAAAAGAAACTCGTTTGGGACAAGACTGGCGAGCGCCTGTATGAGACCGGTGTCAGCCAGGGCGTCCTTTACCCGATTCAGACCGGTGGCGTATATAACTCTGGTACCGCATGGAACGGTCTTAGCACCGTAACAGAGAGCCCGTCTGGAGCAGAACCTACTGCAATTTATGCAGACAACATCAAGTATCTGAACCTTATGTCTGCAGAGGAATTTGGCGGCACAATCGAAGCTTATATGGCACCGGATGAGTTCGCAGAGTGCGATGGTTCCAAAGAAATCGCCCCTGGAGTGTTTGCAGGACAGCAGAACCGTAAGATGTTCGGCTTATCTTACAAGACACTTCTCGGTAACGATGTTGATTCCAATGATTACGGCTATAAGCTTCATCTCGTTTATGGTTGCTTAGCTTCTCCTTCTGAGAAGGGTTATTCCACTGTAAATGACAGCCAGGAAGCTATTACCTTATCCTGGGAGTTCAGCACCACACCAGTCGAGATTGCAACTTTAATCGATGGAAAGAAGCTGAAGCCTACTTCTATTCTCACCTTCGATTCTACCAAGGTCGATGCTAAGAAACTGGCTGCTCTTGAAGAGATCCTGTATGGTAAAGATCCTTCTTCTGCCGAAGCAGACGATGGTGTTGAACCGAGACTTCCGCTTCCGGATGAAGTAATTAAGATTATGACCGCAGAAGGTTAAGAAAAAAATAATACACAAACCACAGATGGAGTCGTATTCAGGAAAGCTGGCGACTCCTTTTTATTTGAAAGGAGAACAAAATTATGTATGCAGTAACAAAGACTTATAAAGATTTTAATGGTGTTGAGCGCACCGAAACAAAGCTCTTCAACCTTACCGAAACAGAGGTTATGGAGATGGAATTGGGCACAGCTGGTGGAGTTGCTGAGATGCTTCAGCGCATCGTAGATGCAAAAGATCAGCCGACCATTATCAAGTTCTTTAAGGAATTTATCTTAAAGGCATACGGAGAGAAGAGTGCTGACGGCACATATTTCGAGAAGTCCGAAGAGATTTCCAGAAAGTTTGCCTGCACTCAGTTCTACAATCTTCTGTTTATGGAACTTGCTACAGATGACAGCAAAGCCGCTGAATTCGTAAACCATGTAATTCCGAAAGTTGTAGATATCAAGAAGCATTCGGAAAATCCGGAGATTGCTCCTGTGGTTGCCACCATGAACTAAAGAGGCGAGCTCGAATGCTTGAACTTACGATACCAAGAACTGATCTGTGGGATGAGCGGAATCAGCGATTTATCCCTGTAAAGGAACAGAAGTTGCGTTTGGAGCATTCGCTCGTTTCACTTTCAAAATGGGAAAGTAAATGGTGCAAAGTCTTCTTATCTAAAGAGCAGAAGACCTATGAAGAAACCATTGACTATATACGCTGTATGACACTCACACAGAATGTTGACCCGCTGGTCTATCGATGCATTACTAATTCTCACATTGATGCGGTAAACGCCTATATTGAAGCGCCTATGACGGCTTCGACCGTTAAGGAAGAAAAAGGTGGTCCAATAAACAGGCAACAGATAACCAGTGAACTTATCTATTACTGGATGACGGCGTATCATATTCCATTTGAGTGTCAGAAATGGCATTTGAATCGTTTGTTAATGCTTATCCGGATTTGCAATGCGGAAAATAAGCCCCCGAAGAAGAGAAGCAAACGAGATTTATACAGACATCATGCGGAAGTAAATGCCGCAAACAGAAAGAAATTTAATTCGAAAGGATAGTGATAAAAATGGCGAAATCAAGACAGGCCGTTGTTAATCTTGTCGAATCTTGGGATGGAAAGAAAGAATCGAACGGCTCACATAAAAGCATTATCGATTTATATAACGACTTCTTTGAGAAGATCTGCGCTGGCAAATTTCCTCGTGGCATTCGTATGCGCTATGACTGGGCTTGGTGCGCTTGCACCTGGTCTGCATTAGCGGCAGCTCTCCGATATGAGAGCATTATGCCTATGGAAATTTCCTGCTATTACCTCATTGAAGCGGCAAAGAAAATGGGATGTTGGCAGGAGAACGATGCTTATGTTCCGAGTCCTGGAGATGCGATTTTGTATGACTGGCAGGATAACGGATTCGGTGACAACTCTGGCAATCCGGATCATGTCGGTACCGTAATCGAGGTGCATAAGGAATCCGGTTACATGGTTATCGAAGAGGGCAACTACAGTAATGCGGTCAAGAAGAGAACGCTGTCTATTAACGGAAAATTTATCCGCGGCTTCATCACACCAAAGTACGACGACAATACTGTTGCCGCTCCTGGATTAAGCAAGGGTAAAGACATCAAAACCATCGCTCATGAGGTTATCGTTGGACTGTGGGGAAGCGGCGAGAATCGTAAGAAATTGCTTACTGAGTACGGATACAGATACTCTGAAGTTCAGAACATGGTTAATCAGATTCTGAATGGATCGGCGGTAACACCGTCCAACACCAAACAGGATCAGAACCAGTCAGTTTCAAAGAAAGTGGTGGCTACCTGTTCTGCCAAGCAGTTTAACAAAACCTGTGCTGGTGAATATAAAACAACGGCAGTTCTTTATTGCCGTAATGATGCCGGAACCAATAAGAAAGCTATTTGTAAAATCCCGGCTGGCACTAAGGTTAAATGCTATGGCTACTACACAATGGCAAACGGAGTTAAGTGGCTGTACATCCAGTTTGTACTTGACGGTGTGCAGTATACTGGCTTCTCATCCAGTGCTTACTTAGCAAAGTAGGAGATTCATATGATCACGTTCAGACAAAAGGGTGATTTTTCTAAGCTGACTCGGTTCTTAGAGAGAGCAAAGGAATCGGTTCGTCTCGGTGACCTCGATAAGTATGGTCGAGAGGGCGTAGCCGCCCTTGCGTCTGCAACACCAGTTGATACAGGACGGACAGCAAATTCGTGGCATTACAAGATCGAGCAGAAGCAAGGTTCCGTATCGATCAGCTTTTATAACACAAATATTCAAAATGGAGTCCCTATTGCAGTCATTTTGCAGTACGGACACGCAACAAGAAACGGCGGCTGGGTACAGGGGCGAGACTACATCAATCCTGCTATCCAGCCTATTTTTGACAAAATTGCAGATGCGGCATGGAAGGAGGTTACTAAGCTATGAGTACAACCGTTGACGAACGTGTCGTCGAAATGCGGTTTGATAACAAACAGTTTGAGCAAAATATTCAGACCAGTTTATCAAGCCTCGATAAGTTGAAGAAGAGTCTTAACCTCGAAGGGGCAGCAAAAGGCTTAGAAACCGTAAACGATGCCGCAAATAAATGCAGTGGAAATATGTCACCGCTGAGTAATGCAGTTGAGACTGTACGAGTGCGATTTTCCGCATTGGAAGTAATGGCAATTACCGCTTTACAGAACATTACCAATTCTGCGCTTGCTGCTGGAAAAAATCTTGTCTCTGCTTTTACCATCGATCCGATTAAAACCGGTTTTGAGGAGTATGAGACCCAGATCAATGCCGTTCAGACAATCCTTGCGAATACATCTTCAAAAGGAACAACTCTTGACCAGGTAAATAATGCGTTAGATGAATTAAATCATTACGCAGATATGACCATTTACAATTTTACGGAGATGACCCGTAACATTGGTACGTTCACCGCGGCTGGCGTGGATCTGGACACATCGGTAGCAGCTATCAAGGGTATTGCGAACCTTGCAGCCGTATCAGGTTCCAACTCTCAGCAGGCAAGTACCGCTATGTATCAGCTTTCACAGGCATTAGCGGCAGGAACAGTAAAATTGCAGGACTGGAACTCAGTGGTAAACGCTGGTATGGGCGGTCAGGTATTCCAGGATGCGCTGAAAGAAACGGCTAAAGTTCATGGAATTGCCATTGACGAAATGATCAAAGATGAGGGCTCATTCAGAGAGACCCTTAGTAAAGGATGGCTTACCTCTGACATCTTGACTGAAACCTTGGCAAAATTTACAGGTGATCTCAACGAAGATCAGCTTCGGACCATGGGATATACCGATGATCAGATCAAATCCATTATGGAGATGGGTAAAACAGCGAACGATGCAGCAACAAAAGTAAAGACTTTTACTCAGCTGTTCGACACGTTGAAAGAGGCTGCCCAGTCAGGATGGACACAAAGCTGGGAAATTATCGTCGGCGACTTTGAAGAGGCAAAAGAATTACTTACTGAGGTGAGCGATACGTTCAGTGCCGTAATCAATGCTTCTGCCGATGCGAGAAATAAAATGCTTCAGGATTGGAAGGACCTTGGCGGTCGTACCATGATGATCGAAGCAGTAAAGAATGTTTTCGAGGGACTGGTTAGCGTTGCCAAGCCGGTTCGGGAGGCATTCAACGAAATTTTCCCGCCAATGACTGGAAAACAGTTAGCTGAAATCACAGAGCGTATCCGTGATCTGACAGCAAAATTCAAAATGGGGGAAGAAAGTTCAAAGAATCTGAAGAATACGTTTAAAGGCGTATTTGCAGTGCTTGATATCGTCGGACAAGCTTTCAAAGCTGTTGCCGGTGGTGTCGGCGAATTGATTGGTCTTTTCTTACCGGCTGGAAACGGAGTGTTATCACTTACTGGAAGTTTCGGTGAGTATCTTGTTAAGCTTGATGAAACGGTAAAGAAGACAGATGTCTTTGGCAAAGCAGTTTCGACTGTTGTTGATATCGTAAAGATAGCTATTACGTTTGTTAAAACTGCCGGAGAAAAAGTAAAAGAATTTGGAAAAACTGCCGGGGAGAAGTTTGATTTTCCTGGATTTGAATTATTCCACTCATTCCTTGAACGAGTACATGATCGTATGGCTCAGATTGGTGATGGTGCTGGAAAAATGAAGAGCGGAGTCATCGTTGCTTTCGAGATGATGGGAGAAGCACTTGAAAAATGTAAATTTCTCAAAGTTATGGAAGCATTGTGGACCGCCGTGAAAGTAATTGCTGGCGGTATTGCCGATGCAGTCGGAACTATGATGGGAACACTCGCTGAGAAACTCGGAAATGCAGATTTCAGCGGAGTTCTTGACATTCTTAACAGCATTGCTGTCGGTGGAATCGTAGTATCGATTTCCAAATTCTTAAAGAGTGTAACAGAACCGCTTGAGGGGTTGAATGGGGTTCTCGAAGGAGTAACTGGAATTCTTGACGGTGTTAGAGGTTGTTTTGAGGCATATCAGACAAATCTTAAAGCCGGAACGTTGCTTAAAATTGGAGCAGCAATCGCTTTGCTTGCGGGTTCTATCGTTGCGATTTCTCTGATCGATAGCGATAAACTGTCAGCTTCTCTTGGAGCTATCACGGTGCTCTTTGCTAATCTGCTCGGGGCGATGGCGATTTTCAATAAAATCAGCAGTGATACCGGAAAAGTATCTAAAGCATGTACAGCGATGATTGCCATGTCAGTTGCAGTATCTATTCTGGCAGGAGCTTTGAAGAAAGTTTCGGACCTTGATTGGGGTGAGCTTGCAAGAGGCTTGATTGGAATCGCTGGTCTTACGACTATTGTTGTTGCATCATCTAAAGCCATGGCAAGCGGTCAGAAGCAGGTTATGAAAGGCGCTACCAGCTTAATTATATTTGGAGCGGCTATCAAAATTCTGGCTTCAGCATGTAAGGACTTATCAAAATTACAGTGGGATGAACTCGGACGAGGTCTGACTGGTGTAGGAGTTCTATTTGGCGAGATTGCCGTATTCCTTAGAGTTGCAAAATTCAACGGAAAAATGATTAGCACCGCGACTGGAATTGTTATTCTGGCTGCGGCAATGAAAGTTCTGGCATCTGCTTGTAAAGACTTTGGTCAGATGGAGTGGAGCGAGATTGGAAAAGGATTAGCTGGAATTGGTGGATTACTTGCTGAACTTGCAGTCTTCACAAATTTGTCCGGAAATGCAAAACACGTAATGTCTACTGGCGTAGCTTTAACTGCTATTGGCGCTGCAATGAAAATCCTTGCTTCCACTGTAAAAGATTTTGCTCAATTACAGTGGGATGAGCTCGGCAGAGGTTTAACTGCTATGGGCGGCGCACTTGCAGAGGTAGCTATCGCTGTTAATCTGATGCCGAAAAATATGATTGGCATTGGAACGGGTCTTGTTATCGTCGGTGGAGCACTTGAAATTATTGCAAACTGTATGAGTAAATTCGGAGGTATGCAGTGGGAAGAAATCGGTAGAGGTCTTACTGTCATGGGTGGGGCTTTAGCTGAGCTGGCCATCAGTCTCAACTTTATGAAGGGTACACTTGGCGGATCGGCGGCATTATTGGTTGCATCCGCAGCCCTAGCTGTTCTTGCACCGGTGCTCAGTATATTGGGAGCATTATCGTGGGAAGCGATTGCGAAAGGACTTATTTCCATTGCAGGAGCATTCACGATTATCGGCGTAGCAGGCGCAGTTCTTACACCGTTGGTTCCGACCATTCTGGCGTTATCAGGAGCATTTGCGTTGATTGGCGTTGGGGTTCTTACAATCGGAGCTGGTTTACTTGCGGCCGGTACGGGACTTTCAGCACTCGCTATCGGATTCACAGCGCTGGCAACTGCCGGTGCCGCTGGAGCGACTGCAATCGTAGCAGCACTGACAGTTATCGTTACTGGTATCGCTGGCTTAATTCCGGCTGTTCTTACAAAAGTCGGAGAAGGAATTATCGCAATCTGCAAAGTTATTGCTGCCGGAGCACCAGCTATTGGTGAAGCTGTAAAGGCAGTTGTCTTAACGCTGATCGATGTTTTCGTATCCTGTGTACCGCAGCTGGCAGACGGAGCTTTACAATTAGTGGTTGGTGTATTAGAAGCACTTGTTACTTACACGCCTCAAATCGTAGATCTAGCCTTCAAGTTTCTTATTGGAATTTTAGAGGGTATTGCTAGTAATCTGCCATCACTGATTAAAGCTGGAATCGATGTCCTTATGGCATTCTTTGCTGGTATTGTCGATGCGTTAAGCGGAATCGATACTGGGGCTTTACTGAAAGGAATTACTGGAATCGGTCTGTTATCGGCTATTATGCTTGCTCTTAGTGCAACAGCGGCGCTTGTTCCTGGTGCCATGGTTGGAATTCTTGGAATGGGAGCAGTTGTCGCTGAAATGGCATTGGTGTTTGCAGCTGTCGGGCTCTTGTCGAAACTTCCGGGACTTTCTTGGCTTATTGGAGAAGGTGGAAAGCTTTTACAGGGTATCGGAACAGCAATCGGTCAGTTCGTTGGTGGAATCGTCGGCGGATTTATGAGCGGTGTGTCGAGTCAGTTCCCGCAAATTGGAGCTGATTTATCCGCTTTTATGAATAATGTTCAGCCGTTCTTACAAGGAGCTAGTCAGATTCAGCCATCTATGATGGACGGGGTAAAGGCATTAGCCGAGACAGTGCTTATTTTGACGGCGGCTGATATTTTACAGGGATTGACTTCTTGGCTTACAGGAGGTTCGTCTTTGTCTAAGTTCGGAGAGGAACTTGTACCGTTTGGCGAGGCTATGCGAGATTTCTCGCTGGCTATCGGAAACATGGACGGAGAAATCGTGGCAAATGCAGCAACAGCTGGTAAAGCATTAGCTGAAATGGCAGCCACAATTCCAAATACTGGCGGATTAGTGTCGTTCTTCGCAGGAGAAAACGATATGACTGCCTTTGGAAAGCAGCTTGTACCATTCGGCGAAGCTATGAAACAGTTCGGGGACGCAATTACCGGACTTGATGCAAACGCGGTCACTGAGGCAGCAATCGCCGGTAAGGCAATGGCAGAGATGGCAACAACCATTCCGAATTCGGGTGGTGTTGTAGGATTCTTTGCTGGCGAAAACGATATGGGCGAGTTCGGAAAACAGCTCGTACCATTCGGCGAAGCAATGAAAGCATTTGGCGATGCAGTTCGTGGGCTGGAAGCCGATGCAATCGTCAATTCTGCAACAGCAGGTAAGGCTTTGGTCGAGCTTGCTGATACAGTTCCGAATACCGGTGGCGTCGTAGCATTCTTTACCGGAAACAACGATGTTAATACTTTCGGCGAAAAGCTTGTACCATTTGGTGAGGCTATGAAGGCATATTCCGAAGCTATTATGGGTATGGATTCTGCGGCTGTTACGAATTCGGCAACAGCTGGTAAAGTTCTTGTAGAACTTGCCAATACAATCCCGAATACAGGAGGACTTGTAAGCTGGTTTACCGGCGACAACGATCTTGGCAGTTTCGGTGACAGTCTGGTTCAGTTTGGAAGTGGAATTAAGAGTTATTCAGATTCTATTTCTGGAATTGATACCGGAATCATGTCGAGCGTAATCACACAGGTAAATCGCCTTGTTGAGATGGCTAAGGGAATGGCTGAGTTGGATACGAGTGGTATGAGCGGTTTCAGTACAGCACTTACACAGCTTGGAAATAACGGAATCGACAGCTTTATTAACGCATTTACAGATGCGAGCGGAAGAGTGACATCAGCCGCAACATCTATGTTGACAACATTCATCAATGCTGCTAATGCGCAAAAGAGCAATATGACATCTACGTTTACGACCATGATGCAGGCTGTACTTACGACCCTTACAAACTATCAAACCCAGTTCAATACGGCTGGCTCTACATTGATGACGAAATTCATCACCGGAATCAAATCTCAAGACGGAAATACCAAAACCGCAATTACCAATATTATTAGCGGTTGTGTTACTGCTATAAACAACAAGCAAATCCAGTTCAATACAGCTGGTTCAAACCTCATGATCAAGCTCATTGCCGGAATCAAATCGAAAGATTACGAGACTAGAAATGCGTTTGTAAACATTTTAAGTTCGTGCCTTACAGCTATTGCGAACAAGTATCCGGAATTTCAAAATGCAGGAATGCAGTGCATGATTAAGTTCATTGCCGGCATTAAGGAAAAAGCCGAAGAGGTAAAAACTGCCTTCACTGGAAATCTTAATGCTTCTGTAACGGCTATCCGGGACTACCATGAACAGTTTAAACAGGCTGGTGCTTACCTGGTAGAGGGCTTTGCCGATGGAATCAGTGAGAACACATATCGTGCAGAAGCGAAAGCCAGAGCAATGGCAAGGGCTGCGGCAGAAGCAGCAGAAGATGAACTAGACGAGCATTCACCTTCCAGAGTCGGATACCACATCGGTGACTTCTTTGGATTGGGGTTTGTCAATGCAATCGGAACCTATGCAGTAAAGGCATATAACGCAAGTGCGGACATGGCTAAATCAGCCAAAACAGGTCTTGGAAACGCAATCGCAAAGGTAAAGGACATGATCGACAACGGTGTTGATACTCAGCCTACGATTCGACCGATTCTGGATCTGTCAGACGTTGAGGAGAAGAGTCATCGACTGAATACACTGTTCAGTAGATCACAGGCATTGACAGTTAGCACAGGAATTGCAGCATCTCGTGGACAGGATCTTCAAAATGAAGATACCAATCCGAATACAGGAAACTCTTATAACTTTACACAGAATAACTATTCGCCTAAGGCACTGTCGAGAACAGAGATTTATCGGCAGACGAAGAATCAGTTCTCGGCGATGGAAAGGATGGTGGAAACTTGATTCGAGCAGTCACGTTTACAAACTATCTTGGCGATAGTATCCGACTTGATTTGGCGAGACCGGAGGAATCCGGTTTCATCATCAAGTCTGTAACTGGCTTGGGACCAGGAAAAGCGAACATCAATACGACAGAAATTGCTACAAACGATGGAAGCCTGTTCAATTCCTCAAGGATGCCGAGCCGAAACATTGTTATTTCTCTTGCGTATATGTGGAAGGATTCCATTGAAGACGTAAGACAGCTTTCATACAAGTATTTTCCTATTAAAAAGAAGCTCATCATGCTTATCGAAACCGATAACAGGCAGGCAGAGATTGAAGGGTATGTCGAATCAAACGACCCAACAATCTTCAGTAAAGACGAGGGTTCGGATATCTCAATCGTGTGTCCGAATCCTTTCTTTTACTCTGCCGGAAAAGACGGAATCAACACAACTATCTTCTATGGTGTAGAGGCACTGTTCGAGTTTCCTTTCAGTAATGAATCTCTTAAGGACCCGTTACTAGAAATGGGAGAAATCAAAAATGAAACAGAGCAGGTTGTTGTATATAATGGCGACGCTGAAATCGGAGTGACTATTACGATTCACGCAATCGGTGAAGCCAGCAATATTACGATCTACAATACCGGTACTCGTGAAGTGATGCGGATCGATACCGATAAATTGGAGAAATTCACTGGCTCTGGAATTATAGCAGGTGATGAAATCGTTATCTGCACCGTAAAAGGAAACAAGTCGATTACGCTTCTTAGGAACGGAAAGACTACAAACATCTTGAACTGCCTGGATAAAAACGCTGATTGGTTCCAGCTTGCGAAGGGCGACAACATCTTTGCTTATACGGCTGAGTACGGAAGTACAAATTTACAGTTTAAGATTGAGAACCGTATAGTCTACGAGGGGGTATAAGCACTATGGATGTGACAATTTTAAACACCAACCTAGATGCTGTCTCTATTGTGGATACGTACGAGTCCTTCATCTGGACAGATCGGTATTACGCTTACGGTGACTTTGAACTGTATGAAGCAATGCGAGAGGGTCTTCTTGACTACATCAAACAGGATTACTATTTGCAGAGCAAGGAATCTGAACATGTGATGATCGTGGAGAAAATCCAGATTACTTCAGATACCGAAGACGGTAACCATGTAACGGTTACTGGGCGTTCATTAGAATCTATCCTCGACAGGCGAATCGTCTGGGGACAGAAACTATTAAGCGGAAATCTTCAAAATGGAATAAAAACACTGCTCAACGAGAATGTAATTTCTCCGTCAGACAGCAATCGAAAAATTCCAAACTTTATTTTTAAAGAATCAACCGATCCAGCAATTACAAAGTTGAAACTGGAAGCTCAGTACACGGGAGATAACCTGTATGATGTCATCCAGAAAATTTGCGAGGAGCAGGGTATCGGTTTCAAGATCACTCTGAATGATGAAAAGCAGTTCGTATTTGAGTTGTATGCCGGTTCAGATAGATCATACGATCAGACGGAGAATCCCTACGTTATATTTTCACCGAAATTCGAGAACATCATCAATAGTAACTACATCGAATCTAAAGCTTCGTTGAAGACAGTGACCTTGGTTGGTGGAGAAGGTGAGGGCGCCGATCGAAGATATACTACGGTTGGTGGTGGCTCTGGTTTGAATCGCAGAGAATTGTTTACGGACGCTCGTGACATTTCTTCAAATGTTGGAAGCGATGATGCGTTGACCGATGCCGAGTATATGGCACAGTTGCAGCAAAGAGGAAAAGAAAAGCTTGCTGAAAATGTGAGCATTACCTCATTCGAGGGAGAAACAGAAACAACTATCATGTTCCAGTATGGAAAAGATTTCTTTAACGGGGACATTGTACAGATTGCGAACGAATACGGACACGAGACAAAAGCTCGTATTCTTGAAATTGTTCGTTCAGAAGATAAGGACGGTTATTCCGTCTATCCGACTTTTAAGACTATAGAACAGGAAGGAGCGTGATGAAGAAGTGAGTGTAACATTTGGATTTTATAATTCAAAAGAAGGAGATCGGCGCTACGATGCTATTCAGATGTCCAGCATTTTCGATGGAATCATTCAGGACGGAATATTGCAGCATGTCGGAACTGCAATGGTTGTAAAAGAATCGGAAGCAATGATTATCAACGTTGGTGTCGGACGAGCCTGGTTCAATCACACTTGGACGCTGAATGACGCTCTGTTACCGTTAGTAGTTCCACAGTCCGAGATTCTGCTGAACCGATATGATGCAGTTGTGCTTGAAGTGGATTCGAGAGAGGCCGTCAGAGCAAATGACATCAAAATCATTAAAGGAACCCCAGCATCGAATCCAACGAAACCTACGATGGTGAAGACAAATGATCGCTGGCAATATCCGCTGGCGTATATTTATGTCGGCGCCGGAGTTACTTCTATTCGACAGGCAAACATCACGAACTGCGTTGGAACTTCAGAGTGTCCATTCGTAACGGCTCCATTGGACAAGGTCGAAATCGATGATTTGATTGCTCAATGGCAGGACCAGTGGAAAGAGTTCTACGAAAAGCAGACTACTGATATGGAAGAAACAAATAAGTTTTGGAAAGAGCAGTGGTCTACCTGGTTTCTGGCACAGACTGAGGAGATTCAGTCTGCATATTTGACATGGGAAGCTCAGTGGAACCTTTGGTACTCGGAGCATACAGCAGATATGGAAGCCACAAGTACCTATTGGAAAGAAAAATGGGAGGCGTGGTTCAACGAATACACAAGCATCAATACTGCGGAAATGGCTGACTGGAAACAGAAGTCAGAAACAGAATTTCGAGAATGGTTTGATCGGTTACAGGCACTGTTAGATGGCAATACGGCGGCAAGCCTTGCTAAGAAGCTGCTGGAATTGCAGGAGCAGGTAGATATTCTTAACCAGTTCAGTTCCAACCTTGAAAACGAATACACGGTATATCAGAAGCTTTATGATAATGGATACCGTACTTACGGAGACGTGCTCGATTCTTCGGACGCACCCATTACTGACAGCAATTTGAATACGGTCATTGGACGTACATATTCCAGTGATCTTCTCCGTGACAGCAATGGCGATGTTATCGAAGGTCGGGCTATTTTTGTCATCAAATAAAGGAGGATTCATTAAATGAAAATCACAGACTACGAAAAGGTCCAGGCGTTAGCAGCAAGTAATATTTTCCTGCTTGACGGACCTAACGGGACAAAGACCATTGCGGCAGATGCTTTAGCAAAGGCGTTAATCGGTCTTTTAAGTTCCAAAGATTTTATCGGAGGAGTAAATCTTTCCGAACTCACCCAGATCAACGAGCTGGTATCCGGTAACAAATTACTCGTCGGGACTACGGACGGAAACAAGGCTATTGCAGCTGAAGACGCACTCTTTGCTATGCTTGATGGCTTTGCTCCGGTGGAGCTTCGCCGGGTACTCTTCAGAGGCAAGAATCTTGGTACGGCATTGACCGCAGTACAGAAAGCTGCTATTAAGGATGGTTCCTTTAAGGGAATGTTCCTTGGCGACTATTGGAGTATCGGAGGTCGTATTTGGCGTATTGTCGATATGGATTACTGGTACAACTGCGGTGATACTGCATTTACCAGCCATCACCTTGTTATCATGCCGGATGAGGCGCTTTACAATGCACAGATGAATACTACCAACGTTACAACTGGTGGATACGTTGGTTCTGAGATGTATAAAAAGAACCTGGAGAACGCAAAGACAATCGTTAATGCGGCTTTCCAGGGTTCTGTTCTTACTCACAGAGAATACCTGTGCAATGCTGTTGCAAACGGAAGACCGTCCGGTGGAGCATGGTTCGATTCCAGCATTGAGCTCCCGAACGAACCTATGATGTATGGACATCTTCATTTCAGTCCAACTTCTGATGGTTCAACCGTTCCGGCTATTTACACAATCAGCAAGACTCAGCTGGCGCTGTTCATGGTATGTCCGAGATTCATCGTAAACAGATCTTACAACCAGTGGTTAAGAGACGTCGTTTCTTCGGCGCTCTTTGCCTTTGTGGGCGGCTATGGCGATCCGAACTGCACCGGCGCTTCGAACTCTTATGGGGTTCGTCCGGTCTTCCCGGTTGGTTAATTAAAATCGCGGGGCCTTGTGCCCCGTTTTTATTTTTGAAAGGAGCTTCTAATCATGGAAGAGAAAATCTATAAAATTATTCTCGGTGATGGAACTGAGATTTCCAATCTTAAGCTGAACGGAAACAATTTCATTTCTACAGAAAAAATCGAGGAATCTGTATTTGCAGATAACTGCTCTCCGGTTACTATCAGCGACGGAACAACCGAGACTGTTCATCCGAACATGGAGCTGGTTCAGATCGTTGAGCAGGTTCCTGGCGAATACTGGTTTGTCCTTAGAGATATTTCTGAGGAGGAGTTTGCCAGAATCAAAATGCAGTCTGACATCGCCTACATTGCGATGATGTCCAATGTAGAGCTTTAAGAAGGAGGATCACCATGGAACATAGCAAGAATTACAGTAAAGTAAAGCTTTGGTACAGCATGAAAATGTGGAATGAGACCAGGGTTCGTAATGCGGTGAAGATGGGCTGGATCACCAAAGAGGAGTTCGCTGAGATCACCGGTAAAGATTACGAATGAGCGTCCTGTTAGGCGACAGAAAAGAGTCAAAATTCGAAGCGATTACGTACTCGATCGAGTTGCATGATATGCTGATACTCCTTATGCAGAGGGGATTTGGTGTTAAGGATGTGGACAGCTTTGTTCGGAAGAAGTACGCGTATGGAGAAATTTCGGAAGAAAACTTTGCTAAGTACAGAGAACTGATGCGGAGTTTCAAATCGAAAGTAAATCAGTGTGCTTCCTTAATAACGAGCAATGTTAGAGCGGCAAATACCATTTACCCACGGTCAATGCACGAGTACGAGACCAGGAGAGATTACCAGAATGCGGCCATTGTAAATTGCGAGCAGCTCATTAACGAGTTGCAGCGGGTTGTTGAAATATTCGATGTAGATCTGAATTTATACAACCGGTATGTTAAAGCTATCGACCGAGAAATCGGATTGATAAAAAAGTGGCGTCAAAGAGACATGGCGATTAAGTCGCGGTTAGAAAAAGGGTAACATCTAAAAAATTGCGTCGTTTCTTCGGCTAACTTTGCCAATGTGAACAACAATGGCAATACGAACTACAACAACGCTTCGAACTCTAATGGAGTTCGTCCGGATTCTTCGATTAACCAACGAAGAAGGAGATGCTATCCGTTCCGCAAGGATAAATAATAAAGCCTAATACAATTTACTACGGTAAGTATTGTTATAACGGTGAATAGGTTATGAACTACGAGGAGATTGTCTGTGACGCCAATAACTTGTATAGGGCTTATAAGGTCTCTGTGAAGAGCAGCAAGTGGAAAGAATCGACGCAAAAATTTATGATGAATTTCCTGCGGTACATATTCGAAATCCAAGATGATCTAATAAATCGGACACTTCAAAATGGACCGACACAGGAATTCGAGCTGCATGAAAGAGGCCGGATAAGACCTATTACAAGCATTCAAATCCGCGATCGCATTGTCCGACATTCTCTGTGTGATGAGGTTTTACTTCCAGAAGTTAGGAAACATATCATTTATGATAACTGCGCATCTATCAAGGGACGCGGAATTTCACAACAGAGAAAACGATTTGAAATCCATCTCCACAAATACTACCAATTATACGGAAATGACGGTTATATTCTATTCGGTGACTTTTCAAAGTTCTATGACAATATTATCCATGAGATTGCCAAACGAGAATTGTTGAAGCTGTTCAATGACGATGAGTTTATTGACTGGCTTTTAACGTTGATATTTAAGGGCTTCCAGATCGATGTTTCGTACATGTCTGACGAGGAATACGAGGCCTGTATGACCGATACTTTCAATAAACTGGAGTATCGGAACATTCCAAAAGAGAAGCTCACTGGCGAAAAGTGGATGGAGAAGTCTGTCAATATTGGAGATCAGCTTTCGCAAGTCATTGGAATTTACTATCCATATCCTATTGACAATTACGTCAAGTATGTACGTCAGCAGAAATTTTATGGAAGGTATATGGACGATTGGTACATTATGAATCCCAGTAAAGAAGAGCTTGAAGACTTGCTCGAAAACGTCTGTAAAATAGCAGCTGAACTTGGAATCCATATCAATCGTAAGAAAACCAGAATCGTTAAGATTTCGAGCAAATACAAATTCCTGCAAATCAAGTACACACTTACAGATACTGGTAAAGTCATCAAACGAATAAACCCGGATCGAGTTACCGCCATGCGTAGAAAACTCAAGAAACTTGCCGTTAAGGTTGGAAATGAAGAAGCGGATTACGACAATGTCGAGAACATGTTTCGCGGTTGGATGGGAGGTCATTATAAGCTCTTATCCAGAGAACAACGAAAGAATTTAATACAGCTTTACGAAGACCTATTTAGTAAGAAAATCACAATAGTCAACAAGAAGCTGATTGTTTCTGATAGGTCTGCATGATTGCACATAAAGAAGGAGGAAACGATGGAACCATGGTTTCAGGTTGTACTTACGATCTTTAGCTCAGTTCTTGCATCTTCTGGGCTGTGGGCCTATTTGCAAAAGAAAAGCGAGCAAAAAGATGTTAAAACAGAGATGCTTATTGGATTGGCACATGACAGGATCATGTATCTTGGAATGTCGTATATTGACCGTGGGTGTGTAACCCAGGATGAATATGAAAATCTGAGGGTATATCTCTATGAACCCTACGAACGTATGGGCGGGAACGGTTCAGCGAAGCGAATTATGCAGGAGGTGGACAAACTCCCGATTCATAAATTTATAGAGAAGGAGGAAGAGCACAATGAGCATGAGTAACAAGACATACGACATCCTTAAGTGGATTGCTATGTATCTGCTTCCGGCTGCTGGTACATTATATTTTGCACTGGCTGGAATCTGGGGTCTCCCGTATGGAGAGCAGGTAGTCGGAACCATCACTGCGGTCGATACTTTCCTTGGTGTTATCCTTGGAATCAGTACATCCCAGTACAACAAGACTGCTGATAAAGAAAAATAATGAAAGTGTCATGGAGGACTAAACATTATGGCAAATCTGAATGTAAACAAAGTCATTTACGGGGGGGGATGTCCTTATCGATCTTACTGGCGATTCCGTCAGTGCAGATAAGGTCCTCAAAGGTATTACTGCTCATGATAAGAGTGGTGCAAAGATCACAGGTACCTGTACATTCGACAGCGATACTTCCGAAGATACTGCGGCTGTCGCTGAGATTCTCGTAGGAAAGACTGCGCACGCCCGTGGAAGTAAGCTTACAGGTACTATGAAGAACAACGGCGCTGTCAAGGGTATCATCTCAACTGTGGCTGGAGAATATACAGTACCGCAAGGCTATCATGATGGCTCTGGTAAGGTGTCTATTGATGCCACTGAACAGACAAAGCTTATTGCTACTAACATTCGTGAGGGTGTGACGATTCTTGGCGTTGAAGGTGCTATGTCTGGTTCTGAGGATATGAAGCCGCAGAGCAAGGAGGTAACACCGTCCAAAGAAGCTCAGACGATTATGCCGGATGAAGAGTACAACTGCTTATCTCAGGTTACAGTTAAGGCAATCCCGTATGTAGAAACCGACAACTCTGCCGGAGGGAAGACTGTTACGATCGGATAAGGAGGTTTTGTCAAATGGCTGCGAATAAAGTCGTATTCGGCAATAAAGTTTTGATCGACCTTACCGGCGATACTGTTACGGAAGAAGCTTTGTTGAAGGGCTATACAGCACACAAAGCAGATGGTACAATTATTACCGGAACGGCTTTCGCAGGATATCCTAACGAGTTCGTGTTCTTAGATAACATCGAAGACTCAAGCGGAAACCCAATCAAAGACAGTTCCGGTAAAACAATTCAGGGACAAACCATCTATCGCAAAGCCCGCAACTCGGTTCTTTTGGATTCTACGGGCGATGTGATTGAAGATGGTTTTGAACAGTAGATAGAGGTAATTAAGTTCGTGTGGATGTCGTTTATTTCTCGATTATTCCTACATTTGAACCCTCTAGGTACTGTAAATGCTGGATAGTTTGTTTCTATTATATTTTTTTCAGTCAGTTGTCAGCTTTTCTTTTCAATGTCTTATTGGTTTGTCCCGTCGTTTTGGGCAATGCTTGGAATATTTGCCAGTTATACTAAGGAAAGAAAACTTAAAGGTAAATCAACTAGGATGTCATAAAAATATTTATTAAAATGATGCAAGAAGGTGTGTTTATGGGCAAAGATAAGGTATCACCTAAAATAGTGCTAAAATCTGGTTTGTGGTATACAATAAGCAATTTTGCATTTCGTGCAGTTGCATTTATTACGACACCTATTTTTGCACGTATTCTTACTAAAGCAGAGTATGGAGAATTCAACAATATTTCTAGTTGGATCACTATACTATTAATCTTAGCATCTTGTGATCTATACACATCTATTATAAGAGCTAAATTAGATTACGAAGATGATTTGAATCGCTATGCATTTTCCATGCTGACGCTAGAGTCTATTATTACTGTTGGTATGTTTATAGTCTTTATGATATTTAGAACTTCCATTTCTAATTTAATGGGTATAGAAGAAAAATATTTTTATATCATTTTTATATACATTTTGTTTGTACAAGGATATTATGTTTTTATCACAAATGAAAGAGCCCATTATAAGTATAAAGCATTTTCTATAATTACAGGGATTGGTATTATAGCCTCCAGTGCGTTGTCTGTTATTTTAGTACTTACTCTTCACAATAAATTAGATGCCAGGGTATATGGGCAATATATACCGTATGTTTTTATTGGGGCGGTGTTATATGTTCTAATTGCCCGTAAAGGGAAAAAAATATGCTTCGAGTATTATAAATATGGACTTTTACTTAGCTTACCTTTAGTTCCGCACCTTTTGTCGATGACGCTTCTGGGGTCGTCTGATAGAATTATGATTACGAAATTACTGGGAGCAGAATATACAGCTCTGTATAGTATTGCTCACATAGTTGCAAGTATTGTGGCTATTTTAATTGATTCTATGAATAAGGCTTGGGCTCCATGGTTTTTGGACTCAATGAAGGGGAATGAACAAAAAAGTATTGCTAAAGTTTCAACAATATATTTTGGCGTATTCCTGGCCCTTATTTTAGGGATTATATTGTTGGCACCAGAAGTCGTGTTGACTTTAGGCGGTAAAAGGTATATAGAAGGAGTTTCAGTATTGCCACCATTAATAATTGGCTGTGTATTTCAATTTGCATATACAATGTATGTGCAGGTGGAATTTTATGAAAAAAAGATGCGAATGGTTGCAATTGGAACAACTATTGCAGCGGTACTTAATATTATTTTAAATTTTATCTTTATTCCTATATGGGGGTATTGTGCTGCAGGGTATACGACGCTTGCTGGTTATGCAGTGTTGTTTTTGCTTCATTATATCGTGATAAGTCGGTTAGGATATAGGCATATTTTTAATAGAAAAGTAATATTTGGAGGTTTAGGGCTTTCTTTAGCAAGCATACCACTCGCATTAGTGCTGTACCAAGCTAGTATTGTTCGGTATAGTGTAATTGTCTTATATATTGCTATTATGCTGTTTGTCATATTTAGATACCGAAAATTGATTCATAATTTTATATCAAGTAAAAAGGGGGACTCATAAGTGAATAGTGAGAATTGTATCAAACTTTCTTTTTTAGGTGATGTTACTTGTGATCGCCCATTGCTAAATGCGTCAAAGAACAAGAGTGATGCATATGATTTTTCGCCAGTGTTTTCTGAAGTAAAGAGTATCTTTCGAAGCTCAGACTATGTGATTGCAAATTTTGAAAATGTTTGTGCTGGTAGTAGCAATGATTACAAAAATGAATATTTATTATATAACTGCCCTGATCAGTTTGTAAAAGACATGAAATCATCAGGTATAGATTTTGTTACCACGGCAAATAATCATTGTCTGGATCAAGGGATAGAAGGGTTAAAAAGAACAATTAGAGTATTGGACTCAAATTCAGTCGAACATACAGGGACATATACTGATCAAAAGAGTCGTGATGCTTGTAAGATTGTTTTGATTAATGATATCAAAATTGCAATTCTTTCCTATACATATGGCACAAACGAATCGAACACGGGTGTGATATTGAATCAAGATACAGATTATTATGTAGGGCTACTTAGAGAGCAAAAAGATGCAGCCAAAGATAGTAAAAAAATATGTAAAAAAGTAGCAAGATATTTAAAGGCTTCGCAAAGAAGAAAAATTAGCAGATTGATTAACAGAACGAAATTGCGTCTTGGCATATCCTATTTCAAACCATATACAGATAAAATTCAAGATCAAGATACAGCTAATCGATATCTGGATCAGATAGAAAAGGACATTATAAAGGCAAAAAGCCATTCAGATGTTGTTGTCGCATGCCTTCATATCGGGGGGCAGTTTAATGAAGAACCTGGAGAGTATTCTAAGTTTATAGTAGATTTTTTTGTAAAAAAGGGCGTTGATATTATTGTTGGTAACCATCCACATGTGATTCAAAAAGCATATAATATTGATTCAGCTGTCGTTGCATATTCATTGGGGGGATTTAATCTGTCTATTAGTGCGGATTATATTGTTCACGAGCCGTTACCAGAATATTCTTTAATTCTTAATGTATATATTGATGAGGCTAGTAGACGTTACCATAAAGTAACATTTTCGATTTTAAAGATTGTAGAAGACGATTCTCATATGTGTATTGTGTATCCTGTTGATAAGCTTGTAAATGAGCTATCTGACCATGAAATATTAAAGTTGAATGATGATATTACAAAGATATATAATAGAGTGACTGGAAAAAACTTGTCAAAGATTAAGATTCAAAATGAATATGAACTAAATTGTGAAAATAGCTGACAAAAGCATACTAATATTAAAGAAGAATTAGGATTAAAGTTAGAGGAAAGTTATATGTGACGGAAAAAAGAGATGAAGTTTCTATTTATCAAGGTTCTGCGAATATGCAGTTGTTAGATGTTAGGAGTTGGAAAAGTCCAGGCTGTACTCTTTAATTCTTTTAAAATATAAAAATAAATAGAATTTGAAAGCAGGAGTATTGACAATTAAAACTAAAAAGTGATATATTTATCCTATAAAGAGATAAATATATCACCATAAGGAGGCTGTCATGAATAATAAATACTCCGCAGGTCAAAAACCCACATTTACCAGAAAAATCAGTCCGAAGATGGGGCTGTTAGGTTTTTTGGGGTTGTCGGGATTTCTGGGTTTTCTGCCCCAGCTTTTTCGTGAAGACGGTATTTTGCCTGTGCCGTTTCCGCTGATATTTTTCTGCTTTTTTGGATTTTTCGGTTTTTACTATGAGGGGAAGATGTCCGGTACGATGATTGATGAGCGTTATTTAGCCAATGAGAACAGAGCCAGTGCCATAGCGAACAAAGTGGCCCTTACTCTGATTATCGCTGTGGCGCTTCTTTCTATGTCGGCATTTCGGATCAATAATCCCTATGTGATGCTAAAACTTTTAATTGCTGTTATCGGTTTTGCATTTGGCTTATCGCTGTTTCTTCAACAATACCTGCTGTACCGTTTTGAAAATGGAGAGTAGCCATGGGGGAATTTACGTGCAACCTTAAGAAGTACAGACAAATGAAGGAGATGACCCAGGAACAACTGGCTGAAAAAGTCGGTGTAAGACGGGAAACTATCATGCGCCTGGAAGCGGGCAGATACAATCCATCGCTGAAGCTGGCGATCGATATTTCGAGAGAGGTGGAAACACCAATCGAGGTTTTGTTTATTTTTGAGGAAAAATAGCCATATATACAGTAGAACTGTGATGGTATGGCAGAAGATTCCTTGTGGATTATCAAGATTGTTACACTATAACAAAAATGCGTCACAGTTACTGCCAAACAGTAAAATCATGAACACCTGTCAAACGGGTGTTCATGATTTTGCGCATTAAGCGTTCAACCGGCTAAAGTCATAAGAAGAGCAGGCTGTACATCAGCCTGCCCACATGTAAAGGGAAGAATTTCCACCATCCTTGATCTGGGAAAATGGTGCTTCAATCCCTCATCTTCAATTTCTCAAGTCATTAATTCCATAATCCTGAAACACTTCGCGCCCCGATCTCTTGCAGGCCACCTGGCATGACCGTTATCCCGCCTTTTTCTGCTCCTTCCAGTCCCCGGAATAAAAATAATTAATTTCCGCTCCAAGAAACAGTATACAGATACACACATACAGCCACAGCATCAGCAACACAATAGCCGTAAGGCTCCCGTACATAACAGAGAAATTGCTGAAATTGTTAAAATAAATGGAAAATGCAAATGAAAATGCGATCCATCCCAGTGTGGAGAAAATAGCGCCGGGCAGCTGCTTTTTAAAATGCTGCTTCTTTTCCGGCACATACGTATAGAGGAAAGTGAAGCAGATCGTCAGGATCAGCAGGAGCACGGTCCGAAAGCTGATGACGTAGTGGGTGATCTCTGCAACGACCGGAAAATGGTGTTCGACGAATCCCTGAATCGAACTTCCGAGAACCAGCAAAACCAGCGTCAGAATGCAGATCAGCATGAATATGATGGTATAACCGGCGCAGATCATCCTCGTCACCACGTAATTTCGCTTCTTCTGTTTCCCGAATACCCGGTTCAGTCCGCGCTCGATGCTCAGCATGCCGCGGGAGGCCGACCAGATGGCGGCGATTGCCGTTACGGATAAAACGGTAGCGGGAGAGTTGGTATAGATATTTTCGACGACGCCGAAGACCAGGCTCTTTAGGTTGGCCGGTACCAGACTTGTAATTACCTGCAGCAGGTTGGACTTTGTTATCGTTGGTATCAACTGGATCATAGCCATCAGCAGCATGATGAACGGAAATGCCGCGATGATGGTAAAAAAAGACGCCTGAGCCGCGTAAACAGTCATTTCATCCTTGCTGAATTTGTCGTAGATCTGTTTGCCTCGCAGTATTAATCCAATCATGATATCCCCTTTTTGTTAATGATATAACTAAAATATTACCATGACCGCAAAAAAATATCAAGCAAGACACCGGAATTTCAAATAGTTATGGTTCATGGTTGTTGCAGTTCACGGTTATAATTTTTCGTAACAGAAAAATTATTTTGAAAAACAAAGTAATTCTTTCGAAAATAAGTTGCCCTACCGTACTGCATTTGATAGAATGGTACTAATGGAATCAATCAGAAAGGGAGCGCGTATGGAATATATACCGGCGAAAACCATCGTGACGAAGACGAAGAGCTCCGAATGGTTCGGCATCGATTATAATATGAATATTTATAAAGGCTGCTGCCATGGCTGTATCTACTGCGACAGCCGGTCTTCCTGCTATCGGATCGAACGGTTTGACACGGTGCGGGCCAAGGAAGACGCCCTTCGGATTGTCCGGGATGATCTGCGGCGGAAGGTGAAAACCGGAGTGGTAGGCACCGGAGCCATGAGTGATCCCTATAATCCATTTGAAAAGGAGCTGGAGCTGACCAGACATGCGCTGGAGCTGGTGGACGCCTTCGGCTTCGGAGCAGGGATTGCCACGAAAAGCACTCTTTTAAAAAGGGATGCGGATATTTTGGAGAGCATAAAAGAACATTCGCCTGTAATCTTAAAAGTGACGGTGACGACTGCGGATGATGAGCTGGCGGGGAAGATCGAACCCGGCGTGCCGTCCTCGACCGAGCGGTTTGAACTGATCGATTACTTAAGCTCCAGAGGGCTGTTTACCGGTATTCTGCTGATGCCGGTCCTTCCATTTCTGGAAGACAGTCCGGAAAATATTACGGCTGTCGTGAGAAAGGCCCATGAGGCGGGAGCTTCTTTTATTTATGCGGCTTTTGGTGTGACGCTCCGTGATAATCAGAGGGAGTGGTACTATGATAAGCTGGGGCAGCTGTTTCCGGAGCGGGATCTGGCAGCGGAATACAGAAAACGGTACGGAGAACGCTACGAATGCCGGAGTCCGGCGGCAAGGCGGCTCTGGGCCATATTCGCGGCAGAGTGTGAGAAATACGGGATTCTGTACCGCATGAAGGACATTATTCACGGGTATAAGAAGAATTACGAAAACAGCCAGATGAGTCTGTTTGATTTTCTGCAGTGAAAACAGAGAAAGTGAGAGGAAACCTTACATGGGACAGGAGAAAAAAGAAAAGCTTACAAAAATGGAGATAGACTGGATTCTGTACGATGTAGGAAATTCCGCATTCGTGCTGCTTGCAACGACGATTTTGCCCATTTACTTTAATTATCTGGCGGGACTGGAGGGCGTCTCCGAGGTGGATTATCTGGCCTATTGGGGATATGCAGCCTCGATTGCTACGCTGCTGGTGGCCTTTATCGGACCGGTCTGCGGCGCCATAGCCGATACGAAGGGGTATAAGAAACCGATATTTATGATCTGTATGATGGTGGGCGTTCTGGGATGTGCCGCACTTGCCATACCAAAATCCTGGATTGTATTTTTGGTGGTATTTGTGATTGCAAAGGTGGGCTACTCTGCGAGTCTGGTGTTCTACGATTCCATGCTTCCGGATATCACGACGCCGGAACGTCTGGACGCGGTGTCCTCTCATGGGTTTGCATGGGGGTATATCGGAAGCTGTGTTCCGTTTGTGTTCAGCCTTGTGTTTGTTCTGTTCTATGAAAAGATTGGCATCACTATGGTGACTGCCATGGTGATTGCGCTCATCATCAACGCCCTGTGGTGGTTCCTGGTGACGGTGCCCCTGCTCCGCCACTACAAACAGGTTCACTATACGGGCAACGCGGAGTCGGGACGCGGAGTGGTGAAGGAGAGCCTGCGCCGCCTGGGGCATACGCTTCTTGATTTGAAGAATCATAAAAAGATCTTTGTTTTCATGATTGCATACTTCTTCTATATTGACGGGGTCTATACCATTATCGAGATGGCTACGGCTTATGGAAGCTCTTTGGGGCTCAATTCCCAGGGACTTTTGCTGGCGCTTCTTTTAACTCAGATCGTAGCGTTCCCATTTGCGCTGTTGTTCGGCAAAGCGGCGAAGAAGTACAGGACGGAAAAACTCATCCGCCTGTGTATTCTTGCATACCTTTGTATTGCGCTTTATGCGATTCAGCTGGATAAGCAGTATGAGTTCTGGGTGCTGGCTGTTTGCGTCGGCATGTTCCAAGGGGCGATCCAGGCGCTGTCACGGTCGTATTTTGCCAGAATCATTCCGCCTGAGAAATCGGGAGAATTTTTCGGTATTTTTGATATCTGCGGAAAGGGCGCTTCTTTCATGGGAACGGCTCTGATGGGATTATTCGCTCAGATTACGGGAAAGAGCAACGGCGGTGTTGCGATTCTGGCCGTGATGTTTCTCATCGGATTCTTTGTGTTTGGGAAGGCTGTGAAGCTGAATGAGAATTAGAGTGTGTTTCAAAATAAGTTACAAATTCTTTGGCTATGTTTGAAACATAGCCATTTTTTTTGTATATGGCGGTCATGCGGGTGACGGTTTCCGGAGAATCGATAATCCGGACTGTCAGGCCTTCGGCCGGCCTCATGCTGCTGATGGATTCCGGCACCAGGGCTACGCCTAAGCCGGCGCCAGCCCATTGGAGACACGTCCTGGCGTCGTCATTGCGGCAGAAGATATTAGGCGCTGCGCCGATATTCTGGAACGCCATGGATATGATAGCGTCAAAGCGCCGATAATAGATGAGAGGCTTTCCGGCCAGGTCTGTAAGACGGATTGTGCCGCCTGGGATCGCGTCAAACCAGGAGGAAACTCCGACTGCCGTAAGCGGTTCTTCTGATCCGAAGACACAGTGAAAACCGTCGGTATTAAACGGTGTTCGAACCACAGCGCATTCGATGATGCCGTTTTTCAGCTTTTCCAGAAGCTCGTAAGTGTTCCCCTCGGAGATTTCAAAACGAACATTGGGATGAAGCCGGCAGAAGCCCGGCAGGATGCTGTCCGCCAGAAAGCTGCCGGAGGAGGAGATCGTTCCCAGCTTTAAGATTCCCTTCGATGAGGAGGGGAAATTCTGGAGCTCATCAGCGGCCGTATCCATCATGGACAGAATATCCTTAGCCCGGGAATAGAGATAGGAACCGGCCTCGGTAAGCTCGGCCTTCCTTGCCCCGCGGGTCAGAAGACGGACGCCTAAGTCCTCCTCCAGCATCATGATCTGCTTGCTGAGCGGCGGCTGAGACAGCCCCAGCTTTTTTGCTGCCGCCGTAAAACTGCCCGTTTCCGCAATCACTGTAAAATAATAGAGCTGCCTTGAATTCATCTGTCCCATGGAATACACCTCTTTAATAATTATTTTTCTGCAATAGATACTTGTAATATTATACCAGAATGCTATAATATTACAATGAATTATTCTAAAAACATATGAATCCGGAGGAAGGATAAATGAAAAAACTCCTGAAATACTTAAAGGAATACCGGCTGGAAAGCTTCTTAGGGCCGCTATTTAAGCTTCTGGAGGCCAGTTTTGAGCTGATGGTGCCTCTCGTGATGGCGAAAGTAATCGATGTCGGAATTAAGACACAGGACCTCCCCTATATCTTAAAAATGGGCGGAATTCTGGTGCTTCTTGGAGTTGTGGGGCTGGTCTGTTCCATCACGGCCCAGTATTTTGCGGCAAAGGCGGCCGCGGGATTCGGTACGGCGCTGCGAAATGACCTGTTCTCCCACATCGGCAGCCTCTCCTATGCGGAGCTGGATAAGGCGGGGACAGCCACGTTAATCACCCGTATGACGAGTGACGCAAACCAGGTACAGTCAGGGGTTAATTTATTTTTACGCCTCTTTTTGAGGTCTCCTTTCATCGTGTTCGGGGCCATGGCCATGGCCTTTACCATCGATGTGAAGGCGGCTCTGATTTTTGTCGTTGTCATACCGGTGCTGTCCGTGGTTGTATTTGGCATCATGTTAATCAGCATGCCTCTCTATAAAAAGGTACAGCGGCAGCTGGACCGCGTGCTCCTGACCGCCAGGGAAAATCTAAGCGGCGTCCGCGTGATCCGGGCCTTTAACCGACAGGAGGATGAAGGCCGCCGGTTTGATGAGGAAAACGGTAAGCTGGTGAAAATCCAGGTGTTTGTCGGGAAGATTTCCTCCCTTTTAAATCCTCTTACCTATGTGATTATCAACCTGGGCATTATTGTGCTGATACAGACCGGAGCGAAGGAAGTGAACCGCGGGATTATCACTCAGGGCGAGGTGGTGGCTCTGGTGAACTACATGTCTCAGATTCTGGTGGAGCTGGTGAAGCTGGCCAATCTCATTATCACCATTTCCAAAGCGCTGGCCTGCGCGAACCGGATCAGCGCCGTGTTCGAGCAGAAGCCGGGGATTAGAGAGAAGAACCATACGTGTCTGGAAGCCGGCGAGGGCGCTCCGGCGGTAGAATTTAAAGATATGACATTTACCTATGACGGAGCGAGGGAACCGGCCTTAAGCAACATCTCATTTTCCGTGACGAGAGGGCAGACCGTGGGGATCATCGGCGGTACAGGATCGGGTAAATCGACGCTTGTCAATCTGATTCCCCGTTTCTATGATGCGACGGAGGGCGGGGTATCGGTGGACGGCCACGATGTCAGGGAGTATCCGCTGGATCAGCTGCGCGGCAAGACGGGAGTCGTTCCGCAGAAGGCGGTGTTATTCCACGGGACACTGCGGGAGAACATGCAGTGGGGAAAGAAAAACGCCACAGACGACGAGATCTATGAAGCGCTTAAGACGGCTCAGGCCCTTGAATTCGTGGAAGAAAAGGACGAGGGACTGGAGCTCTATATCCAGGCCGGCGGCAAGAATCTGTCCGGCGGGCAGAGACAACGTCTCACGATTGCCAGGGCTCTGGTCAGAAAACCGGAGATCCTGATCATGGATGACAGTGCGTCTGCCCTGGATTTTGCCACAGATGCCAGGCTTCGGAAGGCCATTAAAGAGAGGACGCAGGATATGACTGTCTTCATCGTATCCCAGCGAGCAACCACGATCCGGAACGCGGATCAGATTGTCGTCCTGGATGACGGCGCTATGGTGGGGTGCGGAACCCATAAGGAGCTGTTTGAAAACTGTGAGATTTACCGGGAAATCTGTCTGTCCCAGCTTTCGAAGGAGGAGGTGCGGTAGGATGAATATGAAAAAGCATAAAACGACCATACGGCGGATTCTCTCCAGCATCGGCCGGTATAAATGGGGCGTCCTGGCTTCGCTGGCCTGTGCATTGATCACGGTGGTCCTGACTCTCTATGTGCCGATTTTGACCGGTAAAGCCATTGACTGCATTCTTGCACCGGGAAGTGTGGATTTTGCCGTTATGGGCGGAATTCTCATGAAAATTGGCGTCATTATCCTGATTACCGCGGTGTCACAGTGGCTTATGAGCCATATCAACAATATCATTACGTACCGTGTGGTGAAGGATATCCGGGTCCGGGCGTTTGCAAAGGTGGAAAGCCTGCCGCTCAAATACATCGATTCCCATTCCCACGGCGATATCATCAGCCGCCTGATTGCCGATATCGACCAGTTTTCCGATGGACTTTTGATGGGATTTACGCAGCTGTTTACGGGTATCCTTACGATTTTAGGAACCCTCATTTTCATGTTTACAATTAATCCGGCCATAGCGGTTGTCGTGATTTTGGTTACCCCGGTCTCTCTGTTTGTGGCAAGCTTTATTGCAAAGCGGACTTACACCATGTTCCGGAAACAATCGCAGACGAGGGGCGAACTCACCTCCCTTGTGGAAGAAATGCTTGGCAGCCAGAAGGTGGTTTTAGCATTTGGCTATGAGTCGGAGGCTCAGTCCCAGTTCGAGGAAATCAACGAGCGCCTGCGGGTGTGGGGACTTAAGGCTACATTTTTTTCTTCCATTACCAATCCGGCTACCCGGTTCGTCAACAGCCTGGTGTACGCCAGCGTGGGAATTGCAGGGGCGTTTGCGGCTATTTCCGGCTATTTGTCGGTGGGGCAGCTCTCCAGCTTTTTAAGCTATGCAAACCAGTATACGAAGCCGTTTAATGAGATTTCCGGCGTGGTGACGGAGCTTCAGAACGCATTGGCCTCGGCGGCCCGCGTCTTTGAACTGATCGATGAGGAACCACAGATTCCGGATGCGCCGGATGCAGCCGTCCTGACGGAGGTAAAGGGGGAAGTGTCTCTGAGCGAAGTGAATTTCTCTTATGATCCCGAAATACCGCTGATCGAGAATATGAATCTGGAAGTAAAACCGGGGCAGCGTGTCGCCATCGTGGGGCCGACCGGATGCGGAAAGAGTACGGTCATCAACCTGCTCATGCGTTTCTACGATGTAGATTCCGGTTCGATTCAAGTGGATGGAACCGATGTGCGGGAGATTACGAGAAAAAGCTTAAGAACGAGTTACGGCATGGTCCTCCAGGAAACATGGTTGAAATCCGGCACGATTCGTGATAATATCGCATATGGAAGGCCGGAAGCGACCGACGAGGAAGTGGTCAAAGCGGCGAAGGAGGCTCATGCCCACAGCTTTATCAAACGAATGAAGGATGGGTACGACACGGTTATCTCTGAGGACGGAAGCAATTTGTCCCAGGGACAGAAGCAGCTCCTGTGCATTGCGCGCGTGATGCTGTGTCTGCCGCCCATGCTGATTCTTGACGAGGCCACGTCTTCCATTGATACGAGAACTGAGATACGGATTCAGAAGGCGTTTTCCAAGATGATGGAAGGCAGGACCAGCTTTATCGTGGCCCACCGTCTCTCCACCATACGGGAAGCAGACATGATTCTGGTCATGCGGGACGGCCATATTATCGAGCAGGGGACTCATGAGAGCCTGCTTGAGAAGAACGGTTTCTATGCGGAACTGTACAACAGCCAGTTCGCTGTATGACCGGATATAACAGGACAGGTGATGAGACAAATGAGAAAAACAGGACATTACGCCGCTTTTATCGGACTTTTCATGGCGGCCGCGCTTACGGTGACCGCCTGCGGTGCTTCAGCGAAAGCACCGGATGTGAGCAGCGTCGGCGGCGGATCAGAGACGGCTGCTGACAGCGCCGTCGGTGGAACAGAGGCTGCTGCGTCAGAGGCGGATCATGCAGGAAAGAACGGTGCGGGAACGGATACGGCAGAAGCGTCGGGCGGTGCCGCGGGATTTCAAAAGATCGACACGGCGGATAAGGGGAACTCCGGGGATACAGCTGCCGCGGGCAGCGGGGCCGGGCAGGCACAGCCCATTACAGGTGCGGTGCCGGCAGACGGAGAGGTGCTTTCCGGCATACCGATCGATACGGAGAAGTCGGAAGCGGTTTCCATATACTATGGCTCTGTGTGTTATTCGTTCTTCAGCGAGGAAAAAGACAGGATTAAAGCGGTGGCCGACTTATTTACAGGCTTCTCCTTAGAGGAGGTCCCGAACGGACAGCTGGACGAGGCAACCACGTACCAGATATATTTTTCGACGGATACAGAACAGATTGCGGCCATAAACGTGGATAAGAGCGGAATGTTCTATATTCCGGAGGAGAAGAAGTTCTATAAGGTGAAGGCGGGAACCTTCCGCTTTGATACGCTGGATGAGATTTATAAGGACAGTATGTATGCGGATGGATTTGATGAGAATCAGTGTTTGATTCAATAGAAGGAGCAGTGTATGGAATAAAATTCAGGCGAAAAATCCGCAAACCACTTGACATTTCCTGCTACAATGGATAAAATGAATTCAGTTTTATCAGATAAATGCAATGAAGGTGTCAGTAGAACCTTATTTTCTTTCAGAGAGAGGGAGTCACCGGCTGTAAGCCCCCTTAAGTTCAGATAAGCGTTTGAATTTCCCACTGAAGCAGCATGGCAGAAACCGTCCTATGAAGACGGCGGGTAGGTCATGACGTTCATACACGTTACGTATGCCGAGTGCCTGCGCGTTCTGTGCGGGAATCAGGGTGGTACCGCGAACTTCAGCTTCGTCCCTAACCAGGGGCGGAGCTTTTTTTGTAATAGGAAGGTGTTCCTATTACAAAAAAGCCCTCCGGGCAGGAGGCGCCCTCCGCGCTGAGGAAGTATGGTTGCTGAAGCAACCGCGCTCCGGCGCGAGAGTCCGGCGAGCCGGACTCTTTATTCATAGGAAGGTGTTCCTATTACAAAAAAGCCCTCCGGGCAGGAGGCACACTCCGCGCTGAGGAAGTATGGCCGCTGAAGCGACCGCGTTCCGGCGCGAGAGTCCGGCTTAACGAACTCTATGTATAAGAAAAATGATAAAAGAAGGAGAGCATGATGAAAGACCAATTAGAAAAAATCAAGGAAGATGCATTGAAGCAGATCGAAGCGTCGGACGCGCTGGAAAAGCTGAATGAGATCAGGGTCGCTTATTTAGGGAAAAAGGGCGAACTGACCAGCGTGCTGAAGAGCATGAAGGACGTTCCGCCGGAGGAGAGACCGAAGGTAGGCCAGATGGTCAACGACGCCCGCTCCATCATCGAAAACAGGCTGGAGGAGGCCAAGGCGTCTCTGGCAAAGAAGGCAAGAGAAGAGCAGATAAGAAGAGAGACCATCGACGTGACCCTTCCTGCAAAGAGAAACAATGTAGGCCACAGCCATCCGAACACCATCGCGCTGGAAGAAGTGGAGCGCATCTTCGTCGGCATGGGCTATGAAGTGGTGGAAGGCCCGGAAGTGGAGTATGATTTATATAATTTCGAAAAACTGAACATTCCGAAGAACCATCCGGCCAGAGACGAGCAGGATACCTTCTATATTAACGAATCCATCGTTTTGAGAAGCCAGACATCTCCGGTACAGGTCCGCACCATGGAGCAGGGCAAACTGCCGATCCGTATGATCGCCCCGGGACGCGTATTCCGTTCCGATGAGGTGGATGCGACCCATTCCCCATCCTTCCATCAGATTGAAGGCCTGGTGATCGACAAGAACATCACGTTTGCCGATTTAAAGGGAACGCTGGCAGATTTTGCAAAGGAACTGTTCGGACCGGAGACAAAAGTAAAGTTCCGTCCCCATCATTTCCCATTCACAGAGCCCAGCGCCGAGGTGGATGTAACCTGCTTTAAATGCGGCGGCAGCGGCTGTCGGTTCTGTAAGGGCTCCGGCTGGATCGAGATCTTAGGATGCGGCATGGTGCATCCCAACGTTCTCCGCATGAGCGGCATTGACCCGGACGAGTATTCCGGCTTCGCCTTCGGTGTCGGCCTTGAGCGTATCGCACTTTTGAAGTACGAGATCGATGATATGAGACTGTTATATGAAAATGACATTCGGTTCTTAAGACAGTTCTAGGGAAAGGAAGGGAAAAAAGATGAATACACCATTATCATGGATTAAAGCATATGTTCCGGACTTAGATGTCAGCGACCAGGAATATACAGATGCGATGACATTAAGCGGAACGAAAGTAGAAGGCTTCGAACGCCTCGACAAAAACCTGGAGAAGATCGTAGTCGGCAGGATTGACCGGATCGAACGCCATCCGGATGCGGACAAACTGATCATCTGCCAGGTGAATATCGGCGCGGAGACCATTCAGATCGTGACCGGCGCACCAAATGTTAAGGAAGGCGATAAGGTTCCTGTGGTTTTGGACGGCGGAAAGGTAGCGGGAGGCCATGACGGCGGCCCTCTTCCGGAGAACGGCGTGGCGATTAAAAAGGGCAAGCTTCGCGGCATTGAATCAAACGGCATGCTCTGCTCCATCGAGGAACTGGGTTCCTCTAAAGAAATGTATCCGGATGCCCCGGAGAGCGGCATCTATATCCTTCCTGCAGACGCAGAGGAAGGCGCAGATGCAATCGAGGTGCTGGGCCTGCGTGACAGCGTATTCGAGTATGAAATTACCTCCAACCGTGTGGACTGCTACAGCGTAATCGGCATTGCCAGAGAGGCTGCTGCTACCTTTGACAAGCCATTCCATCCTCCGGTCGTTACGGCTACCGGAAACGGCGAGGACATCAACAGCTATTTAAAAGTATCCGTGGAAGACAGCCATCTCTGCCCGCGTTACTGTGCGAGAATGGTGAAAAATATCAGGCTCGCCCCGTCACCGTCCTGGATGCAGAGACGTCTGGCCGCCTGTGGAATCCGCCCGATCAACAATATCGTGGATATCACCAACTACGTAATGGAAGAATACGGCCAGCCCATGCACGCATTCGATTATGACCTGCTGGCAGGCCATGAGATTATTGTCAAATGTGCAAAGGACGGCGACGTATTCCAGACCCTGGACGGTCAGGAGAGAAAGCTGGACAGCACGATTCTGATGATCAACGACGGGGAAAAGGAAGTCGGCATCGCAGGCATCATGGGCGGTGAAAACTCCAAGATCACCGATGATGTGAAGACCATGGTATTTGAATCCGCATGCTTCGACGGAACCAACATCCGTCTCTCCGCAAAGAAGGTCGGACTCCGTACCGACGCTTCCGGAAAATACGAAAAGGGTCTTGATCCCAACAACGCCGAGGACGCGGTAAACCGCGCATGCCAGCTGATTGAGGAGCTGGGCGCCGGTGAGGTCGTCGGCGGCATGATCGACATCTATCCGGAAAAGAAAACGGAAAAGAGAATTCCATTTGAGCCGGAGAAGATGAACCGGCTTCTGGGAACGGAGGTCTCCGAAGAAACCATGCTGGGCTACTTTAAGAAGCTGGATCTGGGATATGACGCCGATAGGCGTGAGATTATCGTTCCAACCTTCCGTCAGGATTTAAACTGCATGGCCGACATGGCAGAAGAAGTGGCCAGATATTACGGCTATGACAAGATCCCGGTAACGCTTCCGTCAGGAGAGGCCACGACCGGAAAATTATCGTATAAGCTGCGTGTGGAAGAGGTAGCCAGAGAGGTTGCGGAGTTCTGCGGATTCTCCCAGGGCATGACGTATTCCTTCGAGAGCCCGAAGGTTTTTGACAGACTGAAGCTTCCGGAGGACAGCCCGCTTCGTAAGACGGTGGGAATCTTAAATCCGTTGGGCGAGGATTTCAGCATCATGAGAACCTCTCCGCTGCACGGTATGTTAAACTCCTTATCAACAAACTACAACCGCAGAAATAAAAATGTCCGTTTATACGAACTGGCAAATATCTATCTTCCGAAGTCTCTTCCGCTGACAGAACTGCCTGACGAGCGGATGCAGTTTACACTCGGAATGTACGGCGACGGTGATTTCTATGACATGAAGGGCGTGGTTGAGGAATTCTTCGACAAAGCCGGTATGCACAAGAAACCGCACTATTCTCCGGAGGACAAAAAGAGCTTCCTTCATCCGGGCAGACAGGCCGATATCGTCTACGACGGAGTTACGGTCGGCTACTTAGGCGAGATTCATCCGGATGTGGCGGATAACTATAAAATCGGTGAGAGAACGTATGTGGCTGTGATCGATATGCCGTCTATGATTCCGTTCACCACATTCGACCGCAAGTATACAGGCATCGCGAAGTATCCGGCTGTATCCAGAGATATCAGCATGGTGGTGCCGAAGGATGTGCTGGTGGGTCAGATCGAAGACGTGATTGAGCAGCGCGGCGGAAAGCTTCTCGAGAGCTACCAGCTGTTCGATATCTACGAGGGCGCTCAGATCCTCGCAGGCTTTAAGTCTGTGGCCTACTCCATCACCTTCCGTGCGAAGGATCACACGCTGGAGGACAAGGAAGTCGGCGCGGTCATGAATAAAATATTAAATGGTCTGCAGGCGCTTGGAATTGAACTGAGAGCATAAACGATCGTATATTCTTGCATCAACGGGTATAAAGTGCCGGAGTTGTGTTCATCCTTACAGAAAATGGATTGTTTTGTAAGGAGGAATACGTTATGGCGGAAGGACTTGAAATTATAGAGGTGACCGGGCGCAGAATGCTGGATTCAGAGGGATTGCCGGCCGTGGAGGCGGAAGTGGAGCTGGAAAACGGCGCCCGGGGCCGCGCCATGGTAGCGCTCTGCGAGGACAGCGAAGACACGGACCGGGTCATGGAGGTACTGTCGGAATGCGTACTGTTTGAGGACGCGTCAGACCAGAGAGGCATTGACAAGCTGCTGGAGGAGGGCGCTTCTTCCTGCGGAATCAGGAAATGCGGCGGTTTCTTAACTGCGGTATCCATGGCGGTTTCCAGGGCAGCGGCGGCCGGCCTGGGAATGCCTCTTTACCGGTATCTGGGCGGAACGGCGCCTGGACGCCTCCCGGTCCCCATGATGACGATGATCAGCGGCGGGAGATACGGAAGGAACAACTCACTCGATCTGGAATCCTATATGGTAGTCCCTGTGGGCGCCGCCTCCTTTGGCGAAGGCGCCGAAAAATGCATGGAGGTATACCAGGCATTAAAACGGCTTCTCACCATCTCGGGATATCAGACCGGGGTGGGAGACGACGGCGGCTTTGTACCGGATTTGAGAAATTCGGAGGAGGCGCTGGAATTTATCTTGGAGGCCATGATGCTGTGCGGCTATGAGCCGGGGAAAGATATGTGTCTGGCCATCGGCGCAGGCGCGGGATCACTTTTCGATGAAGGTACCGGGTTCTATCAGTTTAAAGGGGAAAGCCGGATGACAGGCGTACCGGTCGAGCGGGACAGAAATGATATGATCGGTTTCTATATTCGTCTGCTGGACGGATATCCGGTCTGCGCCGTGTTCGACGGGCTGGCGGAAGCGGATGCGGACGGCTGGGGCATGCTGACCAAGATGCTGGGAAACCGGGCTGTATTTATCGGGCAGCACAAAAACCGGGAACCGGGCTGCTTAAAGCCGGGGGAAAGAGACTGGGCCTGCCTTGCAGACTGGGACGGCGTGGAGGAAAACGCAGCAGGCATTTCCATGTGCGGAGCGAAGAGCGTGACGGCGGCCATGGAGATGGCGGATCTGGCCAAAAGAAACGGGCTGAAATTAGCCGTGTCCCAGGGATACGGTGAGACGGAGGATCCGTACGCTGCCGACTTTGCCGCGGCTGTAAACGCAGACTGGATCAGGGCGGGCGCGCCGTGCCGGTCGGAGCGGACATCGAAATACAACGAGCTTCTGAGAATCGAAGAGTGGATGAAAGTAAGAATATAAAAATACAAAAAATGCAGTTGTATTTATGGAAAAAATATGATATGATTACCATGTTTGACTATAGGAGGTGGAAAAGGGACATGATCAGAACGATTTTATCAATCATATTTGTTATCATATGTATAGCATTATCTGCAATTATTTTGCTGCAGGAAGGAAAGACACAGGGCTTGGGTTCCATCGGCGGTATGGCGGATACTTACTGGGGAAGAAACAAAGGCCGTTCCATGGAAGGTAAACTGGAGAAATTTACAAGATACGGAGCGATTCTGTTTTTCGTTCTCGCGTTAGTATTGAATCTGAATATACTGTAAAGATTAAACACTCTTGTGGTTAGGCGGCAAGGGTGTTTTTGTTTCACAGGAAAATTCATCCGGTGAAGCAAGTGCCTTCCGGCGCGGGAGTCCGGCGGCCGGACTATTTACGTTCCTTCCGGGCATAATGATAAAAGCAGAGGGAACCGCAGCGTAAAACAGAAAACGAGGAAATTATGACAGAGGAACAACTGACACAGAGAAAGAACATGATATTACAGCTGGTGGAAGAACCGGCCTACGTTCCGATGAAGCTGAAGGAGATGGCGATTCTTCTCGATGTGCCGAAGGGGCAGAGAGAAGAGCTGAAGGAAGTGCTGGATGCACTGCTGTCTGAGGGAAAGATCGGCATTTCCAAAAAAGGAAAGTACGGCAAGCCGGATATCGGCTCCATAACCGGTACGTTCAGCGGCCATCCGAGGGGCTTTGGCTTTGTGACCGTGGAAGGACGGGAGCAGGACGTCTTTATACCCGAGGATAAGACGGCTGACGCCATGAACGGCGATACCGTGCAGATTACCATCGAGACAGAGGGTGAGGGCTCAAGACGGGCCGAAGGACGTGTCCTGCGCGTTCTGGAGCACGCGAACCGGACCGTGATCGGATATTACCAGAAAAATAAGAACTTTGGATTTGTCATTCCGGACAACCAGAAGATTGGTAAGGACATATTCATTCCTCAGGGAAAGGATATGGGGGCCGTGACCGGTCACAAGGTGGTAGCCGTGCTTACGGACTTCGGCGGAAGCCAGAAGAAGCCGGAAGGCATGATCACGGAGATTTTAGGCCATGTAAACGATCCGGGAACGGATATCATATCCATCGTGAAGGCGTATGGTCTTCCGGAGGAATTCCCTGACGAGGTCATGGATCAGGTGGAAATGGTCTCCGACGAGGTCACGGATCGCGAGCGGGAAGGCAGACTGGACCTGCGCAGCCTGCAGACCATCACCATCGACGGCGAGGATGCGAAGGACCTGGATGATGCGATTTCCGTATCGAAGGAGAACGGTGTGTATACATTGGGCGTCCACATTGCGGATGTCAGCCACTATGTGACGGAGAACAGCCCGTTGGATGAGGAGGCGCTTAAGAGGGGAACCAGCGTTTATCTGGTGGACCGGGTGATTCCCATGCTTCCCCATAAGCTGTCCAACGGAATCTGCTCCTTAAATCAGGGGGAGGACCGCCTGGCGCTCAGCTGTATCATGGAGATCGACGAAGCGGGCAATGTGACCGGGCACCGGATCGCAGAGACGCTCATCAACGTGGACAGGCGTATGACCTACACGGCGGTAAACGCGGTCGTGACAGACCGTGATGAGGCGATGATGAAGGAATACGAGGAGTTTGTCCCCATGTTCCTCCTTATGAAGGAGCTGGCCGATATCCTGAGGGAGAAGCGGAAGACGAGGGGATCGATCGACTTCGACTTCCCGGAGACCAAGGTGATTCTGGACAAAAACGGAAAACCGCTGGAGATCAAGCCGTATGAGCGGAACGCGGCGACGAAGATTATCGAGGATTTCATGCTCATCGCTAATGAGACTGTGGCGGAGGACTATTTCTGGCAGGAGCTCCCGTTCCTGTACCGGACCCATGATAATCCCGACCCGGAGAAGATGAAGAGTCTGGCCACCTTTATCAATAACTTCGGCTACTCCATCCGGTTCCATAACGGAGAGGTCTATCCGAAAGAGGTCCAGAAGCTTCTGGTGAAGGCGGAGGATACACCGGAGGAGGCGCTGATCAGCCGTCTGGCGCTGCGTTCCATGAAGCAGGCCAAGTATACGGTGGTGAATACGGGTCATTTCGGCCTGGCCGCCAAGTATTATACCCACTTTACCTCACCCATCCGGCGGTACCCGGATTTACAGATTCACCGGATTATCAAGGAGAACCTGCGAGGCGGGCTGAATGAGAAGAGAACGGCCCACTACGATAAGCTTCTGACCGGCGTATCGGTCCAGACCTCCGCCATGGAGCGGCGGGCGGATGAGGCGGAGCGCGAGACCGTGAAGATGAAGAAGTGCGAGTATATGGCGGGCCATATCGGCGAGGTATTCGACGGCGTCATATCGGGAGTCACAAACTGGGGACTCTACGTGGAGCTTCCCAACACGGTGGAAGGCCTGATCCGGGTAGGCGAGTTAAAGGACGACTATTACCATTTTGATGAAGAGCATTTAGAATTGATCGGCGATATGACGAGGAAGGTATATAAACTCGGTCAGCCGATCCGCGTCATGGTCACGGGAACGGATAAGCTGGCCAGGACGATCGACTTTATTCCCGCGAGCACTTCTGCGGAGGAATAACAGGAGGATAAGAGGATGGGGAAAGAGAGTTTCAAAATACTTTCTTTCAAATTAACAAATGCTAGAAGTTCCAGTAAACACGTATGTTTTCACCATCTACCTCTACTTTCTTAATGAGGATGCTGACTATATCGCATTTTACTACGTAATCGGAGTCATGTATTTTGGAGGCCATATTTATAATTTCATCAGTATCTAAAGTGTTTCTTGAAGATAGGAGAGCTTTAACCTTTTCGCGTTCTAGGTTAAGCTCTCTTACTTTATCATCAATTTGATTTTTTTGTATTGAGCCAAAGCTATAAAGATCGATAAGGCGCTCCTGGCGGGAATCAATCTGCTTTAATTGTTGAAGGAGAGCAGCGGTGTCTTCATGCTTTTCTTGCGCAGTCCAATTGGTGGATTTTAAAGATTCGATCTGTTCAATTACAGCTTGCTCAAGTTCATCTTGTCTGAATATCTTTGATGGACATTTTATTTCTACATCTGCCTTTCTGCCCTGACAAGAATAATATCCATACTCTTTTTTGGATCCATGTTTTTTTACTTGTGAATTCCTGCGGTAATATGGCCGACCACATAGTTTACAGTAAGTGATACCAGACAGCATATACTTATTGTAAGTCGCATGTGCTCCAAATGTAGATAAATAAGTATTCAAGCGGTCATTTGCTTTTTCAAAGAGCAGATCATCAATAATAGGCTGATGTTGCCCGGGGAAGTACTCGTCATTGAACTTGACCATTCCGATATACACCTTATTTTGAATTGTATATGTAATTCCGCTGCTATCGGTCCAACCGCCATATTTATTGGAATATTTTCCAGATAAATACCGGCCTATATTTCGTACATTATAAGTCATTCCAGGAATTCCGTTGGCAGTAATGGAGAAGAGTTCCCGTATTTGCATGGCTTCATAATCATTGATGATGAGATTTCCGTCAGAATAGTCGTATCCAATAGGTGGGCGACTGGTCCCTTTCCAGTATCCTTTCCGTGCACGGCCTTTCATTCCCATAGACATACGTTCTTTTATATTTTCCCGTTCAAGCTGTGCAAAGGTTGCAAGAAGGCCGATGGCGGCGCGCCCAAAGGGCGTTCCTGTGTCAAAACTCTCGTTCATTGACACAAAGGCAATATCATTTTTCAGAAATACATCTTCTATTAGGAACATAGTATCCTTCTGAGAGCGTGAAAGCCGATCCAGTTTATAAACAAGGATTACATCATAGTTTTTCACTTCTGATATAAGTCTGTTCAGCTCTGGGCGGTTCATATTAGAACCAGAATATCCAGGATCAATATATTCGCCCATTATAGTCCATTGCATAGCGCTTGAATACTGTTCTAAACGCTCTTTTTGTTCTCCGATGGAATATCCCTCCATGGCCTGTTCTGTAGTGGATACGCGGATATAAATTGCGCAACGCATTTTTTTCTTATCCATTGTGTCATTCCTTCCTTAAGTACTGATGAGTGGTACAAAATACGCCCCTTTTGATTTAGGGGCGTATTTTGCATTACAGAAGATCGGAAATTTTGATCTTCAAATCTTCATAAATATTAGCCTGAAGGATATCATCAAATGAAAACTGTCCAGTATTGTCTTCATGCTCCAGATCGTAGATCATAACAGATTTTTTCATGGGGTTTACAATCCAGTATTCCCGAACACCCGCCGTCCTGTATCGGAACAGTTTAATCTGGTAGTCCATTTTTTGACTGGCCGGTGACACAATTTCTATAATCCAGTCAGGCGCGCCTTTGCATCCATGTTCTGTGAGCTTGTTTCGGTCGCATATAACGGAAATATCAGGCTCAAGCCATGTGTGGTCGTTGGCCTCCAGATCGACGGCGAATGGGGCAGGAATCACTTCACAATCGCCATTGTGATCTGCGATATAGTTTCCGATTATCCGCCCAAGCTGGAATACAAGACGTTGGTGCGTGTGGCTGGGGGGGGCCATGGAATAGAGCTGGCCGTCGATCAGTTCGGCACGGTCACCATCCGGGAGGTTCCAGTAATCTTCTGAGGTAAAGACACGTTTCGGTAATGGCATAGCAGCACTTCCTTTCTAAGGTGATGGTTTCATTTGGAAAAATATACCATAAATACCATAAACTCTCATCATATATAATAATGTGTGCACCCGGTCTTATCATAGAAAGTGTGATTCTATGAATATTAAGTACATAAGATTATGCAGAGATGATATATATGCAATTATATTTCGCAATATCAAAACTATATACTACAATACGGACTTCATAGGAAAGACACAATTATACATCTACAAGTAAACTGAAATTTATGATAATCATGGTAAGATCGGGTGTTATCCGACCTCTTTACCGTGTTTTGTAACCAGTTGGAATTGAGCCTCCAACTCTTCAGCGGTATCAGGTACGCTGTCATATAAGCTTACGTTTGGCTCTTTCTTTTTTCTTACTTCTTCCGAGATGTTTTCTTCTTTAAAAGCCTTAAGCATAATGTCCAAAGCATCATTAATAATTTTTTTGTTTTCCGGAGATAAACGTCCATATTTTATAATGGCGGCTTTAATGATATCATTTGCTCCATTTCCAATCTCAGCAGCATAAGTTGCATACTCATCTTCTAAATAATCTTCTTGAAACATATTAGCGTCTCCACCTTCTCCGGTACGGAGCCATTTCTCATTAACTTTCTTTCCATCCCATGATTGAAGACAAACAATTTTAATTATTTTTTCGGTAACATCTCTATAGCCCTTTTCCATATTGGAAAGATAATTTTGTGATGCATCAATTATTTTTCCGAATTCTGTTTGATTCATGCCTACAAAAAGTCGTAATTTTTTTATTCTAGTATTTATATTCTCCAATTTGCATCCTCCTTTCTTTGACAGAATACCACAAAAAAATCTCAAATGCAATATTTATACGAAAAATATATTGACAAAGTATCTGTAAAGAGATATTATATAATTGCAATAGAGATAAAGGACAACAGGAAAGGTAACAAGAAAGTGAGGTGAAAGAAATGTTGTTATTAGATGAAGCTTTAAAAACCGATATGGGAACGATGGCTGAAAAAATGAAAAAGCTTAATGCTCTTAACCAGATCATTATTGCCAGTAAAATTGATGCATTATTTGAGCGGCAGATGATTGACGAAACTAATTTGGGTGTATTAGCGGATGCACGAGACAGACCACGTAAGACAGGCTGAATGGCACACAAGGAAAATCGGCATGAGGTGAATGGAAGGTGGACATTGTAGTATGAGATTTAACAAGGCTGAAAAAAGTAAAGCAGAAATGATATTAAAGCTGCTGGAAGGAATGAGTATCCAATCAGCGAAAAAGCTTTTGAAGAAGTGCGATAAGGCACTTCTCCAAAATAAGGTAGGAACTACTGTATTTCGTCAAACAAAATTGCATGACCATTCCGTAGGTTCTGCATCTTCTTCCATAAGTTCGGAAAACTTTGAATAAGCTTTTTTGTATTCTTCGTAATAAGCTTCCATTGAAATTCCTTGATATGTAGAAGAACTGGAAAGATATTGTAGTGCTAGTTGCTGTGCTAACTCTTTTTTGTCCATCGAATAATCTCCTTTTTATGTACTTGGCTTGGTGGGCCTGTAAATACATTATAGATGAGAGAGATAGGAAAAACAAGGGATGAATGGAGGTAATGCTTCTGGTAGAGGACATGCAGGAAGCCAAGGAAGTAGCAGAATTTCTTGAAAGCATGACAGAAAAGGGGCAGAGAGCGTTTATGAACTTTGTCCGTGGTTAAAACTTCACAGCAAACTTTCTTACTGGGGGTGGAGGAGATGGCAGCAGTCCAGGAGAGAGGATCGCGTAAGAGATGGAGTACGTTGAAAATTAGACAAGGGAGGCGAAAGAAAATGAGAAAGCATTTTTTACGTAGTAGAAGTAAAGACACCAAGAAGAATAATGTGACCATAATTATCCAGGCAGAGACGGAAAAAGAAGCAGAGACATTAATGAAGGATATAAAAAAGGCAGTTTTGCGAGAAAACTGCCGAATGAATAACGAAGTGGGATATACAATTTTCTGCGAGGTTAGGAAACAGAATAATTTTTGAATCGTTTGGCTAATTTCGCCTGAAGATTTCTCATCAAAACAGAAGAGGATTTGATATCCGCAAGGACTTCTTTTGAGCATGATGGATCATTTGAACAATCTTTAAGGTATTCGAGCGCGTTATCAAGAGACTGCTTAATTACAAAAATTTCCTTGTATGTGAATGAGATATCGCCACAAAAGTCATCCATACCAAACACGGGACGAGAAGTTTCTGAATTCAGAACATGATGGACTCCCAGCCGCGCAAGACAGGATAACGGGCCAGTAGATGGAGGCGGAGATGGCAGCAGGCCGGGGGAGAGGATCGCGTGGCGCGCGATGAGAATTTCATATGGAAAGGAGATAGATGGGAAAGGGGCGTGAAAGATATAAAAAAATTACTAATTGGACTGTTGATTGGTCGAAGAAAACACTGTTTCGGTTTAGTACGGATTAGGGGAATTGTGTATAGAGTTGATATTCAACAATATGTATCTGTAGAGGAGGAAATAAGAGGAGCCACAAACAGTTCAATATTTGTAGCTCCAAAGTCATGAAAATAAGTAATTCCAATGGTGCAATTACAAACGGTAGTCGTCTAATTTTTTCAGACCAGGACAAGCATCGCGCAGTTTATCCGCAAGAGAATCATATAGCTGTATTTCTTGATTTATATTTTTGGGCGAGATTGGACAATTTGGGGTATCCCTTATCTCTTTAAGTTTTCGAGATTCTTTTCGGAAACGAGCATACATGAATATAAGGTCTGTATCAGAGAAATTGATTTCCATTGATAATTATTCCTTTCTTTCGTACTTGGCTCTGGCAGGAGCCTGTAAGTACATTATAGATGAGAGAGATAGGAAAAACAAGAGACGAATGGAAGTAATGCTTCCGGTAGAGGACATGCAGGAAGCCACGGAAGTAGCAGAATTTCTTGAAAGTATGACAGAGAAGGGGCAGAGAGCGTTTATGAACTTTGTCCGTGGTTAAAACTTCACAGCAAACTTTCTTACTGGGGGTGGAGGAGATGGCAGCAGGCCAGGAGAGAGGATCGCGTAAGTAACGGAGCACATTGAAAATTGTAGTAGGAGGTGAGGTCGATGGCAATTAAGGTAATTAATGTAATGGCCGATGGCCGAGAATTGGAATCACTGAAAGATGTTGAGGCACCGGACATTCTGTATGATCTTATTCTGCGTGATTACAGAGCGCGCGGTATTGAACTTATTCCGATTGAGCAGACATCTGATCCGAGCGGAGCACATTGATAATTGAGGTGAGGGTGATGTGGATGGAAAAAACGCTAATATGTGTACGGTATACCATTATAAAGTAGTCCGGGAATATGTAGACAATACCCGCGGAAAGCGAGAAAAAAGTTTGATGCTCTTTGAGCCAGATTTAGCTGTAGGGGGTCTATACGTCCATCTGGGATCAGGCTTTCCAGGACTACAGAGAGTCTTAAGCATGACCGAAGAAAGGCTGCCAGATTAATAGATAGAGAGGATAACTGTAATGAAGCAAAGAATTTTAGGATACCGGAAGATCGACAATGGCTGGAACTGGAAATGTAACCTGTTATCCAGATTTACTGGAAGGGCCTACAACCCGCTGACGGTAAGATGGTTTGCAGCTGATCAGAAACTGGTGGTAAGCCTTCCGAGGCGTGTGTCCTACTATTACAAAAAAGGACAGGCGTGGTCTTGCCTGATGGAGGTGGCCAAGTGGTTAGTGCCGAGGATACTTGCCGTAGGGAGCATTACGCTGATGTTGATGATGTGCGCAGTGCTGGAGGCACTGTGAGAGGAGAATACTGATCATGACGAATGGAGATAGGATACGCCAGATGAGCGACGAAGAACTGGCGGTAACGTTGATGTGCCCCAATGAATCAGGCATGGCAAATATAGATTGTAATGGTGGAGATGCTGGCCGTAATTGCTGTCAATGCTGCCTAGATTGGCTGAGAGAAGAGACTGAGACGGACGGGTAATGAAAATAGTAGTTGAAATTATCAGAGTTATTGAAAGGAATGTTAAGAAATGAGACATAGATATAATTGCCACCGATGTGGCTGTCCATTAGACCCGATAGAAATGCCATACTGCGATGAGTGCGCCGAAGAAATGGAGAAGGAAGCGGAGCAGAGGAAGATTTTCCATATGTCTGTAGAAGATCAGATGGAAGTAAGACGTGTTTTAGCCGGAACGGGGTGAATACATAATGGACAAGTTCATTGAAAATAAAAAATGCTCCTGATGTTACTGGAATAACATCAGGAGCTTGGTCATCCACAGACCAAAAAACACACTTTTATTATATCTGTGAGTGACCCAAATGTCAAGGCTTTAAGCGGATTTCAGACGCTTTTCGGACTTGATAAAAGGATTAAACTTAGCCAGGGGGAAGAGACAGAATGCACAGATATAAACAGATCGAGTACTGGACCGGAATGGTCATCGAGGTGATCAAATGTATCCCTAGAGAGTCCCGGAAGGGGGAACATCGGGAGAAGATGAAAAAGAAGACGCCGGAGGAGATCCAGGAAGCCAACATGAAACAGGCAGCCCGGAAGCTGGCGAGGAAAATCAATGCGAACTTTCGCCCCGGAGACTGGCATGTCACGCTGACCTACCGGAGAGAGGACCGGCCGGATCCGGAGACGGCACAGAAATACTTAGAGAAGTTCCTTGCTGATCTTCGGAAGGAATATAAAAAGCATGGCTTTGAGCTCAAGTACATCCAGGTGACCGAGTACAAGCGCAAGGCGATCCACCACCACCTGATCTTAAATAACGTCAACGACGGGAAGAAGACCACGGCCAATTATGTAAGGCAGTTCTGGAAGGGAAAAGGAAACCCCAATTTTAAGCCCCTGTATGACAATGGGGAATACCACCAGCTGGCCGAGTATTTTATCAAAGAGACGGAAAAGACCTTCCGCGAGGGAGACAGCCCGGTCAAGCAGAGGTATTCATGCAGCCGGAACTTAATCACCCCGAAACCTCATATCCGGACGAGGAAGGCGAAGACCTGGAAGAAGGATCCGGCACCGCGCCCAGGATACTACATTGTGAAAGACAGCTTATACAATGGAGTGGACAAGCTGGGATATAAGTATCAGAGATATATCATGATCAAGCTGGTGCCAGACGATGAGGACTGGCAAGAAACGGAAGACGGGGACTGGCCGGAAACTGACAGAAAGGAGCAAAAGAAGCGGTGTATATCGTAACAATGAAAATACTAGCGAGCCCCAGTAAATACTGGGCCGAGCTCGAATTTCTGGACAAGGCCGGAGTGCTCCATAAAAAAGTGCTAGAAGCAGAGCGCAAGGCAACTCAGAACAGCAATATCCTGTACGCCCTCGAGGCAGGACTCCGGATTCTTCTGCATCCATGTATCCTGAATATCTGCACAGACTCCGACTACTTAACGTCAGCAATCCGCTGCGGATGGCTCGTGAAATGGCAGCAGAACGGCTGGAAAAATGCAAAAGGAAAGACCATTGGAAATGTGGAGCAGTGGCTCAGAGTTACGGAACTTCTGGCTGCACACTCCTATAAAATCATAAAAACGAATGGAGAATGAAATGACGCAGGAAGAATTTAACATCAAAAACGCAATCACTCCACGCGAAGTGGAAAAGTTAAAGAGAACACTCCGGATCGGGGACATCGTTCAATATGAAGAACTGGAATATGTTCCGGAAGACCGCCGCCTGCTGGTGCCAAGAAGAAAAAAAGTCAGGGTAGTACATCTGTTTTCATTTCTGGTACAGGTAGAGAATCTGCACAGCCGGCCAGGAGACCGGAAAATAAAAACCATTACATATCCGGAACTGGTCATGGAAAGGAGAAAAAACCATGTTTGAGAAATTTGGAGAATTTGACTCAGCGGAAGAACTGAACCGAGCTGCTGCCGCCCAGTTCAAGGAAGGCGACACCGAAGCAATCCTCACCATTGCCAAAGAAAACGGCATTGATGAGGAGGATGCAAGAGATTATATTGACGGGTGCACGCCGGAATTTGTTACCCCGCTCATGGCCGCGTTTGGAAAATTAGAGGTTGAGTCTGCGGCATTGAAGCCATACGGGATCATGGAGGACTGGATGCAGTACATCAAAATCCGGTGTTCTGAGGATCCGGCCATGGCGATAGCGGTCCGCAGGAAAAAGAAAAGTCTGAAGGGCTGTATGGCCGCATTGGTATCCTGGAGCTTTAAAAACGCGAGGCCTGTTGACAAAGACATTTTAAAAGCGGCCGGAATCTCTTACCGGGTAACGCTTGGGATTCCGGATATGGGACAAGCAAAGAAGATCATCACGGAATACTATTTGGGAGGCGCGAAATGATTGTCTATAAAGGAATGCGGGAAGATATGACCTGTACCCAGGGACGGGGAAAGTTCCAGTACCACTTAGGGGAAACGATCCGGGAGGACCGGGCGAAAACGGCAGCAGCAGGACTCCACTGTACGGAAAACCCGTTCCTGGTTTTAGACTGGTACCCACTGGACGGAACGAACCGGTATTTTCTCTGTGAGGCAGCCGGAAGCATCGACGAGGACCAGAGCGATAATAAAATCGCTTGCACCGAATTGACGATTGTGAAGGAACTGTCCGTAAAAGAGCTTGCCGGACATGGGATGATGTTCATGGTGCAGCACCCACGACGGGACTGGCTTAAGGCCGGTATACGGATCTCTGTCGCAGCGGACCGCGCGGAGGCAAATTGCGCCGGCGCAATTGCGATTGCCAGAGGAGAACACCCGATGGTGAAGGGGGCAGCAGGTGCCTTTCTGGGAATGATCAAAGAAACAGGAGGGCTCATCGAAGAAGCCAGGCTGATCGAAGTGAAAGAGGAGATCCGGCCGGACACATGGTATACCCTGCATGAAAACCAGCCAAAGGAGGTGGAACGATGAAACGGGTACTGATCATGAAGGAACCGCCGAAGCTGCCTGCCGGAGAATGGAGGAAAAAGGCCGCGGTGATTACGGCCCATCTGACCGGAGGTATCCTGATCCTGGACTATTTCAAAACAGACGCTGCAGGTGAACAGCAATGGAAGGCCAGACACTGCCTGAATACCGAAACAAATGAATATGAAACGTATTTTGTCACAGAAAACATCTGGACAACCTGTAATCTGACGGCAATGTATGATAAAAGCTATTACCGCAGCGCCTACAGCATGAATCAGGAAGTGGAGATGGATCCGGAATCCATGAAACTCGCTCTGGCCGTGCTGAAAACAGACAGGGCGAACTTATATGCTGTAATTGAGGACCGGGAGCAGGACCGGAATAAAGAGAAACGGGAGCGGGGATACAACCGGAAACGGGAGCGGGTTCACCGCCTGATGGATTCGGTGCCGCATCTTCCCGCCGGCGCCAGGGACTGGATCACAAAAGTAATCGGAAAGAACCAGCATTACGCGTTTTACGATAAGAAAACAGGAGAGTGGAAGAGAATATGCTGTAAGGAACCGGGAGGGGAACTGGTGCGGGCAGACGGAGGAAAGAAGATCCGTCACAATGATGAAGTGATCTGTACGGTTTGCGGCGCCAGATTGACCGCAAAGAAGAGGACAGACAAAATCAAACGGGAAGCCGGGTTTCTGGTCTTGCAGCGGATCGATCCGGAAAAAAGCGTAGCAAGACATATGAAGGCAACCATTGAATGGGATGGAGACGGGATCCATACCTATCTGGAGGAAGAGATCCGGATCCTGCTCCATCGGGGGCTCACTCCGAAATGCACCATTTATTACTATCAGGAGAGTGGGATCTGGCTGGGAAACCGATGGTATGATGATGAAACCTGGTGGGATTCAAACCGTTCAAACAAACGGACGGGAAGCTGTTATCTATATCCGTACGGAATCGAAGAGGCACTCAAGCAGACTGGATATGAGAAGTGGAGCAGGTTATTTTCCCAGATGGCAGAAAAAGAGGTACAGGCTGACTATAACCGGCTCATGGCAGCAGGGATTGGGATCCGGGAGACAATTGAATATTTGTTCAAGGGGCGGTTCTGGAAGATGCTGGAGGAGACCACAGATCATCTGACGGTATACGGAAGCTACTATGGGAAGCTGAATTTACATGGGGAAAATGAACGCGAAGTATTTCAGCTGGAGGACCGTCAGAAGATCCTCCGCTTACGGGAAATCAACGGAGGAGAAGCTGAGCTGGAGTGGCTGCGGTATGCCGAGGAAAAAGAGCTCAAAATCAGCCAGGAAACACTGGAGTGGCTGGTAAAGAATAAGGTCGTGCCGAATTCGATCCGATTCATCGACCAGAAAATGACCCCGCAGCAGGTCATGAACTATGTGAAAAAACAGAAAGAAACCCAGTACCCGGGCCTGATGCCAAATGGAATATTAGGACAGTGGGCGGATTACTTATCCATGTGCCGAGTACCAGGGAAGAACCTGGATGACGAAATGGTATACCGACCGAAGGAACTGAAACGCCGCCATGACGAGATGGTGATCTATGCACAGAAAGCCCGGATCCTCGAGGGCATGGACAGTGATCCGGAACGGAGTCAGCAGTACGCGGATGAAATGGCAGAAAAGTTCCCAGGCGCCGAGGAAAATCTAAAAGCGGCGAAACCAAAATATGAATATGAGAACGAAGAATACCGGATTACAGTACCGGAGCGGCTGGTAGACATCGTGAAGGAGGGAAACGCGCTCCACCACTGCGCAGGATCCAGCGAGCGGTACTTTGAGCGCTTGATGTCGCGGGAAACATACATCTGCTTCCTCCGCCGGAGAGAGGAGCCGGACATCCCATTTTATACCATCGAGATTGAGCCGAACGGAACAATCCGGCAGCACCGGTCCTATTTGGACGAAGAACCGGGAATAGAAGAGCTCCGGGTATTTCTCCGGGAATGGCAGCAGGTGGTCAAGAAACGAATTAAAAAAGAAGATCATGAACTGCAAAAAATAAGCGCGGAGAAGCGGGAACGAAACATACAGGATCTAATCGAAAAAAACAATACCAGAGTCTTACAGGGGCTCATGGAAGACTTTATGGAGGCAATGTAAGAGCATGGAACTTACGAGAATCAATACATATCAGGAGTTTAAAGAGGCGTTCGGGAACGAGGTACGGAAGCAGTCAGAGGGATTTGTCCGGATCGGTTATCTGCTGAAGCGTGCCAGGGATACAGATATTCTGGCGGACAGCGGATACAAAACAATCGCAGAATTTGCCTGGGCGGAATACCATTTCACTGGTGATGTCGTGTCGAAGATGATCGGGATCAATGACAGGTATTCGGAGGAGGGCTATTCTGACCGCCTGCAGGAGAAATACCGGGTCTATGGTATGTCCCTGTTAGCGGAGATGCTGACCTTGCCGGAGGAAGTGGTCGATCTCCTTCCGCCGGGCACGACAAGGCAGGAGATCCGGCAGATCAAAGCAGAGATCAAGGAAGAGGAAAAGATCACAGACTTGGAAGTGTTACTGGAGGGAGAGAAGCCGGAGCAGAAGACCATGGAGAGTAAGCTGGAACGGTTCTTCCACCAGTACTACCATGACAACCGAATCAGCTATAAGAACGTATACGACGCCATCCAGGAAGGGACGGATAAAGGGAACCAGGTATTTGAACTCCTAGCGCCTTCCGGGATCGCCACCCTGATTACCCGGATCCAGGGCATGGGAAAGTACATGCTGTTCATCAATGGGAAGGAAAGTGAGTTAGAGCTGTTAAATATCCGCGATAACTCCAAAGACGCCTATTCGTGGGAGAAATGCATCACTACGTTGACCAAACTCTGTCCAGACGGAGGACAGCCAGAGAAGGCATGGGAAGCGCTGTATGGGGAGCCATTTACGGAAGTGAAACAGGAAGCTCCGAAGCTAGAACCGAAACCAGAATCAAAACCGGAGCCGAAACCGGAGCCAAAACCAGAAATTGCGCCGGCGCAAAAGAAAGCACCGGAACCGGAGACGCAGCCGAAAGAACGGGACGAAGAGCCCACAAAGGACAAGAAACCGGAAGAATCGGAGATTTGCAGCCATGATCCAAATGAAACCTGCGACGTGAATCATCGGCCGCCCCATGAGTGTGAGCGTACCTGCTGCGGAGACTGCCCGGGAAGAGAGGAATGTCCGGATGAATGCTGTATTTCCGAATGCAGACCACCGGAAGAATCCAATCAGGAACCCGCCCAGCCGGAATTTGCGCCGGCGCAATCCGAAAAAGAGACAGAGCAGTCCAAAGAACCGGAAGCCGTACGGCAGATGGAAGTGGAGGATTACGAGGATATGCTTCCGCCGGGGTACATCAAATGCCATGATGGAAGCGAGGTATCTGAAGAAAGGATCCGAACCCGGTACGAGGCCCTGGACGCAGCGGAGAGCATAGCAGAGATGGCAGCGATCTTAAGCCAGGCCGATGACCGAGACTGGTATCTGTGGCTGGAAGAACAGGATGAGAGGTAAGAGATGGCAAAGAAAAGTATCGTCGAGAACAATCCAGAAGAATGCTACGTCTGCGGGGCCGCAAGACCATTGGAACGTCATCATATCTACGGAGGAAACCCAGGGAGGAAGCTGTCGGAACGCTACGGCCTGACCATACACCTGTGCTGCTTCCATCACCGGGATTCAAAAGAAGGAGTACATTTCAACAAGGAACTGCGCGATCGGCTGCATGAGGAAGGCCAGAAAGCCTTTGAGAGAATTTACACAAGAGAAGAGTTCATGGCAGTATTTCACCGGAATTATAGAATCAGAGAAGAGGAAACAAGGCAGCAGGAGGATAGAGAAAAGACGAAACAATAAAATAATCGAGTAACTTATTATATCTGTTCTAAGAAGAAATTGATTTGATAATCGAAAATGTGAGCATAAAAACAGCGGTAGAACTGCCGACCAAAGCTATTTTCTACCGCCTCTGCTTAAGATGATTATATCATGTTTGATCCTCTTAAGCAACACGTACAAAGGAGAAAAGCTTATGAAGGAGAGAATTATCAATGAAATTTTAATGCAGATGGAGCCACATATCAATACTGAGAATCTGAGGATACTTGAAAGTGTCATAATTAAAGCGCTGTACTACGTGGAAATTATGAAGAAGGAAACGGAGTTGTCTACAGAGATGGACGATAATGTGTATTTATTGCATCTCTATGAGACGAACGTGCGTAAAGACGGGTTAAGTGAGAAGACCATAAATGCATACACTTCAGCTATGCGTAATATGCTCTGCGTTACAGATAAAAATATAAGGCACATTACATCGATTGATATTAAGTTTTATTTAGACAAATATGAAGCAAAAGGAAACAAACCCAGGACGGTAAATAATGAAAGACGCTTTTTATCAGCGGTTTTTACATGGTTTAGGAAACACGGGATTATAACAACAAATCCGGTTGAAGCCGTACCGATCCGAAAGGAGCACAGAAAACCGATTGATTATTTATCAGGAGAAGAAATTGAAAAAATCCGTGAGGCCTGCAAGGACAAACGAGAAAGGGCATTGATGGAATTTTTATTAAGCACCGGTGTACGTATCGGAGAAGTGCCGCTTATACAGAGAGATGATATTGACCGGGAGAAAGGAGAAATATTGATCTACGCTCATAAAACCGATGAGTACAGGACTGTATTTTTGACGGACGTGGCCAGAGTCCATCTCCAAAAATACTTGGAGGAACGCAGGGACGGGAATCCGGCATTGTTTGCCGGGGTAAGGAGACCATTCAATGCAGTGAAGGAAGATGGACTAAGGTTGATTATAAAAAATATAGGAGACAGATCAGGCTTAAAACGGAGAATTTACCCGCATTTGTTCCGGAAAACAATGGCAACCCTGTTACGAATGAAAGGTGGTTCTATCGAAGATATCCAGTTGATTTTAGGGCATAAAAATCCTGCCACAACAATCAGTTTCTATTCTGCCGCAAATAAAAATCATCTGAGGCAGATGCATAACCAGTATTTGGGTGTTGGGGCTTAATATAGATTGCCGGGTAATGCGCAGCCCTGGTATAGCATAGACCGGTCTACTGTAACCCGTAAACAAGTCTTTTGTAATCGCAGGAATAAACGGATAACAATGTGTCACGACATTGGAGGGGCATTTTGCCCCTCTTTCAAAAAGATATATCAGGCAGCAGGCAATTTTATGCAGCATTAATCAATAAAACAGTTCTTTAGAGGAGGAACGGTGGAAGAGAATAAGCGTGAATGGGTGAATCATAATGCTTGTAGATTCTGTAAAGGCAGCAGGGGCCATACCTGTTATGGATATGATTGCCGGGAAGCAGCCAGGGCAGCAGGTGAGTATTTTGAGAGCTTAAAAGAACGATTCGAACCGAGATTCTTACTTGAAAAAGAGTCACCATGCTATGGCTGTCCACAGTACCGCCACTGGACAAAGACAAATGATCCGTATTACTTCGAAGAATGTGACATGGATCAGAACGGAGGCGTATGCGATACAGAGGAGCCATGCGTTAAAGGAAATAGGAATACATATCAGGAAAAGTAAACTTAAACCCAGATAACAGAAAATAACTGATTTTCAGGGAGAATGACGATGAAATATGAAATAGAGATTAGGGAAACAGTGGAGAGAAATATTACAATCGGAATAGAAGTAGAGGATGAGGGAGACGGCATAATGCTTGCGAATATACTGGAAGATGATATAGAAGATGCAATTCATCCTGATGATATTACAAGCATCTTTGAAAAACATGGCATACCAATTATTTCGAAGCATACCAGCGCTGAAGATGTGTCGTATGAAATCTGGTAAACTGATATTTGAACGATAACGAAAGGAGGCCGGAGCGGTGGCCGCCGTAACGGGAATTCCCGGCTCCTTTCATAAAAATGAAAAGGAAATTAGAAGAAAAAAAGGAAGAAAAAATTCTTTGCAGTTTTTGCGGTAAAGAAATTAAGTACGAAGAACCGATCAAGATAAAAACGAAGCGCGGAAGCAAAATTTGCCTTCACTTGGATTGCTTTAAACATGGACTCTAATACAACAAACGATCATAAACGATTATTCAGAGGTGATGCCATGATTATGATAAACGAGCAATGGGAAGAAGCGGAAACTATAGATGATTGCTTAAAACTGATTCGAGAAAACATGGGTGAAGAATTCACGGAGAAGGTCAAGGAAATATTTGCTCTCGATAGTGATAATGAAAAGCAGATCAGAGATGCAATTTATGAAGTGGAAAGTGCCATAGGAGATATGGAAGATGCTCTAAGATATCTGGAAGCATTGGTTTAGTAAACGATCATTTAAAGGAGAAAGATATGAAAGAAGAATTATTAAAAATTGCACAGGGCGTTTTGACAGAAGAGGAAGTGCAGGAAATAGTAAAGGAAAAATTCAAAGAAGCTTTTAAAAACGCAGTAGGGGAGGCTTTCCGCTGGGGAGACGCCGAAAGGGCGATTAAAAATAAAATAACGGAGGTAATGGTTCCGTATATAGAAAAATACGATTTTACAGAGTTCCTTCCTAAACTGGATACAGTGCTTACCGAAATTGTAAATTCTGATGGCTGTATAGCTGAAAAGCGCATTATTGAAAATTTCAAAGAACTTATGCTGGAGCCGGAACAGAAAGAAATCAAAGTGACTGAATTATTCAGAGCGTGGATAAAGCAGTGTAATAAAAAAATCGATGTTGATGGTTTGGAAGTATGCTACAACGACGGGGTATGTTATGAGCCGGTAGATTGCGAAATGCAGTTTGAAGAGGAAGATAAACCAACATGGAGCAGTTTCCAGCATGGCAAAATAATATTCGAAAATGACCATGATAAAAGTCTCAATATAGAGATTCCAGTAACGCAATATATAAACAGCTACGGGAAAAATGAACCATATAGTATAAGCCTGTCAAGCGATATTAAAATCTCATCACTGCGAAGATTATCTGATTTCGAGGTTCTCCTTCTCAGGCTGGAACGGGCAGGAACCGCGATTGTGATTGATGAGGAATGGGATAGCAGCTGCATTGAGCCAGAAAAAGAGCCGGAAGCAACATTCATTTAAGGGGAAAGAAAAATGAAGTATAAAAAAGTGAATACATGGGAGGTTTTTTCTGTACTTGTGTCATGCGACCTCGATATTTTGTGTCCTTTATGTGGAATTATAAACCTTGTAAATATAGCTTCCATGCTGGGGACGAGCCGGTATCAAGTAAAAAAGCACATGGATTATCTTGTGAGAATTGGAGTAGCAGAAAGGGACGTTTTCATGCCACCGTGGGTGAATGAAGTGCCGCCGCCGTATCACGGCTATAGATTAACGGAGACGGTGAAATATAAAGGCGGCGATAATATTCACGATGAAGTAGATACAGGAACAATGTTGCAGTATCGGGCTTATTATCAAAAAAAGAAAGTCGAGAATGATGCTTTTATCAAAAGTAATTTCGGTGCCTAAATCGAAATAAAGAAAATCTTATGGAGTAATACACAGAGAAAGGAGCGGCCGGCATGGCAAGACCGAAAAAAGCAGAAGGAGAGAAATACATACGGCAGGATATAAGCATAGAGCCGGGACAGTTTAGGCGACTGATGGCCTATTGCCAGCGAGAGGACCGCTCCATCTCCTGGGTGATCCGAAAGGCGCTGGAAATGTTTTTTATGTGTAACGATACGTAACATTACATAACTAAATCGTAATTTGAAGGAAGGAGCAAGATATGAATGAACAGATAGTTTTATGCGAGATTATTTGTGTAACAGTTATAATTTTGTATATATTAAGTATTGTGAAGTCGATAGCTGAAAAGAAACGTTTGGAAAAGGAACTTGAATTATTAAGAGAAGAACGGAAAATTCGGCCACCACACAAACCGATTAGGTGAAATATGTTTATAAAAAGGTGAGATGATCCAGATGAAAGACTGCACGAGGTACATGAAAGAGGTGGAGGCGCTAAGAACAGAAAATGAGTATCTGAGAATGCGTCTGGCTGAAATACGAGATAAGGTAGATGAGTTGGAACCGCCGGAGGGATTTACGGCAGTATATAACCATGCGTATTATGCCGCAAAAGAAGAAGTAAGAAGAATAATAAAATAAGCCGGGATTTATTTCCCGGCAATAAAAAACGAAAGTAAAGAACATATGTGCGAGAAAAGAAAAAAGCGGTGGATATTCGGGAAGATATGCGCCACCGCTTAGTTATTGCCTGAGTATATTATAACCGACTCAGGCAGGTAAAAGCAATGGAAACTTATACCAGTTTGAGGAGGATTAATAATATGACAGAGCAGATCAGAGTAGATGAGGTTGTAACAAATATTATGTATGGATTAACCAATGTAATCGCGGAGCAGGAGCGGTTAAACGAGGCAAAGGCCGTGTTATATATGGCGCTGCACAATGTACAGATGTATCGCGAAGAAACGGCATTATCAACGGCGGTCGACAATACTGCGGAGTGGGTGCGGCTGTTTCTGACTTCTATGGCTGTAAGAGGCTGCACGCCGAAATCGATCACTACTTATGGCGACTGTTACAAGCTGTTTTTCGAAACGGTTAATAAAGCGATTCCCGATATCACGAATGGTGATCTCCAGAACTATTTCGCATATTGCAAAGTAAAACGCCACAACAAAGATGTTACGATCAACAACAAAAAAAGATATCTCCGCGCGCTGTTTGTTTGGTTGACGGAAGAAGAATACATAGAAAAGAATCCGATGTTAAGGATCAGAGACAGCAAAGTTGAGCACAAAGTGAAGGAAGTCTTTGAGGAGGAGCAGATCACTATTGTTAAAGACGTAGCCAAACAGCACAGCAAGCGTGATATCGCAATTGTAGATTTCCTGCACCGTACCGGTGTGCGTATATCCGAGATGGTGGCACTTAACCGGGAGGACATCGATTTCTATGACCGAGAGTGCATCGTATACGGAAAGGGTCGTAAGGAGCGGCCGGTATACTTCTCGTGGGACGCATGTGTGCATCTGAGGGAGTATTTGGAGAGCCGCACTGACGATAATCCGGCATTGTTCGTCGGCAGCCGTAAGCCTCATAACCGGCTGTCTGATGATGGTGTAAGGGCTATGCTTAAGAGCCTCAGTGAGAGGGACCCGCGGCTTGAAGGAGTGGCGATTAATCCCCATAAGTGGCGCCGACAGTTCGTCACGGAGTTACTGGAGAAGGATGTGCCGCTGACACTGGTCGCTGATCTGGCAGGGCACAAAAACATCAATACGACAAAAGATAATTATGGGAATTACAATCGCAACAAAGCAAAGGAAGCACACCGGAAATATGTGAGATAAGGAGAGAAGAATGCGCGGAAGAATGTATGAAATTTATGATGGGGAAAAGCTTATTGGAAAATTAAGCGCTGAAGAAGCTGCAAAAATTATTGGAACTACAATTAAATGCGTTTACACTGCGGCATCTGGAGGGTATAGGTTAAAGCGCAGATACAGTATTGTTCCGGCAGATGATGAGTGTATGACTAAAAATGCAACAAAAGAATTCTGCAAAGAGTGGGACAAAACGAGATTAAAAATTTTACATAAAGGAAGGGTGAAAGCATGATAACAACGAATGGTGAGGGGTATCCAGACCCAACGGCGTACCGGGCAATCAAAGCAGCTGATCGGCCACCAAAGCCAGTAAAAGATGTAATGATTGTATTACGGACAGTGGCGAGCCTTGCTGGGTTTGATATTATTGGAAAGATACATCTTAAAGACAGAGAGACGGGGAGGGAATGGTAATGGGATATAGAATACCAGCGGAAGCGTGGAGGATCATTGAAGCGAAGGTCAGAAGGTATCCAGAGAATAAGGCAGAGTATGAAGAAACTGTTGAAGAGATAATGAACCAGAAGGGCGAGAATGACGGGCAACCAAAGGAAAATAATATTGGTAATCCAACAGAACGCCTTGCAATAAAAATAGCTGATGATCCGAGACTACAGAGAATAAAATGTGAAATGGATGCGGTGGAAAGCGTTTACAATACTATGAGGCCAGAACATCAAAAAGTAATTCGGGTGAGGTTTTGGTCATATCGGTATCACAATATGAAATATTTTGATATGGAACGGTGTACCAGTTATGCAGACCGGCAAATGAAAAAAATTGTTTCTGTCTTTATACGAGAAGTTGGTAAAAAACTTGGTGAGATATAAAAGAGTGCCCCATTTAGCTTGTAAAGTGTGATATTATGCTATCATGGGATACAAAGTAAAGAGGGCTTCTGCTATGGAGGCCCTTTTCTTATGCCGAAAAGGAGAAGCGGGTGAGTGAATGAATACGGTTGAACCTATACGAGACAAGGAAACAGTCATTGATATAGCTGAGTACTTAAGAAAAGACAGTGAGCGTAATTATGTCATGTTTCTTTTCGGTATTTATTCTGGCCTGCGGATATCGGATATTCTTAAGTTTCGGGTGCGCGACGTAAAGAATAAAAGTGATATTGTTCTCAGGGAAAAGAAAACCGGGAAGGAAAAACGTTTTCCGATTAACCGGGATTTAAGAAAGGCCCTGGATAGTTACATAATCGGGAAAGATGATTTCGAATTCCTTTTCAAGAATCCATATGAAAATAAACCTATAACGAGACAGCAGGCATATAGCATTTTGTCGGAGGCCGGAAAGAAATTCGGAATTGAGAAGATCGGAACGCATACGCTGCGTAAGACATTCGGATATCATGTATATCAGTCAACGAAAGATGCGGCTATGCTGATGGATATTTTTAACCATGCGGACATTCATATCACATTGCGATATATAGGAGTCAATCAGGATCAAAAAGATAAAGTTTACAATAAGCTATCGTATTTTCGATAGTTCTTTTTATTTTGTCTACCACTTGTCATAAAATGACACTGTAAAGTCGGCACTATAAAAAACAACCGCATTAATTAGTAGAAACAGGATCGCGGCACACTTTACAAAATACTAGATATGTCAAGTGAAAGAGTACGGAACATAGCTCAGCGGGAGAGCGGCGGTCTTATAAGCCGTGTGTCTTGGGTCCGATTCCCAATGTTCCGATGATGTTCTCATAATTCACCTGCCGCATGAAACCCAGGGCGGCGGGCCTCCTGAAAGAAGGTGAGTTAATGAAATTTATTATTGAAGATGATGATGGAAAGAGAATTGAATGTCAGGAAGTAAAGGTGCTTAATGTACCTGATAGTATTCTTGTATTCCGAACTATGAAATATTTGATGAAAAAAGACATCAATGAATTCTGTGAAGATATGAAGAAGAGAACAGGGCACAACTGCATTTTGTTACAAGGAAGCATAGACCTTGTAGCGCAGATAGCGCCGGCAGTAGAGGAAAAGGAGAGGTAACCTTATGGCAAAGGAATACGCACAGGCATTCTATCATTCAAAGAAATGGAAAGACTGCCGCAGGTCATACATAAACAATCGGATCATGATTGATGGTGGAATGTGCGAGAAGTGTCACAGGCGACTGGGGTACATTGTACATCATAAGGTTAGAATAACTCCTGATAACATCAATGATCCGGACATAACGTTGAACTGGGATAACTTAAGGTGGGAGTGCAAGGCGTGTCACGATGAAGAGGAAGGCCATGGCCTGAATAAGAAGGCGGCGCTTCTGGTTGCGTTCGATGAGTTCGGACAGCCGGTGCCGTTACCTCCCCCCTTAAATAAAGAGGTGGATGGGTTTTGATTTCACCGTGTCCCCAGATTTATTTAATACACAGGTCGCACGTAAAGGGGGTGTGGTATAAACGTGTACACAGACAAGGAATTTGAAGCGGAAGCAAGGAAAAGAGAGGCGGAAGTTGACAGCATTGGCAATTATTTAGAGAAAGTAAAGCGGATTAAGAGGGAGACAGGCAGACTTAAAAAACTCTTTGCGAACATAGATGAGAATAAAAAGAAGCTTGTATTTACGACCATAGAAGACGTTGCTTTCATGACGATTACCATGCAGGATCTCAGGGAAACCATCAACCGGGAAGGAACAACCGTGGAGTATAAGAACGGAGAGAACCAGTACGGAACCAAACAGAGTCCGGAAGCCCAGTATTATTTACAGCTTTCCCAGAAACAGACCCAGGCTATGAAGATACTGGTTGATTGTCTTCCAAAAACCGAAAAAACAGTGGTAGTGGAAGATGATGGCTTTGAGGACTTCGTGAATGGGAGGGAGGATGTTTGATGGGAGGGAGAAAGAAAGTAGTCTATCCATTAAGCTATAATCCGATCCTGGAATACTGGAACCTGATAGAATCAGGAGAAGAAACCGTATCAAAAAAAATATATGAGTGGTATAAGTATCTCGCCTGGGAAGTTAATAACCCGGGCGAGTATTTTTATAGTCCTCCACGGGCGAACCATATTTTGGAGTTTGCGGAAAATTACTGTAAGCTTTCCAAAGGAGCCGGCGCCGGTAGCCCGGTGCGTCTGGAGCTGTGGGAAAAGGCGCACCTGACGGCGGTGTTTGGTTTTGTAGACATCAATGGTTTTCGTCAGTGCCGGGAGTCGGTGTTGATCGTTGGAAAGAAAAACGGTAAATCCCTTCTGGCCTCCATTGTGGGTCTGTATATGCAGATCGGAGACGGAGAGCCGGGGCCAGAGGTCTATGCAGTTGCCACAAAACGAGATCAGGCGAAGATCATCTGGACAGAATCGAAACGAATGGTAAGGAAGTCGCCGGCGTTGTTAAAACGAATTAAGCCGCTGGTCGCAGAGCTGTCTTCTGAGTATTTCAACGATGGGATTTTCAAACCGTTGGCTTCTGACAGTGATACACTGGACGGTCTTAACGTACATTGCGTTCTGATGGACGAAATCCACCAATGGAAGAATGGAAAAGCGCTCTACGATATCATGGCGGATGGCTGTTCGGCCAGAGATCAGCCGCTCGTTTATATCACGTCCACAGCCGGAGTAATCCGTGAAGACATTTACGACGCGAAGTACGAAGAGGCTGAAAAAGTTATCAATGGCCTGTTTGACAGTGTGGGGTATAAGGATCCGCATTTCTTCCCGTTTATTTATGAACTGGATAACCGGAAAGAATGGACAGATCCGGAATGCTGGAAGAAAGCGAATCCGGGCCTTGGAACCATAAAGAAACAGTCAACCCTGGCGGCTAAGGTTGAGAAGGCAAAGGATAATCCAAAGCTTGTTAAGAATCTGGTTTGTAAGGAATTCAATATCCGTGAAACATCTTCTGAGGCATGGCTGACATTCGAGCAGCTGAACAACACGGAATTATTTGATATTCAAACTCTAAAACCACGCTATGGAATCGGCGGTACTGATCTATCCAGTACAACGGACTTAACCAATGCCACTGTGATATTCATGATTCCCGGAGATGATAAAATCTATGTGCTGCAAATGTACTGGCTTCCAGAGGACTTGCTGGAGCAGAGAGTAAGGGAAGATAAGATCCCATACGATTTATGGGCCGAACAGGGATTATTAAGATTAAGCCCAGGAAACAAAGTTCATTACAAATATGTCAAAGAATGGTTCGAAGAGGTACAGAATGAACTTGACATCTATCTGTTTAAATGCGGATATGATGCATGGTCAGCGTCATATTTTGTGGAAGACATGAAAAACACGTTCGGCGCTTCCGTGATTGAGCCGGTTATCCAGGGAAAAAAGACACTGAGCAGTCCTATGAAATCTCTGGGGGCTGATCTGGAAAAGAAAAAAGTGGTCTATAACAATAATCCGATTTTAAAGTGGTGTCTGGCTAATACCTCCATTGATGTAGACAAGAATGATAATATTCAGCCATGCAAGGGAAATCAGGGGACACGAAGGATTGACGGAACCGCTGGTTTGCTCGATGCTTACGTAACGCTGGAAAATCATTTGGAAGAGTACTTAAGTGTAATTTAAGAGAGAGGAGGAAGAAGATGTGGATACCTAAATTTTTTCAAAATGCCGGAAGAAGTGCCGTTTATAAAATGATTACGGAGCAGGGAAACGGTTTTTTCGCCTGGAACGGAAAACTCTATGAATCCGATATTGTAAGGTCATGTATACGGCCATATGCGAAAGCTGTCGGAAAACTGATTGCGAAGCATGTCAGGAATGATGGTAAGAATTTTGCAGTAAATCCGGATCCATATATGCGCTTTCTCCTGGAAGAGCCAAACCCTTATATGTGCGGCCAGGTGATGCAGGAAAAGGTTGCAACACAGCTCGCGTTAAACAATAATGCTTTCATTCTGATCGTCCGTGATCCTAACGGGATACCGGAACAATTATACCCGATTCCGGCGGCAGGAGTGGAAGCGAAATATGAAGGTCAGGAATTGTATCTGAAATTTTATTACCTGAATGGAAAGACTTCCATGTTTCCGTATACAGAAATCATTCATCTGAGAAATGATTTTAATGACAATGATTTATTCGGAGATTCTCCGAAAGAAGCACTAACACAACTCATGGATATAGTGGCAACCACAGATCAGGGGATCATTAAGGCGATCAAAAACAGCGGAGTTATCCGGTGGCTGTTAAAGTTCAGCTCTTCCATGAGGCCGGAAGATTTGAAAAGTGCCGTTCAGGAATTTGTTGATAATTACTTAAGTGTATCCAGTTCCACATTTGGGGCTGCCGGTGTCGATTCGAAAGCGACAGCGGAGCGGATCGAGCCGAAGGACTATGTACCGAACGCCCTTCAGATGGACAACACGAAAAAAAGAATCTATGCATTTTTCAATACGAACGAAAAAATAGTACATGCAAACTATACAGAAGACGAATGGAACAGCTATTTTGAACTGGTAATCGAACCGATGGCCGGGCAGATGGCCGGAGAGTATACAAGAAAGCTGTTCAGCCGGAGGGAACGCGGGCATGGGAATAAAATCTATTTTGATGCCGGGAACTTACATTGTGCAAGCTTGTCAACAAAACTTGCTTTACAGGCCATGGTAGACAGAGGCGCCTTAACACCGAACGAATGGAGAGCGACACTGAACTTAAGTCCGGTACCAGATGGAGATAAGCCGTTGCGAAGACTTGACACGCAGACGGTTAACCAGATCAAGGGCCTTTTGGCTGATATGAATCTGAATAACATAAGTGAAACAAGAGCCGGAATCACAGCACTATTAGAAGGAGGTGAGAAGAATGGCAAAGAGAATTGATGTGAAAGGGCAGATTATTGAATCGGGAAACGAATGGGTATATGACTGGCTTGGGTTAGAGAACACGTCTCCAAAAAAAATCATTAAGGCTTTGCAGGATGCTGGAGGTGAAGACGTTGAAATCTATATCAACTCCCCTGGTGGGAGCATATTTGCCGGTTCAGAAATCTACACAGAGCTCAGGAATTATTCCGGGAAGAAAATAATTAAGATTACCGGAATAGCCGCAAGCGCCGCGTCAGTAATTGCGCAGGCCGGGGAGTGCGAGATCAGTCCTACCGGAATGTTTATGATCCATAATGTCAAAACGTCGGCGTCAGGTGATTACAGAGACATGGATAACACCAGAGATGCCCTGCGGGCCGCCAACCAGTCAATCATGAATGCGTACATCGACAAGACCGGAATGGATGCGGAGATATTACAGGATTTAATGGACCGCGAAACCTATTTGTCAGCCCAACAGGCTGTAGATCATGGATTTGTCGATAAAATTATGTTTTCCGACAACGCCATCCCAATGCAGAATGCATTCGGAGGAATCCCGCCGGAAACCATCGCAAAATTAAGAAACATGATTAAGGATCCGGGACAGAAAACCCCGGATTTTTTAATACACAAAGCACAGGCTGAGTTAAGGCTGAAATTGTTAAATCTGAAAGGAGACAGAGGTAATGAATAGAAAAGAGTATGAGACAAAAAGACAGGCACTTATCAACGAAGCGGAGACGCTTATCAACGAAGGAAAGCTGGAGGAGGCCAACAAGAAAATGGAGGCCGTGACGGAGCTGGATAAGAACTTTGAAGCAGCAGCCAAAGCAGAAGCGAACTTAAGGGCGCTGTCTACGCCTCCGCTTCCGTTATCCGGAGTTGGTGACGGGGCTTCTTTTGGAAGAGGAGACGACGAAAACGCAGAAGATATGTACGATTCCGTGGAGTATCGTAAAGTGTTCATGAATTACGTCTTGAAAGGGACGGCAATTCCTGAGAAATTCAGGAATGTATCTGCGACAACAAAGACCACGGATGTAGGATCCGTGATTTCTCCGACCATAGTCAACCGTATTGTGGAAAAAATGGAATCAATGGGAATGATTCTGCCGCTTGTCACTAAGACGTCTTATGCGGCTGGAGCCACAGTTCCCACGTCCAGTGTTAAGCCGGAGGCAACATGGGTAGCAGAAGGCGGTACCAGTGATAAGCAGAAGAAGGCAACCGGGCAGATTGACATTAAAGGATACAAATTGAGATGTGCTATTTCCATGACACTGGAAACATCTGTGATGTCTTTACAGATTTTTGAAACTGTGTTTGTTAACAGTGTGTCAGAGGCAATGGTAAAGGCTCAGGAAAAGGCGTTTATCTTCGGAACCGGGTCAGGGCAGCCGAAAGGTGTATTAACAGAAACGGCGGAATCTGGTTGTAATATTGATATTGCGGCGAATTCCGATCCGACTTACCAGACTCTCGTAGAAGCGGAAGCGGCGCTTCCACTAGCATATGAGAACGGCGCAGTATGGAATATGACTAAGAAGACATTTATGAAATTTGTAGGCATGGTGGATACAAATAAACAGCCAATTGCCAGAGTAAATTATGGAATTGACGGAAAGCCTGAGAGAACGCTCCTCGGACGCCGGGTAGTCTTAAACGATTATATGACAAGCCTGGGGGCAACGATTAGTAAAGATACCGTAGTAGCTTTCCTGTTCGATTGGTCTGATTATATGTTCAATACCAACTACAATATGGTGGTTAAGAGTTATGAGGATAATGATACCGAGGATCAGATTACAAAAGCGGTTATGATCTGCGACGGAAAAGTAATTGACAAAAATTCCCTTGTGACTGTGACCAAGAAGAATGCATAAAAAGAGGTTATGGAATATGATAGAGCAAATAAAACTTTCTATGCGAATATCACATGACAAACTGGATAATGATATCGACGCAAATATAAACGCCTGCCTGCGTGATCTATCACGGGTGGGCGTTGCTACTGCCGGGAAAGAAAATGATCCCCTTATTGTTAAGTCAGCGGAGCTCTATTGCAAATGGCAGTATAACTATGATGGCAGTGCCGACCGTTATGAACGGGCTTATGTGGCGCTGAGAGATTCCCTGAGTCTGTGTGGTGATTATAATGCGTAATGATGTCTGTGTGCTGATTACATCGGTACCGTCAGGCGCGGATGTAGTACCTCATAGAAAAGACGTGTTTTGCGAAGTGAAAAGCGTAGTACGAAGCGAATATTTTGCGGCTTATGGAGTCGGACTTATACCAAAATTAACGTTTGGAATGAATCCGGATGATTACAGTGCCTGCACGGAAATACACGAAGGTAAGAAATACCGGCCGACCCAAATAAACTATGATGGAGAGTTATATACCATTATTCGTACCTATCAGAAAAATGTCGGAGAAATGGAAATAACAGCGGGGTGATGGAATGGATGTAAAATTTGATTATGAGCATGGAATATTTGAGATTGACCAGATGCTTGCACAGATGCCAAAAGAACTTGAAAGCCAGGAACGCCCGCTGCTTCGAAAGCTCGGCACTATCGTCAAAGGAAAAATAAAAAAATATCTCCATAACAGCGATATTGAAGCGCGTGCAAAAGAAATACCGCCCTCCAACTATGATGGCAGCCGGCCGTATCAACATGCTAGGGATGATGTAACCGCAGATGTACGGAAAGATAAAAATGGGATGCTGTATGCAAGTATCCGCGGTGGAAAAATGACCGGCTATAAGTGGAATAAGATAAATGACGGCCATTTTGCTCGTGATGGCCATACCTGGGTGCAGGGGAATCAATTTATGGATAAGGCCATGAGAGACGCACAGGGAGAAGTAGAAAAGGCGATTGATGATATGGTAAAGAAGGTGACGGAATGACGGTGAAAGAAATCATCGAAACGGAATTGAATATTCCTGTTCTTGACGAACCGGTGCCTTTGATGCCGGCATGTGCCACCTGCATAGATTATTATACTGCTTCTGAGCTAAACGGAGATGGCGCCGGCCAGGAATGGGTAAGTAGTTATGAGGTGGATCTATGGTATCTGGAAAGAATGGCGCTTAATGAGGCGGTGAAAAAATTCATGAATGCAATCGGGAAGCCAGAATACTCCATACCGGAAGTAGAGAAAAGCTGCGATCCGGCAACGAAATTATGGCGAGCGATTATAAAATTCGAGAAAATGGAAGGTGGTATTTATGGGTAGCAAAAGTGCAAAATCAAACAGAATCAATGTAAAAAATCTGAAATACTGTCTGCTGACTACAGATAATAACTCTGGCACAACGTATGGAGAAGTAAAAGACTTCGGGAAAGCAATGCAGATCCAGCTTACTCCTAGTGTGTCGAAAGGGGAACTGTATGGAGAAGGAGTAAAGCAGGAGGATGTCTCCATTCTTAACGGTATTGCCGTGGTGGTAGACGTGAACAAGGTCTTTGTAGAGGTGAGGACGGAAATATGCGGAAATCAGTTTAAAGACGGTATAGTAATAGAGTCCGCAGGAGATGAGCCGCCATATATTGCACTTGGGTATGAGGTAGAACAGACTGGAGGAAAAAGCGAGTATGTATGGCTTTTAAAAGGACAGGTACAGCCGATTAATTCCACAAATAAACAGTCTGAAGGTAATATTACTTTTTCAACAGACAGTGTTACCATAAATTTTATTCCACGAGAAAGTGATAAATGGTTGCGTTTTTTTGGTGATGCGGCGAATTCGGATTTTACAGATGCGCAGGCATCTAAATGGTTTACAACGGGGCCGAGTACATACCCGACGAAAGGGGAATAAGAATGAAAACAATAATGGTTGAGCCGGCGCAGGAGATAGAATTGATTGATCCTGTGGAAAATAAGAAATACCATGGTTTCTGCAATATGCGAAGCCTTCTTGAATTCCAGAAAATCATGAATAAACTGGAAATTAATCTGGATTCCCTGGAAGATACCAATATTCTTCCGTGTTGTGTCTATGCCATCTTCATGCCGGAATCAGGAATTTCTTATGAAGAGGCTGTGCTTCTTTCAGACCGAATGGGTATGATGTCCGGACGGGAAGTCGTGGAAACATTTATGGAATCACTCTATACCATGATGGATGAAAGGCAGAAAGAACTTGCAAAAAAAGTAATGGCTCGGTATGTAACCATGAAGCAGATGAAGAGATAGATTTCCATATAGATTATCTCTATTATACATACTGCATAAAAATGGAGCGTACCGAGCCTGAATTCTGGAGTTCTACACACAGAAAAATAATTGCAATGGTCGATATGTATACAGATGAGTTAGAGACACGGGCCGCAGCGGCGGAGGGGACAGAATACGAATCAAAATATTTCCGATGCAGTAGCGAAATAAACAGTATGACAGAGATTGAGGGGTTTGGAAATGGCGGGTACTTATAAAAAAACAATTGTTCTTGGACTTGATTACTCGCAGTTTACCGGTGGGACTGCCGAGGTATCTCGACATATGGGGTTGCTTAATTCGGAATTTAAAAGAGCTTATGAAGAAGCAAAAGTATATGGTACGGAAACCGATCAGCTTAGAATTAAGCATGATTATCTGTCTCAGAAAATCGAACTCCAGAAACGTAAGGTTGAGGAGGCACAGAAAGCCCACGACAAAGCAATCTTAACGGAGAAAGAAGGCAGTAAGGCGGTTGTGGCATTGAGTAAATCCCTGGCAGACCAGGAGACAGCACTTTACAAGCTGGAAGGGCAGTTAAAAGAGACGGATAAAAAGTGCGAAGATTTGAAAGGTACAAATGAAACATTTGGGGATTCGATCAGGAGTGTTGCGGACGCAATTGGACTACAGGCGAATCCTATGTTGGAAAGTCTTGCTTCCCGCTTTGATGATACAAAAAAAGAAGTCGGAGAGGCCATTGTTATAGTCGGAGCACTGGTAACCGCATACGGAGATCTTGCAATTGAACTGTCTAAGACGGCGGATAATCTTCTTACCATGTCTTCGACAACGGGATTATCCACGGATACCTTACAGGAGCTCCAGTATGCTTCTGAATTTGTTGATGTATCAGTTGAAACCGTAAATAGCTCTATGACAAAAATGATCCGGACTATGGGACAGGCAAGAGACGGAAATAAGGATCTGCAAAAAGAATTTGCACGTCTTGGAGTTAGGTATAAAGAACATGACGGGGAGCTTAGGGATTCAGAAGCCGTTTTTTATGATGTTATTGATGCGCTTGGGAAAATACAGAATGAGACAGAACGTGATGCAAAGGCCATGGAGATTTTCGGAAAATCGGCGAGGGATTTAAATCCACTGATCGAGGCGGGGAGCAAAAGAGTGAAGGAACTTGCCGCAGAGGCTCATAAAATGGGGTATGTCCTGAGTAATGAAACCCTTCAGGAGGCCGGGGAACTCGATGATGCCATGCAGCGTATGAATCGTAAAATGGAGACACTAAAACTTCATCTGGGGGAATTCCTTGTTCCGCTACTGACCGATTTTGTGGATCTGTTATCCTCCATTCCCACACCGGTATTAATTGGTATTGCCGTATTTGGAACCCTTGTACTTGTTATAGGAACGGTAAGCAAGGCTATTATGGCTTATACTACAGTAAGCCAGATTGCTTCTATTGCGAATACAATGATGGGGGCAACTGGAACAGCAGCATCAGTCGGTATGTTGCCGTTACTGCTTATTCTTCTTGCGATCGCGGCGGCAATCGCCTTGATTGTGGGAGGCGCATCAGCAGTCGGTGATGCTATGCGGGAGGTTAAGACATCGACAGAGGACTTGATCGACACATCAAAGTCAACTATAAATGGTACAAAACACTATGCAGCTGGAACCGATTATGCCACTGGTGAAGATGCATGGGTGGGTGAACACGGGCCGGAGTTAGTGCGTCTTCCGCGAGGATCTCGTGTTGTGCCGAATAATGTTGTTAAGAACGGAACAGGAACAGTCAACGTATTTTACTGTACCATTGACGCCAGAGAAGTTGATGATTTTAACAAAGTTGTAAAGCTGGCCCAACAGGAAAGCCAGGCATACCGGACGGGAAGGAGTAGGATATAATGGCAGAACAGACAATCCTATGTACCGGAGATACCTTTATCAGCCGGTATTCCGGGAATGATAATAATTACAGCAGTGCAGAACTTGCAATGTGGAGAGAAATTAATTCTTCAAGCTTTATGGGAACATTTGTTCAATTTAATCTCCCTGCATTTGATAACAAAGAAATTGTGTCAGCGGTTATAAGGCTGCATAACAAAATAAAAGTGAAAAACAGTATCATAGGCTGCGCACAATATAATATCCCGGATATCTCTAATCTTACAGGTAATTTGTTTTACAGCAAGTATCTGGACAGTGATATCGCATGGTCCCCAACAGAATATGAAACTAAAGCCACGGTGGAGGATAACAACGAATGGATTGAATGGGATGTAACCAGTATCGTAAAAAATAATGCTGGAAAGAATAACGTGGTTCTGGCAGTTTACAGCATTGATGATAAAGTGGTACCAAACTTATCTTGGAAGTTTACAAGCAAGGAGGGCGGAAAGGCCCCATATATCAATGTAGTATACAACAACGCGGTTCCGAGCCTTCCAACAATTCTATATCCCAATGGTGACATAATTGAGAAAAGCGGAAGTATTACGTTTCAGTGGAAATATAATTCGCTTTACGATACAGGACAGGCGAAGTTTGAATTTGGCTGGCGTAAACAAGGAGAAGCTGCATGGACCACAGTCACACAGAATACTTCAGAGCAGTCCTATACGATGGAAACGGCTGCAATATCTATCGGTATCGTAGAATGGAGGGTACAGACATATAACGCCATCAATGCGGCTTCAGGGTATGCATATGGCACTTTTGAACTTACGGGGCGGCCGGCTAGCCCAATTATTACAGGAATGAAGAATGATGCCATTACGGAAATAACCTGGAAATGCAATGAATCAGAAAATGCGGTTTATGTGCTCCAGATATTAAAAGATGGCAAGATCATTCATGACAGTGGAGAACGTGCTGGAGGACTGTCAGATTCCTATGTACCGAATATGATGCTTGAAAACGGCCAATATGTCGTTAAAATGCGGATAGGAAGCGCCTACGGGATCTGGTCAGATGAGAGTGCTCAGGTATTCAGTATTGCGGCCACCGTGCCGGCCATTCCATCTATAACGGTATCTGCGATTGATGCAGGAGTAAAAATCTTTACGGATTCTGCTGCAAGTATGAAATATGTATATCGTGCAGAAGTAGGTGATGCATACAGTCCGATAGGAAGCTTTTCTGGAAATGAATATGAGGATTTTACAGTTAAGTCAGGGAGGCTGTACCACTATAAGATACGGGCGTATACCGGAGGATATTCTGACAGCGCCCAGGCAGATATATGTGTTAAATACAAAGGCGCGCGTCTGGCTGAGGTAAAGAACCTGGCTGAGAGTATCCGGATTGTAAAATCAACCAGTGACTGGCATATTGAAACACAACAGAAAAGAAGTAACGAAGCTGAGCTTATCAGTTATGAAGGTCGGCCGTATAAAATAAAAGAATCCGGTATCCATAAGGAGACAACGTTAAGTACCTCTTTCTACCTTCCGAATAAGGAGGCAGAATCGCTAGAACGAATCCATGGCATGAATGGAATCTATCTGTTCCGTAACTCGGAAATCTGTATCTGCTGCGAGATCACAGATTTTAGCTTTAAAAATGATCTTTTTGACAGAGGGAAGACTTTCGATTTATCATTAAGCCGTATTAACTATGATCTGGGGGTGAGGTTCGGTGATTAATCTGGCGCAGGGTGGATATACCCATGAAGAAATTTTAAAACGGCTGGAAGGTGACAGAACGATTGATTTTCGTTTCGAACTCCTGGACCGGAATGAACGAAAACTGAAAGATCTCGAAAATGTAACGGGAAGTATTCGGTTTGACAGCTCTCAGGAGATCATGGGGACCGGAACCTTTCTTGTAAGAGAAACAACCGGGGTGGATTTTAAAGAGATAGACCTTAGAATCCGCCCTGTCTTTATGCTGTCAACTGAAAGCGGCTGGCTGAAATACCCACTCGGTATCTATATCATGAGCAGCCCGGAGCGCCAGGCACAGAACTGTGGAGTATATCAGAATATCGACTGTTATGATTACAGTACAATTTTGCGTGAAGACAAGATCCGGGAACGGCTTTTTATCGCTTCCGGATCAAACTACGTCAGGGAAGTAAGAAACCTCATCAATGGGGCCGGGATTAAAAAAATAAATATTGAGACTTCGGTATTAATGGCCCGCGAAAATATTGAGTTTGAGATCGGTACAAGCAAGCTGGAAGTTATTAACGCACTGCTGACAGCGATCAACTATGAGCCGCTGCATTTTAATGGCAACGGATATGCTGTAAGCCGCCGATATGTGGAGCCGGTAAACCGCAGGACAGAACACTCATACCGTACGGATGACAAAAGTATTATTAAGGCCGGAGCAAAGCAGAGCCTTGACATGTATAATGTGCCAAACATATTTGTCAGATATACAGACGATCCGGATGGTGAGGAATTGAGAAGTGAATATGTGAATGACAGTGCGGGAAGCAAAATATCAACAGTAAACCGTGGAAGAAATGTTGTTGACATTGAAAGTGTTGATGATATTGCAGATCAGGAAACTCTTGATGCACTGGTCAGAAGAATCGCAATAGAAAAGAGCCAGACTTATGATGCCATTACGATTCCTACCGGGCTGATGCCGCACCATGAATACAGAGACTGTATCTTTGTGAACGAAACAACTCTCGGTGTTGGCAATAAATATATTGAATATGCGTGGGAGATGGAATTGAGCATTGGGGGGACCATGAGCCACACGTTAAAGCGGGTGGTGAAATTATGATATATAATAATCCGAGTGAACGCCTACAGGACATGAAAGAATATGTTGTGGATGAGAGGAAAAATTACCGTATGGCAACCGTAACGAGTATATCTAACGGGCGTCCTTATGTGCGCTTTTACGGGGAGGAAACGGCCAGCCGGAAACCATATAAATACATTTCCAGTTATGCGCCAGCCGTAGGAGACAAAGTTTTAATGATAAGAGCAGGGGCATCATATGTAATCATGGGAAAGGTGGTATAGATGGTCAACTATGATATCGAACTAAATACGAAATACAGGGATCCGATTGATACCGGTATATGCCTTACGCAGGGAGATTATGGACAGATCCAGTTCACACTCCGGGTAAAAAATGATGGCGTATATGTGACTGATGCAGTCAGCGCAACCATTAATATCAGACTGGAGAACCGTATTCCAGTTGTGGGAAATCTTATAAAATCTGGAAATGGATATATATATAAATTGCTGGGAAATGAACTGTCTATACCTGGTAAGGCTGTAGCCGATGTAAAATTTAAATATAGTGATGGGCGTACATCTTCATGCAAGTTCATATACTATGTCAGCGAAGATACCATTAATGAAAGTAGTCTGGATGCGGGTGGATATATCGGAAAACTGGATCAATTGGAAGCAGATGCAGAAGGCCTTATTACTCAATTGGTTCAATATGAAAATATATATCCACGGACCGTTAAGGCTACAGAAGATGCTGAAAAATCCGCTCATGATGCCAATATTTCAGCATCCAATGCCAATAGAGCAGCAGCCAATGCTGAATCTATTAGAAATGATTTAGTTAGCCGATTACAGTCTGGAGAATTCAAAGGAGAAAAAGGAGATCCTGGACCACAAGGATTGCAAGGAGCCACAGGGCCAAGGGGGCTACAGGGGGTAAAAGGAGAGACTGGAGAAGCTGGAGTACAAGGCCCTAAAGGAGATGTAGGGCCACAGGGGCCACAGGGGCCACAAGGAATACAGGGGCCGAAGGGAGAACCGGGGCAGAATGGCGCGCAAGGAAAATCTGGAGTTAATATACCGGCACTGAGCCGTTTATACATCTATACTGATGATGAGGATAACAGTGCTATACACTGTGTGTATGATGATGCTTTTTATGATGGGCCTCCATTTGCATATGATAATGAAAGTGGAGCTATTAAATGGAGTTATGACGACGGAAAGGAGTAGGTAATATTATGGCAATGGTTGATGTGATTATTGGTTATGCAAAAGGTGCAAAGGGCGATATAGGACCGCAAGGGCCGGCAGGTGCACAGGGACCAAAAGGGGATACTGGACCGACTGGGCCACAAGGCCCTAAAGGTAATGTAGGACCGGCTGGACCGCAAGGAATACAGGGAAATACAGGTGCGACGGGGCCGCAAGGTCCAAAAGGAGACACTGGTAATGTAGGACCGGCTGGACCGCAAGGCCCAAAAGGTGAAAAAGGAGACACGGGACCACTGCCGCCACTGACGAACAATTTCATGGCAACAGTAGCAGGGCAGAGCGCGCTTGATGCCGTTGCAGGAAAGATTTTGAAGGAGCAGCTTGATAAGCAAAATAGTGATTTAGCTGTGAAAGATGTCACCGCACACTTTTATAAAAACGCGCCAGTGTCTTATGTGTTGGCTTATAAAATCGGTCATATGGTGCAATGCATCTTTACAATAAATTCAGGATCGTCAGGGTGGGTTGAGGTGGCCTTTTGTGATGATGATGTCAGGCCGCTTATGGATGTACCCGTGTATAGAGCGC